>Ga0081540_1001879_pt1 | contig 17582 bp, 16 predicted proteins | sample TabmetS2T1R1_FD_71024 | JGI IMG/M metagenome (GOLD analysis project Ga0081540, IMG submission 71024) | Tabebuia heterophylla rhizosphere microbial communities from the University of Puerto Rico - S2T1R1 | ecosystem: Host-associated > Plants > Roots > Rhizosphere ... | reverse complement strand
GCGGGGTGGGGGGGGAGGGGGCGCCCCGGGGAAAAAGCCAAAGACACAGCCCCCCCGCCGTTTCGCGAACGGGGGGGCGTCGCCAGCCTGTGACGCAGTCGGAACGGCTCAGCGAATGCCGCTGAGGAAATTGCCGTCGACGGCCTGCAGGAAGCCGCCGGCGTTGAGCTGCAGCCATCCGGAGGCGATCGGATTCTCGTAGATCTCCGCGCCATCCGGCTGGATCGCGTCGATCACCTGGCCGCCGATGCTGGTCTGGCTGATCTTGAGATCGCCGAGCGAGTTCTGATCGAGCCCGGTGACGACGATCGCGCGGTCGCCCTGCGTGATCGTGAGGCCGCTCGAAAGCGTCATGCCGTTGCCGGCGCCGTACGGCGTCGTGTTGATCGAGATCTTCGTGCCGTCGTCGAGGTTCAACGTCATGCGGCCGTAGAAGTCGCCGAGGTGCCTGCCGTCGACCTCGACGTGCGGATCGCCCCACACGCGCGTCGTCTCGCCCGTCGCCTTGTTGGTCAGCACGAACTCCGAGCTGCCCTCGTTGAGATCGAGCGTGTAGTTGCCGAGATCGATGTGCGCCTGGCCGCCGTTCTGCTGGACCGTCCAGCCCGAGTTCGACGGCGGCACGATACCCTGCGCGCGATTGAGGAAGTCGACGATCGCGCTCGATTCCGCGCGGCTGACGTGGCCGTCGGCCGCGGCGAAGCCGACCATCGCCGTGACCGTCGCGCGCTCGCGCGGCGAAAGCTTGGCGAGATCGGCACCGTACAGCGCCGCGCTGACGCGCTGCTGGTTCGCGCAGCCGTCGCACGTGTCGAGCATGCCCTGGTTCGCGGCTTCGAAGATGAAATCGCGGAACGCCTGCGCGACCTTGTCGGCGAAGAAGCCGAGCAGGCCGCCGAACAGCGGATTCGGCGTGAACAGCGCCGCGAGCTTCGCGAACGACGACAGCGGCGACGACTCGAACGCGTCGAGCGGGCCCGGCACCTCGAGCTTGCCGCGATTGCCGCCGGCGAGCGTATCGAAAAAGCGGCCGCTCGACTGGTAGCTGTCGACGAGGCCCGCGATCACGTGCGCGTCGCCGGTGCCGAGATGACCGTCGGCGGCGAGACTGTCGGTCACCGCGAGCAGGACGTTCTTCTCCTGCGTCGAGAGATTGTTGAGATTCGCTCCGTTGAGCGCGGCGCGCACCTCGGTCGCACCGAGGCTCGGACCTGCGCCGGCTATCGTCGATTCCATCGACGCACGAAACTGCATGTTCTCCGCGAACGTTCCGAAAGACGTCATGACGTCACCCCTCTGCACCATGAATGGATGGACTGCGCGACGATTCTGCGAAGCCGTCGCGGCGAGGACCATTCGGAGCTTTCCCTAGCTAGGGAATACCCTCGGCATATTTGCCGCCGAGTCTCTCGACGCCCGACAAATTGGCTACCCTATGTCGCCTCGCGCGCCCGATAAGATCGTTAGCCGCTGTCAGCTCTCCGCGGCGCTAGCCGCAGGAAGGCCGAGCGGCCTGCTCCTCGGAGCGCAACCGATACCTTTGTCCAATCGACCGCGGGCCGGACGGCCGATCAAATCTCGTAGGGCGGACGCATCCGCTCGTCCGCGTTTCGGGAGACTCGCCATGTCTGAAGTCGATGAGATGCGTCGCGGGATTCTTGTCGGTGCCGTCGCAGCGCTGGGAGCGAGCCTTGTTCCATCGGCAGCGGTTGCTGCCCACCACAACGGAGACAGTCACATGAGCAGCAGCATTTTCACGCTCAAAGACGGCGTGCAGATCTACTACAAGGATTGGGGCAAGGGCCAGCCCATCATGTTCCATCATGGATGGCCTCTGTCTGCAGACGATTGGGACGCCCAGATGCTTTTCCTTCTGTCGCAGGGATATCGCGTCATTGCGCATGATCGCCGTGGACATGGCCGATCCACGCAAACTGAAAATGGCAACGAGATGGATACGTACGTCGATGACGTCATGCGACTCACAAAGCATCTCGACTTGCACGACGCGGTCCATGTCGGACATTCGACGGGCGGGGGCGAAGTAGCGCGCTACGTGGCGCGCGCGAGCAAGGGGCGCGTGGCAAAAGCCGTTCTGATCGATGCCGTGCCGCCCATCATGGTCAAGTCCGACAAGAATCCCAGCGGTACGCCTATCGAGGCGTTCAATGGCCTGCGCGCGGCGCTCGCTGCCAATCGATCACAGTTTTATCTCGACCTGCCGTCAGGTCCGTTCTACGGCTTCAATCGTCCCGGCGCGAAGGTCTCACAAGGACTGATCTACAACTGGTGGCGCCAGGGCATGATGGGCGGCGCCAAGGCGCACTACGATTGCATCAAGGCGTTTTCGGAGACGGACTTCACCGAAGACCTCAAGGCGATCGCGGTTCCGACGCTGATCCTGCATGGCGACGATGATCAGATCGTGCCGTTCGCCGACTCGGGTCCGCTCTCGGCCAAGCTCGTCAAGAATTCGACGTTCAAGGTCTATCCCGGAGGACCCCACGGCGTCTGCCAGACCGCGCCCGAAATGGTCAACAGCGACTTGTTGGCATTCATCAAGGGCGAGCCGCTCAAGGCGACGAACAAAGCTGCGTGAGTTGTTGTCTGTCCCGGCGATCAAGGGTTCAAGGCGCGATCGCCGAAGCGGAGATCGGCCAACGCCATGCCGGCCGTAGAAATCTAGATGAGGCGGCAACTTGCTGAGAGGCAAATCGCCGAGGCACGCCATCGGTAAAGCAACGCGCAATAGTCGTGGGGCTAAGATATCTTCGACAGTATCGATAAAAAACGCCTTACGCATGGCCAGATGTTGCGGCGCGATCCTGAGCAGGAGGATTGGGTGCATCGTTTGCATCTTCCCGAACGTCCCCAAAGAAAAAGGGCCTAGCGCATGACGCTAAGCCCTTGTTCTTACTGGCTGGGGGACTAGGATTCGAACCTAGATAAACGGAGTCAGAGTCCGTTGTCCTACCATTAGACGATCCCCCAAATGCTCGTCTGAAACGCCGGCGCGCCGGCGCTTCGGGGGAAACGGTTAGCGCTTCGAGTACTGCGTCGCGCGGCGAGCCTTGTGGAGGCCAACCTTCTTGCGCTCGACCTCGCGCGCGTCGCGCGTCATGAAACCGGCCTTGCGCAGCGGCGACTTCAGCGTCTCGTCGTACTCGACCAGTGCGCGGGCGATGCCGAGGCGGATCGCGCCGGCCTGGCCGGTCATGCCGCCGCCCTCGACCGTCACGAGCACGTCGAACTTGTCGACGTTCTGCGTGAGCTCGAGCGGCTGGCGCACGATCATGCGCGAGGTTTCGCGGCCGAAGAACTGGTCGAGCGGCTTGCCGTTGACCACGATGCTGCCTGAGCCCTTGCGCAGGAACACGCGGGCCGCGGAGGACTTGCGACGGCCGGTGCCGTAATTCTGTTGAGTCGCCATACTAATTCGGTGTCCTTGAATCAAAAATCCAGCTTCTGCGGCTGCTGGGCGGTATGCGGGTGCTCGGCGCCGGCGTAGACCTTGAGCTTCTTGAACATCGCGCGGCCGAGCGGCGTCTTCGGCAGCATGCCCTTGACGCCGATCTCGATGACGCGCTCGGGATGCCGCGCGAGCATGTCGCGCAGCGAGGTCGTCTTGAGGTTGCCGACGTGCCCGGTGAAGCGGTGGTAGTTCTTGTCTTCGAGCTTGTTGCCCGTGACCGCGATCTTCTCCGCGTTGATCACGACGAGGTAATCGCCGGTATCGACGTGCGGGGTGAAGATCGGCTTGTGCTTGCCGCGCAGGCGGTGCGCGAGCTCGCTGCACAGGCGGCCCAGCGTCTTGTTGGTCGCGTCGACGACGTACCAATCGCGCTTGACGCCATCGGCCTTGGCGCTGATCGTTTTCATATCCGGAAACTCCGCGGCACCGGCCCGGAACGGGCTGGCGCAAAGAAAGGCGCGGGAGGATAGCGGAACCTGCCGCGGCTGGCAACCCGGAAGGCCGGTTCAGCCGGTGCGGATGCTAGCATCCGGGCATGGCCGCCGACGTCCTGGAAACCGCATCAGAGAGCCGTTTCGAGCCCTCGGCGAGTCCGGGTTCGACCGCGTCGCTCGCCGAGCGGCGGATCGCCGCGCTGGCCGACCAGTGCGTGATGTGCGGTCTCTGCCTCCCGCATTGTCCGACCTACCGGATCAGCCTCGACGAGGCCGAGTCGCCGCGCGGGCGCATCGCGCTGGCGCGCTCGATCGCGGCGAGGCGCATCCCCGCAGGCGCGAAGGCGCTGGCGCATCTCGACCAGTGTCTCACGTGTCTCTCGTGCGAGAAGGTCTGCCCGTCCGACGTGCGCTACGGAGATCTCATCGCCGGGACGCGAGCGCTGCTCGCGGCCCGACGACCGCAGCGAAGCCGCCTGCTCGAGGATCCCGATCGACTGGTCGCGATCGCCCGGATCGGCGCGGCGCTTAGCGCTCATGCCTGGCTACCGGCGCTGGCCCGCGCGCTGCCGCGCGGATCGCGCTGGCGGGCGCTCGCCGAACAGGTGCCGGCGGTTCCCGATGTCGTTCGTGCAGCGCCTCGAGTCGCAAAGCTCGATCGCGGTCCGGTCACGCTGTTTCGCGGGTGCGTCGCGAGCGTCTACGACCGCGACACGCACGCCGCCGCCGTGCGTCTGCTCGAGGCGTTGGGTTACGAGGTGCGCATTCCCGCCGGCACGTCGTGTTGCGGTGCGCTTGCACGTCACGCGGGCGACACGGCGGCGGCGGATCGGCAAAGCGCCGTCACGGCCGCCGCGCTCGCCGATGCCGCGACCGTGCTGGTCAGCGCAAGCGGTTGCTTCGGCGACCTGCGCGACCACGTCGCCGAAGGCCGCGAGTTCGCCGTCGCCGACATCCTCGCGTTCCTCGCGCGGGACGAGCGCATCGGCACGCTGCGCTTCAAGCCGCTGGCTGCGCGCGTCGCGATTCATCTTCCGTGCACGCAGTTCAATGTCGTCGGCGACACCGGATCGGTCCGCGCGCTGCTCGCGCGGATTCCGGGCCTGACCCTGCTCGATCTTCCGCTGCAACCGCGCTGCTGCGGCGCGGCCGGCAGCTATTTCGTCGAGCAGCCGCGCATCGCGGCACGCCTGCGCGAGGAGAAAATCGATCAGATCGAAACGGACCCACCCGATATCCTCGTGACGACGAACATCGGCTGCCGCATTCATCTCGCCAACGGCCTCGACACGCGCGGCTCGGCGATTCCGGTGCTGCATCCGCTCGCTTTGCTGGCGCAACGGCTGAACAATGGAGTGTCATGACGACCCGCACTTATTCCCGCTTTGACCGCGCGCTGATCGAGATCGAGCGCGCGCTCGGCACGATCTTCGATCCGTCGCCGGTCGCGCTGCGCCCCTCGCCGGCCGACGACATCGCCGACACGCCGCTCGACGACGCGGCGCGGCGGCACGCCGCCGGGCTGATGCGCGTCAATCACGTCGGCGAGGTCTGCGCGCAGGCGCTCTACTTCGGGCAGGCCGCCGTCGCGCACGACGAGCGACAGCGCGGACAGATGCTCGCGGCAGCGGCCGAGGAAACGGATCACCTCGCGTGGTGCGGCGAGCGTCTGCGCGAGCTCGACAGCCGGCCGAGCCTCCTCAATCCGCTCTGGTACGCCGGCGCCTATGCGATCGGCGCCGGCGCGGGAATTCTCGGCGATCGGCTGAGCCTCGGTTTCGTCGTCGAAACCGAGCGGCAGGTCGAGGCGCATCTCGACGACCATCTCGAACGTCTGCCGGACGACGACGCGCGCAGCCGCGCGATCGTGTCAAAGATGAAGGACGACGAGGCACGACACGCGGAGAATGCGCTCGCGGCCGGCGCGACGGCGTTACCATCGCCGCTGCCGGATCTGATGCGGTTCGCGAGCTGGGTCATGAAGACCGTCGCCTACCGGATCTAGCCTTTTCGCCTCTCCCGCTTGCGGGAGAGGCCGCGCGAAAGCGCGGGTGAGGGAAGTCGGAGTGGAGCGCAGAAATGTAGGAGACGATTGCGCTCCGCATGCCCTCACCCTGCCCTCTCCCGCAAGCGGGAGAGGGGAAAGCGGCGCGCGAGAGTGTCGAACGCCGCTACCAGATCGTGATGCGCTGCTCCGGCGCGACGTACATCTTGTCGCCTTGCTTCACGTCGAACGCCGTGTAGAACGCCGGCTGGTTCACGACCGTGCCGACGACGCGGTACATCGGAATCGAGTGCGGATCGGACTTGATCAGCTCGATCGCGTAGTTGTCGCGCTGCTTTCCGCGCCAGGCCTGCGCGAAGCCGATGAAGAAGCGCTGATCGCCGGTGAAGCCCTCGATGACCGGCGCCGGCTTGCCGCCGAGCGAGAGCTGATACGCCTTGTACGCGACCGCGACGCCGGAGTTGTCCGCGATGTTCTCGCCGAGCGTCAGCTTGCCGTTGATGGGGTAGCCCGGCACCGGCTCGAACTTGTCGTACTCGGCCGCGAGCGCCGAGGTCTTCGCCTCGAACTTCTCGTGGTCTTCTTTCGTCCACCAGTCGCGCAGGTTGCCCTCGCCGTCGTACTGCGCGCCCTGGTCGTCGAAGCCGTGGCTGATCTCGTGGCCGATGACCATGCCGATCGCGCCGTAGTTGACCGCGTCGTCCGCGTCCGGGTTGAAGAACGGTGGCTGCAGGATCGCGGCCGGGAACACGATCTCATTGAGCTCGGGGTTGTAGTACGCGTTGATCGTCTGCGGCGTCATGCCCCACTCCGCGCGATCGACCGGCTTGCCGAGCTTGTCGATGTTGCGCCGGTACTCGAACGCGTTCGAACGCGCGATGTTGCCGAAGAGATCGCCCTTGGAAATCTCGAGCACGGTATAATCGCGCCACTTGTCCGGGTAGCCGATCTTCGGCATGAACTTCGCGAGCTTGGCCTGCGCCTCGCGCTTCGTGTCGGGGCTCATCCATTCGAGATGGTCGATGCCGTCCTTGAACGCGGCGAGGAAGTTCTTCACGAGCTCGTCCGCGCGGGCCTTGCTCGACGCGGGAAAATACCTCGCGACATAGAGCTTGCCGAGTGCTTCGCCCATGCCGGCCTGCACGGTGCCGATGCCGAGCTTCCAGCGCGGCTGGTTCTCGGGGATTCCGCGCAGCGTCGTGCCGTAGAACGCGAAATGCGTGTCGACGAAATCCTTCGAGAGGTTCGGCGCCGAGTCGCGCAGCACCTTCCAGCGCAGGTACGCCTTCCACGTCGCGAGCGGCTGATCCTTGACGAGCTTGGCGAACGCGGTGACGTAGCTCGGCTGCGCGAAATTGACGACGTCGACCTTGCCCTTGATGCCGGCGGCATCGAGGTACGCGTCCCAGTCGAAGCCGGGCGCGATCGTCGCGAGCTTGGCGATTTCGGTCTTGTTGTAGCCCTTGATGGGATCGCGCAGATCGACCTTCGTCCACTGCGCCTTCGCGAGCGCGGTCTCGAGCGCGACGATGCTCTTCGCGGTCGCGGCGGCGCTCTTGTCGCCGGCCATGCCGAGGATCTTCTCGAGGAACGTCTGGTATTGCGCGCGGATGCCCTTCAGCTTCGCGTCGTCGTCCTTGATGTAGTAGTCGCGATCCGGCAGTCCCAGGCCGCTCTGCTGCAGGTCCGCGATGTACTTCGTCGCGTCCTTGTTGTCCTGGTGCACGACGAGGTTGAGCGGCAGCGTCGGCGCGGGACCGAACGTGCCGGGCTGCGAAACGGTGCGTCCGAGCTCGCCCATCAGCACGGCGATGTCCTTGCCGTCCTTCGCCGCGTCGATGCGTGCGAACGTCGCCTCGACCGGCTTCATGCCGGCGACATCGACCGCCGCCTGGTCGAGGAAGCTCGCATAGAAGTCGCCGACCTTGCGCTGATCGGCGTCGAGCCCGGACGGATCGGCCTTCGCCGCGTCCTCGATGATCGTGCGCAGCGCAGCCTGCGCGTCGTCGAACAGCTTGGAGAAGACGCCGTACGACGGCTTGTCGGCCGGGATCTCGGTCGCGTCGAGCCAGTGGCCGTTGACGTAGCGGTAGAAGTCGTCCTGCGGACGCGCGGTCGCGTCCATGTCGGCCTTGTCGATACCCGACGCGAGCGCCTTCGCCGGCGCCGCGGGCGCGGCTGCCTGAGGCTTCGCCGGTGCGTCGGACTTGCCGGCGTCGCCGTTCCCGGAGTTCGAACACGCGGCGAGGATTCCCGTGCACAACACGACCGCGACGCAAGCCTTCATGGCGACTCCCCGTAAATTCATGAAAACGGATCGGCGAACGCCGGCACGCTAGCAGCCGCCGCGCGGCGCGCATCAGCCATAAGTACCGGTTGCGACGGAACGAGCGCGCCCGGCATACCAGGCGCGTCGCTCGGGCTACATGAGGTTGCGGCCGTGGAACAGCTCTTCGATTTCGCGCTTGACCAGCGATTCGATGCGCTTGCGATCCTTGAACGAGAGATCGGTCGACTGCGCGTCGAAGAGATACGTGTCGAGGTCGAAGTCCTTCACGTGCATCTTCGTGTGGAAGATGTTTTCCTGGTACACGTTGACGTCGAACATCTCGTACTTCTGCTGGATGTGCTTGGCGAGATATTCCTGGATCGAGTTGATGCGGTGATCGATGTAGTGCTTGCGGCCCTTCACGTCGCGCGTGAAGCCGCGCACGCGATAGTCCATCGTGACGATGTCCGACTCGAAGCTGTCGATCATGTAGTTCAACGCCTTCAGCGGCGAGATGACGCCGCAGGTCGCGACGTCGATGTCGGCGCGGAACGTCGCGATGCCGTTGTGCGGATGCGTCTCCGGATACGTGTGCACCGTGATGTGGCTCTTGTCGAGGTGCGCCACCACCGCATCCGAGATCATGTCCTTGCCGAGCTTGTCGACGATCGGGTGCTCGGAGATCAGGATCGTGACCGAGGCGCCCTGCGGGTCGTAGTCCTGCCGGGCGATGTTCAGGATGTTGGCGCCGATGATCTCGGCGACATCGGTCAGTATCTTGGTCAGGCGGTCGGAGTCGTACGCCTCATCGATGTACTCGATGTAGCGCTGGCGCTGCTCCTCGGAAACCGCGTAACAGACGTCGTAGATGTTGAAGCTGAGCGCCTTGGTCAGGTTGTTGAAACCCTGGAGCTGCAGCCGCGGAAGGGGCTTGACCACTGCCTTGTACCTCGAAAAGCCCGCCCACCGAGCGAAGGGCGCGGATTATGGGCCAACTCCGTTTCCGATAAAACCTCGCACCCTATAGTCCGCCATGGAGGCGAACCGGTCACCACGCGTGAAGGAATTTGCAATAAGATGTGAAGACGCCGGATGGGGGCGGACTTCGCCAGTGTGCGGGGGGTCCGCCGCGTTTCGCTTCCTCCCGGCGTCCGGAGCCGAGCTTGGAGGGCATTCGTGGAAGCGCAAGCGAAGATCGCAGATTTCCGCTACTCGTTGCAGCGCGCCGTCAACAAGGTGCAGGCGCCGCCGATGCTGGTTCCCGACCGGGCCGCGATGGAGCGGTTCCTCGGTGCCTGTCACCGGCGCCGTTATCCCAGCAAGACCGCGATCATCCGCCCGGGTGATTCGGCCAACATCCTCTATTACGTGATCGACGGCTCGCTGACGGTCTCCTCGGAGGACGAGGAAGGCCGCGAGCTGATCCTCGCGTACTTGAACCGCGGCGAGTTCATCGGCGAGATGGGTCTCTTCGTCGAGACGCCGCGCCGCGAGGTCATGGTGCGCACGCGCACGCCATGCGAGCTGGCCGAGATCGGCTACGAGCGCATGTTCAACCTGTTCGAAGGGCCGCTGCGCGACGAATGCCCGAAGATCCTCTTCGCGATCGGCTCGCAGCTTACGAACCGCCTCCTGCACACGAGCAGGAAAGTCAGCCGGCTCGCCTTCATGGACGTGACCGGCCGCGTCGCCAAGACGCTGATCGATCTCACCGACGAGCCGGATGCGATGACGCATCCGAGCGGCACGCAGATCCGCATCTCGCGCCAGGAGATCAGCCGCATCGTCGGCTGCTCGCGAGAGATGGTCGGCCGCGTGCTGAAGCAGCTCGAGGAGCAGGGCATGATCACGGTGTCGGGCAAGACGATCGTCGTGCTCGGCACGCGTGGGGCGACGTAGGCGCGCCTAGCCGCGCTCGACGACCCTGAGCGCGGGTTCCTTCGCGCGCGACGGCGCGCGCACCGCCTTTTTCTGCGGCTCGTAGACCATGTAGACGTCCGCGCGCGCGTAGTGGCTTCCCGGCCGCGGCGCCGCGTGATGCACGAAGCCTGCGCTCTCGTAAAGCCGCAGCGCAGGCCCCAGACGCTTGCTCGATTCGAGGAACAGCGTCGTCCCGCCGAGGCGCTCGAACTCGGCGATCGTCGCTTCGAGCAACCGGCGTCCCGCGCCGAGTCCGCGGAACCCGGTCTCGACGGCCATCTTCGAGAGCTCGTAGACGCCCGGCGCTTCCTTGATCAACGCGCAGGTGCCGATCACCTCGCCGTCGAGCACGGCGAACAGGATCGAGCCGCCGCGATCGATGATGTGCTTCTTCGGGTTCGACAACGTCTCGCGATCGACGGACTCGACGACGAACCAGCGCTCGAGCCATTCGGTGTTGATGCGATCGAAATGGGGCGCCCATTCGTCGCGAAACGGATGCACTTCGATCGCGGCGCCGAGCACGCGATCGCGCTCGCGCGCGATGTCCGCGGCGAGCCTTCCGCTCGCGATGTCGTGCTCGAAGCCCGTCAGCGCATCGAGCAACGAGCCCCGGCCGCGCAACGCCGCGGCGCGCGCGCCGCGCCGGATCGCGCACCACACGGGACCCAGCCGATCGAGCTTGCGCTCCGCCTCGGCGGTGAGCTCGAGCATCCCGCGGCGCGCGTCGGTCTTGTCCGCGCGCCGGGTCAGCCAGCCGCTCTTGCGCAGCTTCGCCGCGAGCTGGCTCACCGCGGGGTGCGTCTGCCCGATCTCCGCGGCGATCTCGGTGACCGTCGCCGGACCCTTGACGTGCAGATAGCGCAGCACCGGGAACCAGTGCGCGTCGATGTCGGCGCCGGCAGCGCGGTAGGCGGCGTTCGCCGCGGCGTAGAGGCTTTCGCTGATGGCCTTGAAGCGGCTGGCGATGGCGAGCTCGGCTTGGGAGTGGAGGAACATGGAGCGAACCGTAAGCGATTACGTAAGTGGTAACGTAACTCACTTTCCAGGTCGGCGCAAATCGCTGTCCCCTCTCCCGCATGCGGGAGAGGTCGGCCGAAGGCCGGGTGAGGGCAATCGGAGTGCCGGCCCTCACCCCAACCCTCTCGCGCAAGCGGGAGAGGGGAACGGCGCGCTAGGCCTCTTCGGCGAACAGCTTCGCCAGCGCAGCGCCAGGATCCGGCGCCCGCATGAACGCCTCGCCGACGAGAAACGCCTCGATCCCCTCTGCGCGCAACCGCGCGACGTCATCGGGCGTGCGAATGCCGCTTTCGGTGACGAGCACGCGGTCGTAAGGAATCTGCGCGGCGAGGCGCATCGTCGTCTCGATCGACGTCTCGAACGTGCGCAGGTCGCGGTTGTTGACCCCGATCAGCGGCGCCGGAATCGCGAGTGCGCGCTCGAGCTCTTCCTCGTCGTGCACCTCGACGAGCACGTCGAGATCGAGCTCCGCCGCGAGCAGCGCGAGCTCGAGCAGCGTCGCGTCGCCGAGCGCGGCGACGATCAGCAGGATGCAATCCGCGCCGATCGCGCGCGCCTCGTAGACCTGGTACGGATCGAGGACGAAATCCTTGCGCAGCACCGGCAACTTGCACGCGCTGCGCGCCGCGTCGAGGAATGCCTCGCTGCCCTGAAAGAAATCGGCGTCGGTCAGCACCGACAGGCATGCCGCACCGTTCGCTGCGTAGCTCTGCGCGATCGCGGCGGGATCGAAGTCGGGACGCATCACGCCCTTGCTCGGGCTCGCCTTCTTGATCTCGGCAATGACAGCGGGCAGGCCTTCCTCGATCTTGTTCTCGAGCGCGGCCGCGAAGCCGCGCGTCGGCGGCTGGTCGGCAGCGCGCGAGGACAGCTCCGTCAGCGACACGCGCGCACTGCGGTCGCGGATCTCCTCGACCTTGCGCGCGAGAATCTTCTTGAGGATGTCGCCCATCGATCCGTCAAGCGGCGAGGCGCCGCGTCGTCTGCGTGAAGTCGTCGAGTTTCGCGCGCGCGGCGCCGCTCGCCAAGACCTTGCGCGCGATTCCGACGCCCTCTCCTACCGAGGCCGCAAGCCCGGCGACGTAGAGCGCCGCGCCCGCATTGATCGCGACGATGTCCCGCGCCGGCCCGGCGCGATCCTCGAGCGCCTCGATGACGCGCGCGCGCGACGCCATCGCGTCGGCCACCGCAAGCTCGTGCGTCGCCACGCGCGCGAAACCGAGCTCGGCGGGATCGAGCTCGTATTCGTGCACGCGGCCGTCGCGAAGCTCGGCGACGGTCGTCGGCGCGCCGAGCGAGATTTCGTCGATACCGTCCTGGCCCCAGACGATCATCGCGCGTGTCGCGCCGAGCCGCTGCAGCACGCGTGCCTGGATGCCGACCAGATCGGAATGGAAGACGCCCATCAGCATGTTCGGCGCGCCGGCCGGATTGGTCAGCGGGCCGAGGATGTTGAACAGCGTGCGCACGCCGAGCTCGCGCCGCACCGGCGCGACGACCTTCATCGCGGGATGATGATTCGGCGCGAACATGAAGCCGATGCCGGTCTCGTCGAGGCAGCGCGCGACGTCGCCCGGCGCAAGGTCGATCGACGCGCCGAGCGCTTCGAGCACGTCCGCGCTGCCCGATTTCGACGACACGCCGCGATTGCCGTGCTTGGCGACGCGCGCACCGGCCGCCGCGACGACGAACATCGACGCGGTCGAGATGTTGAAGCTGTTCGCTCCGTCGCCGCCGGTGCCGACGATGTCGACGAAATGCTCGTAGCGCGGCGTCTCGACTCGCGCTGCAAGCTCGCGCATGACGGTTGCCGCTGCGGCGATCTCGCCGACCGTTTCCTTCTTGACGCGCAGGCCCGCGACGATCGCCGCGATCATCGGCGGCGACACCTCGCCGCGCATGATCTGGCGCATCAGATCGATCATCTCGTCGTGGAAGATCTCGCGATGCTCGATCGTGCGCTGCAGCGCTTCCTGCGGTGTAATCGGCATGTGGCTGCGTGTCGTTGGGGGACGAAGTGGCTAAAGATTGAACCACGAAGAACACGAAGAGCACGGAGGAAAAGCGAAGCAGCTAGCTCATCTCGCTTCGCCGCGCTCTTCTTCGTGTCCTTCGCGTTCTTCGTGGTTCAATCTTTCGTCTTTGCCTGTCCATGCTCAAGGAAGTTTTGCAGCAACGCGTGTCCGTGCTCCGTCAGAATGGATTCCGGATGGAACTGCACGCCTTCGACGGCGAGGGACTTGTGGCGAAGGCCCATGATCTCGTCGCGCTCGCCGTCCGCGTCGACCGTCCACGCCGAGATCTCGAGGCAGTCCGGCAGCGAGGATTCCTCGACGATCAGCGAGTGATAGCGCGTCGCCTCGAACGGATTCGGCACGTCCTTAAACACGCCCTTGCCGTCGTGATGGATCATCGACGTCTTGCCGTGCATGATCTCCCGCGCGCGCACGACCTTGCCGCCGAACGCCTGCCCGATCGCCTGATGGCCGAGACAGACGCCGAAGATCGGCACCTGTCCGGCGAGCCGCTCGATGATCTCGAGCGACACGCCCGCCTCGTTCGGCGTGCACGGGCCCGGCGAAATGACGATCGCCTCCGGACCGAGCGCGCGGAGCGCCGGCACCGTCAGCGCATCGTTGCGCACGACGCGGACGTCTTCACCGAGCTCGCCAAAATACTGCACGAGGTTGTAGGTGAAGCTGTCGTAGTTGTCGATCATGAGCACCATGGGACGGCTTATATCATCGAATCGCGGGATCGTTCACTGAGGGCGCCGCGCACCGAAAGCTCCCGGCCCTTGCGCCGGTCTTGCGGAGTATCGAAGGAAACCCCAACTTGCCCATGCGGGACTCCGATCCCGCCGCGCCGCACCGGAAGGTCCTCATGCCGCATTCCCCGCCCCGTTCCAGCACGTTGCGCACCCGCGCGATCGCGCGAACGCTCGCAGCAGCCGTCGTTCTTTCTTCCGCAGCCTGCGGGCGCATCGGCGCGGGCGAGCGAGCGGTGCTCGTGCCGCCGCCCGCGGTCGATGAGACATCGACGACCGCCACGAGCGAAAAGGCCGTGCTCGCCGGCGGCTGTTTCTGGGGCGTGCAGGGCGTGTTCCAGCACGTCAAGGGCGTCAGCCAGGCGATCTCGGGTTACACCGGCGGCGATGCGACGACCGCGCATTACGAAGACGTCGGCCTCGGCTCGACCGGCCACGCCGAATCGGTGCAGGTCACGTTCGATCCGCGCGTGATCAGCTACGGCGAGATCCTGCGCATCTATTTCTCCGTTGCGCACGATCCGACGCAGAAGAACCGGCAGGGACCCGATTCGGGCACGCAGTATCGTTCTGCGATCTTTCCGCGCGACGCGTCGCAGCAGAAGATCGCGCAGAGCTACGTCGCCCAGCTCGATACCGCGAAGACGTTCGGTGCGCCGCTCGCGACGACGATCGAGCCCGCAAAGACGTTCTACCGTGCCGAGGACTACCACCAGGACTTCCTCGTGCAGAATCCGAACTACCCGTACATCGTCATCAACGATCTGCCGAAGATCGAGAACCTGCGCCGCCTGTTCCCCGACCGCTACAACATCGAGCCGGCGCGGACGGCGGTCGCCGTGTCGGTGCGCTGAGCGCGAGTCGGCGTGCCGCGTCCGGCAGCGCCTTGAAGCGCGCAAGCTCGGCGCTGTCGAGAGCGCGGCGTCACAGCCCGCTCGCCGCCTGCGCGACCGCGCGAAACAGCGCGCGGCCCTTATTCATCGTCTCTTCCCACTCCTTCGCGGGATCGGAGTCGAACACGATGCCGCCGCCAGCCTGCACGTGCAGCGTGCCGTCCTGGATGACCGCCGTGCGGATCGCGATCGCGGTGTCGGCGTCGCCCCACCAGCCGACGTAGCCGATCGCACCGGCGTAGATGTTGCGCTTGTGCGGTTCGAGCTCCTGGATGATCTCGATCGCGCGGATCTTCGGCGCGCCCGAGACCGTGCCGGCCGGAAATGTTGCTTTCAGCACGTCCATGTACGAGAGCCCGTCGCGAAGATCGCCTTCGACCTGACTCACGATGTGCATGACATGCGAATAACGTTCGACGACGAAGCTCTCGGTCAGTACGACGCTGCCGGTCCTGCAGACGCGACCGACGTCGTTGCGGCCGAGATCGATCAGCATGAGGTGCTCGGCGCGCTCCTTCGCGTCGGCGAGGAGCTCCTGTTCGAGCGCGAGATCTTCTTCGTGCGTCTTGCCGCGCGGCCGCGTGCCGGCGATCGGGCGCACGACGACCTTGCCATGCTTGAGCCGCACGAGGATCTCGGGCGAGGAGCCGACGATCTTCGTCGCGCCGAGGTCGAGGAAATACATGTACGGCGACGGATTCAGCGCACGCAGCGCGCGATAGACGTCGACCGGCCGCGCACGGAACGGCACCGAAAGCCGCTGCGAAGGCACGACCTGGAAAATGTCGCCGGCGCGGATGTAGCTCTTCGCCTTCTCGACGAGCGCCTCGTATTCCTCGCGCGTGAACGTCGACACGAAATCGGTTTCCTCGAGCGCCTTCGGATCCAGCACGTCGGGGTAGCCCGAGCCCGAATGACGCAGTCGGAACGCGAGCTCGTCGAGCCGGCGCTGCGCGCGCGCATACGCCCGCGGCTCGGCTGGATCCGCGTGCACGATGAGATAGAGGCGGCCCTTGAGATTGTCGAAGACCGCGACTTCCTCGCTCAGCATCAGCACCGCATCCGGCGTGCCGAGCCGGTCGGGTTTCGCGGCTGCCGCGAGACGCGGCTCGATCCAGCCGATCGCCTCGAAGCCGAAGTAGCCGACGAGACCGCCGGTGAACGCGGGAAGTCCCGCAAGCTGCGGCACTTTGTACGTCGCACGCAACTTTTCGATCTCGCCGAGCGGATCGTCGAGCTCGCGCGTCTCGATCGTCTCGCCGAGATCTTCGACGCAGAGCGTCTGTCCGCGCAGCGAATACACGCGGCGGCACGGGAGGCCGATGATCGAGTGGCGTCCCCAGTTCTCGCCGCCCTCGACCGATTCGAATAGATAGGTGTACGGCCCGTCGGAGAGCTTGAGGTACACCGAGAGCGGCGTGTCGAGGTCGGACAGCACCTCGCGCACGACCGGAATGCGGTTGTAGCCTTGCGCAGCGAACGCGGCGAATTCGTCCTGCGAGATCATCGACGGCTGGCCCGGATCGGGCAGCCGAAGATAGCAAGGCGGCCGCGCGCGCGACAGCCTTCGCCGTCCTCAGGCGTCGAAGTCGTCCGTAAAGATCGCGTCGTTCACGAGCACTGCGGGCTCGCGCACGATGTCGTAGGTGAGGCTTCCGACCGGCGCATCGCGCCCCCAGTACAGCTCGACCTCGCTCGACGAATCGCCGACGAGCGGGTGCGGCTCGACGTCGTCGGCATCGGGCATATCGGTGACCGTGAGCGGCGCCGACCAGTCGACGCCGTCGAGGGAGCGCTTCACCGCGATGTCGAACTGGTTCCCGGCTGCGCGGATCCAGAACACGACGAATGCGTCGTCCGGCATCACGACCGGCAGCGAATCGTGATGGTTGCCTGCGCCGGCGAAATCGCGCGCGGTCGCGCTCCAGTCGTGCACGTCGCTCGTCGTCTTGACCCACATGCGCAGCGCGGTGCTGCCGGTCTGGTACGTCGCGAGGTAAAGGCCGTCGCTTTCGCGATACGCGATGCGCGGGAGCTGCGCGCTCGCCGCGATCTGCGTTTGCTGCGTGTCCCAGGTTGCGCCGTCGTCGCTCGATTCGGCGACGTAGACGCCGGCGCTGCTGCCGAGCCGCTGATAGCTCATCGTCAGCGTGCCGTCGGCGTGACGGATCACGTGCGGATTGATCTCGCCGCCGGTCGACCAGCCGAGATCGATCTGTCCCTGCTCGGCGAATGCGACGCCGTCGTCGCTCGTCGCGCGGAAGATGCGAAAGCTCGACGCGGCGCTCATGCCCTTGAGGTAGAACAGGACGTACTGCGATGCGCCGGTCTGCACGAGTGCGGGATGACGCTCGTTCGCGCTCGTCGCAATGATCGCGGCGGGTTCCGACCACGTGTCGCCGCCGTCGATCGAGCGCGTGATCCAGAGATCGCCGAACAGCGTCGCGGGATCGAGCCGCTCGAACACGACGATTCGCGCGCCGTCGGAGGATTTCAGGATCGCGGGCTGATAGTCGATATCGGGACCGCCGGTCACGTGCTGCTCGGCACGCGCCACCGCCACGCACGCAAGTGAAACGGCCAGCGCGGCCGCGAACGAACGCTCACGCATCGGAAGCACTCTCGCTGAGACGACGGCGCGGCATGCCGGCAAGCCGCAACGTGAATTCTACGCCACGGCCCTCGTCGAGATTGCGCGCGCTCGCGCGACCGCGGTGCAGCTCGGCGACGAGCCGCACGACGTAGAGCCCGAGGCCGAGATGCGGCGTCTCGCCGGCGGAGCGCGCGCCGGCGTCGCGCACG
>Ga0081540_1001878_pt1 | contig 17584 bp, 16 predicted proteins | sample TabmetS2T1R1_FD_71024 | JGI IMG/M metagenome (GOLD analysis project Ga0081540, IMG submission 71024) | Tabebuia heterophylla rhizosphere microbial communities from the University of Puerto Rico - S2T1R1 | ecosystem: Host-associated > Plants > Roots > Rhizosphere ... | reverse complement strand
GGAGATTTTCTGAATGCGCCGCCAGAACGGCGCCGCGTCCCCATCCATAGCCGACTATGATGGCCGTCCGGCGCGTCCAGGGCTGGCGCGCCGCGCTCGGTGCCGAGGTGCCGCGCCCGCCGCAATATGCCCGCGCAGCCGCCAAGCTGTGGGCTGGCGCCAGCATCAGCGCCGATTGATCAGGCTGCCGCACACACCGGCAGCGGAGCCGCACGTCCTGTGAGCATTACTGGTTGCCGATGCCCGCGCTCTGGATTACGTCGCGCCACTTGACGATGTCGGCGGCGATGCGCGCCGCGAGTTCGTCCGGCGTGCCCGGTGCAAGCTCGATCCCTTGGCGCGTCAAGTTCGCGACGACGTCCGGCGCCTCCAGCACGGTGCGCACCTCGCGGTTGAGCCGCTCCACGATCGCCCTCGGCGTCGCCGCGGGCGCGACGATCGCCTGCCACAGCGACGCCTCGTAGCCGAGGACGCCGGCCTCGGCGATCGTCGGGACGTCCGGGATCACCGCGCTGCGGTTCGCACCGGTGACCGCGAGCGCCCTGACCTTGCCGTCGCGCACGAGATTGAGGGTGGGGGGAATCGTGGCGAACTGGATGGCGATGCGGCCTTCCACCACGTCGAGCACCGATTGGCTCGATCCGCGATAAGGCACATGGGTCAGCTCGATGCCGGCGAGCTTGGCGAACAATGCGCCAGCCAGATGCGATGCGCTGGCAGGCCCGGCGGAGGCGTAGCCCAAGGCGCGCGGTTTCGTTTTTGCCAGCGCGATGAGATCAGCGATCGATGCCGCCGGCAGCCCGGGATGGACCGACAGGATGAAGGGCGAGCTCCCGATCATCGTCACGGCGGCGAAGTCCTTCACCGGGTCGTAGGCGAGCCTGCCGGTGAGGCTCACCGCAACCGCGTGGGTGCTCGTATTGGCAAGGCCGATCGTGTAGCCGTCGGGGTCGGCGTGCGCCACGGCCTCGCTGCCGAGATTGCCGCTGGCGCCGACGCGGTTGTCGACGACGAATTGCTGCCCCAATCGCTGGCCGAGCTTCTGGGCGATCACCCGGGCGATGGTGTCGGAGCTGCTGCCAGGCTGGAACGGCACGATGAAGCGAACGGGGCGCTGCGGCCAGGAGTCGGCGCTGTGCGCTGAGGTGGCGAAAGCGGCCATGAAGCCGCCGAGCGCCAGGGCGGCAAGACGCGGCATCGGCACGCCCATCATTCAATCCGCTCGGCTTCGCGCAGGCTGGCGATCAGCGAGCTGCGCAGCAGGAATTCGCGCGCGCGGGCGGGATCGTCGGCGGTGCGACGCAGGTCGTCGTGATTGCGCTGCCGGGTCAGGGGGTCTTGCTCCGCCAGCAGCCGCTTGTTGCGCATGGTCTGCGCCTGCGTGTGCTGGACCGCCACGTGTCGGCGCTGGCGCTCGTAGCGGTCGAGCACGTCTTCGCCGGCCCCGCGGCGCAAGATGGCGGTGAGCTTGTCGGCGAGGTTGAACGCATCGTGGATGCCGCTGTTCATTCCCATGGCGCCGATCGGGCTGTTCACATGGGCGGAGTCGCCGGCAAGGATCGCGCGTCCGGCGCGGAACTTCTGCGCCACGCGCTGGTGTACCGTATAGAGGTTCGACGCCACGATGTCGAAGTCACGTCCGGTGGCGAGGAAGCGTTGCAGGCGCACCTGCAGCGCCGCGGGTTGCGTCAGGGCCTCCGCATCGTCGTCGGGCGCGGTCGGGAAATGCACCCGCCAGCGGTCGGGCGGCCCCTTCCAATGGAACAGGTTCGACCACTCGGTCGGATCCGAGATATAGTTCCGCTCGGCATAGCCATGCTGGCGAAAATCGTAGGCGACTTCGACGTTCAGGGTGCGGTCCGCGTAGGTGAAGCCTTCGAACGCGATGCCGACATCCTTGCGCACGATGCTGCGCGCGCCTTCGCAGCTCACCAGGAAGCTGCCGCCGATCGCTTCGGCCTCACCGGCCGGATCGACGACCCGCGCTGTCACGCCGTCGATGCCCTGCGTGAAGCCGGTGAAGGTGGTGAGAAGACGGAGGTCGATCAGCGGGTGGGCCTTGGCCATCGCCATCGCCTCATCCACGATCTTGATGCGCTCGCACTGGAGCACGTAGGGAAACGCCGTGTCGTCCTTGAGGTGGATGTGATCGAACGCGGCGATCAGCCGGTTGTCGTGGCGCTCGCGGTAGTGGAACACGGGCGCGATGATGCCGCGCGGCTCGATCTTCTCATAGAGCCCGATTCGGTCGAGCATCTCCAGCGTGGCCGGATGATTGGTGCCGGCGCGCGGCACCTGTTCGAGCAGGTTGTGATCGCCCAGCTGCTCGATGAGGCAAACCGGGATGCCGGCTTGCGCCAACGCCAGCGCCAGGCACAGGCCGACCGGGCCGGCCCCGACGACGACGACGCGATCCTGGCGCTGCAAGAGGATCAGCCTTTGACGGGTATGACCTCCTTGACGGCGCCGGCCCAGCCGGTGTGGGTCAGATCGAACACGACGCCCATCGGGTCGCGGTATTTCGCCTCGTAATAGGATTTCGGCGACGTGGGCCGGCCTTCCAGGTAGGTGCCGCCCGCCGCCACCACCTTCTTTTCGGCGGCATCGAGGTCGTCGACCCACATGCCGAAATGGTAAAGGCCGAGCTTCTCGCTCTCGCCTTCGCGCTTGAGCAGCGCCACGTTCACGGTTCCGTCCGACATGTAGATGCCACGCCGAGCACTGCCGGCGCGCGTCATGTCGAAGGCGTCTTCGAAGAATTTCGCCGCCTTCTCGGGGTCGTCGACGATGATGGCGATGTGGCGAAGCTTGGCCATGACTTGTCTCCAGACATCTTGCACGACTGCAAGGAACGCTATCGAGGCGCCCGGCGATTGGCAACACGCGACCGCGGTCGCGGCCCAGCGTGGTGCTACCAGCTCAGCATTTGACGGCAGCACGATCTCGCGCGCGGTGTGGAGAGCCCGTCGTCGGCGAGCAAGGTCCTCCAGGAGCGTGACGCGGCGCACCATTGATGGTCGGGGTTCGGCGTCGCCAGCAAACGCCGCGTTTCCGGCGCGCCCCGCCTCGATAGCTGCTGTGATGCCTTCCGGCGCGCCCTGCCAGTCTACACCGCGACCTTGGTGAGGAAGCTGTCGACTTCCGATTCCAGCCGCGCCGCCGCCTGCTCGACGCCTTCCGACGAGGCGACCACCGTCTCGGTGGATGCCTTGGTCTGGAGGGCGGCGTCCGAGACTTCGCGCAGCACCGCGACGATCATCTTCGTCGCCTGGGCGGCACTTGCCACGTTGCGGGAAATCTCGCTGGTGGCTGAGCGCTGCTGCTCGACGGCGCCCGCCACCGAGTCCGTATGCCGGTTGATCTCGTGCATGCGCGACGCGATGCCGCCGATCGCCGTGACGGCTTTGCCGGTGGACGTCTGCACCGCCGAGATTTGTCCGGAAATTTCCTGCGTCGCCTTGGCGGTCTGCACCGCCAGCGACTTCACCTCCGAGGCGACGACCGCGAAGCCCCTGCCGGCTTCGCCGGCGCGCGCGGCTTCGATGGTGGCATTGAGCGCCAGCAGGTTTGTCTGCTCGGCGATGTCGCGGATCAGGTCGACGACGTCGCCGATCTTCTGCGCGGCCTGCGCCAGACCGGCGATTTCGCTATTGGTCGTTTCGGCCTCGCTGTTTGCCATGCGGACGATGTCGGCAGTTTGCCCGAGCTGCCGTCCGACTTCCGCGATCGAGGACAAAAGCTCTTCGGCTGCGGCCGCCGCGGTGTCGACATTGGCCGATGCCTCGTTGGACGTGTCGCCGGCCGCCTGCGCGCGCTTCGACGCGCCGCCCGATACGTCGGACAGCCGCGCCGCCGTGGTCTTCATGGCGGCGGCGCTCTGGTTCACGCTTTTGAGCACGGTCTGGACGTTGCCGCGGAACGCCAGGATCGCCGCGTCCGTGGCCTTCCGCCGCTGCTCCTGCACCTGCAATGACTCGCGCTCCTTCTCGACGAACTGGGCGCTCTCCGCCTGCGCGGTCTGCGCGGCGGCGCTGGCCGCCGCCGAGGCGTCCAGCGCTGCAACCAGGCGGTTGGTGAGATAGGCGAGAGCCGCGACTTGCGCGGACACGATCACCGCGTGGACGAGCACGCGCGAGAGGTCGCTGCCGTCGGGAAACACCCCGTAAGGATAGAGGAAATTGAGAACGAGATGGTGCAGCGCCACCACCGCGCCCGCGAGCACGATTGACATCCAGCAGCACCACACCGCCACCACGGCGAGCCCGGCGTAGAACGCCATATGCATGTCGATCTGGAGATGGCTCGCGGAAAATTCGAGCACCAGGAGCGCGATGATGCCGGACAGCGCGCTCGACGAGATATAGCGGGTGAGCGGAGCAGTCGGGTCGTGACGCCATGCGGCGGTAGCGAGGCCTGCCAGAAAGATGCCCAAGCCCGCGGTCATGTAAACCGAGCTTCCGCGCAGCAGCGACGTCGCCGTGACGAGGGCGACCATCGACCACAGGACGCCGATCAGCACCTTGGCGAAACCAGTTCTCAGCTCGTTCAATCCGTTGCTCATATGCGTGTCCCCTCGGCAAAGAATGGGTTTGGGCTTATGGCGGCCAGGCATCCCGCGAGCGTGGCGCCGTCGACCACCAGGGCAGCTCCTGATTGGTAAAGTCGTGCGACGAAGTCGTTGCTGTCCGACGTGGCGATCGCGACGCCGCCGCTATGCGTGGCTCGAAGAATGCGTCCGTCGGCCGCGGCCACGATCCGCATCGCATCGCCGGGTTCGGCCCATGGCGACGCGATCACGGCAACCGGCGTCCCGGCCTTGGGCGCAAGCGCGAGACCGGCGGGCAGCAAGCCCGCGAGCAGCGCAAAGGTGCCTGCAACTATAAGTTCTCGCATCATATCCCACAGCGCAAATACCCATAATGCTTATAGGCAAGGAATGGTTAACCAATGGCTACCCGCCATCGGCAGCGGCAAAATCGGTCAAACTCTTCGATTCAGCCTGCATCATCCCGGGCGGATGGTCATTCCTTCTATACGCAGCTGCCGGTGCGGAAAGCGCGCCGCGAAGTCGTCGTCATGGGTGACGATGAGCACGCCGTAGCCGATGCCGCACAGGTGGGAAATCACTGCGGCCAGTCCGCTGCGCGTGTCGCGGTCCTGTCCGATGGTCGGCTCGTCGAGCATGATCCACGGCATGGCGCCGGAGAACGGCCATAGCCAGCTCAGGCGTTTGCGGGCCGCAAGCGGCAGCTCATACAGGTGAGGATCGGCGGCCGGGATGCCGAGTGCACGCGCCAGGGTCGCGAGTTCTGCATTGGACGGCGGCACGATCCCGCGCGCGGAGCCGAGTGCACGTCGCCGGCGAGCCAGATCCTCGGCCAAGGTGGCGCCGCACCATTGATGATCGGGATTCTGCGTCGCGAGGGCGAACACCGCATTGCCGTCGCGTCGCGGATCGTACGGTGTGGCGTCGAGCCGGATGGCGCCACGCGTCGGGCGCAACACACCCACGAGGATTTTCAGGAACGTAGTTTTGCCCGCGCCGTTGCTGCCGAGCAGCCGGTAAGCCGTGCCCGGCCGCAGCGACAAGGTAAGCTCACGGAAGATCGGGCGGTCCGGCGCGTAGGCAAAGTGCAGGGCCTCGATGTCGATCACTGGCGCCGCGCAGGCTTTAGTGCTCGCCAGCACGGCCGCGAAGTCGCAGACATATTCACTCATGACGGCGGTCGCGGTTTCGAACGACCAGCCGGCTGGAAGCTGCTCGATGCGGTTGTCGATCAGGACGGTGTCGAAGTCGCCGTCGCGCGCGTTGAGGAAATCGACCGCCCAAGTCCGGTTCTGCCCATCGAGCTGCTCGAGGGCGGTGTCGATGCCGATGCGCGTATAGTTCGAGCCGGCAAAGCAACGCAGCGCGAGCAGCACCTGCTCGCCGCCGGACAGCGTTGCCGGCTTGCGGTCGGCGAACCGCGTCCAGTCAATGGGGCTCATCGACGGGCCGGGATTGCGCCGCGTGTAAAGCGCGATCTCGTCGGCAACCGTGCTCGACAGGCCGGACAGCGCCGCCTCAGCATACGGTCCGAGAAAGAACGTCTCACATCCTTCCAGTCGCGCACGCAACGCGGCGCTGCGTCCGGAGAAATTGCCGCCAGCGATGAACGTGCGTCGCATTCAGGCGATCGCCGCGCGAAGCGCCGCGGCGGCAAACGCCGCGGCAAGCGTCACGATGGCGGCCGCCATCCACGCTCCGTCGCGCCAGCGCAACGACAGCGGCGGCACGCTCAGCACTTCATCGAGCCGCGCCAGCGTATTCTCGGCCGGCCATTTGTCGCGCGCGCGGCCGATCGCGATGGTGATGACGGAGAGCCAAACGGTCTGCACCAGGATCCAGCCGTTGGCCACGTTCTTCAGCGCGAGCCGCGGCGCGACCACGCCTGCCGTCACCAGCGCGGTGCGCGAGCGGTCCACGGCATGCAGGATCGTGTCGATCCATGACAGCGTGAGCACCAGCAGTTTCTTCAGCAGGAGCGGCGCCCACAGGGCGCGAATGAATTGCAGCGGCGTCAGGTGCGAAAAACGCAGGGTGACGAGGCGCAGCAGCAGCGCGATCAGGAACAGCCGCATGCACACGACCGCCACGTAGGCGAGCGCCGACGTGCGGCTGCCCGCAAGGCCGGCGGCAATCTCGGCCGGCGAACGGGCGACGATGCCGACCCACACGATCGCCATGAACAGCGCGAGCGGCCCCACGATGGCGGCCGGCCAGGCAAAGGCCTTGCGCACGCGCCAGCCGGTTTCGACGATGCCGAAGGTGATGCACAGCGCCAGCAGCACCGTCAGCGCACGGATATCGGCAGACCACGTGGCGCCTCCGATCACGATGGCGGCGAATGCGATCGCGCCGCTCGGCGTCATCCGCCGTAGCCCGGATTGCGTTTTGCCTGATCGGGACCCGAGGTCTGCAGCATGGCAAGGAACTCGCCCGGCGTGGCACGATAGAGCAGGGCGGCGAGCAGCACCTGCAGGCTCTTGTCGATCGGCTCGATGGCGAGGCCGGAGGAGAGCGATGCGCTCAACAATTGCTGCCCGGCATGGAGGAATACCGCCACGACCAACGCTGACCCGCTGCCGGTGACGCCGCCGAACAGGTAGGCCACGACCGGGGCCGAGACCACCGCAGCGGTCACGCCGGTGATCACGCCGTAGAGCAGCACGCGTGCGATGAATGCGGCGGGCCGCAACGGCCGTGCGCGAAAGATTGCGGCGCCATGGCTGGTCACGAAGGCGGATACCAGCGCCAACGCGACATCCGTCCCGACGAACCAGGGGATGAACGGGTTGATGAGGAGGGTGCTGACGATCAGGCTCAGCAGCGCCGAGAGGAACGAGCAGACGAACGCGGCCTTGCGATCGCCGGCGAGCAGCAGCGCGCAGAGGATGGTGCCGATCGAATCGAGATAGACCGGAAGCTTGATGAGATAGACGATGGAGCCGATGGAAAAATTGAGCGCTGCGCACAAGGCGATCGCGATCAGCCGCGGCGTCGTCAGCATTCCGGCTCCCACCAACCCAGCCATCAGGATCGCTGGGCTCTCCCTCCGGCAACCTAGCGCATCTGCGCCGGATCGTCATGTTACAACCGGTGCGTTTTCCTGCGCGAACCGCTGGCCGTTTGCGTTGCTGCCGCATGCGCAATCGTCATCGGTCTTGTGCTGATCCGCCTGAGCTAGGCGCGTGGACGGGCGCTATAATGCGGCCAAGCCGCCGAGAACGGGCGTTGGGAGGAAAAACATGCGGGTCGGACTGATCGGCGGCATCGCCGCCGCGCTGCTATGCCTGGGGTCCGCGACGACCCCCCACGCACAGCAGGCCGCCTGGAGGCCGGAAGGCAATGTCGAGTTCGTCGTCGGAGCGGGCGCCGGCGGCGAGAACGATCGCATCGCGCGCGCCATCCAGCACGCGTTGCTCAAGGAGAAGCTCGTCGACTCGATGACTGTGCTCAACAAGCCGGGCGCGGCGCAAACCATCGCGGTCAGTTATCTCGCGCAGCGGAAAGGCGACCCGAACGAGATCGGACTCGCCTCCGGCAGCTTCATCAATGCCATCGCCCGCAACAATTCTCAGTTGCACAAGCAGTTCACACCGCTGATCAAGCTGTTCGATGCCTATCAGGCGTATTTCACGGCCGTCGATTCGCCGATCAGGGACATGGCTGACGTTCGCGACCGGCTGAAAGCCAACCCCAGCAGCCTGACCTTTGCGTTCCCGGTCGGTCTCGGAAGCCCGTTGCATGTCTCCGTCGTCAATGTCGGAAAGTTCGCCGGCGCGCCGGCGAGCAAGCTCATCACCGTGGTGTTCAATTCGGGCTCCGACGTGGCCGCGCAGGCCGCCGGCCATCACATCGATGTCGGCCTCACCTCGATTGGCAGCCCTTATCCGCTCATCCAGGCCGGCAAGCTGCGCATGCTCGGCATTGCGGCACCGGAGCGGTTGGCCGGCGAGCTTGCCAAATATCCGACCGTGAAGGAGCAGGGGCTCGATGTCATCACGGCCAACTCCTATACGGTGCTGCTGCCGAATGATCTCAAGCCCGAGCAGATCGCGTTCTGGGCGAGAGCGCTCGACAAGGTCCTCGAAGACGAGGATTTCAAAAAGGACCTCGCGCTCAATTTCTGGGTCCCGAAGCCGATCCGCTATCCCGATACGGTGAAGTGGATGCAGGACGACTACGATGAGAACCGCGCGGTGCTGAAGGAGCTCGGGATGCTGCCATGAGCGCACGCACGCTGTTCGAGAAGGTCTGGTCCGATCACGTCATCGTCGTCTCGCCTCAGGACGAGGCGCTGCTCTATGTGGACTTCAACCTGATCAACGAAGGCCAGTCGTTTCTCGCCTTCGACCAGCTTCGCATGGAGGGCCGCAGCGCGCACCGGCCGCAGCAGCAGCTCGCGGTGACCGACCATTACCTGCCGACCATCAACCGCGAGCGCGGCACTGCTGGCATGCCCAATCCGGAAATCCGCCGCGTGGTGGAAATGCTCGACGAGAACGCCACGGAATTCCGCCTGCCGCATGTGGGCTGGGGCCACCGCGACCAGGGAATCGCCCACGTGATCGCGCCGGAGCTCGGCATCGCCCAGCCCGGCATGCTGATCACCTGCAACGACTCGCACACCGCCACCAACGGCGCCTGCGGCGCGCTCGCCGTGCCGATCGGCGGCGGCAACCAGCTTCGCCACGTGGTGGCGACGCAGGCCGTGTGGCTGAAGAAGCCGAAGACCATGCGGATCACCATCGACGGCACGCTGCCGGAGGCCGTCACCGCCAAGGATGTCATCCTGTCGATCATCCGCGAAATCGGCGTCGGCGGGGCCACCGGCTACGCGGTGGAATATGCCGGTTCGACCGTCCGCGCCATGTCGATGGAGGGGCGCTTCACCGTCTGCAACATGTCGATCGAGGCGGGCGCGCGCATCGGCATGATCGCGCCCGACGACACGACCTACCACTTCCTCAACGGCCGCCGTCACGCCCCGCAAGGTGGCGACTGGGACACGGCGCTGGCCTATTGGCGGACGCTGCCGTCCGATGCCGGCGCTGCGTTCGATCGCGAGCTGTCCTTCGCGGCCGCGCGCCTTGCCCCCATGGTGACGTGGGGCACGAGCCCGGAGGACTGCTCGCCGGTGGACGGCCGCGTGCCCGACCCGTCGGCCATCGGCGATGGCGACCGCCGCCGCCACGTGGAACGCGCGCTCGACTACATGAAGCTCACGCCGGAAACGCCGCTGCAGGACATCGCCATCGACCGTGTGTTCATCGGCTCCTGCACCAACAGCCGCATCGAGGATCTGCGCACGGCCGCTCACGTGCTGAAAGGTCGCCGCGTGAAGGTGCCCGGCATGGTGTCGCCGGGATCGAGCGCGGTGAAGCGCCAGGCCGAAGCTGAGGGGCTGCACCAAGTCTTCCTCGACGCCGGTCTCGAGTGGCGAGACAGCGGCTGCTCCATGTGCAACGGCTCGAACGGCGAGCTGGTGGCGCCGGGCGAGCGCTGCGCCTCCACCACCAACCGCAACTTCGAGGGCCGCCAGGGCCGTGGCGCGCTCACCCACATCATGAGTCCGGCGATGGTGGCGGCGGCGGCCGTGTTCGGCCGGCTCGCCGACGTGCGCCGCCTGTCCTGAGGCCGACGATGCAACCGTTCACCGTGCTCACCGCCGTCGCGGCGCCGTTGCCGATCGCCAAGATCGACACCGGCATGATCCTGCCTGGCCGCTACATGCGGCGCCATCGCCGGCCGGGTCACGATTACGGCGAGGCCTTTCTCTACGACCTGCGCTTCGACGAGGCAGGTCGGCCGCGCGCGGACTTTCCCACCAACCAGCCGGCCTATCGCGACGCGAGGATTCTCGTCACCGATGCCGACTTCGGCTGCGGCTCGTCGCGCGAGGGCGCGGCTTTCGCCGTCATGGATTTCGGCCTGAAAGCGCTGGTCGGGCCGAGCTTCGGTGAAATCTTTCAGGTCAACTGCATCCAGAACGGCATCCCGGCGGTGACGCTGCCGGAGGCAGCGATCCACGACTTGTGGCGGCAGTTGGAGGCAAGCCCCGGCGCGTCGCTCACCATCGATCTTCCGAACCAGACGGTGGTGGCGCCGGACGGTACGGCGCATTCCTTCGACATCAGCCCGTTGCGCAAGGATCGCCTGATCCGCGGCATCGACGACATCGACGTGACGCTGGAATATCGCGACGCCATCGCGGCATTCGAGGCGAAGCGGCGCGCCGCCCTCCCGTGGCTGCCCACGGCGACCCGCCAGTAACAACATCGAGGAACCCATCTTGAACGGCGCCGAAACCCTGGTCCGCACGCTGCTGGCGTCGGGCGTCGACACCTGCTTCGCCAATCCCGGCACCAGCGAGATGCATTTCGTCGCCGCGCTGGATCGCGTGCCGGGCATGCGGTGCGTGCTCTGCCTGTTCGAAGGCGTGGCGACCGGCGCCGCCGACGGCTACGGCCGCATGGCCGGCAAGCCGGCGATCACGCTACTGCATGGCGGCCCCGGCCTGGCGAACGGTCTTGCCAACCTGCACAACGCGCGCCGCGCGTCGACGCCGATCCTCAACGTCGTCGGCGACCAGGCGACCCATCATCGTCCGCTCGATCCGCCGCTCACCGCCGACACCGAAGGATGGGCGCGCGGCCTGTCGGCCTGGACTTGCGTGGTGCAATCGGTGGAGACGATCGGCGACGATGCCGCGGCCGGCGTGCAGGCCGCGCGTGTCGCGCACGGCCAGATTGGCACGTTGATCGCGCCCGCCGACACGTGTTGGAACGACGGCGGCCGCGAAGGCAAGCCGCGGCCGGTGTCGCCGCCGGGGCAGGTCGCGCCGCACGTGATCCGGCAGGTCGCCCAGGCGCTTCGCACCGGCGAGCCGGCGGTGCTGATCCTCGGAGGCTCGCCCATCCGTGCCACCATGATTGCCGACGCGCAGCGCATCGCTGCGGCCACCGGCGCCAGGCTCACGGCCGCGCAGTTCAACGCCCGGGTCGAACGCGGGCGTGGCCGTCATCCGGTTCCGCGCCTGCCTTACGGCATTGACCAGGCCATGGCGGTGCTCGACGGCGCCAAGCACGTCGTGCTCATCGGCACGATGCCGCCAGTCGCGCCGTTCGCCTATCCGAATCGGCCCGGCCTCCTCGCCCCCAAGGACGCGGCCGTGCACGTGCTGGCGCGGCCCGAACAGGATGTTGCCGACGCGCTGGCGCGGCTCGCGGATGAACTGACGGCCCCTGCGGTCGCGGTGCCGGCCGGCAAGGCACCGGAGCGCCCCACCGACAGCGCCGTCACGCCCGAGGCCATCACCCAGGCGCTGGCCGCGCTGCTGCCGGAGAACGCCGTGGTGGTTGACGAGAGCGTCTCGTTCGGCCGCAATTTCTTCAACAGCCTCGTGGTAGCGGCACCGCACGATTGGCTGCAGATCACCGGCGCTGCCATCGGCTGCGGCCTGCCCATGGCGACGAGTGCCGCGATCGCGGCGCCCGGGCGGCGCGTGGTGTCGCTGCAGGCCGACGGCTCCGCCATGTACACGCTGCAGGCGCTGTGGACGCAGGCGCGCGAGCAGCTGCCGATCACCACGGTGCTGCTGTCCAATCGCAAGTACGAGATCCTGCTCGGCGAACTCGCCAATGTCGGCGCTAATCCCGGCCGCGTCGCGCTCGACATGATGGATCTCGGCAATCCGGAGATCGGCTGGACGCGTCTGGCCCAGGGCATGGGCGTCGAGGCTGCGCGCGCCACGACCGCAATGGAGTTTGCCGATCTTTTCATTCAGGCCAACAAAGGGAGCGGACCGTTCCTGATCGAACTGTTCATCTAACACTCGGTGCAGACATCGCATTTACACCGGCAGCCACGCGCGACAAGATGAACCGCAAGGGAGGACACACATGATGGGACGATCCGCGGTCGGCGGTCCGGCGCCGATGCCCGCCCTGGTCAAGTGAAGCCGGTGGCGAAGACCACGCGAGCGCGCGAGATCGGCCTCGGCATCGTCGGGGCCGGCCGCATCGGGACGTTGCGCGCGCGGCTGGCCGCCGGCCATGCGGCGGTTGCCGGCATCGCGGTGTCCGATCTCGAGGCGGCGAATGCCGACAAGCTTGCGCAATTGGTCGGCGGCCGCTCGCACGGCGACGACAATCTCGCGGTCATCGACGATCCCGCGGTGACGGCCGTGATCGTCTCCACCAGCGAAGGCGAGCACCTGAAGCCGATGCTTGCCGCGATCGAGCGCGGCAAGCCGGTGCTGGTGGAAAAGCCAATCGCGCTCACCGTGCGCGAGGCCGACCAGGTCCTGGCGGCGCTCAAGCATCACCGCGGCGATCTGCGCGTCGGCTACAGCCGGCGTTACAAGGAGCGTTACCAGATCGCCAAGGAGCAGGTGGTGAAGGGGCGCGTCGGCACTCTGACCGGCGGTGCGGCCCGCTTGTTCAATTCGCGCTCGCAGGCGCTGGCGATGCTCGGGCGCAACCCGCATGCGACGCCGGTGGTGGATGCGCTGACCTATTACGTCGACCTGATGAACTGGCTGTTCGAAGGCCGCAAAGTCACCGAGATTTATGCGCGTGGACAGACCGGCGTCTTGAAGGAGGCCGGCCACGATGTGCCCGACGTCAGCTATGCGGTGCTGACCTACGACGACGGCGCCGTGGTGAACCTGGGCTGTGGTTACGGGTTGCCGGAAAAATACCCGGCGCTAGGGCACGCCGCCCGCGTCGAGGTGCTCGGCACCGGCGGCGTCATGATCCTGGACGACGACCATACCGACCAGATCATGTATAGCGAGACCGGCGTGCCGCACGTCTATCTGCCCGACCACACGGTCAACATGGTGTTCCTCCAGAGCGGGACGCCGGGCGACTGGGCGCTGGGCGAATTCTGGGGGCCGATCGCCAACGAGACGCGGGCGTGGCTGGACCATGTCGCCACCGGCCGCCCCTGCACGCTCGCAACCGCGCAGGACGCGCGCGCCACGCTGGAGGCGACGCTGGCGATCGAGCACTCGATACGCATCGGCATGCCGGTCACGCTGCCGTTGCGGGCGGGATGAAGCAGGCCTGCGAAGAAATAGAGAGGAGAGAGGACCCCTTGGCTGATCGATCGTTGCCGACACGTCGTGCCCTGCTGCGGTCAGCCGGTGCGCTGGCACTCGGCGCCGCTGGTGCCGCATCGCTCGCCCGTTCCGCCGCGGCCGCGTACCCGGATCGTCCGGTGCGAATCATCGTGCCGTTCGCGGCCGGTGGACCGAGCGACCTGACGGCGCGGCTCATGGGCGTGAAGCTCGGCGAAGCGCTGGGCCAGACCTTCGTGGTGGAGAACCGCCCGGGCGCCGGCAGCAACCTCGGGACCGCGGCGGCCGCGCGCGCGGCTCCCGACGGTTACACGCTGCTGGTGACGTCGAGCGCATTCGTGGTCAATCCCAGCCTGTACCGGCAGGTGCCCTACGATCCGGCGAAGGATTTTGCCCCCATCACCGAGCTGGACACGTCGCCCAACGTGTTCATCGCCACGCTCGCCTCCGGCATCACCTCCATGCAGGGCTTGATCGCGCGGGCCAGGGCCAAGCCTGACGAGCTGAGCTACGCCAGCGCCGGTGTCGGCACCACGCCGCATCTCGCCGGCGAGCTTCTCAAGATCACCGCCGGCATCAAGGTCACCCATGTGCCGTTTCAGGGCGCCGGTCCCGCGATGCAGAGCATCCTCGGCGGCGTGGTGCCGTTGATGTGTGGCTCGCTGCCCGGCGCCCATCCGAGCATCATGGAAAAGAGCGTGCGCGCGCTCGCCGTCACCGGCACCGAGCGCTGGTTCGACATGCCCGACGTGCCCACCATGCTGGAGCTGGGCTTCGCCGGCTTCGTCTCCGACACGTTCCACAGCATGCTGGCGCCTGCCGGCACGCCGCCGGAAATCGTCGATCGCCTGGCCACCACCTCGCTCAATATCCTCAAGCAGCCGGAGTTCCACGAGCGGCTGCGCACGCTCGGGTTCGAGGTCATCGCCAAGGGCCCGGAGGCGTTGCGCCGCCGCATCGCCGAGGAGGTGCCGCGTTATCGCGACCTCATTGCCAAGGCCGGCATCGAGCGGGTGTAGCGGCGACGCGACGGGCGTCGTAGGGACAGCCCTTGTGGCTGCCCGCCTTGGGCGGCCACAAGGGTCGCCCCCTACTTGATCGGCCGCGAACTCGTGGCTAGGTAACACCTGCGTTAAGGACGCATCCGTCCGCGGGAAGGGCTGTGCCCACCTGATCTGCGTTCAAATGTCGATCCCTTCTTTCTGCCTGGTGCTGCGGACCTCAGGCGCGATGAAAGGAGGGGCTATGCCCGACACCAACGCGTCTCGTCTTCCTGAAAAGCCTGATCTCGACCAGGAGCGCAAGCGCGCCAAAGACCTGCTCAAGGCCTTGCGCGATCATGCGGCCGACGCGATCGCCCGTTTCCGCACCCATCATCCTGGCTTTGCCGACAAGCGGTCGGAGCCGCTTGACGCCTCCGCGGTGAAGCTCAGCGATGCGCAATTGGTCATCGCACGCGAATATGGGTTTCCCAGCTGGCGATCACTGAAGGCGGCCATCGAGGGCGCGCTGCCGCGAAGCGCCGGCACAAGTGCGCCGCATACGGTCCTGGTTTGGAACGACGACACCACCCCGATGGCGTTCGTGATCTATCTCGTCACGCACATCTTTCAGAAGGACGAGGAAGACGCGCGCGAGATCATGCTGGATACGCACCAGCACGGTGTAGGGGTCTGCGCAGTCTACGACCGGCTCGAAGAGGCCGAGGAGAGGCTTGCCGAAGCAGTGGCCCTGGTCCGCGAGCATGGGCACGCACTCGCGCTGACGCTGGCGAAAGCCAAGGCCGCGCGATTCGACGCGCGGCACATGCATGTCGACCTCGTCGACGGGCGCACGCTCAATGTGTCGCTGGCCTGGTTCCCCAAACTGTTGGATGCGTCTGCGGATCAGCGCGATCGTTACGCGATTCGCGAACAGGGCCGCCTCCTGTCATGGCCCGGCCTCAAGCTTGCGATTCCGCTCCATGTGCTGCTGCTCGGACCCGGGGGGCAGCTGCTCGGACGCGACGGGCAGGGCCCCAAGAGGTCGCTGTCGCCGCCATGGGTCGAATCCTGCCGAGCTGCGCTGGCCGCCTTGTCCCCTGAGGATGCGCCGCATGAATGGGCGAAAGCGCAGCATGATCTCGGCAATGCGCTTTTCAGGCTCGACGAGCGCTCGCGCGGCGCCAATCCCACATGGCTGGAAGAGGCCGTTGCGGCCCTTCGCGCCGCGGTGGCCGCGTATGACCGCGCCGGGGCTTCGTACCAATGGGCCAAGGCGCAATACGATTTCGCCAATGCCCTTCTGGCGCTCGGCTCGCCGCGGCATGACAGCATGATGATCGAGGAAGCCGTCAGGGCCTGTCATGCGGCCCTCGAGGAATTCCAACGTGGCGCGCCGATCGAATGCGCCGAGACGCGGCGCCTTCTGGGCCACGCTCTCGTGGCGCTCGGCGCGCACGAGGTCGGCGTGGCGCGTTTCGCCGAAGCGGTTGCGGCCTTTCGCTCGGCGCTGAGGGAACACGCCCGCGGACCGCTGACGGAATGGACCCGGACACGGCACGGCCTCTGCAACGCGCTGCTGTGGCTGGGCACGCGTGAGGGAGACACTGACCGCATCGGGGAGGCCATCGCGACCGTCGAGCCGGTGCTCGTCGACAAGGTGCGCGAGCGCGTGCCGGCGCAGTGGGCTCTGAGCGCGGGTCTGCAGGGCGTAGCCCTTATGGAGCTTGCCGAGCGCCGTCGCGATGTCGCTTCGGCACGCCGCGCGGTGGCGAAGCTCGGCTTGGCACTAGCGGAGGATGGCGGACAGGATACGCGGATAAACGCCTACCACGAGACGCAACTGGCGAAAGCTCGCGCGCTTCTCGATCGGCTGCAGAGCATGTAGGGTAGCCTTGTGGCTGCCAGCCTTGGACGCCCACAAGGGGCTTCCTGTTGTTGGAAATTTCCAAGACATTTCAATGCACTATTGTCCTGAAAGTGTCCCCATAGAGACGAAAGCCCTGTAGACATTGAGCTTGCCGACGCTTCGCGGGCTTGGCAATGGGTCGAGCATGGCGAGCCGCCAGCCAGCCGCGCCGCCCGATGAAGCGCCGTCCTTATGTGCGGCGAAAGGCGAAGCCGCCGCGCCGGGCTGCTCGCCACAGCATCTTGTTCGCCTATTCCTGACTGCCCGGAACCGGGTTGAACCTGATCCCGCGCAACGCAATCCCGGTCGGGACCACATTTGCAGCATCGACGATCATCGCCGTGCAGATGATGTTGATCGAGGTCGCCGCAATGGCGGTCGTGCCCTGAGCAACCGAACCCGTTGCTAAAGAGGCTTCGCTGCCAAATGCAAACGTCTCATGCGTGCTTACCGTCGCTGTTTGAAGATGAAGGACGAAGAAAACCTCATTTGATATCAGCGATCCTTCGAATTGCCGCGTCGCGAAGCGAATGTTTTCGGGGACGCCGCTGAAGTTTGTGCAATGAAAGCTCGTCGCTATTCCGGTATTGTTGGCCCCCCCGTTATCACGCACGCCGGGAAAGCGATAGATGATCACTTCGGGATCGTTGACCCCGGCCGACGCGGGCGCTGCCATTCCTATTGCCAGAGCCGCCGACACAACCAAAGTCTGAATTTTCGTCATGACTGTTCCTTCGTTTCGGGGCGACATGCCCCCACGATGGAACGGTAACTTGACCCATTCGGGTTAGTCGCGTGACACGACCGCGCATCGGCCCATCAGACCGCGCACGTCAGCCGTCATGGTGGTGCGCGCCGTTCGTCGGCCGACTGGTGATGACAGTGCTGCCGTCGCCTTCGAGCGAATTCAGCCGGAGTTGGATTTCACTGATCTGCCGTTGCAGGTCGAGCAGCCGCCGCATCTCGGCAACCTCGCGCTCCAGCTTCGCGATGCGCTCGTTGCTCTCGCTGAAAGCATCGCGCACGCCCTCGGCGAACGGCATGAGCGTTCTGTCGATCCTGCGTTTCAC
>Ga0081540_1001877_pt1 | contig 17585 bp, 15 predicted proteins | sample TabmetS2T1R1_FD_71024 | JGI IMG/M metagenome (GOLD analysis project Ga0081540, IMG submission 71024) | Tabebuia heterophylla rhizosphere microbial communities from the University of Puerto Rico - S2T1R1 | ecosystem: Host-associated > Plants > Roots > Rhizosphere ... | reverse complement strand
GCCCGCGGCGCTTGATGCGCTGGAGCAGCACCTCCAGGCGGCACTGCAGGAAGATGACCAGGTCCGGTTGCGGCACCCGGGGACCGAGCGCGTCGTAGACCCGGTCGTAGAGGGCGAGCTCCGCCGGCTGCAGGGTGAGGGTGGCGAAGATGCGGTCCTTGGCGAAGACGTAGTCGCTCACCGTCGCCGAGGCGAAGAGGTCGGTCTGGAGCAGCTTCTGCTGCTGCTGCCAGCGGCTGAGGAGGAAGAAGAGCTGGGTCTGGAAGGCCCAGGCGCTCCGGTCCTGGTAGAAGCGCGCGAGGAACGGATTGTCCTCGACCTCCTCGAGGACGAGCCGCCCGCCGAGCCGCTCGGCGAGAAGCCGTGCCAGGCTGGTCTTCCCCACCCCGATCGGCCCCTCGACGGCGATGTAGCGCTGGTCCAAGCCGGCGCCAGTCAACCACGCCGGTCGGACTGCCTCAACGCCCCGGCGAGCCGCGCGAACTCTCCGATGTCGAGCGTCTCGGCCCGCCGCGATGGATCGATGCCTGCCGCGGCCAGCGCCCCCCGGACGTGGTCGGCATCGCCCAGCTCCCGGTCGGAGCGCAGGGAGTTGAGCAGCGTCTTCCGGCGGTGGGAGAAAGCTCCCTTCACCACCCTGCGGAAGAACGCCTCGTCGCCGACCTCCGCCCGAGGGGTGGACCGGTGCTCGAGGAGCAGCACCGCCGAGTCCACCTTCGGCGGCGGGTGGAACGCCGAGGCCGGAACGATGCGGACGATCGACGCGTCGAACCAGACCCCGAGGAGCACCGTGAGGATTCCTCCACTCCGCGCGCCCTCGCCCGCGGCGACCCGCTCGGCGACCTCCTTCTGGACGGTGAACACGCAGCGGAGCAGCCCGGCGTGCTGCTCCAGCGCCTCGAAGAGGATGGACGAGGTCAGGTGGTAGGGAAGGTTCCCGACGAGGGTCAGCGGCTGCGTCCCCGCGACCGCGGCGAGGTCCAGCTGCGCGGCGTTGGCGGCGACCACCGTGAGCCGCTCGGCGCGGGTCTCCTCGAGCACCCGGAGCATGTCGCGGTCACGCTCCACCGCGACGACCCGGGCTCCGGTCTCGAGCAGCGCCCGGGTGAGGTGCCCGAGCCCGGCGCCCAGCTCCACCACCACCGACCCGGGACCGAGCCGCGCGGCCTGGACGATGTCGGCGAGCACGCGCTCGTCGTCGAGGAAGTTCTGGCCCCAGGCGTGCTTCGGCCGGAGCCCGTGCTGCTGCAACATCCGCCGAGGAGAGTCCGAGGCCACCCTAGTGCCTCGACCCCTCAGGGAGTCCAGCCGGCGTCGACCACCGGCTGGCCGTCCCCGCGCTCGCCGCGGCGCCAGGCCTCGGTCCCGGCGACGGCGATCATCGCCCCGTTGTCGGTGCAGAGCGCGGGGGGCGGGAGGTGCACGCGGATCTCCCGCTCGCCAGCGCGCTCGAGGGTCAGCGCTCGCAGCCGAGAGTTCGCCGCCACACCGCCGCAGATCACGACGTCGGTCTGGTGGAGCTCACGCGCGGCGGCGACCAGCTTGCGGGAGAGCGAGTCCGCCACCGCCTCCTGGAACGAGGCGCAGAGGTCGGCCAGCGGCTGGCCCTCTGGCACTCCGTGGGCGCGCACGTGGTTCCGCACCGCGGTCTTCAGGCCGCTGAAGCTCCAGTCGTAGACCCCGGGCACGTTCAGAGCGCGCGGGAAGCGGATCGCACGCGGGTCACCGTTCTGCGCCAGCCGGTCGATGGGGAGCCCGCCCGGGTACGGGAGGCCGAGGAGCCGCGCCACCTTGTCGTAGGCCTCGCCGGCAGCGTCGTCCCGGGTGCTGCCCACCCGGCGGTACCGGCCGTAGTCCTCCACCGCGTAGAGGCTGGTGTGGCCTCCGGAGACGACCAGGGCGAGGAAGGGCGGCTCCGGCGGCGTGGGAAGCAGTCGCGCCGCGAGGAGGTGCCCCTCCAGGTGGTTCACGCCCACCAGCGGAAGCCCGGTCGCGGCGGAGAGTGACTTGGCGAGCTGCACGCCCACCAGCAGCGCGCCGAGCAGCCCCGGGCCCCGCGTCACGGCGATGAGATCCAGGTCCTCGAGCGTGCACCCCGCGCGCCGCAGCGCCTCGTCCACCACCGGGAGGACCTGCACCACGTGGTTGCGGCTGGCCAGCTCGGGGACGACGCCACCCCAGCGCCGGTGGATGTCCACCTGGGTGGAGACCACGTCGGAGAGCGCACGACGCCCGTCCTCGACGACGGCGGCCGCCGTCTCGTCACACGAGGTCTCCAGGCCGAGCACGCGCACCGCCCTGCTCTACCGCCCGGAGCGCCGCTGCGCCACGTCGCGCCGGTCCAGCTCCCGGACCACCGCCCGGACGTCGGTGGACTCCGGCCCCTGCGGGACGAGCGCGAGGAACCGCCGGTACGCCTCCACCGCCGGCCCCGGGCGGGCGCCGAGCTGGCGGGCCATGCCCAGCACCAGCCACGCGCGAGAGCGGCCCGCGTCGACGGTCACTACCTCCGCGAGGAGGCGCTCCGCCTCGAGGTAGCTGCCGGCGCGGCCCGAGCTCTTGACGATGGCCGAGCCGAGGCCCTCCTTCGCCTCGAGCGAGGCGGGGCGGACGGCGAGGGCGCGACGGTACTGCTCGGCCTCGACCACCCACCGGCCCGCCCCGTTCGCCTCGCGCGCGGCCTGGACCGCGTCGCGGTAGTCGCTCTCGACGGGATCCTCGGCGGCAGGTGCGTCCTGCTGGGGGGAGCCTGCGAGCGGGGGCACTGCCGGCGCCGGCTCGCTCGTGGCCGCTGTAGGCGTCTCCGCCGGGGGCGCAGGCGCCGGGGCGGGCGGCGCCTCGACCATGGGCGCGGGAGCGGGGGCGGCGGCCACGGGCTCCGGTGCAGGCGCCGCGGGCGCGCGGCGGGAGGTCAAAAGCCACGCGCCGCCGCCGACGACCGCGGCGAAGAGCACCGCGCCGACGACCCAGCGGCCGGTCCGCCCCGACGGAGCCGTGTGCTGGAAGAGGAACTGCGGAGGCTCCGGGACACGCGAGGCCGGCGGGAGCTCGGGCTCCTGCGCGGCTCCGCCGAAGAGCGGCTCGCGGAGGGGGGGAGCGGCGACCGGGGCCGGGACCAGCGCGGCAGGAGGCGGTGGGGGCGGCTGCCCATGACCCCAGTCGGTCAGGCCCTTGGCCTGTGCCTGCTCCACCGCACGGGATGCCGGAGGCGGCGCGACCAGGAACGCCGAGCCGGCGAGCCGGGCGGGCATCGCGTCCTGCCGGGGTGGGAAGACCAGGACGTCGGCCGACCCGGGCGTGGGGGCGGGGCGCAACGACACCCCGACGTCCGGCGCGGGAAGTGGAGGGAGCAGCGCGTGCAGCTCGGGCTCCGCGCTCGCCACCTCGGCAGCGATGGCCGCGGGGAGCGGCGCGAGCACGTCCTCGACGGGAAGCCCGTCCGCCGGAGCTGGAGCGAGGGCCTCGTCCGGTCCGTCGGACGGCGCCGCCACCGCCAGGTCGGTCCCCTCGCCGAGCGCTGCCACCGCCTCGGCCGCCGAGGCGCCCGGCGAGGGATCGCCGTCGTTGGACGGCGGGGGGAGGGGCTCGACCGTGGGGACCATCCCCGGAGGCGGCGTGTGCGCTGCAGGATCGGGCTTCACCGCCACCGGCCCTGACCACACCTGCGGTGGCGGCGAACCGTCCAGCCAGGCGCCCAGGACCCGCGACTCGCGCGCGCCGAACGGCGGCGTTCCACCGGCCTCGCGCACCAGCCCCTCGAAGTAGAGCTTGCTGATGATGCCCAGCGCGGCGAGGTCCTCGAAGTCCGAGTCGTCCACGACGCGCGCCAGCGAGCGCCGTCCGTCGAAGAGGCGCAAGAGCCCGTTCACCTCGTCGGGGATCTCGCTCAGTCGCTCCGCCAGCTGGCGGTAGTCGATCTCGAAGACCGTTTCCAGCGGTGGCAGCTGCTCGAGCATCCGGCCCCACTCGTCGAGGCGGCGCATGCCCTCGAGGAGAAGGCCCTGGGTGGACACCTCGATCCGCTCTGCCCGGTCCACCGGGACGAACTGCACCTCGAAGTTGCCCTCGAAGGTGTTGAGCATCCGGTAAAAAGCGTTCTCGCCGGCCAGCCGCCCCAGCTCCGCGTCGATGACCCGGCCGTCCCGGAAGAAGATGGTTCCGGACCGTTCCCCGTCGAGCCGGATGAGCCCCGTCTTCCGCCCCACCTCGAAGGTCTGCACCAGGTCGACGACGCCGAGGTCGCTCAGGCTTCCGGTGAAGCCGCCCCGGGTCTCGCGCCGCTCGAAGCGCTCCTTCTCCGCCTTCTGGAGGATCATCCGGGCGCGGGTGACGATCTCCTTGATGTAGATGGGTTTCGTCAGGTAGTCCTCGCCGCCCATCTCCAGCCCACGGACCTTGAATTCCACGGCTTTTTGGCTGGTCAGGAAGACGAAGGGGATGTGGCGGAGACGCTCGTCGTCCTTGAGGCGGCGGCACAGCTCGAACCCGTCCAGCTCCGAGAGCCGGGTGTCGGAGAGGACCAGGTCCGGGGGGCTGATCTGGATCTTCTGCAGCGCGTCTTTTCCGTCCGTCGCGGTGGTCACGGAGAAGCCCGCCTTCTTCAGGCTGACCTCCATCACCCGGAGACTCTTGGGGTCCCCGTCGACGAGCAGAAGGTGCTGCTTGGCCATGGGTCTCCTGCCAGGCTACCAGTAAGCTGCTGTCCCGTGCTGACCCACGAGGACAAGCGCCGGCACGCGCGACGGACACTGTCGGTGGAGTTCCGGGCGGGTGGCATGGACGGCCTGGGCTCGCTGGAGCTCTCCGGCGCGGACCTGTCGGCGGGCGGGGCCTTCCTCGTGTCAGACCTGTTGCTCGAGCCGGGGGAGACGCTGTCGCTCGAGTTCGAGATCGCCGGACGCCCCGGGCCGGTGCAGGCGCAGGCACGCGTGGCGTGGGTGCGGCGCTTCCCGGCCCCCGAGGAGCCCGCGGGCATGGGCATCGAGTTCGTGCGCCTGGGCAAGGACGAGCGGGCGGCGCTCGACGCCTGGGTTCACTCCGCGGGTTGACCGCTACTTCTTCTTCGGACGGCGCCGCATCTCCAGCAGCCGCAGCTCCTGCGCCGCCTCGGGGTGGCGCGGGTTGCTGCGCACCGCCTCGCGGAAGTGGCGCTCGGCGCGGTCCACGTCGCCCTCGACGCGGGCGATGACGCCCAGCTGGTAGTGGGCCCGGTCGCAGTCCGGATCGGCCTTGAGCGCGTCCACCATCATCGTCCGGGCGCGCTGCCCCTCGGATCTCCGCGAGGGGTCCATGTAGATGGCCCAGGCCGCCGCAGCGAGGGTGGCCGGACGGGGGTCGGCCTCGTGAGCCTGGCGGAAGAACGCCTCGGCCTGCGCGTACTCGCGCTTGCGCATCGCCATCTCGCCGGCGACCAGCGCCTCGGCCGCCGCGGCCGGGTCGCTCGCCGGAGCCGGGCCACCGCGGGACCGCGCGGCGTGCTCGGCGCGGCGCACGTCGTCGAGCAGGAACTCCTGCGCCTCGCGGATCGCGTCGAAGACCCGGGCCGCCTTGGGGTGCAGCAGATGCAGCGAGCGGGGCAACCGGTCCGGGTGGAAGACCTTGGCCAGCTCGATGAAGGCCCGCTTCACGTCGTCGCGTCCGGCGTCGGGTGTCACCCCCAGGACGGCGAAGCGGTCAGGGTCGCGGGAGAGCGCGGCGTGTCGCGCCTCGATGGAATCGGCGAGCTCGGCATCCTCGAGCGAGCGCGGGGGTGGCGTGGGGATGCTGACCACCGGCTCGCGCTCCGCAGCGGCCCGCGCCTGGCGGAGCAGCTCCTGCCGCCGGGACGCCGGCAGCTCGGGCGGGGTGCTGCTCCGCTCCGGCGGGGGCGGGCCGGGAACGGGCGTGCCGCTGAGCGCGGCGAGCCCGATGCGTCCGCTGTCCGGGTTGGTATCCGTGTCCCCGGCCGGCGGCGCCATGGTCCACTCGCCGGACTCGAAGGACGCCCTCACCAGCGCGTCGAGATCGGTGGTGGCCAGCGGGACGGTGCTCGGGTTGTCCGGGTCGGTGGGCGCGCGCAGCCCGGCGAGCGCCTCGAGCTGTCCGTCCACCTGCCGCAGCGCGGCCTCGAAGGACCCGGCCGGCTCGGCCGGGGCCCCGCTCACCAGCTTCCAGAGGTCCGCCTCGCCCTCCCCGGCCTCGGGGCCGAGACGCAGTGGCGTTCGCTCCGCCGGCTTGCTTCCCACCGCCTCGGTGCTGGGAGCCCGGAAGAGGTCCGGCGGCGCCTCGCTGCCGGCGCGGCGGAGCGCCTCGCTGAGCTCGTCCACCAGCGTGCCGGCGACCGGCGTGGGCGCAGGCTCCGGAGTGCCGAGGAGGAGCGCCTCCGGCTCGAGCACCAGCTCCTCGTGCTCGAGCATGATGCCTCCCGGAGGCGTGCGGGCCTCCGTCGTTCCACCTGGCGGTGTCGGGCGCGCCGCGGGCGGCGGGAAGACGAAGGGCTGCGAGGGAGGCGTGGGAAGCTCGTCGGTCCCCTGGGAGGGTGTGTTCTTGGCGAGCGCCTGGGCGTAGGGGTCGGTCGTCCGTGCGTGCGGCTCGGTTCCCGCCGCGTAGGGGTCCGTCCCGGAGCGGGCCGGCGGTGGAGGCTCGCCGCGGGCCGGGCGCGGGGCCGGCGTCCGGGGCATCGGCGCGTACGGATCGGTCTGGCCGCCACGGGCCTGCTCCATGGCCCGGACCAGCGTGTCCTCGTCGCCGAGCGAGGACGCGACGGGCGGAGCGCCCATGGGGTCCGTGCCAGGCACCGGCGCCTCGAACGGCGGGAGCGTGGTGCGGGTGAGCACCGGGACGGCCTCGTCGGCGCCGGGTGGCTCGAGCGGAGGCATGTCCTCCGCGAGCGCGTGGAACTCGAGGTCGGTGCTGCGGATCGGCGCGGGGGGACCGAACTCGGACGCCGGCGCCCCCGGAGGCGGGAACTCCGGCACGGTCACCCGCCCCTGCGGGCTGCCCTCGCCGTTGCCGTCGCGGGCCTTGCGCCACGAGGCCTCCGCGGCCCGGGCCGCCTCGAGCGCCCGCCGCGCCGCGTCGGCACGGTCGCGCATCTCGGTCTGGCGACGCTCCTCCGCTGCTCGCGCCGCCTCGAGCGCATGCCGCGCCGCCTCTCGCCGCGACTCCTCCTCGGCGATGCGAGCGGCCTCGACTCGCTCGGCACCCGCCCGGGCCTCCCACTCCTCGGGGGAGAGGATCTCCACCAGGCCCGCGTGCTCCAGCGCCCGGAGGAGCGCCGACTGCGCGGGGGACATCGTCTCGGCGGCGCGGAACTCGGCGATCGAGGCGAGGAACGTCCGCTCGTCCGTGCCGGAGAGGAACGGCTCGGCGGCGGAGACGTCGCGGCAGCGGACCCAGGCGCTGGCCGGGACGGGGGGAAGCGCCTCGAAGGCCGCGCGGACGGCGCGCGCCCCGCGGACGCGGGCGAAGGTCGTCTCCACAAGGGCGGGCATGAAGCTCGCCTCCTCGGCGAGCGTTGCCACCCGGCGGACCGAGGCCAGGGCGCGCACCTCGGAGAGGATCGTGGGATCGACGCCGGCCGCCTCGCAGATCCGTGCCGGGTCGACCAGCTGGCCACGTGACCAGAGGAGGTCCATCGCCGGCGGGACCAGGGCGCCCGAGGCGAGCAGCGCCTGGGCCTCGGTCTGGTGCCCGAAGCCGAGCCGCGCGCCGACCAGGTCCCCGTACTGGAGGTAGAGCTTCGCCTCCCTCCCCCCGCAGAGCAGCGTGAGCCATCCGGTGCTCTTGTCCTGGTGCGCGCGGAAGAGCGCCTCGGCCGCAGGCGGGAGAGAGGGGCGAGCCATCGTCGGTGAGCCCTCTACTCTAGCCGGATCCGCCGGAGGGCTTCGTAGACCCCGATGCCCACGGCGGTCGAGAGGTTGAGCGACCGGACACCCGACACCATCGGGATCGCGACCGGCGTGCCCTCACCTCCGCCGAGGATGTAGGAGGGGAGTCCCCCCGGCTCCGACCCGAACACCAGGTGGTCACCCGCGGTGAAGGGCACGTCCCAGTGCGTCACCTCGGCGTGGGAGGTGAAGAGCCAGCGCCGGGCGCCCGGGCTCGCCGCGAGGTACGCGTCCCAGTCCGCGTGCAGGGCGAGGAACACCTTGTCCCAGTAGTCCAGCCCCGCGCGCCTGAGGTCTCGATCCGCGATGGAGAAGCCGAGCGGCTCGACCAGCTCCAGTCGGCATCCAGTCACGGCGCACAGCCGCGCCACGTTCCCGGTGTTGGGCGGGATTCGCGGTGAGACCAGGACCACGTGAAGTGGAGGAGCGAGGGAGCGGAGCAGCGCCATGCGTCGTGCCAGAGATGTTTTTGATTCATCGCTGCGCGCTTTGCTAGCGTCCACGGTTCTCCAGCGATGCGCATCGAGGTCGCAGGCAAGAGCCACGTCGGCATGAAGCGCAACATCAACGAGGACAGCTTCCTCGTGATGCCGGAGCAGCGGCTCTACTGCGTGGCCGACGGCATGGGGGGGCACTTCGCAGGAGAAATCGCCAGCAAGATCGCCATCGACGAGCTGGCCGAGTTCTTCCGGCTCACGTCCACCGACCGGGACGTCACCTGGCCGTTCAAGATGGACAAGAACCGGAACTACGACGAGAACCGGCTGGCGACCGGGATCAAGCTTGCAAACGCACGGATCTACGAGGCGGCGAGCGGGGACCCGAACTACCGTGGGATGGGAACGACCATCGCCACGGTGCACTTCGCCGAGACGTCGGTCTACGTGGGTCACGTCGGCGACAGCCGGGTGTACCGCTTCCGCGCCGGAACGCTGGAGCTGGTGACCGAGGACCACTCCCTGCTGAACGACTACCTCAAGGCGAAGAAGCTCTCGCCCGAGGAGATCGAGGCCTTCCCCCACAAGAACGTGATCGTCCGGGCGCTGGGGATGAAGGACACGGTCCAGGTGGACGTCGGGCGCTTCGAGCCCCAGGACGGAGACGTGTTCCTGCTCTGCTCCGACGGCCTCTCGGGGATGGTGACCGACGAGGAGATGGGCCAGCTGCTCCGGGACAACGCCGACCTGGAAGAGGCCTGCACCAGGCTCATCGAGCGGGCCAACTCCGCCGGTGGCAACGACAACGTCACCTGCATCCTGGCCCGCTGCCGGCTGGAGTGAGTCTCAGCGGAGAGGGTGGGCCACCGCCTCCAGTGCGCGGTGGTTCTCCACGTGCACCTCCCAGAACCCGCGGCGCTCGGTGGAGCTGCCGCCGGCGATGAGGTGCGGCCGTCCGGGTCGGGCGCGGTGCCAGTACCGGTGATGGGAGTGGCCGTGGAGGAGCACCACCGGCCGGTGGCGAATGGTGCGTAGCAGCGCCTCGGCGTCGATCAGACCCGACTCGTTCCAGTCGAAGTCACCCGAGGGACCGGCCGGGCCGTGGTGCACGAGTAGCAGGATCGTGCGACCCGTCAGCACCGGATGCTCGAGGACCCGCGCCAGCCGTCCGAGCTGCCCCAGGCCGAGGCGCCCGACGAGGTAGTGGCTCCAGCCCTGGACCCGTGTGCTGTCGAGGCCGACCAGCGCATGGCGGTCGCCGACCAGCTTCACGAAGGGGTAGCCGCGCTCGTCGGCCAGCTCGGGGAGATCGCTCTTCAGCAGATCGTGGAAGACCACCTCGAACGCGCTGGCCCGCGCGTCCGTGTACCGATCGTGGTTGCCGGGGATGACCACCAGGAGTCCCGCGGCGATGAAGGGCTCGAGCAGCCGCCGTGCGACTCGAAGCTCCTGCTCGTCCCCCAGCGCGGTCAGGTCGCCGGTGACGATGACCCGATCCGGAGCGAGGGCGAGCACCTGATCGACCAGGCGCGCGATGCGCTGCTCGACCCCGGCGAAGCGGCGCAGCCGTCCGAGCGCGTGGAGCTCGAAGCGCCCGGGAGCTCCCCGCCATCCGGAGCTCCAGAGGGAGCGCTTTCGCCAGTCGATCTGGTGGTGGAGGTCGCTGAGGTGAGCGAGGCGAAGCACGACTCGTGCGAAAGATGTGACCGGACGATGACCTCGGCAACGATTGGACCGAGGAGCGGGCCAGATGTTTCTGCCCGTTCACCAGGCCGTCGCGCCACCGGCTTGTCCGGAGCCGGCCCCTGGGCCAGCCGAGGCCGACCGAGCCCGTCAGGAGAGGCCATCCCCGGCTGGCTTGCGCGACTCCAGCTGCTCGTGATCGGCAGAGACAGCATCGACCCCACTCGCTGCTCGGGTGCATCGTGGGGTTTCCCGAGCGGTGTTCGGGAGGCCGGGATGAACGGGACAGGAGCGAGCGCGCGAACGCGTCCCGACTGGGTGAGCGGTTCTGTACGTGGAAGGCGGTTCCAGGTGCAAAAGCGCTCACCCAGGCGGGGAGGGCCGTCAGGCACAATGCGCGGCGGCATCCGAGTCGATGTTTCGGCCATCGAGGCTCCGCCCATGGACGTCTTTCTCGCGCCAATCACGAGCGTCCGGGGTTTCGCAGGCCGACCGGAAACTCCTGCTGGCCACGTGCGCCGCGCTTGCTCGGCTTCGCCATGGGCAGGAGGAACTGTGTTCCGGGAGCTCGAAGCCGAGCGCACGTCAACGCACCGACGCCGGGCCACTCCGCCGGTAGGTGCCATCCATGAACTTCACGAATGTCTTCCCGCCGTCGAAGGAGCTCTCCATCCGGAAGTCGTACCGGTGAACGGTCACGAGGAACGGAGCGCGCGGCCCGACCAGCGAATCTCGCCCTCGATGCTCTCGCCGGGCGTGACGGCCGCACCCGAGAGGAGCGCGCTGCGGCGAACCTCCGACCCCGCCGGCACCTCGACGTCCGCCGCCACGAAGACGTCGGGGGCGACGACGGCCCCGGGGTGAACACGTGCGCCCGCCTCGATGAGTGGCGCGGCCACCCGCCGGCCGGCGAGCGGGGACTCGTTGCCGAGTGGATCGGGGATGCGCCCCAGGAGCAGGTCCGATTGCGCCTCGAGGTACGTCGCCGGTGAGCCGAGATCCGACCACGGCGCATCGACCACCACGCCGCGTACCCCGTCCTCGCCGAAGAGCCGCGGGTAGACGTCGTGGTTGATGTCCTCCGGACCCTCCGCTGCCATCACCTCGAACACCCGCGGCGACAGGAGATGCACGCCGCTGAAGTGCCACCCGGTGCAGCCCGCGAGTGGGGCCAGGCCCGGCCGGGAGATGCGCCGGACGCATCCCGAGGCGTCGATCTCCACCGTCCCGTAATTCCGGCCGGCCGGCATCGGCAGAAGCACCATCGTGGCCGCGGCTCCGGACGCGCGGTGCTGCGCGAGCAACGCCGCGACGTCGGGCACGAAGAGGATGTCCCCGTTCCAGGCAACGACGGCGTCGTCTCCCGGCAACGCGCGTCGCAGCCCCCGGAGCCCGCCGCCGGTTCCCTGGATGACCGGCTCGTGGATGGTCGTCACCGCGAGACCGCGGCGAGCGCCCTCTTCCCGAGCGACCCGCGCCATCACCTCCGGGAGGTGGTGGGTGTTGAGCGCGAGGCGGTCCACGCCGGCCCGGGCGAGCACCGCGAAGGTGCGCCGGAGCAGCGGGGCTCCCAGGAATGGGACGGCCGGCTTGGGCCAGGCATCGGTCAAGGGACGGAGGCGCGTGCCGAGGCCCGCGGCGAGGACGAAGGCTCGCGTGCCCTCCGCCATCAGCGCAGCTCGGGGACGTAGCGCACCGCGACTTCGCGGAGCGTGACGACGTCGGGGTCGTCCGCGAGACGCTCCATCGCGGCCCGGGCGTACCGGAGCGAGGCGGGGATCGACGGAAGGAAGCTCGGGTTCTTCTTCACCCGGTGGATGAACTCGAAGCGAGCGGCGTCCTTCAGCTTCCGCTGGACGGTCAGAAGGTCGAAGAAGCGGCGGAAGCCGCGGCGGTCCAGCGTGCGTCCGGAGACGCGGGAGTACTCCGTGAGCCAGCGGTCGATCATCGACTCGACGACTGCTGGCTCGAGCTCGACGTAGCTGTCCCTGAGCAGCGCGACCAGGTCGTACTGCCAGGGTCCCTGCAGCGCGTCCTGGAAGTCGATGATCACCAGGTCACCATGGGTCATCATCAGATTGCGGCTCTGGTAGTCGCGATGGGTGAAGCCCCGCGGGGCCGCGGCGAGGCGGCCGGCGATGCCGGCGAAGGCCCGCTCCAGCCGGGCACGCTCGCTCGCGGAGGCCACCTTGCCGCTCCAGGCTTCCATCCCGTACTCGCGGAAATGGTGGAGCTCCCAGGTGTACAGCTCCTCGTCGAATGCCCGGGTGAAGGCGAGACAGCCGGGATCGGGATGTGCCTCGGAGGCGGCGCGCATCCGGGCGAGGAGATCCACCGCGCGGCCGTACAGCGCCTCGGGCGCGACTCCGTCGAGGGCACGCTCGAAGGTCACGTCGCCCAGGTCCTCGAGAACCATCATCGCCGCGCCGGCGTCGTAGCGAAGGATGCGCGGCACCCGGACGCCCAGACCCTCGAGATAGCGATGCACGTTCACGAAGGGCAGCTCTGCCGGCGGCCCGCCCTTGCTGGCCTCCTCGCTCTTCTGGGGCCCGGGTGGCATCACCATCACCACGTGGCTGTCCGGCCAGCGCCCCACCCGGAGGTAAGAGCGGTTGCTCGCGTCACCCTTCAGCTGGACGATCGGGGCACCGTCCTGAGGACGACCGGTGGCCTGGGCCACCTGGTCGCGGAGGACCTGCTCGCTGTGCATTGCCTGCAAGGGTAGCACTAGGCTTGCGGCGCATGAATCGCCCCGCCCGCGCGACCGGTGTCGCACCCGCATCCGTGGGAAACGTCGGGGTGGGCTTCGACGTGCTCGGTCACGTCATCGTGGGTCCGGTGGACCGCGTCACCGTCGAGCGCCTCGATGCGCAGGAGGTGCGCATCCTCGGGATCGAGGGCGTGGTGAGCGGACTTCCGCTGGAAGCGGAGCGGAACACCGCCGGACGGGCGCTGCTGGCGCTCCGTGACCGGCTGGGGCTCGGCCACGGCTTCGCCCTGCGGATCGAGAAGGGCATCCCCCTCGGCTCCGGGATGGGTGGCTCGGCGGCCTCCTGCGTCGCGGCGCTGGTGGCGGCGAACACGCTGCTGGACCGGCCGGCGCCGATGGACGTCCTCTACCGCTGTGCGCTCACCGGAGAGGCGGTGGCCAGCGGCGCCGAGCACGGAGACAACGTCGGGCCGATGCTGCTCGGAGGCCTGGTGCTCGCCACGCACGACCGGATGGTCTCGATCCCGGTCCCGGAAGGGCTGACCTGTGTGCTGGTGCATCCGCACCAGGTCCTCGAGACCCGCACGGCGCGGTCAGTCCTGCAGCGACCCTTCGAGCTCTCCCGGTTCGTCGAGCAGAGCGCGAACCTCGCGCTGGTGCTCGCCGGCTGTTACCGGAACGACGTGGATTGCATCCGTGCAGGGCTGCGAGACGTGCTGGTGGAGCCGCTGCGCGCGCCGCTGGTGACCGGGTTCGCCGCGGTGAAGGCCGCAGCTCTCGACCAGGGGGCGCTCGGGGCGAGCATCTCCGGCGGTGGTCCGAGCGTCTTCGCCTGGTGCACCCGCGACCGGGCGGAGCGGATCGCTCTCTCCATGGAGCAGGCCTTCCGCGCAACGGGCGTCCAGTGCGACGCATGGGTCTCCCCGGTGGCCGCGCCCGCGGCGAGGGTCGTCGGGTGAACGTGACCAGCACCCGCGGCGGGGTGGCGGAGCTGCCGCTCGCCGACGCCCTGGTGGGGGCAACGGCTCCCGACGGTGGGCTGTTCGTCCCGGCGACGTTTCCGCCGGAGAACGCGCGGAACCCCAGGGGCCCGACGCTCGCCGACTCCGCCCTCGCGGTGCTCGCCCCCTTCTTCGCCGAGGACCGGCTCTCGGACGTGCTGCCCGCGATGGTCGCCGAGGCGTTCAACTTCCCTGCCCCGCTCGTCCCGCTCCGCAATCGCCACGACTTCGTCCTGGAGCTGTTCCACGGGCCGACGGCGGCCTTCAAGGACTTCGGGGCCCGCTTCCTCGCCGCCTGCATCCGGAGGCTCCACCCACACGGCGGCGGGCTGCGGACGGTCCTGGTAGCCACCTCGGGGGACACCGGCGGGGCGGTCGCGGCGGCCTTTCACCGGATGAGCGGGGTGCGGGTGGTCCTGCTCTACCCCGACGGCCGCGTCTCGCCGCGCCAGGCGCACCAGCTCGGGGCATTCGCCGACAACGTCACCGCGCTGCGGGTGGCCGGCTCCTTCGACGATTGTCAGGCGATGGTCAAGGCGGCCTTCGCGGACCCGGAGCTCGCGCCGCTGCAGCTCACCTCTGCCAACAGCATCAGCCTCGGACGCCTCCTGCCGCAGCTCGCGTACCACGCTCACGCTGCGTGGAGCTCGGGCGAGATGCTGAACCTGATCGTCCCGACCGGAAACCTGGGCAACGCGGTCGCCGCGGTGTGGGCCCGGGAGCTCGGTGCCCCCATCGGCGACATCGTCCTGGCGACCAACGCCAACCGGACGCTGGCCGAGTTCTTCGAGGGCGGCGCGTACCGTGGCCGGCCGAGCGTGACCACCCTGGCGAACGCGATGGACGTGGGCGACCCCAGCAACTTCGAGCGGCTGTCCTGGACCTACTCGGACCCGGCGGTGCTCCGGCGCCGCGTCCGCGCCCGACTGGTCAGCGACGAGCACATCTCGCGCACCATCCAGCAGGGCGAGCGTCGACACGGACAGGTCTTCTGCCCGCACACCGCCGCCGGGGTGTGGGTCCTGGAGCAGATCCGCGGGTCGTCCGGAGCGCGAACCGGAACCTGGGCCGTGGCCGCCACCGCCCACCCTGCGAAGTTCGAGGGCATCGTCGAGCCGCTGGTCGGGCACCCGGTGGAGGTCCCACCTGCTCTGGCGGCGCTGCTGGACCGCCCGTCCCACGCGGAGCCGCTCGCGGCCGACGCCAGTGCGCTCCGTCGCTGGCTCCTGGACCACGCTTAGTGCTTCGACCGGGGCGTGGTGAGCACAGCGAGATGAACGAGACCGAAGCGAGACGGCGCACACGAGGAACGAGCAGCGGAGGCGTCCCTCGTGGGACGTCGAGCAGCGCAGGGCCGAGTCTGCGCGTCGCAGCGAGAGGATCGGTCATCGTAGCGCTCAGCACGCCCCGGTCGAGGCACTAGAACCTGACCTCTGCTACAAGCGACGGCTGCCATGAACGTGCACTCGACCATCCTCTCCGCCATCGGCCACACCCCGCTCGTCCGGCTGAACAAGCTGGTCGGCCCGAACGACGCGACGGTCTACGCCAAGTGCGAGTTCATGAACCCCGGCGGGTCGATCAAGGACCGGATGGCGCTGTACATCATCGAGAAGGCCGAGCGGGAGGGAAAGCTCAAGCCCGGCGGGGTGATCGTCGAGAACACCTCGGGCAACACCGGTATGGGCGTGGCCCTGGCGGCGGCGGTGAAGGGGTACCGCTGCATCTTCACCATGCCGGACAAGATGTCGGCCGAGAAGATCAACCGCCTGAAGGCCCTGGGCGCGCAGGTGGTGGTGACCCCGACCAACGTGCCGGCCGAATCGCCGCAGAGCTACTACGAGACCGCGAAGCGCATCGCCCGCGAGACGCCCGGCAGCTTCTACCTGAACCAGTACCACAACACCGACAACGGCGAGGCGCACTACCTCAGCACCGCGCCCGAGCTGTGGGAGCAGCTGGAGGGTCGGCTGGACGCGTTCGTCACCGGCCTCGGCACGGGCGGGACGATGACCGGCGTGGGCAAGTTCCTGAAGGAGAAGAACCCGGCCATCCGCAACATCGGCGTCGATCCGGTGGGAAGCGTCTACCAGGGCTACTTCCAGACCGGGAAGCTCCCCGAGCCTCACGTCTACAAGGTGGAGGGCATCGGCGAGGACATGCTGTGCAAGGCGCTGGACTTCTCGGTCATCGACGAGATCCGCCAGGTCGACGACCAGCAGTCGTTCAACGCCGCGCGCCGCCTCGCGCGCGAGGAGGGCCTCTTCGGCGGCGGCAGCTCCGGCTCCGCGGTTCACGTCGCGCTCGAGGTCGCCCGCGAGCTCGGCAAGGGGAAGGTGGTGGCGGTCGTCCTGACCGACACCGGCAACAACTACATCACCAAGTTCTTCAACGACGAGTGGATGAAGGACAACGGCTTCGCGGTCGACGACAAGTCCCCAGGCCGGGTGAAGGACCTCATCCGTTCGCGGAAGCAGGAGGTCCTGTTCGCGAGCAAGGGTCAGCGCATCGACGCGGTGGTGGAGCAGATGCGCAGGCACGGCTTCAGCCAGATGCCGGTGCGTGACCCGCACGGCGGCACCGTGGGGATGATCCACGAGTACGATCTCCTGAACGCGCTGGTGTCGAAGAAGCAGGGCTTCCACGACGTGATCGACCCGCTCATCGCCCCGCTCCAGGGCGTGGTGAGCCCAGAGGCCACGCTGAACCGGCTGCGCGAGGTCTTCGCCCAGGACAACGTGGCGGTGGTGAAGGAGCACGAGCAGGTCGTCGGCATCGTCACCAAGATCGACCTGATCGAGTACCTGGCGGAGCGGATGTGAGCGGCAGGGCCAGCGCGGTCTACCGCGTGACCGTCGAGGTCGCGCCGGAGGCGGAGAAGGCGTGGGCCCAGTGGATGGTCGAGGAGCACGTTCCGGCCGTCCTTCGCGTCGGTCGGTTTCTCGGCGTCACCCGATGGAAGGATCAGGCACGGGCGGCAGACGGATGGGCGCGGTACGTCCTGCACTACCGGGCCGAGGCACTGGCGGTCGTCGACGCGTACCAGCGCTCGACGGAAACGGCCGGCCTCAGGGACGACTACCTCGCGCGCTTCGGGAAGGTGACCCGCCTCGAGCGATCGGTGCTGGTCGAACCCACGTTCATCGGCTCGCAGAGCTAGGTCGCGCGGCCGCACACGGCGAGGGCATCCGACACCAGGATGCCGAGCCGGACCGAGCCCTTGCCCACGGCTCCTGCACGTCGAGCGAGGTCGCACCGGGCGCGCGGGTCGCCGGCCCGGAGCGCGGCGGTGAGCGCGAGATCGTAGGCTTCGGAGGTCTGGCGCACCTCCAGATTGTGGACTGCCCAGCGCAGCGCCTCGGCGGGCTCGCGCTCGAGGAAGAATCGGGCCGCGTGGTCCGCGAATGCGTCCGGATGGCGCTCCAGCAGCAGGTGGTATCGATCGCGTGCCGTGGACTCTTCCCGGGCCGCCTCGGCGAGATTGCCCCGGCGGTAGGCAAGAGCCGCGCGGGTCGCCGGAATCTCGGGGTCCGACGCCTCGGGGAGCAACGTCCGCAGCGCCTCCGCCGCGGCATCGACACGACCGAGCTGCAGCTCGATCCCGGCGAGGTGCACCGCGGCCTGCGCGTGCCCGGGAAGCCGACGGAGCACCGCCCGGTAGCGTTCAGCGGCGGCTGCGAGGTCTCCGGCACGCTCGGCCAGGAGGCCCCTCTGGAAGTCGACGAAGGCCACGGGGAAGGGACTGGTGTCCCGGTAGCGCTCCAGCGCGTGGCCGAAGGCGCGGGCGGCGCCGGGAGCGTCACCGGATTCCGCCAGACCGACGCCGAGGGCGCTGAGGCTCGCCATCCCCGGCACTCGTTCCGCCCGGGCATGCAAGACGGTCAGC
>Ga0081540_1001876_pt1 | contig 17587 bp, 15 predicted proteins | sample TabmetS2T1R1_FD_71024 | JGI IMG/M metagenome (GOLD analysis project Ga0081540, IMG submission 71024) | Tabebuia heterophylla rhizosphere microbial communities from the University of Puerto Rico - S2T1R1 | ecosystem: Host-associated > Plants > Roots > Rhizosphere ... | reverse complement strand
GAGCCGTTTGGCGGCAGTGCGGATGTGGCGATGCTGGCGCGCCATGCACAGCGCCGCGTAGCAGAGCGCGGCCGCCGCCTGCAGCCGTGGCACCCCGTCGCGTGCTTGCCCCGCCGTGTGCCGCAGATGGCGGACCTGGCGCGCGAGGCTGCGCAGGAAGCGGCGATAGAAGGCAACATCGGCGTCGTCCAGCACCAGCGGCGCCTGGCTCAGCCACGAGATCACCCGGCGCGCCACCACGTCGGGGCGCCAGGCGATGGCATCCTGTGCGCTGTTGAGCGCGATCCATTCATCGACCAAAGCGCGGGCATTGGCGCGGCTGATGGACGACTGCGCCGCGCGCAGGTGGCGCAGCCAGCCGAAGCCGAGCAGCGACACCGCCCAGTCCTCGGACGGTGGCGCCATTTCAAACGGCGAACGCGAATCGCAGACCACGACCTTGCCGGCGAAGACGAAGCGGCCGGAATAGATCTCGCTCGCGCGCGTGGCGTCGGCCGTGCGCAGGTCCTGCGGCGCGATCACCACCCGGTCGGTCTTGCCGAAGGAGAACGGCCAATCGACGATCGGATGCGTGGTGACGCGACAGGTCAGCCTGTGAACGAGGCCACGTGCCAGGAACACGGACAGTCTGGTGCGTTCCGCGACCGAAACGCGCGACATTGCAGCGCTGCTCCCCGCCACGCGAGCCTTCAGCGGCCCGCAAGCCCAAGATAGCGACAAGATAGCGCCAAGATAGCGAAGGCGGCGCGGCCGGCCAACCGCGATAAGTCCTTCAAATCCTTTGCAATCGGGCGGCGTAGAAGCCGTCGAGACCAGACAGGCGCGAATCAGGGTCGCCAAGGTGGCAAGGGAGCGTGCGCAGGTCGCCCTCGGCGGTCAGCCATTCGGCGTGGCCGCAAAGCTCGTCGGCGAGGACCGGTCGCCGGCGCCAGCCGGGGTTGTCGGCAAGGAGCGAGCGCACGATGTCGATTCCTTCCTCGGGCTCGAGCGAGCAGGTGCAATAGATGAGGGTACCGCTCGGCCTGGTGAGCTCGGCGGCGCGCGCGATCAGGCGCCGTTGCAGCGCGGCGAGCGTGGCAATGTCGCTCTCGCGCTTGAGCCACGGGATGTCGGGATGGCGGCGGATGGTGCCGGTCGAGGAGCAGGGTGCGTCGAGCAGCACCGCGTCGAACGGCCCCGCCTGCCATTCCGCGACGTCGGCGGCGAGGAGCTCGGCGGTGAGCCCGAGGCGGGCGAGATTGTCGCGCACGCGTTCGAGCCGCGCGGGCGAACGATCGACCGCGGTGACGCGCCCGCCGGCGGCGGCAAGCTGCGCGGTCTTGCCGCCCGGTGCGGCGCACAAATCGACGACTTCGCGCCCGGCAAGGTCCCCGAAGAGCCGCGCCGGCAGCGCAGCCGCGGCATCCTGGACCCACCAAGCGCCGTCCGCATAACCCGGCAGGGTCGCGAGCGCGCCGCCGGCTGTCCGGCGTAATGTGCCGGTTGGGAGCAGCACGGCGTCCAGCTTGGCGCACCAGGTCTCGACGTCGTCGCGCAACGTCAGGTCGAGAGGAGCCTCTCTTAGATGCGCCGTCGCGATTGCTCGCGCCATCGCTTCGCCATAGCTCCTGCTCCATGATTTCCACAGCCAATCCGGGGTATTGAGGCGTGGCGCATCCTGCTCATCGACGCGCCCGGCGCCTTCGACGCTCAAACGCCGCAGCACCGCATTTACCAGACCCTTGTGCGAGACAAAGCCACAGCTTTGCGCGATGTCGACACTCGTGGCGACGGCTGCGTGCGGCGGGGTGCGCAGAAAAATGAGCTGGGCAACACCGAGCCGGAGGATGTCGTGCACCAGCGCGGCTCGCGGCGCCAACGGTATGTTCAGACAATCCGCGATCAGCGCGTCGATCTGACCAAGCCGTCGCAACACCGTTGCGACCAGCAGTCGGGCGAAGGCGCGATCACGGCCGGGCAGCTGATGCATCGCCGAGCTATCCTCGATGGCATCATCGAGGGGCCGTTTGCGGCGAAGCACTGCACCAATCAGGTCGAGTGCGACATGGCGAGCGGTCAGCGCTTCGGGCATCAATGTTCTGCTAGATCATCTACCGGGCGGGACCCGATTTGGGGGGGAACATCGCCCGGACCAACGTCGCGCTGCCACCTTGGTTCCCCCTTTCACATTAAAAAGGCGAGGGCGTGAGTGGCCGCGTTTACCTGCGCTTCAGGTGTCTCGGTCAAATTCGGCGACCGATTATGGCGCTGAAAAGGGCAAGACCTTGTGCGGAGATCGGGCCGGGTTCATTTTGACGAGCGCAGTCTGCAGCTGATCCGTTGAGAGAAAATCGGGGTTCAAACTGTGAATTTCGGCACGCTTCTCGATCTCTCACGGTCGGGCTCAGCCAGACCTTCCCGCGCATCGGGCAGCGCATGATTACTTGGCGCGTCGGGGAAAGGCTATCGCCGGCCGGCGGCATCTCGATTACGGGCGCCGATCTATCGCAGCCGCTATCGCCGGATCTCAAGATCCAGATTCTCGCAGCTTTGCGGCACCATCACGTCGTGGTGTTTCCCGACCAGCTGTTGAGCAGAGAAGAGCAATATGCGTTTGCTGCGAATTTTGGTGAGATGGAGCCGCCTGCCGCCCGGAACCTCACGGCCAAGCGGTACGCCGTCGCCCATGTGCTGACGAACCTCGACAGTGCCGGCAACCCTGTCGACAGATCCTCGTCCCCGGTCAGCAACTATCGCTGGCATACGGATAAATCATATCGCGCCGTGCCGCCGATGCTGACGGCGCTCTATGCGGTCGAGCTGCCGCCGGCAGGCGGTGACACCGAATTCGCCAACACCGCCATGGGGTATGCCGAGCTGCCGGATGAGATAAAGCGCCGGATCGCAGGGTTGCGGGTGGTTTTTTATTGGGGAGCGAGCCGCCGCAACGCAAGCGACACCTTGCCCCTGAGCGCTGAATCGGACGCACAATCTCCGGTCGACCATCCCCTCGTGCGAACCCATCCGGAAACCGGCGAAAAGGCACTCTATCTCGGCAACCATGCCTCGCACATTTTGGGCATGCCCGAGCTGGAGGGGGCGAGGCTGCTCGATGAGCTTCTGGAGCACACGACGCAGCCGCGATTCGTTTATGCCCACCGTTGGCGCCGGGGCGACCTCGTGGTCTGGGACAACCGGTGCCTCCTTCACCGCGCCGTCGCCAACTACGAGATGGGAAGATACCGCCGCATCATGCACCGCAGCGTGGTCCGCGGCACGGTTCCGTTCTGACCACCGGCCCAAACCGGACGGCGCCGATCGCAATGGTGCTCAAAGGAAACGGCTCTGCGGAAAGAACGGGCAAGCGGCCCCACTTCGGGACCGCTCTTCGCCGGGCTAACCCGGTTCTGCAACGACGAGGTTGAGCCTAGTTTGGAAGATTTCAAGCGCATCCGGGAGGCTGCGTGATACGCGCAGCCGCTGGCGGCCGCTTTGCACAATAAACTCGGCAGGGCGGGCCTGTGCCGGGGCGGTCTTGATGATGCTGTAGACAGGCGCCTCATGGGTATGTCGGAAAACCGAGAACAACGCCATTCCGTCGCGATGGTCGATCGCATAGTCGCGCCACACGCCACGAGCGACGTGGCGGCTGTAGAGACTGAGGAGCTGGTTCAGCTCGGAGCGTGTGAAATAAAGGGTTCGAGGTCTCGAGCGGTAATCGCCGAAGGCAAGGACTAGTGCGCTCTTCCGGCTCATTGGTACCATCGTCTTTTTGTCGCCGACATGCAGTGTTCACGATTTCGCCGATGCCGTCCAGCCGTCTGACGCGGCGTCATGCCGGGTCCATCAACTTACCCGGCCAACTTACCCGATTGACGCTTGGTTTGCTTCCGTTCCGATGAGCGGTTATGTTGACATCCCGAATGGCCAAGGCCGATCAGGGGTTTTGTGAGCGACATCTTTCGCGAGATCGACGAAGAGCTCCGTCGAGATAATCTGCTCAAGCTCTGGTCGCGTTATGGCCGCTATGTCATGGGTCTGGCGGTAGCCATTCTCATCGTCGCCGGCGGGATCATGGCCTGGCGCGACCACCAGCTCTCCGAGCGCCGTGCCCAGTCGATGCGTTACGCGGCAGCGTTGTCCCTCGCCCGCGAGGGCAAGGACGCGGAGGCCGCGAAGGTGTTCGCGGCGATTGCGCAGGAGGGTGGCGGATATGCCGACCTCGCCTCTTTCGAGGCGGCAGAGCTGCTGGCGAAATCCGGCGATCGGAAGGGCGCGGTTGCGGCCTATGATCGGATCGCCAGCCAAAGCGGGCTCGATCCGGCCTTTCGCGATCTGGCTACCCTGCTGTCGGTCATGCACGGTCTGCCGGAAGCCGAACCGCAGGCGACCATCGACCGCCTGGCGCCGTTGACGGCGGCGGCCAACCCATGGCGCGCCACGGCTCTCGAACTGACCGCTGCAGCTCGTCTCAAATCGGGGGACAAGAGCGGCGCGCTCACACTCTTCAAAAGCCTGGCGGATGATCTCTCGGCGCCGCAGGGCTTGCGCACCCGTGCCGCAGAAATGGCCGCAGCGCTCGCTTCCTAGTGGTTCCCCCTCCATATCTGCCTGTCGCTCTGCTCTCCTTCGCGCAGCCGAACCGCGCCAAGAGCGCAGCTGCTTGGATCGCGGTCCTGATGCTTTTGCCGGCTCTTGCCGGATGCAACTGGTTCGGCGACAAAAAGCAGCCTTTGCCGGGCGAGCGGATTTCCGTCCTCAGCCTCGATCGCCAGCTCGAGCCCGATCCAGAACTCGCCAAGCTGCCGATTACTCTTCCGCCCCCGGTGGTCAACCCGGACTGGCCGCAAGCTGGAGGTTATCCTAATCACGCGATGCAGCACCTCTCGCTGCCCGATCGGATTACCGAAGCCTGGAGGACCAGCATCGGCGAGGGTGCTTCGCGTTACACCCGCGTGCTGTCCCAGCCGGTTGTCGCCAAGGGCCGCGTCTATGCGATGGATGGTGGGGTGCAAGTCAGCGCTGTCGACGCGGCGACCGGGAACCGGCTGTGGCAGGTCGATCTCAGGCCGGAAGACCAGCTGGGCAACTCGTTCGGTGGCGGCGTCGCGTTCTGGAGCGACCGTCTCTATGTCGCGACGGGTTATGCACAGATGCTGGCACTCGATCCGGCGGATGGCCGGGTTATCTGGAAAACTGACGTAGCCGCTCCGATTCGCAGCGGGCCGACGGTTTCGGACGGGCGGGTTTTCGCGGTCACCGTGGACAACGAGCTTGTAGTGCTTGCCGCCGACGACGGACGGCGCCTGTGGAACCATAACGCGATCCCGGAAACCGCCAGCCTTCTGGGAAGCGCGAGCCCCGCCGCAGAAGGCGAGGTGGTCGTGGCGGCTTATTCCTCCGGCGAGATCTACGCGTTGACGGTCGAAACCGGACGGCCGCTATGGTCCGACAATCTTGCCAATGCCCGCAGCGCCAATGCGGTTTCCAGCCTTGCCGATATAAGGGGGCGGCCGGTGATCGACCGTGGCCGGGTCTTCGCGGCCAGTCATAGCGGGCGCATTGCGGCAATCGATCTGCGGTCGGGGGAGCGGGCCTGGGAACAGGAGATAGGCACGACCCATAGTCCTTGGGTCGCCGGTGATTACATCTTTGTTCTGTCGAATAACAACGAGCTCATCTGCTTGACGCGCAACGAGGGGAAGGTTCGCTGGGTGCGCCAGCTTCCCGGCTTCCGGGACGAAAAGAAAAAGAAGAACCCGATCATTTGGGCTGGCCCGGCGCTGGGCAGCGATCGGCTGATCGTGCTCTCGTCGGCCGGAGAAGCCCTCTCCGTATCGCCCTATACCGGAGAGCCGCTTGGCCGTCAGGAAATGTCGGCAGGCGGCTACACCGCCCCGGTGATCGCCGATAATGCGCTCTATGTCCTGACCGACGACGCCAAACTGTCAGCCTATCGCTGATTTGGCCGCCGGCGCGAGTTCGCTCCGATGAGCTTTGCAGTCGCGATCTTCGGACGGCCCAATGTGGGGAAGTCCACCCTGTTTAATCGGCTGGTCGGCCGAAGGCTGGCCCTGGTCGACGATACCCCTGGGGTCACGCGCGATCGCCGCGACGGCGAAGCACGGATCGCCGACCTTGAATTTCGGATCACCGACACGGCGGGGCTCGAGGAGGCAGCGCCGTCCTCGCTCGCCGGACGCATACAGAGCCAAACCGAAAGCGCTCTCAATGGTGCGGATGTCGCTCTCCTGATGGTCGATGCGCGAGAAGGGATCACCGAGGTCGACCGTCATTTTGCGAACTGGTTGCGCCGCAGCGGCAAGCCCGTCGTGGTCCTCGCCAACAAGGCCGAGGGACGCAGCGCACTGCCCGGCATCGGCGAGGCCTATCGGTTGGGGCTCGGCGATCCGGTGCCGATCTCGGCCGAGCATGGCGAAGGACTGGCCGAACTCTACGATCGCCTGGCGCCGTTTTCGGGCGGTCCGCATGCACCGGTTACCGCGCCCGGCAAGGCTCTGCAGCTGGCAATCGTCGGTCGCCCCAATGTCGGGAAATCCACCCTGGTCAATCGGTTGATCGAGGAAGAGCGATTGCTCACCGGTCCCGAAGCGGGGATTACTCGCGACGCGATCGCGGTGGATTGGGTGTGGCGCGGCCGCCCGATCCGCCTTGTCGATACGGCCGGGCTGCGCCGCAGACCGCGTGTCGAGGGGAGGCTCGAGCAGCTCTCGGTCGGTGACGCGTTGCGCGCGATCCGGTTTGCCGAGACCGTTATCGTGGTCATGGACGCCCAACAACCCTTCGAGCGGCAGGATCTGACAATCGCTCGGCTCGTTGCCGACGAAGGAAGGGCCATCGTGATCGTCGCCAACAAGTGGGACGCGATTGATGATCGCCCGGCGCTACTGGATCAATTGCGCGAGCAGCTATCGGGATCGCTGCCGCAACTGCAGGGCGTCGCCGTGGTGCCGGCCTCGGGGCTGACGGGCTTTGGTCTCGACGCGATGATGGTTGCGGTCTCAGCCGCGGACGAAATCTGGAATCGGCGCATCCCGACCGCCGAGCTCAATCACTGGCTCCGCGCGGTCGAACAGCGTCATCCGCCGCCTCTGGTGGCCGGACGCCGGCTGCGCTTGCGCTATATGACGCAGGTCAACACGCGCCCCCCGACCTTTGCTCTATTCGCCTCGAAGCCGGGCGAGCTGCCCGATTCTTATCGCCGCTACCTGGTCAACGCTTTGCGCGAAGAATTCGATCTTCCGGGCACGCCGATCCGCATGATGCTGCGGCGCGGCAAGAATCCCTACGATCCCCGCTGAACATGGCCAGCCGAAGTTGGCAGCTGAAGCGAAATAACTAGCAGCGGCTAATTCACGGAAAGCCAAACATAGTCATGGCAAAGGGAACACCCGGACTATTTCCCCGTTGCTGGCGCATTCGGGCAGCGCAAGGGCGAGGAAGGCGTCAGCGACAGCCTCGGGCGCCGGCAGCGACGCGGGGTTCTCGCCGGGGAAAGCGCGGGCGCGCAATCGCGTGCGAACGATGCCCGGATCGATCAGGTTCACCCGCACTCGGGTCTTGGCGACTTCGCCGGCATACAGTTTGACGAGCATTTCAAGGCCAGCCTTGCTGACCGCGTAAGGCCCCCAGTAAGGAAGAGCTCTCCCTACGATATCCGAGGTAACAAACACCGCACGGCCGGCCGGCGCGGCACGGAGCAATGGATCCATCGCCCTGATCAACCGCCAATTGGCGGTCAGATTGAGATCCATCACCTCCGTCCAGAGCACCGGGTCGATATGCGCGAGCGGCGAAAACGTCCCGAACTCGGCGGCGTTGCCGACCAGAATGTCGAGACGGCCGTAGCGGTCGAAAAGCGCGGCCGCCAGTTCGTCGATCTTAACGAAATCGCGCAGGTCGAGCGGTACGAGAGTCGCACTCCCGCCTGCGGCGCGGATTTTGTCATCGACCTCTTCGAGGCCGCCTACGGTACGCGCCGCCAGCACGAGATGCGCGCTCTCGCGCGCGAAGCGCTCAGCTATTGCGGCGCCAATGCCGCGCGACGCGCCGGTAATCAGCGCGATTTTGCCCGCGAGCCGGCCCATGCGGAGCCTCTTACCCGCGATCGGTGGGGGTTCTCGACATTCCTAAGACGACAGAAACGTAATCAAGCGGGCCCAGCGAGTAGTGACAACTGAACCGAATGCTTGCCGTTGTCTGCGTCGACCGGTGGGATGGGATAGTCGCCGGTAAAGCACGCGTCGCAGAACCGCGGGGCCAATCGATCGCGCCGTGGTTCTCCCATGGCGCGGTACAATCCATCGATCGATACAAACGCAAGGCTGTCGACGCCGATCAGCTTGGCCATTCCCTCGACATCGAAGCGAGCCGCCAGCAACTCCTCGCGCTCAGGCGTGGCGATCCCATAGAAGCACGGGTGCGTAGTCGGCGGGCTCGATATTCTCATATGGACGGCACTGGCCCCGGCCCGTCGGACCATGTCGACGATCTTGATCGAGGTCGTGCCTCGAACAATCGAATCGTCAACGAGAACCACGCGCCGACCGCTAAGATTGGCCCGGCTCGCATTGTGCTTCAGTCGCACGCCAAGATGCCGGATCTGATCGGTCGGCTCGATAAAGGTGCGGCCGACATAATGGTTTCGTATAATCCCGAGCTCGAACGGCAGACCGGATTCTTGCGCATAGCCGATCGCCGCCGGGACACCCGAATCCGGAACGGGAACGACAATGTCCGCGTCGACATGGCTTTCGCGGGCGAGTTCGGCGCCGATCCGCTTTCGCGCTTCGTAAACGCTCGTCCCTTCGACGATGCTGTCGGGACGTGCGAAATAGATGTGCTCGAAGACGCAGAACCGGCTGCGGCGCTGGTCAAACGGCAGCACGCTGCGCAGCCCGCTCGCCCCGATGATGACGATCTCCCCCGGCTCGATGTCCCGCTCGAACTCGGCGCCAATGATGTCGAGCGCGCAGGTCTCCGACGCCAGAATCAACGCCTCGCCGAGACGTCCGAGAACCAGCGGTCGGACCCCGAGCGGATCGCGCACGCCGACGATCCCGTCCTGCGAGAGCGCCACCACGGAATAGGCGCCTTGAACTTGCCGCAGCGCGTCGGTCAGCCGATCGACCACCGTCTCTTTGAGGCTCGTCGCGATCAGATGCACGATGACCTCGGTGTCGCTCGTCGATTGAAACAGGCTGCCGCGGCGCACCAGCTGGCGGCGCAGCTGATAGGAATTGGTCAAATTCCCATTGTGGCAAATGGCGAGGCCGCCAAACTCGAAGTCTGCAAAGAGCGGCTGCACGTTACGCAACGCTACCTCGCCGGTCGTCGCATACCGGACATGGCCGATCGCGGCATTGCCGCGCAGCCTTCCGATCACTTCCTGAGAGCTAAAATGTTCGCTGACATGGCCGAGGCCGCGATGCGCATTAAACTGGCCGCCATCATAGGCAACGATGCCCGCGGCCTCTTGGCCGCGATGCTGCAGCGCGTGCAACCCGAGCGCCGTCAGCGCCGCGGCGTCGGGGTGGCCATACACGCCGAACACGCCGCACTCTTCGCGGAAATGATCCGCGTCCTCGATAGCTACCGGAAGGGGATCGGTCAGGCGCATGGGCGATCCTCAATTCGGAGCTTGGTACATAATTCGTTCACAAATCAAATGCGAGCAGGTTCCGTGCAACCCAGCTATCGCGTGTTCTCGATCAGGCGGTCCATGTCTCGGCGGTCTCCCGACTTGTAGCTTGGCGTCGTCTCCTGGCCGGATTTTGCCGGTAGGGGCGCGACCGGACTCGACAGTGCCCGCATCGCGCGCTGCGCGTCTTGCGCGCGATCGAGCCCCCTGTGCGCGTCGTCCGTCACCCCGGCCGTCCTGATCTGCAGAGATTCGGGCAGCGCGGTGCGCAGCATTTCGGCGCCCTTGGCAAGAAACCGCTCACTCTTCGCTTCCTTGATCCAGCCCGGCCTATCGTTTGCCGGCAGGCTGATGTCGACCACCAGATAAGCGAGCGAGACGAGGACAAGGCCGCGCGCCAACCCGAAAATCAATCCGAGGGTGCGATCGATTGGCGAGAGGGCGCTCGAACTGACAAAGCGCGCGACAGCCCCGGTGAGGATCGTCAGCACGATCAGGCTGACGACAAACAATCCAGCGCCGGCGATCAGATCGGCGAGCAGCGGTGTTGTGACGAATCGAATGATGGCTCCATAGGCGTATGCGAACCCGTAGAGCGTAATCAGCGCGGCGCCGACCCAGGCGACGATGGACAGCGCCTCCCGCACAAAGCCGCGGGCGAAGGCGAACACCGCCGACAGCGCGATGACACCGATGATTGCAAAATCGAGAGCATTCATTGGGCGGCCTCGACCAATCCCCGGCGGCGCATCGGGCGTCGCGGAGACAATCGCGTCACGAGTTCGCTCAGATGTCCGATGGCCAACATCGTGGGCCCCACCCCGCCTCCATTCTTTTCGCGTCGGCGACCTCGCCGCATCGGCATCCAAGCCTCGGAGAAGCCGAGCTTGGCGGCCTCCTTGAGCCGTGCTTCGGTATGACCCACCGAGCGAACGTCGCCCGAAAGGGCGATCTCGCCGAAGACGACGGTATCGGCAGGCACCGGGGTTTCGGACAGAGCTGAAACCAGCGCCGCGGCGACGGCCAAGTCCGCCGCCGGCTCGACGATGCGCAGCCCGCCGGCGACATTGAGATAGATATCCTTCGCGCCGACCGAGAGGCCACACCGCGCATCGAGGACCGCCACAATCATTGCCAATCGAGTTCCGTCCCAGCCGACGACCGCGCGGCGTGGCGTACCGAGCACCGCCGGAGCGATGAGCGCCTGGACTTCGACCAGCACCGGCCGCGTACCTTCCATGCCGGCAAATACCGCCGAGCCGCTCAGATGGCGTGCGCCCTGTACCCCCGACCTGCGCTCATCCTCATCGGCGTCGGGCGCCGCGCGCCCAGCGAGAAACAGGGCCGACGGGTTTGGGACCTCGACGAGGCCGCGATCGCTCATCTCGAATACCCCGATCTCGTCGGTCGCGCCAAAACGGTTCTTGACGGCGCGAAGGATGCGGAATTGGTGTCCGCGCTCACCTTCGAAATAAAGCACTGTATCGACCATATGTTCGAGCACACGCGGGCCGGCAATAACGCCCTCCTTTGTCACGTGGCCGACAAGGATCAGCACAAAGCCACGCCTTTTCGCGACCCGGATCAATTCCTGCGCCGCGCCCCGCACCTGACTTACCGTACCGGGGGCGCTGTCCATTGTGTCGAGATACATCGTTTGAATCGAATCGATGACGACCAGATCCGGTCCATTGTCCCGATCGAGCGATGCCACGATATCGCGCACATTGCTCGCCGCTGCGAGCAATACCGGGCTTTCCGCGACCCCTAGCCGCTCAGCGCGCAGCCGTACCTGATCGATGGCTTCCTCACCGGTGATATACGCGGCTGTCCCCGGCTTCGTGATGGCCGTTGCCGCCTGGAGCAGCAGCGTCGATTTGCCGATCCCCGGATCGCCGCCCACCAGCACCGCCGAGCCAGGCACGAAGCCCCCGCCGCAAACCCGGTCGAGCTCTGCAATTCCGGTCTCCCGGCGCGGCGGCAATGTGCTCGGTCCGGTGAGGCCGACAAAGCCGAGCGCCCGGCCGTTACGGCGATCCTTGGACAGCCCGCTTGGCGGCCCTTCGCGCGGCAATTCTTCGATCAGACTGTTCCAGGCGCCGCAGCCATCGCAGCGGCCAGTCCATTTGGCGTGAACGGCGCCGCATTGCTGGCACACATAACGGGCCGCAGAGCGCGCCATCGGCTACACCCGAAGCCTTGCCGTCATGCTGCGCGGATCTCCATCCGAATGGGCCCTTCGGCACGCCCGTTGATGAATTGGTCGACGTAGGGGTTACCGGAATCGTCGATCTCCGCAGTCGGCCCGCACCAGACGATACGCCCCTGATGCAGCATGGCGATGCGATCGGCGATCTTGCGGGCGCTTACCATGTCGTGTGTGATCGAGACTGCAGTCGTGCCCACTTCCCGCACGCATTTGACAATCAGGTCGTTGATCACATCGGCCATAATCGGGTCTAATCCGGTGGTCGGCTCATCAAAAAAGATGATCTCAGGCTCGGTCGCGATAGCGCGCGCCAGCGCCACCCGCTTCTGCATGCCGCCCGACAGCTCGGCCGGCCGCAGCAAAGAGACCTCGGGCCCAAGACCGACGGCAGCGAGCTTAACCAGCGCGATCTCTCTGGCTGCCGGCCGTTCCATGCCACGCCCCTGGATCAACCCGAACGCGACATTTTCCCAGACGCTGAGCGAATCGAACAGCGCGCTCCCTTGGAAAAGCATGCCGATTTTCTGAAGCAGGCGCTCTCTCGCGGCGTGCCGCAGCCCGGTCGTCTCGACACCGTCGATCCGGATCGACCCCGCCTCGGGGTGAAACAGACCGAGAATGCATTTGACCAGAACAGATTTACCGGTGCCGGAGCCGCCGATGATCACAAGACTTTCGCCACTGGCACAGTCGATATTGACGCCGTCGAGCACGCGCTTGCGACCGAATGACTTCCGCAATTCTCGGACGGAAATCTTCAGCGTCGCGTCGGTGTCGCTCATCTTCCGAAAAACACGGCAGTAATCACATAATTGAACACAAGGATCAAGACCGAGGCGGAAACGACGGCATAAGTCGTCGCCTGACCGACGCCTTGCGCCCCACCGCGCGAATAATAGCCGTGATAGCAGCCCATCAGCGCGATGATGAACCCGAACACCGCCGCCTTCACCAGTCCGGACACCACATCTATCGTCTCGAGATATTGGTGCGTGCGGTTGAGGTAGGCCTCGGGATTAAAGCCGAGCCTGTAAACACCCACCAAATATCCGCCAAAGACACCGATGATGTCGGCCACCAAAACCAGCATCGGCAAGGTAATCAAACCGGCGGCCAAGCGGGGCAGCACCAGATAACGCAACGGGTCGGTAGACAAAGTTGTCAACGCATCGATTTGGTCGGTGACGCGCATCGTCCCGATCTCGGCCGCCATCGCTGCCCCGACCCGGCCGGCGACCATGAGCCCGGTGATGACCGGCCCGAGCTCCCGCGTCACCGACAGCACCACGACGGTAGCTACCGCGCCCTCCGCGGCGAATCGGCTGAACCCGGTATGGGATTGAAGGGCCAGAACCATGCCGGTGAAGATCGCCGTCAGTCCAACGACAGGCAGCGAAAAGTAGCCGATATTGATTATTTCGCGCAGGATCGCGCGAAGATAGAAAGGCGGCGTCAGCGCAGTCGAGAGCGTAAGTCCTGCGAAGATCACCAGCCGGCCGGTACCGGCGAGGAAACCGAGGAGAACTGCGCCCACCGCGGCAAGAAACCTCAGCATCAGGCTGGCGCGCCGCAGTAAACTCTATGGTAGCGCCGACCAAGGGCGGTCAGGATCTCATAGCCGATTGTACCGGCATCGGCGGCAGCCTCGTCCAGGCTGTAACTTTCGTCCAGCAACTCGATAAAGCCGCCGGGCCGTGCGAGCGCGGGATCGACGCTGGAGACGTCGAATACAGCAAGATCCATTGAGATTCGGCCGACGAGCGGAACGCGCCGGCCAGCGAGGCTGCCGGAGCCGCGTTGGCTCAAAGAACGCAACCAGCCATCCGCATAGCCGACTGCGACGGTCGCAAGGCGTCCCGGTGCGGCCATGACATGCGTCGCACCGTAGCCAACCGACTCTCCCCGGTCAACTTCCCGCAGCTGCAATATTCTGCCCTTCAAGCGGACAACCCGGCACATCGGGTTGGGTCGGCCCGGCTGCGGGTTGACCCCGTAGAGCGCGGCGCCGGGGCGGACGAGGTCGAAGTGAAATTCGCGGCCGAGAAAGACCCCCGAGGACGCGGCGAGGCTGGCAGGTATGTGAGGAAGGCGTTCTCGCACCGCTGCAAAGCGGGCAAGCTGAGCTGCGTTCGCGGGATGCTGCGGTTCATCCGAGCAAGCAAGGTGGCTGATGACGGCACGCCAGGCAATGTCGCCCCGCTCGAACCACGCGTCGCCGAGCCCATCGAATTCACGCCAGCTCAGCCCGAGGCGGGCCATTCCCGTGTCGACGTGCAGCATCGCCGCCGATTTTCCGTGCCGGGCGGCCATTGCTCGCCATTCTGCGATCTGCCCGGGATCGTTGAGAACGGGGAGAAGACGGTGTTCGAGAAACTCAGCGGCGCAGCCTGGTGAGATCCCATTGAAGACGGCGATTTCGACGCGCTCGGAAAGAACCGCGCGCAATGCAATTCCTTCGTCGATGGTAGCCACGAAGAAGAGGCGGCACCCGGCCGAAGCGAGAGCGGTGGCAACCTCGCGGGCGCCCAATCCATAGGCGTCTGCTTTCACGACCGCGGCGCAGCTTGCAGGTTCGACCAGCCGTGCGAGCAAGCGCCAATTCGCGACGACACCAGCGAGATCGATCTCGAGAATGCCGCCCGCCCGCGCGCTCGCCGTGCCGGTCATCGGAGCCCCCCTTAAAAATCCGCCGAGGGCATGTGGTCGGCCGCGGTATAATTGTCGAATTTGGTCGTCTGCGCGTCGAAATGGAGCTTGACGGTGCCGATCGGGCCGTGGCGCTGCTTGGCGACGATGATCTCCCCGAGCCCATGCACCTTCTCGAGCCGCTCTCGCCAGTCCTGGTACCGCTCGCTGTATTTGTTTTCCGCTTCATCGGGCCGACGCGAGGGCTCGCGCGCCAGGTAGTACTCCTCGCGGAAGATGAACATCACGACATCGGCATCCTGCTCGATCGAGCCGGATTCACGCAGATCAGCCAAGATCGGCCGCTTGTCCTCGCGCTGCTCGACAGCGCGCGACAGCTGCGACAATGCCAGCACGGGGACATCGAGCTCCTTCGCCAGCGCCTTCAATCCCCGCGTGATTTCGGAGATTTCCTGGACCCTGTTTTCCTGCGCACGAGCCTGATTCGACGGGCGCAGCAGCTGGAGATAGTCGACGACGATCAGGCCGAGCCCCTGCTGGCGCATCAGACGGCGCGCCCGGGTACGCAATGCAGCAACGCTCAGCGCCGGGGTGTCGTCGATGAACAGCTTCACCGCGGCGAGCCGCTGGCTTGCCAGGACAAATTTATCAAAATCCTCGTGGCCGATATCACCTCGCCGAATGCGATCGGAGGAAACTCCCGATTCTTCGGCAAGGATACGGGTCGCAAGCTGTTCAGCCGACATCTCGAGCGAGAAGAAACCGACCACCGCGCCGTCCTCGGCGGCTTTGTGACGCTCAGGGGCTTGTGACGGCTTGTAGTTTCGTGCCGCGTGGAAGGCGATATTGGTGGCGAACGCTGTCTTTCCCATGGACGGCCTTCCAGCGAGCACAATCAGGTCGGAAGGGTGCAACCCGCCCAGCTTTCTGTCGATGTCGACAAACCCGGTCGCGACCCCGACAGTCTTGCCATTGCGCTTGAACGCTGCCTCGGCATTGAGGATCGCATTTGTCAGCGCAGCGCCGAAAGTACGGAACCCGCCTTCGGATTCGCCGGCGGTAGCAAGATCGAAGAGCTTCTTCTCGGCGCGTTCGATCTGGTCGTGCGCCGGATCGTCGAGATCCTGCCGGAAGGCGTCATTGACGACGTCTTCGCCGACCGTGATCAGCTCGCGGCGCAAGTAGAGATCGTGCACGGCGCGACCGTAATCCTCGGCGTTGATGATCGTAACGGCCTCTGCAGCCAGCCTGGCAAGATATTGCGCCCCGCCGATCTCGGTTAGCGCGCCGTCCTGGTCGAATAAATTCTTCAAGGTCACAGGATTAGCGACCTGACCGCGGCCCAGAAGCTTGCCAATGGCAGCGAAAATGCGGCCATGGACGGCGTTCCCGAAATGCTCGGGATGGAGGAACTCACAGACCCGGAGATAGGCCGCGTTATTGATCAGGATCGCACCGAGGAGCGCTTGCTCGGCTTCGGTGTTGTAGGGCGGGATGCGAAGCAGTTCGGGATTGGGCTCGCGCAGCGGCGTGACGCGGGACGTCAGACTGGTTTCCATGCCGGCACAGAATACCACTGCCCGAAAGACGACCTCGCAGGGAATTCGATCCCCAACCTGTGCAAGACGGGGACGATTGTGAGCCCGCGCCCCGGCTCGTCCTCGCCGCGAATCTAAATTCTTACGATGTCGAACGTTCCGAGTTTCTGTGCCTACCTCGCAGGTCAGGCTGCCCGGTCAGCGGCGGTGCTGCGCTCACGCTCCCAGTCCAGCATGTAGTCGCGGGTCAGCGGCACGGCGTCGACCGTCTTCGCGAGCTGCATCTGGAACACCATAAAATCTTGCCGGCGGAAGGTTATTTCGGAACCGACAAGATACATCTCCCACATTCGGCAGAAACGCTCGTCATACAGCTCCCGCACACGATCGCGATTCCGCTCGAACCGCCACCGCCACGCTTTCAGCGTTTCGGCATAGTGCAGACGAAGAATCTCGATGTCGGTCACCCAAAGCCGCAATTTCTCGGTGATCGGCAGGACCTCCGAGAGGGCCGGCACATAACCGCCGGGAAAGATGTATTTGCGTATCCAAGGACTGGTGGTACCCGGTCCGTCCTTGCGCCCGATCGAGTGCAGCAGCGCGATGCCGTCCGGCGCCATCAGCGACTTCAGCTTGGTGAAGAAGGCCCCGTAATGATTGGTCCCGACATGCTCGAACATGCCGACCGAGACGATGCGGTCATATTGACCCGTCTCCTCGCGGTAGTCGCGAAGATGAAACCTGACGCGATTGGAGAGGCCCGCCGCAGCGGCGCGTCGCGTAGCGACCTTGTGCTGCTCGATTGAGAGGGTCAGCCCCGTTACGTCGGCGCCGCATTCGCGGGCGAGATAAAGCGCCAGACCGCCCCAGCCGGAGCCGATGTCGAGCACTTTTTGTCCTGGTTGGATCAGCAGCTTTGCTGCAATGTGCTTTTTCTTGTCGAGTTGCGCCGTTTCGAGATCGTCGGCGGTATTGCGGAAATAAGCGCAGGAATACTGACGGTCTTGGTCGAGGAACAACTCGTAGAGCTGGTCCGAGAGGTCATAGTGATGGGCGACGTTCTGCCGGGCTCGGTGGAGGGGGTTGTATTGGTAGAGACGCCGCAACGGGCCGAAAGAGCCATTCAAAACCCGTCCGAGTGGGCCGGCCGGAAGCGCTTCCAGATTGACCGCGAGGAGATCGATCAGATCGTAAAGACTGCCTTCTTCGATCGTTAGCGTCCCGTCCATAAAAGCTTTGCTGAAGTACAGGCGCGGCCGCGCGACGAGTTTCCAGTGGAGTGCCCGATCATGCAGCCGGATCGCGACGCTTGGTCCGGGGGATCCGGCAAAGCTGTGGACACTCCCGCCGGCGTCCACAACGCGGAGCCGGCCGATCGTGATAATTCGCTCGAACAGACGCGCCAGCAGCATCGTCACGAGACCCACTGGAGAGCAGATCCACGACTATCTCGCAAATCCTCTACATCGAAGCAAGCTTTTCTATAAACTTATTGGTTCGGGTTAGCCGCAGGTCTCGCCTCAGGGGCTTCGGATCGTCCTTCGTCCTCCTCGT
>Ga0081540_1001875_pt1 | contig 17588 bp, 16 predicted proteins | sample TabmetS2T1R1_FD_71024 | JGI IMG/M metagenome (GOLD analysis project Ga0081540, IMG submission 71024) | Tabebuia heterophylla rhizosphere microbial communities from the University of Puerto Rico - S2T1R1 | ecosystem: Host-associated > Plants > Roots > Rhizosphere ... | reverse complement strand
CGCCGCCCTCCCCCTCGCCCTCCCCCCCCGCCTGGCGCGGGGCCCCGGCGGGGGCGAGCGCCGCCGCAGCCGCTTCGCGGGCCTCGTCGGCGGTGCGCCGCAGCGCGTTGGCCTCGCGGGCCAGTCGCACCTCGCGGTCGCCATTCGCCCCGCCGGTGTCGGGCGCGGGCAGGCCGAGCAGCAGGTGGCGCCCCACGGCCAGGGAGAAGACGCCGGCGGCGAGCTCGTCGATGCCGACGGCATAGGTCGCCCGCCACAGCGCGCCGTCGGGCTCGGCGACCGCCTCGACCGGGGCCGCCGGTGCGACCTCGCGGGAGGCGTCGGCGTGCTCGGCGACCAGGCGCGGCACCCCCAGCCGCTTGCGCGTCTCGGCGCGGAAGCGGCCCTCGAGCTCCAGCAGCCCGACCTCCGCGCTCACCGGCTCGGCGGCGAAGCGCAGGACCTCGAAGCTGGGCTGGCCGGCGCCGGGCATCGCCTACTCGTCGGCGGGCTCGATCGGGTCGAAGGTCTGCGTCCGGTCGGGATCGGCATCCGACGAGGCCGCGGTCGCGGCCGGCTCCCTGGGGGTGAGCAGCGACTCCTCGCGGCGGAAGCGGCGGCGGGTGGTGGCCGCCTCGCCGGCCTCCGGGGAATCCGCCAGCTCCTCGGCCGCCTCGCGCGCGTCGATGGCGGCCGCGCGGCGGCGGCGCTCACGGCCGCGCACGTCGACGGTGATGGAGATGCTCGCGGCGGCCAGCAGCGAGCCGGCGGCCATGAGGCCGGTGGCGGCGAGCGCCAGCCAGGCGCCGGTGCGCAGATCGGAGTCGCTCACCGCCGGCGGCGGGTCGATCAGCTGCACCGCGACGATCACGAAGGCCGCCCCCGAGACGATCGGGATCGCGCGGCCCAGCCCGCTGCCGACCAGCCTCGGCACCATCGAGAGCAGCCCGGCGATGGCCGCCGCCGCCAGGATCAGGTCGACCGACTCGAACACGTTCCAGGCATCCCCGCCCGGCTGGTACCAGTCGATGAACAGGCTCACCAGCAGCAGGACGGCACCGACGGCGACGAGCCCGGTACCCGCATCGAAGCGCTCGCGCACAGGATCCCTCCGGTGTTTGGGGTCAAGGGCAGTGAAGCAGACTGTCGGAGCAAAAGGGCCGCTCGGCGGGGGTATTGCAGCGCGAACGTCCAGGATGTCGCGCCCTGTTCGACGTTCGTGGTGGTCTTGGCTACCCGCCTGCGCGGACGACCGCGCCGGTCTCCGGCTCCACCCGCGCCTGCGCGGGCTTGTCGGAGATGTCGACGGTGATCGAGCCCGCGGGCGCGCGGTTGCCGGCGAGGGTTGCCTTGGCCTTTCCGTTGAGGCCGGCGGCGACCTGCCACTTCACGGTGTGGGTTCCCGGCTGCACGGCGGTGACCCGCCAGACGAAGCGCCGGGTCTGGCCCGGGGCCAGGCGGCCGAGCGCCCAGGTGTTGGCGTAGGCCGTGTCGCCGCCGCGCGGGCCGTCGTCGATGATCCAGACCGCGCGGCTGGGGTCGGCCAGGCCCGCCTGCGGCGAGCGCGAGGCGAACGAGTCGACGGTGACCGCGAGGTCGGGCACCGCCTTGGATCCCGTGTTGCGCACGGCGATGACGAAGCGCTCCTGCTTGGCGAGGTGCTGCCGGGCGGGGAAGCTCGCCCGCACGATCGCGACCTGGAAGGTCCCCGACGGCTCGTCGGCGTCCTGGCGGCTCCCGCCGCCGCAGCCCGCCGCAGCGAGCGCGGCGCCGATGGCACACGGCACGCCGACACGGCGGGCGAACGGTCCAGACCCTCCCACGGCGCGCGGAACGTAGCACAGGGTCTGACACGCGCATCGCGGTCCGAGCGGGTGCCGCAGCGGGCCACGTGGGCCGCGGAGGTGGGCCCCGCGTCCGGTTTATCTGAACGCGACAGTTCTGGTTCGACAGCGATCTGGGGCTTTGCTTAGAGTGCCGGAGCGACACGTCTGGAGGGGCGTGTCGTTCTGGGTTCCGACAACGGAGTGGAGGATGGTCCGCAGCGTCGCCGACCGGGCGTTTCTTCCTACGAAGAACCTGCTCGAAGAGGTCGGGGACATGATGATTCTCACGGGCAAGACGATCGTGTCTGCCCTGCGACCGCCCTACCCGTACGGTGGCGAGTTCGTCAGCCAGTTCCTCTTCGCGCTGAGGCTGTGCTGGTTTCCTCTGCTCATCTCGACGGTGGCGTTCGGCTACGCGGCGCCTGGCCTGCAGGCGGCGAACTTCCTCGTGCTCTTCGGCGCCCTGGACCGCCTCGGCGGGTTCTTCGTGCTGGCCGTCATCCGCGAGTTCGCGCCGTTCGTGACGGCGATCGTCCTGGCCGGCGTCGCCGGGACCGCGATCACCGCCGACCTCGGCGCGCGCAAGATCCGCGAGGAGCTCGACGCGCTGCAGGTGCTGGGGGTCGACCCGGTGAAGAACCTCGTCGTCCCGCGCTTCCTGGCGCTCATGCTGGTCACCGGCCTCTTCGACGTCTACGCGGTGATCTTCGGGATCTTCGGCGGCGTGATGACCACCTGGGTCAACCACGCGCCGCTCGGCCCGTTCTGGGCCACCTTCTTCTCCAACGCCAGCGTCACCGATCTCTGGGGCAGCGTCCTGAAGTGCACCCTCTTCGGCGCGATCATCGCGATCGTCTGCTGCTACAAGGGCATGACCGCCTCGGGCGGCGCCGAGGGCGTGGGGCGCGCGGTCAACCAGGCGGTGGTCATCGCCTTCCTGGGCGTCTTCGCGTTCAACTACGTCTTCACGCAGACGCTGCTGGCCACCCACCCCGACATCCTCACGATCAAGTGAGGCCGGGCCCGTGACCGCCACGTTGCGCAGCTGGGTCGAGTCGGCCGGCGAGATCTTCAAGTTCTGCGGCCGCGTCCTGGGCGACGTCTACAGCCTGCGGGTGCTGCGCTTCTTCGGCGAGTCGCTGCGCCAGGCGGGGATCCTCATCATCTCCTCGACGCTGGTCATCTGGGGCCTGGTCTTCATCATCGGCCTGCAGTGCGGCATCGAGGGGGCGTACTTCAACCGCTCCGTCGGCGCGCCCGCGTACGCCGGCGTCTTCAGCGCGTGGTGCGACCTGCGCGAGCTCGTGCCCTACGCGTTCGGCTACATGATGGCCGCGAAGGTCGGCACCGGGATCGTGGCCGAGCTGGGCTCGATGCGGATCTCCGACGAGATCGACGCCCTCGAGGTCATGGGCATCGACTCGCTGCTGTTCCTGTGCGCCACGCGCCTGCTCGCCGCCTGGCTGGTGCTGCCCTTCATGTACATCGCCGCGGTCGGCGCGGGCTTCTTCGCCAGCTACCTGGCCGTCGTGCAGCAGATCGGCGAGGTGTCCAGCGGCGGGTTCTTCCTGATCTTCTGGATGTTCCAGAACCCGCCCGACCTGCTGTTCAGTGTCATCAAGGGCATGTTCATGGCGACCGCGATCGTGCTGGTCGGCTGCTACTACGGCTACACGGCCAGTGGCGGCCCGGTCGGCGTCGGCACCGCGACGGCGAAGTCGATGGTGCTCAACCTCGTGCTCGTGCACATCATCGGCATGCTCGGCACGCAGCTGTTCTGGGGGGCCAACCCGAGGGCCCCGATCGGAGGATGAGGATGCAAGACGAGCGACGGACCGCCGACCAGCATGCCGACGAGCCACTGAGCGAGGAGGACCTCGTCCGCGACGAGCGCGAGCGCCGCGAACGCGTCTCGGTCACCGAGCGCCACAACGAGGACGAGTTCCGCTGGCACACCGGCGAGCAGCGTCCGACGGGCGTCGCCGACGCCGTGGAGTTCGTCGACGTCCACAAGGCGTTCGGCCGCAACAAGATCCTGCGCGGCCTGAACATGTCGATCCCCGACGGGAAGATCTCGATGATCCTCGGGCCGTCGGGGACCGGGAAGTCGGTGTGCATCAAGCACATGGTCGGGCTGCTGTACCCCGACGAGGGCGACGTGCTCGTCCACGGCGAGTCGGTCCCGAACATGACCGACGACGAGCTCTTCGAGATGCGCAAGAAGTTCGGCGTCCTCTTCCAGGACGGCGCGCTCTTCGGCTCGATGAACCTGCTGGACAACGTGGCCTTCCCGCTGCGCCAGCACACCGACAAGGGCGAGGACGAGATCATGGAGATCGTCCACCGGCGTCTCGCCGAGGTCGGCCTGGCGGACTCGGGCGACAAGATGCCCAACGAGCTCTCCGGCGGGATGCGCAAGCGTGCCGGCTTCGCCCGCGCGCTCGTGCTCGACCCCGACATCGTGCTCTTCGACGAGCCCGACTCGGGCCTGGACCCGGTCCGCACCGCGCTGCTGTGCGAGCTCATCCAGGAGATCCACGAGGAGAACGGCGGCGCCTACGTCGTCATCACCCACGACATCATGAGCGCCCGCCGCGTGGCCGAGCACATCTCGGTGCTGTGGAAGGGGCGCATCGTGGAGTCCGGTCCGGCCGAGGAGCTCTTCAACTCGGACAACGCCTTCGTCCGCCAGTTCCTGTCTGGCGAGTCGCAGGGGCCGCTGGGCATGGAGTAGCGCTCGATCGCTCCCGCGAAGCTGACAGCTCCACGTGTCGCCGCGGTCGGCGCGCTCGTCATCGCGGTGGCGGTCGTCGCGTGGCTGCTGCTGCGCGGCAACGGCGGCACGACGTACAAGCTGCGCTTCGAGAACGCCGGCCAGCTCGTCAAGGACGACGACGTCCAGATCGGCGGCCGGCGCATCGGCTCGGTGCGCAACATCGAGCTGACCAAGGACAACGTCGCCGAGATCACCATCTCGGTGCAGGACGGCTACGCGCCGCTGCACGAAGGCACGACCGCGGTGATCCGCGCGACCTCGCTGACCGGGATCGCCAACCGCTACGTCGCGCTGACGCCGGCGCCGAACTCGAACCCCAAGCTGCCCGACGGCGCGACCCTCGGCACCGACGCGACGACGCCGATCGTCGACCTCGACCAGCTCTTCAACACCCTCGATCCCAAGACGCGGGCGGCGCTTCAGGGCTTCATCCAGGGCAGCGCGACCTGGTACGACAACCGCGGGCGCCAGGCCAACGCGGCGACGAAGTACTTCAACCCCGCGCTGAGCTCGACCAACGCGCTGGTCGACGAGCTCATCGCCAACCAGCAGACGCTCAACGCCTTCCTGCGCAACTCGTCCAGGACCGTGGGGGCGATCGCGCAGCGGCGCAACGACCTGGCCGGGCTGGTCTCCAACGCCAACACGACGGCGACGGCGATCGCCAGTGAGAACGCCTCGCTCGACCAGGCGCTCGCGGTCCTGCCGCGGACGCTGCGCAAGGCGAACACGACCTTCGTCGACCTGCGCTCGACCCTCGACGACCTCGACGTGCTGGTGGCGGCGTCCAAGCCGGCGACGAAGGACCTCGCCCACTTCCTCGGCGAGCTGCGCCCGCTCCTGCACGACGCGGGCCCGACGATCGCCGACCTGCGCACGCTCGTGCACCGCGGCGGGTCGGGCAACGACCTCACCGACCTCGTCGAGAAGGCGCCGGCGCTCGAGAAGGCGGCCAAGCCGGCGTTCTCCAACTCGATCCAGGCGCTGCAGAAGAGCACGCCCGTGCTCAAGACCTTCCGGCCCTACACGCCGGACTTCATCGGCTGGGTGCGCGACTTCGGCCAGGGCGCCTCCAACTACGACGCCAACGGCCACTTCGCCCGCATCCAGCCGATCTTCAACGCCTACTCGTACTCGCCCAGCGCGACCGGCGGGACGCTGACGCCGATCCCGCCCAGCCAGCGCCTCGACGGCCTCCAGACACATGTCATAAGGCGCTGCCCGGGCATGGCCTCGCAGCCGCCTGCCGACGGCTCGGCGCCGTTCCGCGACTTCGACGGCTCCCTCGACTGCGACCCCGGGCTCACGCCCCCCGGCCCGTGAAGCGGATCCTCGCCATCGCCTGCGTCCTGCTCGCCGCCGCGGCCCTGGTGGTCTTCGCCACGGGCGCTGACGACGGCGACGGCGGCGCCTACAAGGTGCGGGCGATCTTCATGAACGCCTTCTCGGTGATCCCGGGCGAGGACGTGAAGATCGCCGGGGTCAAGGTGGGCAAGGTCGACTCGATGGACGTCACGCCCGACCACAAGGCGGCGGTCGTCCTGCGCATCGACAAGCCGGGCTTCGACGACTTCCGCAAGGACGCCGAGTGCTCGATCCGGCCGCAGTCGCTCATCGGCGAGAAGTTCGTCGAGTGCACGCCGACCCAGCCGCGGCCCGAGGGCGCGCAGCCGGCGCCCAAGCTGCAGCGCATCGAGCGCGGGCCGGGCAAGGGCCAGTACCTGCTGCCGGTCACCCAGACCTCCAAGCCGGTCGACCTCGACCTGGTCAACAACACGCTGCGCCTCCCGTACCGCGAGCGCCTGGCGATCATCCTCAGCGAGCTCGGGACCGGCCTGGCAGGCCGCGGCGCCGACCTGCGCCTGGCGATCCGCAACGCCGACCCGGCGCTCAAGGAGACCGACAAGGTCCTGCGGATCCTCGCCAACCAGAACAAGGTCCTGGCCGAGCTCGCGCGCAACGGCGACCAGGTCCTGGGGCCGCTGGCGCGCGACCGCGCGCACGTCGCCGACTTCGTCACGCAGGCCAACACGGTCGCGCAGGCGACGGCGGAGCGCTCGGGCGACCTCGAGCAGAACATCGCCAAGCTGCCGGCCTTCCTGCGCGAGCTGACGCCGACCGCGCAGCGCCTCGGCGGCCTCGCCGACCAGTTCACGCCGGTGCTGGCCGACCTCCATAGCCAGGCGCCCGCGATCAACCGGTTCGTCGAGCAGCTCGGGCCGTTCGCGACCGCGGGGACGCCGGCGCTCAAGTCGCTGGGCGACACCGCGGACGTGGCCGGGCCGGCGCTCGTCAAGAGCAAGCCGCTCATCGAGCAGACCGGCCAGCTGGCGAAGGCCGCCAAGCCCGTGGCGAACAACCTCGCCGACCTCACCACATCGCTGCGCGACACCGGCGGCTTCGAGCAGCTGATGGACTGGATCTACTACCAGGTGTCGGCCATCAACGGCTACGACGAGGACGGCCACTACCTGCGCGCCGGCCTGCTGCTGAACCAGTGCTCGGCGTACTCGATCACCTTCTCGGCGGCGTGCTCGGCGAAGTTCGCGCCGACCGAGAGCTCGAGCAACGCGCGGGCGGCGAGCGCCGGGGACAAGGGCTACGTCGACGACCCGCGGCGGTCGGACAGCCTGCGCGAGCTCGACGCGTGGATGCACGGCGTCAAGCTGGACCTGCCGGGCGCGGAGCAGGCTGAGGCGAGGGGCACGGACGCCGCCGCGCCGGCGAGCGGCTCCCAGCCGGCGGACGCCGCCGCGCCGGCGAGCGGTTCCGCTTCCGCGGCTGCGCCCGCCGCGACCGCTCCGAGCGGCTCCGCCCCCTCCGGCACGCAGGCCGCGCTCCTCGACTACCTGCTCGGAGGCGGCGGCTGATGCGCCGGCGCCGGGCGACATCGATCGCCGCCAACCCGGTGCTCATCGGCGCCGCGACGACGCTCGTCGTCATCGTCGCCGTCTTCCTGGCCTACAACGCCAACTCCGGCCTGCCGTTCGTGCCGACCTACGAGCTCAAGACCGAGGTGCCCGACGCGGCCAACCTCGTCAGGGGCAACGACGTCCGCATCGGCGGCGTGCGGGTCGGATCGGTGACCGCGATCGAGCCGGTCACGCACGACAACGGCTCGGTCGCAGCCGTCGTCACCCTCAAGCTCGAGACCGACGTCAAGCCGCTGCCGGTCGACTCGACCGTGCTCATCCGCCCGCGCTCGGCACTCGGCCTGAAGTACGTCCAGATCACGAAGGGCACTTCGAGCCAGGGGCTCGACGACGGCGCCACCATCCCGCTGCGCAACGCCAAGCCACAGCCCGTCGAGATCGACCAGGTCCTCAGCACCTTCGACGACCGCACGCGAGCGGCCTCCCAGAGCAACCTCACCGAGTTCGGCAACGGCTTCGCAGGCCGCGGGCAGGACATCAACCGCGCGGTCGAGGCGCTCAACCCGCTGCTGGTCAACCTGCCGCCGGTCATGCAGAACCTCTCGGATCCGCAGACCCGCCTGGGGCGGCTCGTCCGCGCGCTCGCCCGCACCGCGCGCGTCGTCGCGCCTTCCGCGCAGGCGCAGGCCGAGCTCTTCATCAACCTCGACACCACCTTCACCGCGCTGGCCCGCGTCGCGCGCCCGTACATCCAGGACTCCATCAGCGGCGGCCCGCCCGCGCTTGACCGCGCGACCCAGGACTTCCCCGAGCAGCGCCCGTTCCTGGCCAACTCGGAGGCGCTCTTCCGCGAGCTGCGTCCCGGCGCGCGCGCCTTGCGCGAGTCCGCGCCCGACCTCGCCGACGCCGTCACCGTCGGCACGAAGACGCTGAAGCGCTCGCCCGCGTTCAACGAGCGCCTGAGGCCGACCTTCGCCGCCCTGCAGCGCCTCGCCGACGACCCGCTGGTCAGCCTCGGGATCAGGGACCTCACGAGCACCGCGACGATCCTGACCCCGACGCTGGCCGCCCTCACGCCGGTCCAGACGACCTGCAACTACGCGACGCTGTTCTTCCGCAACGTCGCCAGCCTGCTGAGCATCGGCGACCAGCACGGCACGAGCCAGCGTTTCATCATCGTCGCCACGCCGCAGGGGCCCAACAACGAGGGCAGCCCGGCGTCCGCGCCGGCCAACGGCGGCGTCCCCGGCAAGCAGGACAACTACCTGCACACCAACCCGTACCCGCACACGGCTTCGCCCGGCCAGCCCAAGGAGTGCGAGTCGGGCAAGGAGAACTTCATCGTCGGCAAGCAGGTCATCGGCAACGTGCCCGGCAACCAGGGCCTGGGCGAGATGACGAAGCGAGCGCTGAAGTGATGCTCGGCCGCCGCCGCCAGACCGACCCGGCCGAGCGCGTCCCGCGCAAGGACCGCAGGGGCGCCAGCCCGTTCGCGGTCGGGATCGTGACCCTGCTCGTCATCGCGATCGGCTTCTACTTCGGGTTCGCCAAGGACATCCCGTTCACGCACGACTTCCGGGTCAGGGCCGTCTTCGAGTCCTCCAACTCGATCCGCAAGAACTCGCCGGTCCGGATCGCCGGGGTCAACGTCGGCAAGGTGGTCAACATCGAGGGCAAGCCCGGCACGGACGCCGCTGTCGTGACGATGGAGATCAAGAAGAAGGGCCTGCCCATCCACAAGGACGCGACGATGAAGATCCGCCCGCGGATCTTCCTGGAGGGCAACTTCTTCGTCGACGTCAAGCCCGGAACGCCCGGCGCGCCGACGATCGACGACGGCGACACGCTCCCGATCACGCAGACCTCGACGCCGGTGCAGCTCGACCAGGTGCTGAGCATCCTGCAGAACGACACCCGCTCGAGCCTGCAGAAGGCGCTCGACGGGCTCGGCACCGGCCTGACCTACAAGCCGCCGGCGTCGCAGGACACCGACGCCGACCCGAGCGCACGCGGCGAGAGCGCGGCCGAGTCGCTCAACGACGCGATCGCCTACGGCGAGCGCTCGCTGAAGGGCACGGCGATCGTCTCCCAGGCGTTCCTGGGCACCCAGGACCACGACCTGGCGCGCCTGATCGACGGCCTGAGCCGCACCACGGAGGGCCTGGGCCGCAACGAGGCGCAGCTCAAGGACCTCCTGACGAACTTCAACACGACGGTCGCGGCGACGGCGTCGGAGTCGAGCAACCTGCAGGCATCGGTCCGGCTGCTCGGCCCCACGGTCGACAACGCCGACCGTGCGCTGACCTCGTTGGACGCCTCGTTCCCCGACACTCGCGCGTTCGCGCGCGAGATCCTGCCCGGCGTCCGCGAGACGCCGGCGACGATCGACGCGGCGCTCCCGTGGATCGCCCAGACGCGAAAGCTGCTCGGGCCCGACGAGCTCAAGGGCGTGGCCGAAGAGCTCAGCCCGGCCACGAGCGATCTGGCCAAGGTCGTCGATCAGAGCCTGACGCTGCTGCCGCAGGCCGATCTGGTCTCGAAGTGCATCGCGCGCGTCGTGCTGCCGACCGGCGACATCAAGATCGCGGACGGCCCGCTGTCGAGCGGCGTGGAGAACTACAAGGAGGCCTTCTACACCTTCGTGGGGCTGGCCGGCGAGGGCGCGAACTTCGACGGCAACGGCGGCTACGTGCGCTTCGACGTCAACGGCGGCGACCAGACGGTCGCGCTGGGACCGGGCAACAACCTGACCCAGAAGGTCTTCTCCAACTACGTCAAGGCGCCGCTGGGCACGCGGCCCGCCTACCCGGGCAAGAAGCCGCCCTACAAGCCCAGCTCCACCTGCTACAAGCAGCCGCTGCCCAACGTCAACGGCGCGGCGACCGGCCCGCCCGACGGGAGCGGCCCGTGAGGTCGGCGATCCGCAAGCACATCGGCGAGTTCGCGCTCCTGCTCGGACTGGTGGTCGTCGCGCTGCTCGTGGGCGGCTACATCCTCTCCAACCAGCGCTTCTACCTGCCCAAGTGGGTGCCGGTCCTCGGCTCGGACTTCGTCGACTACAAGGCGCAGTTCTCCACCGCGCAGTCGGTGACGCCGGGGCAGGGGCAGACGGTGCAGATCGCGGGCGTCGACGTCGGCCAGATCACCAACGTCGACCTCGTCGACGGGCGCGCCGTGGTCACGATGAAGATCGAGCACAAGTACACGCCGATCTACCGCAACGCCACCGCGCTGCTGCGCCCGAAGACCGGCCTGAACGACATGGTCCTCGAGCTCGATCCGGGCTCGGGGAACGCGGGGCCGGCGCCCAAGGGCTACGCGATCCCGGTCGACCAGACGCTGCCCAACGTCAACTTCGACGAGATCCTCGCCTCGCTGGACGGCGACACGCGCGACTACCTGCAGCTGCTGCTCGGCGGCGCGGGGCAGGGCCTGGACGGGCAGGGCAGGCAGCTCTCGCAGAGCCTCAAGCGCTTCGAGCCGACCGGCCGCTACCTGGCCAGGCTCAACGGCGCGCTGGCCGAGCGCCAGCGCAACATCAAGCGCTCGATCCATAACTTCAGCCGGCTCAGCCAGGCGCTGGGCGCCAAGGACGACGACCTCGCCGCGCTGGTCGACTCCTCCAACCGCGTCTTCCGGGCGTTCGCCCGCCAGGACGCGCGGCTGCGCGAGTCGCTGCAGGAGCTGCCGACCGCGCTGGGCGCCACGAAGACCGCGCTGGCCAAGGCCGACAAGCTCGGCAGGCAGCTCGGCCCGACGCTCGGCGCGCTGGGCCCAGCAGCACGGGCGCTCGGCCCCGCCCAGGAGGCGACTCAGCCCTTCCTGCGCGAGACGACCCCGGTGATCCAGAACCAGCTGCGGCCGTTCGCGCGCGACGCGCTGCCGACGGTCAAGGCGCTGCGGCCCGCGGCGAAGGACCTCGCGCAGGTCACGCCCAAGCTCACCACCACGCTGAAGAACCTCAACGAGGTCCTCAACGAGCTCGCCTACAACCCGCCGGGCAAGGAGGAGGGCTACCTGTTCTGGCTGTCGTGGCTCAACCACGACGGCGCCTCGATCTTCTCTGTCCAGGACGCCCACGGCCCGATCCGCCGCGGCACGATCCTCGCCTCCTGCTCGACCCTGGCGGTCCTCGACCAGATCGGCTCGGTGCAGCCGGCGCTGGGCACGGCCGCAGGCCTCCTGCACGCGCCCAAGACCTCGTCGGTCTGCCCCGGCGTGGCGGCGCCCCCGACGACCCCGGGGAGAACGCGCTGATGCAGAAGCAGGCGCCGAGCCTCGGGCGGATCGCCGTGATGGTCGGCTTCGCCCTGTCGTGCTTCGGGCTGCTGCTCTTCCTGTGGCTGGCCTTCGGCGGAGCGGTCCCGCTCAAGCCCAAGGGCTACCGCTTCACGGTGCCGTTCCGCGAAGCCGGGCAGCTCGCCCAGGAGGCCGACGTCCGCATCTCGGGCGTGACGGTCGGCAAGGTCAAGGTCATCAGCACGGACAGGCAGACCGGCGGCTCTGACGCGACGATCGAGCTTCAGGCCCAATACGCGCCGATCCCGAAGGACACCCGGGCGATCCTGCGCCAGAAGACGCTGCTGGGGGAGACCTACGTCGAGCTCTCGCCAGGGTCGCACAGCGCCGGCGACCTGCCCGACAACGGCCACCTGGCGAGCGGGCAGGTGGCGCAGACCGTCGAGCTCGACGAGATCTTCCGCGCCTTCGACGCCAAGACGCGCGCCGCGTTCCAGGTGTGGATGGCACAGCTCGCGCTGGCCTCGCAGGGCCGCGGGCGCGACATCTCCGATGCGCTGGGGAACCTCGCGCCGTTCGCCGAGGACACCACGACGCTGCTGAAGATCCTCAACGCCCAGGACGCCGACGTGCAGGGCGTCGTGCGCGACACCGGCGAGGTCTTCGACGCGCTCTCGGAGCGTGGCGGGCAGCTGCGCTCGCTCATCGACAGCTCCAACCGCGTCTTCTCGACGACCGCCCGGCGCAACCGGGAGCTCGAGGAGATCTTCCGCGCGCTGCCGACGTTCGAGCGCGAGTCCCAGACGACCGTCTCGCGGGTCACGAAGTTCGCCCACGACACCAACCCTCTCGTGACGCAGCTGCGCCCGGCGGCGCGCGAGCTGTCGCCCACCCTGCAGGAGCTCGGCGACCTCGCACCCGACCTCAAGGGGCTCTTCCAGGAGCTCAACCCGCTCATCGACGCCTCGAAGACAGGGCTGCCGGCGTTCAACGACTTCCTCGACGAGCTGCACCCGCTGCTGGCCAACTTCGACGCGCCGTTGCGCCAGCTCAACCCGCCGCTGCAGGGCCTGGCCGCCTACAAGGACGAGCTGACCGCCTTCTTCCCCAACGCGGCGGCATCGACCCAGGCAACGACGCGCGAGGGCAACACGCGCGTGCACTACCTGCGCACGACGAACCCGACGAACCCCGAGAACCTCGCGGTCTATCCGCGGCGGATCGCCGGCAACCGGAGCAACCCGTACCAGTTCCCCGGCGCCTTCCGCAACCTGGCCGCCGGGCTGCCGTCGTACGAGACGCGCCAGTGCGCGACCGGGCCGACGCCGACGCTGGCCAGCGACCCCTCGCTGATCTCACCGGCGCTCGAGGCCAACGTGCGGACGTACTTCTTCAACAACGTGCCGGCGGGCTCGGCGACCGCCGCGCCGGCCTGCAGGCAGCAGGCCCCGTTCCCGTTCGGCGGCGAGACCACCCAGTACCCGCACGTCAACCCGTCGACCGGCCCGACGGCGCGGGCGGCGGCGCCGCGCGGGCGGATCCGCTAGCTAGACGACGCGCTGCAGCCAGGCCGCGATCGCGTCGCCGATCGCGGGCAGGTCGGTGTTGAGGCTGTGGGTCCCCTTGACCGTGACGACTTCGCGGTTGGGCGCGGCGGGCGGCATGCCGAACGGGTCGCCGGCGCCCTGGACGACGAGCGTGGGGACCTCGACGGCGTCGAGCTCGGGCAGCCGGGTCTTGTCGGGCCGGCCGGGCGGATGGACCGGGAAGGCCAGGCAGAGCACCCCGACCGCGTTTGCCTGTGAAGCGGTACGGCAGGCGACGCGGGCGCCGGACGAGCGGCCGCCGACGATCAGGGGCAGGCCGCCGAGCTCGTCTGCCTTCAGCCGTTCGACGACCGCCAGCCAGGCCGCGTCGAGCTGGGCTGCGGGAGCGGGGGACCGGCGCCCGGCGACACGATAGGGCTGCTCGACGAGCGCCACGGCCACGTCGGCCGCGTTGGCGACCGCGGTCGCCCTGGTCAGGTCGCGCGACCCCACGCCGCCGCCGGCTCCGTGGCCGAGCACGAGAGCCGCGCGCGCCGCGTTCCCTGCGGCCGAGCGCCGGCGCGGCCGGGTCGCGCCCGTGGCCGCTCCGGCGGGGTGCAGATGCACCCTCGCGGGCCCATGGGGCGTCTCGACCTCGAAGCTGCTCACCACGGGATCGTAGACTCGGGAGGATGGCCTTCCAGGGCGGGATCGACGGCTCCGAGCCTGTTCGTGGCGTCGGCGACCTGGCCGCCGAGCTCGAGCGGCGCAAGGCGACGCAGGGGCACCTCGCCTCCGGCACGCTCGCCTGCCCGCGCTGCGACGCGCCGGTCTCGCCCGGCGCCGGCTACCTCGCGCCGGCCGATCCGCTCGGCTGCCCCTACTGCGGCCACGCGGCGGCCGTGCGCGACTTCCTGTCGCTCGGCCGGCCCACGCGGCCGGCGAGGGTCGTTGTGCGCGTGGTCACGCGGCGTCGCGTCGCGTTGCCGTGATGCGGTCGTAGTTCAGGCGCATCAGGGCGATCACGTCCTCGACGTCGGCGTCGTCGTCGATGCGCCGGGCGGCGGGGCCCGGCTTGCCGGGGAAGACGGGGTGCCAGGTCACGCGGCCCTGCTCGAAGAGCTCGGTCCAGACCGCGCGCGGGAAGCCGAAGTGGGCGGCGCGGTCGCCGTGCAGGTGACCGATCTCGCGCAGTCCGACCCTGAAGGAGAACTCGCCGCGGCGGCCCGGCCCGGCCTCGACGCCCGGCCAGGAGGTGACCTCGGCGGTGATGCGCTGGCTCGGTGTGGCTGTGGAGGGCATGGCTCGATTGTCCGCTCGTCAGGAGCCGCGTCCCAGGGGCAATTGGGCCTAGGACGATCGTCCGAGCCGGTCGCGCATCCCCATTCCGGCCAGCCTGGCCACCGCTTCCTCAAGCGCACCGTTATCCGGGACGACGCACGAAGCGATGTCCCGTTCCTCCACGGTCCAGATCGTCCTCTGCTGCCTCCTCGCAGCCCTCGCCGCCGGCGTCCTCGCCGAGGGCGCGCCCGCCGCGTCGAGGTCCGCCGTCGCCCCGAGGGCCTCGTGCACCGAGGTCAGCGGCAAGCAGCTCGTCGCCGTCTTCGACGTGACCGTCGCCGGACGGCACTCCGCCAAGATGCGCAAGGGCGCACGCAACCGCGTCCGCGGCGGGCGGGTCCTCGGCAAGCTGCCGACCGTGTTCCGCGCGGGCTCCACGCGGCGCGCGCTGCGGGTCGCCTTCGGCGCGCACTCCAAGCGCGCCACCTGGCGCCTCGGGCGCGCGACCGCCGCGGTCAGGCGCGCCACGAAGCGGTGCGCGTCGGCGGCCACAGCCAAGCCCACCCCGAAGACGAAGCCCAAGCGCAAGCCGCCCACGTGCTGCCCGAGCGGCGGCGGCACCGCGCCCGGCGGCCGGCCGCCGGCGACGGCATCGGTCTCGTGCTCGTCGCCGCAGGTCGCCAACGCGTGGACGGGCACCGGCCGCACACTGCCGGCGACCCCGGCCACGCTCGCGTCGGTGATCGCGCGCGCGTCCTCCGGCGATACGGTCGAGCTCGCCGACGGCACCTACTACAAGGCCTCGGTCACGCTCACCAAGCCGATCCGGTTGCGCGCGGCGCACCCGTTCGGCGCCGTCTTCGTCGGCGGCGCGACCCCGCAGTTCGCCAACGACACCGCCGGCGACAACCACGTCGGCACCGCCGTCTCGGTTGCCGCCAGCGGCGCGATGGTCGAGGGCCTGGACCTGCGCTACTACGGCGTCGGCATCGAGCTCGACGGCGTGGCCGACGTCATCGTCCAGGGCAACCGCGTCGTCAGCATGTACGACGAGGGCATCGAGGTGTGGGACACGAAGTGGGCGGAGGTGCGCTGCAACGAGGTCGTCGATCCCTACCTCGCCCAGGACTCGCCCGCGACCGTGACGTCCGGGCCCGGGGTGTCGGACGCCCAGAGCGACTACGGCGTCGCGGTGTACGGGTCGCTGGCCCCGCGCGTCGAGCACAACTACTTCAACGGGATCTTCAACCAGACGCTCTCCTTCAAGGAGGGCAACCGCGACGCCTACGTCGGCTACAACACCTTCGAGGGCTCGGCGCTGACCGCGCTGTTCTTCGGCCAGAACGTCCCGCACAACGGGCCCTACTCGTTCACCGGGCTGCCCGTCGACGAGGACCGCGGCACGATCGTCGCCGAGTACAACGTCTTCCGCGAGGCCTACGGGATGCGCGGCGGGACGCCCGTCGTCTACTACCTGCGCTCGCCGATCCGCGTCTGGCACGTCGACGCCGACACGACCCTGCGCGGCAACGTCGTCGAGCAGTCCCAGCAGGGCATCATGCTCGAGTGCCGGTCGGGCTCCCAGGCCGGATGCAACGCGGGCACCACGCGGCTCATCGCCAACACGATCGGCGGTCGGGTCCGCGACCTCGCCGGCGTCGTGCGCCAGGTCAACACGACGGCCGGCACCATGGTCTACTCCGGGCTGCAGGCGCAGGCTCTGCTCGACGACAACGTCTTCGCTTCGCTGGGCAGCATCGTCGGCAACTACAGCGACGGCGTCTCGGGGACGCCGAGCGTCGCGTCTACGAGCAACCGCCAGCTCGCCGCCCCGGCGAGCATCGACCTGCGCGCGGCGACCGCGGCGACCGACCCCGACCTCTCGTTCGCGAACGCCAACCGCTGAGGCGCCGGCCCATCCGACGGTCGGATCGGGCGCTCGCAAAGTCCTCTTGACAGATGACTTTACCGGTATAGTCTGTACCGGTACAGATGCCGACTCGCCGATCGAACAGCCCAGCAACGCTCGCCACCGTCGCCGACGCCCTCGGGGTGTCGCGGATGACGGTCTCCAACGCCTACAACCGTCCCGACCAGCTCTCGCCCGAGCTGCGCGAGCGCGTGCTCGCCGCCGCGCGCGACCTCGGGTACTCCGGCCCGGACCCGGTCGCCCGGACGCTCTCGCGCGGCGAGACCGGCGCAGTCGGGCTGATCCTCGACCAGCCGCTCAGCGCGGCCTTCAGCGACGAAGCCACCGTTCGCTTCCTGCAGGGCGTCGGCGCCGGCTGCGAGGAGCGCGAGGTCGGGCTCTCGCTCGTCCCGCGGATCGCAGGCCGCGACGCAGCGCTCGTCCACACCGCCCTCGTCGACGGCTTCATCCTCTACTGCGCTCCCGAGGCCGACGCGCGCCTGGCGGCGGTCCGCGAGCGCCGGCTGCCGCACGTCCTGGTCGACTTCGCCGCCGAGGCCGGCACGAGCGCGGTCAACGTCGACGACCGCGGCGGCGCCCGCGCCGTCGCCGAGCACCTCATCGGCCTCGGCCACCGCCGCTTCGGGATCGTCATGCCCTTCGACAAGCCGGGGGAGACCGCCGCCGAGGCGCAGGCGCGCGCGACCTGGCACATGCACGCCGAGCGCCTCGCCGGCTGGCGCGAGCCGCTGGTCGCCGCAGGGGTCGAGTGGGGAGCCGTGCCGGTGGCCACCGCCGCCGGCGGCAGCCGGGAGACCGGCAGCCGGGCCGCCGCGCAACTGCTCGACCGCCCGGACCGGCCGACCGCGATCCTCGCGCTCTACGACCACCTCGCGCTCGGCGTCCTCGACGCCGCTGCGCAGCGCGGGATCGCCGTCCCCGACGAGCTGTCGATCGCCGGGTTCGACGACGCCGGCGAGGCCGCGCTCGCGACTCCGCCGTTGACGACCGTGGCCCAGCCGCATGAGCGCAAGGGCGCCGAGGCGGTCCGGCTGCTGCTCGACGGTGGCGAGCCCGGCTCGGTCGTCCTCGACACCAGGCTCGTCGTCCGTTCGTCGACCGCGCCGGCCCCGCGCTGATCATGCGCCTGCTCCCCGCCCCGCAGCGCGCGATCCTGGG
>Ga0081540_1001325_pt1 | contig 17608 bp, 19 predicted proteins | sample TabmetS2T1R1_FD_71024 | JGI IMG/M metagenome (GOLD analysis project Ga0081540, IMG submission 71024) | Tabebuia heterophylla rhizosphere microbial communities from the University of Puerto Rico - S2T1R1 | ecosystem: Host-associated > Plants > Roots > Rhizosphere ... | reverse complement strand
TTCGGCTTTCATCATGGCCGTCGGCGCGATTTCCTGGATGCACCACATGTTCTCGGCTGCGCCGATCGTGTTCGGCGTCGGCACCATTGGCGTGCTCTACACCATGGCGAGCTGGTGGACCGACGTGATCAAGGAAGCCCAGTACAAGGGCGACCACACCCGCGTGGTGCAGATCAGCCACCGCTACGGCATGATCCTGTTCATTGCTTCCGAAGTGATGTTCTTCGTCGCCTGGTTCTGGGCCTTCTTCAATTCGGCCTTGTTCCCGGCCGACGCCGTGCACGCCACGCGCGACGCGATCTTCGGCTGCGGACCCGGCACCGCGGCGGGCGCCTGCGCCGTGCCCGGCACCTGGCCGCCGAAGGGCATCGAGACCTTCGATCCCTGGCACCTGCCGCTGCTCAACACGCTGTTGCTGCTCACCTCGGGCACTACGGTCACCTGGGCGCATCACGCGCTGCTCGAAAACGACCGGCAGGGCCTGAAATACGGCCTCATCCTCACCGTCGTGCTCGGCGCCGCCTTCACCTGCGTGCAGGCCTATGAGTACGCCCACGCCTCGTTCCACTTCTCCGGCAACATCTACGGCGCGACCTTCTTCATGGCGACCGGCTTCCACGGCTTCCATGTGCTGGTCGGCACCATCTTCCTGCTGGTCTGCCTGTTCCGCGCCTATGCCGGCCACTTCACGCCGAAGCAGCATCTCGGCTTCGAGTTCGCCGCCTGGTACTGGCACTTCGTCGACGTGGTCTGGCTGTTCCTGTTCGTCTGCATCTATGTGTGGGGCCGCGGCGCCGAAGTCGCCGGCCACGCCGCGCATTAGGAGCAGGCTTTGTGTTAGAAGAGGGCGGCCGCAGGGCCGCCCTTTTGCTTTTCGACGAGAGCGAATGAACGACACGCTTCCCACCCTCACCGAAAGCGCGCTGCGCGGCATCGCCTGCAAATGCCCGCGCTGCGGCAAGGGCAGCATCTATAAGGGGTTCCTTGCGCTGCGGCCCGCCTGCGAGTCCTGCGGGCTCGACTTCGCTTTCATGGATTCCGGCGATGGCCCGGCGATCTTCATGATCATGATTGCTGGCGCCATTGTCGTGGGCGCTGCGCTGATCGTGGAGATCAAATACCAGCCGCCGTTCTGGCTGCACGCGGCGCTGTGGCTGCCGCTGATATTGGCGACCACGCTATTGCCGCTGCGCTCGATGAAGTCGCTCTTGATTGCGCTGCAGTACCACCACAAGGCCGCGCCGGGCCGCCTGATCGATCGCACGCCGAAATGAACGCGCGGCGTGTTGCTTTCGGCCTGTTTACGCTGGCGATGGTCGCGGTGCTCGTCGGCCTCGGGTTTTGGCAATTGCAGCGCCGTGCCGAAAAGCACAGGCTGATCGCGGCGCTCGACGAGCGGCTCGCCGTCGCCCCCGCCGCTCTGCCGCAGGCAAGCGCATGGGCTGGCCTCACGCCTGACAGGGACGAGTTCCGCCGCGTCAGCTTCACCGCTACCTATGCGCCGTTGCCGGATGCGATGGTCTATAGCTCAGGCTCCGCCGTGCGCGACGATATCTCCGGCCCCGGCGCCTGGGCATTCCTGCCGGTGCGGCTGGTTTCCGGCGAGATCGTCGCGGTCAATGCCGGCTTCGTGCAGAACACGATGCAGGACCGCGCCCAGCAGGACCGCGCGACGAGTCGGCTTGTCACCGGCCAGCCGGTCGCGCTGACCGGCTATCTACGTTTCCCCGAAAGTGCGGCATCATTCACACCGGCCGAGAATACCGGCAAGCGCCTTTGGTTCGTGCGTGACGTGCCCGCGATGGCGCGTGCGCTCGGCTGGGGGCCCATTGCGCCGTTCTATATCGATCTGGAAGCGCCGGTGCCCGGTAGCGGAACCCCAAAACCCGGCCCGCTCCGTGTCCATCTCAAGGACGATCACCTGCAATACGCCATCACCTGGTTCGGTCTCGCCACGGTCATGACGATCGCGTTCGGCTTCTGGCTGCGCGCGCAGCGGCGCGGCTGACCGCTGGTTACCAGAAGCCGCGCGATCCCCATGCCACGTTGGTCTCGCGTCTGGGCGCGAACATGTCGTTGCCGAAGCCGAACGTCTGCGGAGGCGCGACTTGGCCGCCCGGTGCGCGCGCTACCTTGGTGTGGCGGATGCGCGGTTTCGCCGGCTTGGCGGGCTCGGCAACCTTGACCGTCGGCGCGGGTTCGACCGCCATCGCAAATGCTTCACGCGCCGGTTTCGCGGCGGGCTCGGTGGCTGCAACGGCAGCCGCCGGCGGCGGCGCGATGGTCGGAAGGGTGGTGTCGAATACCACCGCCGCCGGCCATTTTTGCTGGGACTGGATGCGGATGATCGAACGATCGACGCTGTCTTGCGTGGCCTCAGCGTTCAGCGCCGGGAGAGACCAATTGACGATCAGAAGCAGTGCCAGGAGCGCACCGCCAACGAACACGAAGTAACGGAAAACCGGCATGAGTGACGCGTGCCTTGTGACTACCCCTGGCAGGTACGTAGGAAAACTTTGGCTGGTTGCAATTGTTCCCGTCGTGCGTTTTTGAAATCGTCGCGCTCGTCACGCGTGCAATGGCCCCGCAAGAAGCGGTTTCCCCTTGTCGCGAAACCCATTATGGTGGCCGCTTCGCCTCTTCCGGACGAAGCAGGTTAATCTAACAAGAACAAGGGCTTAAGGGCGCGCCTTGGGCCTTTGGAGGGTAGCTTGACGCGGTATATCTCGACCCGGGGCGAGGCTCCGGTGCTGGCCTTCTGCGATGTGATGCTGACCGGGCTTGCCCGCGACGGCGGCCTTTACGTGCCCGAGGTCTGGCCGCAGCTCTCGCTCGAGACCATCGCCGGTTTCTTTGGCCGCCCCTATTGGGAAGTCGCCGTCGACGTCATCAAGCCCTTCACCGCCGGCGAGATTTCCGACGCTGATCTCGGCCGCATGGCCAACGAGGCCTACGCTACGTTCCGTCATCCCGCGGTGGTGCCGCTCGACCAGATCGGCTCCAACCAGTTCTTGCTGGAGCTATTCCACGGCCCGACGCTCGCCTTCAAGGACGTGGCGATGCAGCTGATCTCGCGTCTGATGGATCACGTGCTGGCCAAGCGCGCCCAGCGCACCACCATCGTGGTGGCGACCTCGGGCGATACCGGCGGTGCGGCGGTCGACGCCTTTGCAGGCCTCGACAATGTCGATCTCGTCGTGCTGTTCCCGAACGGCCGCATCTCCGAAGTGCAGCGGCGGATGATGACGACATCGGGCGCCGCCAACGTGCACGCGCTCGCCATCGAGGGAAATTTCGACGATTGCCAGGCGATCGTGAAGGCGCTGTTCAATCATCACAAGTTCCGCGACACGGTCGCGCTGTCCGGCGTCAATTCGATCAACTGGGCGCGCATCGTCGCGCAAGTCGTCTACTACTTCACCTCGGCGGTGGCGCTGGGCGCGCCCGCGCGCACCGTGGATTTCACGGTGCCGACCGGCAATTTCGGCGACATCTTTGCCGGCTACGTGGCCAAGCGCATGGGCCTGCCGGTGCGCTGGCTCAACATCGCCGCCAACGTCAACGACATTCTGCCGCGCACGCTGAAGACCGGCATCTATGAGGTAAAGGACGTGCACGCCACGACGTCGCCCTCGATGGACATCCAGGTGTCCTCGAATTTCGAGCGGCTGCTGTTCGAGGCGTGCAAGCGCGACGCCGAGACCGTGCGCCGGCTGATGGCTTCGCTGAAGCAGTCCGGCCGTTTCGTGCTGCCCGATGCGATGCTCGCTGCGATCCGCGAGGATTTCGACGCCGGCCGCGCCGATGAAACCGAGACGGCAGCCGCAATCCGCGCCGCCTGGCGCGAGGCGGGCGATCTCGTCGATCCCCACACCGCAGTGGCGCTGGCGGTCGCGGACCGCGACACTTCGGACTCGAATGTCCCGAACATTGTGCTGTCCACCGCGCATCCGGCGAAATTCCCCGATGCAGTCGAGGCCGCCTGCGGCGTACGTCCGCGATTGCCGGCCTGGCTCGACGGGCTGATGACGAAAGGCGAACAGGTCAAGGTGATGAAGAACGATTCCGACGAGGTCGAGCGTTTCGTGCTCTCGGTCAGCCGCGCCGCGAAGCAGGGAGTGGCCTGATGGGCGTCGAGATCAGCAAACTCCCGTCCGGCCTCACCATCATCACCGACACCATGCCGCATCTGGAGACGGCGGCGCTCGGCGTTTGGACCGGCGTCGGCGGCCGCGACGAGAAGCCGAACGAGCACGGCATCTCGCATCTGCTGGAACACATGGCCTTCAAGGGCACCGCGCGGCGCAGCGCGCGCGAGATCGTCGAGGAGATCGAGGCGGTCGGCGGCGATCTCAACGCCGGCACGTCCACCGAGACCACCGCCTATTACGCCCGCGTGATGAAGGCGGACGTAGCTCTGGCGCTTGACGTGCTCTCCGACATCCTCGCCAATCCCACCTTCGTGCCTGATGAGCTCGAGCGCGAGAAGAGCGTGATCGTGCAGGAGATCGGCGCCGCGCAGGATACGCCTGACGACGTCGTGTTCGAGCATCTCAACGAGCTCTGCTTTCCCGACCAGCCGATGGGCCGCTCGCTGCTTGGTACGGCAAAGACGCTGAAATCGTTCAATCGCGACATGCTGAGCGGCTATCTCGCGACGCACTACCGCGGCCCCGACATGGTCGTGGCTGCCGCCGGCGCGGTCGACCACAAGCGGGTTGTCGATGAGGTCGCGAAAAAGTTCGCAAGCTTCGTTGCGGCCCCGGCGCCGAAGCCGCAGGCCGCGATGTTCGGCAAGGGCGGCTCGCGCGTGGTGCACCGCGACCTCGAGCAGGCGCATCTGACGCTGGCGCTGGAAGGCGTGCCGCAGAGCGATCTGTCGCTCTATTCGCTGCAGGTGTTCACCAACACGCTGGGCGGGGGAATGTCATCGCGGCTGTTCCAGGAAGTACGCGAGAAGCGTGGCCTGTGCTATTCGATCTACACCTTCCACGCCCCCTATGCCGACACCGGCCTGTTCGGGCTCTACACCGGTACTGACCCGGCCGATGCGCCGGAAATGATGGAAGTGATCGTCGACGTCATTAATGAGGCGGCCACGACCCTGACCGAGGCCGAGATCGCCCGCGCCAAGGCGCAGATGAAGGCGGGACTGCTGATGGCGCTGGAAAGCTGCTCTTCCCGCGCCGAGCAGCTGGCCCGCCACGTGCTCGCCTATGGCCGCCCGCTGACGGTGGACGAGCTGGTGGCCCGGATCGACGCGGTCAGCGTCGAATCGACCCGCAAGGCGGCGCAAGCGCTGTTGTCGCGCAGCCGGCCTGCAGTCGTTGCATTGGGCGGCGGCAGGGGGCTGGACACGGCGGTGGCTTTTGCGGAAGGATTGACGCGGTCGAAGGCGAAGACCCTGTTGCATTGAGGTTCAGGGCGCCGCGACTGCCGGGGGAATTTGGGCATGGCGCTGTTTCGATTGCCATCGAGCGGGCCGGCCGCGCTGATCCCGCGCGGACACGGGCTTTTGCTGCGCGCGCCGCAAATGTCCGACTATCCGCAATGGGCGCAGCTGCGCGAATCGAGCCGTGCGTACCTGACGCCCTGGGAGCCGATCTGGCCCTCCGACGACCTGACCCGCTCGGGCTTCCGCCGCCGGCTGCGCCGCTATGCCGAGGACATCGCCGCCGACCGCTCCTATCCCTTCATCATTTTCCGCGAGACCGACGGCGCCATGATCGGCGGCGTCACGCTCGCCAATGTCCGGCGCGGCATCGTACAGGCCGGCACCATCGGCTACTGGATGGGCGAGGCCCATGCTTCCCGCGGCCACATGACCACCGCGTTGCGGGTGCTGCTGCCGACGCTGTTCGGCGAGCTCAATTTGCACCGCATCGAGGCGGCCTGCATCCCCAGCAATGCGCCCTCGATTCGGGTGCTGGAGAAGTGCGGCTTCACCCGCGAAGGGCTGGCGCGGCGCTATCTCTGCATCAACGGCGTCTGGCAGGACCACCTGCTGTTCGGCCTGCTGCATGAGGATTTCCGGGGGTAAGCGGCATGATCCCGGACCCGAAGGGCCGCGTCAGCGCAAAGTGTGCCGCGGTTTTCCGAAAGGATCATGCCCAGACTATGAGCCAAAGCGCGACGCGCTTTGGGTGCCTTTGGTTCGCCGCCATTGCTTTGCTATAAGCCCGCCCCGGGGGCACGTTGATGCTAGGGACTTCCATGGGTGACAAACCTGTGATCAGGCGCGCTATTGGCGCTGCGGCCGCGGTTGCGGTTGGCCTCAGTCTGGCCGCCACGCCAGCCTCGTCGCAATCGTTCACCGACAAGCTCAAAGGCCTGTTCGGTGGCGGCAGTTCCGAGGAAAAACCGGCGCCTGCCGCACCCTCGGAGGCGACCGGGGAGACCGACCTGACCTGTCCGCCGATCACCGTGCGCGCCGGCGCCTCGACCTTCAAGGTCGGCGCGCCCGGCAAGGAGGCGGTCGGCAACGACCTGCGCTATCAGGCCACCATCACCAAGACCGCGCGCGAATGCACCATCAACGGCGGCGAGATCACCGCCAAGATCGGCATTCAGGGCCGCGTCATCGCGGGTCCCGCCGGCGCACCGCCGAGTGTCCAGGTGCCGCTGCGCGTCGCCGTGGTGCAGGCAGGTGTCGGCGAGAAGGTGATCGCGACCAAGGCCTATCAGACCACCGTGGCGATGTCGGAAGACAGCAGCGTGCCCTTCGTGCTGGTCGCCGAAGATCTGGTCTATCCCGCCCCGAAAGGCGCGGTTGCCGATAGTTATGTCTTCTATGTTGGCTTCGACCCGCAGGCGCTGAAGCCCGAGCCGAAGGCAAAGCCCGCGAAGAAGAAGTAACCAACAAAAAAGCCGGCGTAACCGCCGGCTTTTCGCTTCTAGATCTTTGAGACTGTCAGTTCAGCTTCGCCTTCACTTCGGCAATGCCCTTGGCGAGCAGTTCGTCCGCCATCGAGCCCTTCACCGACTGCGAAAGCACGGTCGAGGCGGCCATCACGGCCGCTTCAGCGGCTGCGGCGCGGACATCCGCCAGCGCCTGGGCCTCGGCGAGAGCGATCTTGTTCTCGGCCGTCTTGGTGCGGCGGGCGACGAAGTCTTCCATCCGCGTCTTGGCCTCGGCCGCAATACGCTCGGCCTCGGCTTTGGCGTTGGTGACGATTTCCTGCGCCTCGCGCTCGGCGCTGGCGCGGCGCGCCTGATAGTCCGCGAGCAGCTTGGCCGCTTCATCCTTCAGGCGCTTGGCGTCGTCGAGCTCGGCCTTGATGCGCTGGGCACGGTGGTCCAGCGCCGTGAGCACGGTGCGGTGGACGCCGAGCCAGGCAAACACCACCATCAGGATGATGAAGGCAATCGCAACCCAGGTTTCCGGTTGGGTGAACATCCGCTTATCCCTTCAGCGAGGCGTCGACGGCCTTCTTGACCGCAGCCGTATCCGGCGTGGTGCCGGTGAGCTGCTGCACGATGGCGCCGGCCGCATCCGCCGCGATGCTCTTGACGTTGCCCATCGCCGCCGTCCGCGTCGAGGCGATCTGCTTCTCGGCGTCGGTGAGCTTGACGGCGAGCTTCTCCTCCAGCGACTTGCGCTCGGCCTCCGAGGAGGCGTTGAGCTTCTCGCGGGTTTCGTTGCCGATTGCCTGTGCGCGGGAGCGCGCCGCCGCCAGGTCGGCTTCATAGGCCCTCAACGCCGCGTCGGACTCGTCCTTCAGCTTCTGCGCTTGCGCCAGATCGCCCTCGATCGCCTTCTGTCGCGCCTCGATTGTGCCGCCCACTTTAGGCAGCGCAAAGCGCGACACGATGATGTAGAGCGCGACAAAGGCGATGACCAGCGACACCAATTGCGAGGCGAAGGTGGACGAGTCGAACGGCGGAAAGCTTCCGCCGTGACCGCCATCGGCCTCGGTGTGAGCGCCCGCCTTGCCTTTTGCATCGCCATGACTTTCAGCCATGGAGTTCTCCTGTTGCTGTCATGCGCGCCGCCGAGGACCGGCGGCGCGAGGAGTTGCCGCTCAGAGCGGAACGAACAGCAGGAGCAGCGCGATCAGCAGCGAGAAGATACCGAGCGCTTCGGTCACGGCGAAGCCGAAGATCAGGTTGCCGAACTGGCCCTGAGCAGCCGAGGGGTTGCGCACGGCAGCGGCGAGGTAGTTGCCGAAGATGATGCCCACGCCAACGCCCGCACCGCCCATGCCGATGCACGCGATGCCCGCGCCGATAAGTTTAGCTGCTGCCGCTTCCATTTTTAGCTCCTTGAGAGAAAGAAAGGTGAGGGTGGAAATTCCCCGGACCGCTTAGTGTCCCGGATGAATGGCGTCGTTGAGATAGATGCAGGTGAGGATCGCGAACACATAGGCCTGCAGGAACGCGACCAGCAGCTCGAGCGCGGTGAGCGCGACCGTCAGCGCCAGCGGCGCCACACCGCCGATCCAGCCGATGGCGCCGAGCGAGACGCCGAGCATGGCGACGAAGCCCGCGAATACCTTCAGCGCGATGTGGCCGGCCAGCATGTTGGCGAACAGACGCACGCTGTGCGACACCGGCTTGAGCAGGAAGGACAGGACCTCGATGAAGACGACCAGCGGCAACACGTAGACCGGAACGCCCGAGGGCACGAAGATCTTGAAGAATTTCAGCCCGTTCTTGTAGAGGCCGTAGATCAGGACCGTGAAGAACACCAGCAGCGCGAGCGCCGCGGTGACAATGATCTGGCTAGAGACCGTGAAGGTGTAGGGAATGATGCCGATCAGGTTCGAGACGCAGATGAACATGAACAGCGTGAACACCAGCGGGAAGAACTTCAGCCCTTCCGAGCCCGCGGAGCTGCGGAGCATGCTGGCGACGAACTCGTAAGAGAGCTCTGCGATCGACTGCATGCGGCCCGGGACCAGTTGCCGGCCGGTCGCCAGCATCAAGAGCGCGGTGATCCCGACCGCGATGAACATGTAGACGGTCGAATTGGTGATGGCGATGGTGTGCTTGCCGATATGGCCAAGCGTGATGAGAGGCTCGATGTTGAATTGATGAATCGGGTCGATTTTCATCCGCGCGGGCCTTGGTCTGCCGGCTCCTGCCGGCAATCGAATTTCAAATGTCCTGACTTCCGCCAGCGCTCAGCGCTTGCCCTGAGTTGCGCGCGCCGACCTCACCACGTTGACCACGCCGGCGACGAAGCCGAGCAGAAAGAAAACGATGAGACCGAACGGCGATGTCGACAGTAGCTTGTCGAATCCCCAGCCAATCGCAGCCCCGACGACAACGCCCGCGATCAGCTCCGAGGAAAGCTGGAAACCGCGCGCCATCGCCGATGCTCTGGCTGCACTGTTTCCGTCTTCGGTTCCGGATTGATCAGTCCCGGCTTTGCGGTTGTCGCGAATTTCGGACAATCGCTGACCCAGACTTCCGAGCCTTGCGGAAAGCGCGGCTTCGTCGGAAGACGTTCGATTTCCACTCGCCTTGTCGTTCTTGTCCTTGGCCATTGCCGGACACTAAACGATGCTGCGGTTGATGGAAATTACGTCGCCACCCTTAAAAGCCGCGCGGACCATACTGACCGCGTCTTAGCAAGTCAAGATTGCGTAATAACCGCCTACGTGTTTGATTTTGCTGGAATTATTGAAACAAAGTCACCCCGCCAGTGGAGCAGTCGCCGCACTGCAGCAGCTGGCATAACAGCGTTGCTTGTTGCAGCCTCAGGTGCGGTCTGTTGGGATGCCGGTGAACATTCCGCGTTACGGTTTTCGAGGGCCCGCATGCCGCGTCAGGTCGACTACTATTTCTCGTTTCAATCGCCATGGGCCTATATCGGGCATGGCCCGTTTCGCGAGGTCGTAAGTGCCTACGATCTCAAGGTAAATCTCAAGCCGGTGGTGCTGGTCGATCTTTTTTCGGAGACCGGAGGGCTGCCGCTGATGAAGCGTCATCCGGTGCGCCAGCGCTACCGGATGGTCGAACTGCAGCGCTGGCGCGACAAGCGCGGGCTCAAATTCCACCTCCAGCCGAGCCACTGGCCGTTCAATGCGCGCCTCGCCGACGGTGTCGTCATCGCCGCGGTCGAAGCCGGGCTCGATCCCGACAAGTACATGCGCCGCGCCTTTGCGACGGTGTGGGAGGATCAGCTCAACATGGCCGATCCACAGACGATTGCGAAAATCGCCGACGAGGCCGGCTTGCCCGGCCAGAAGCTGGTCGAACGTTCCGCCTCGGATGCGGTCGGCGCAACCTACGAACAGAATCGGCAGGATGCGATCACCGCCGATGTGTTCGGTTCGCCCGTCTATGTGCTCGATGGCGAAGTGTTCTGGGGACAGGACCGGATCGAATTGCTGGCGGACGCATTGAAGTCAGGCCGCAAGCCCTATAGCTCTCAGGTTTAGGGGCAGGTCAGTTTTCCGTTGAGGCGGAGCAAGCCCATGCGCATAGCGACGTCGTCTTCGAAACCCGCGCTGTTCATCGCCACCGCTGCGGTTCTGCTCGCCGGCGGCGCTGCGCTGGCGCAAACCAAACCCGACACCGAGAACGGCCGCTATGCGCTGTCGCCGACCGGCGACGGCGTGCTGCGGCTCGACACCAAGACCGGCACGGTCTCGAACTGCACCAATTCCGGCGCGGGCTGGGCCTGCTATGCCGTGCCGGACGAGCGTGCGGCGATGGATACGGAAATCGGCCGGCTGCAGGCCGAGAACGAAAAGCTCAAGGCGCAGCTTGCCGAGCGCGACGGCACCGTGGCCGGCAAGAGCGAGGACGCGATGCCGAAGGACGCGATGCCGAAGTCGGACTCGCTCAGGAAACCAGAGCCCAAAGTCGCCGAGGGCGAGCGCAAGATCGAAATCCCGCTGCCGAGCGACCGCGACATGGACCGCATGATGTCGTTCCTGGAACGCGCCTGGCGGCGCCTGATCGAAATGGCCAACCGCATCCAGAAGGACGTCTCTGGGGGCAAGATTTGATCCGGCCGCGGTCGCGCTCGACGCCATCAGCGGTTAGCGCGAACACCATGGTCTCGTCGCTGCTGTCTGTCGAGACACGGGGCACGGGCTTCATCGACATCACCAGCGAGGTGGCAAACTTCCTGCGCGAGGCCGGCGCTCGCGAAGGCGCGGTGAGCCTGTTCATCCGCCACACCTCGGCGTCGCTGACGATCCAGGAAAATGCCGATCCATCGGTGCTGCAAGATCTGACCACGGCGCTGAGCCGTCTCGCTCCCGAGAATGCCGGCTGGGTGCACAATACCGAAGGCCCTGACGACATGCCGGCGCATATCAAGACCATGCTGACCGCAACCTCGCTGCAGATCCCGGTGCTGAACGGCGAAATGGCGCTTGGCACATGGCAGGGCATTTACGTGGCCGAGCATCGCGCCCGGCCGCACCGGCGCGAGATCGTCCTGCAATTCATCGGCTGCGTCGGCTGACAAAAGAAAGCCGGCCGCGGATCGCTCCGCGGCCGGTCTCTGTCTGGTCCGTTTCCGGCCGACGCCGGATTATTTCGTGATGTCGACGTCCTTGGTCTCCGGCAGGAAGATGAAGCCGACGACTGCGGTGATCGTTGCGAAGACGATCGGATACCACAGACCCGCATAGATATCGCCGGTCGAGGCCACGATGGCGAACGCGGTCGCTGGCAGCAGTCCGCCGAACCAGCCGTTGCCGATGTGATAGGGCAGCGACATCGAGGTGTAGCGGATCCGGGTCGGGAACAGTTCGACCAGCATCGCGGCGATCGGGCCGTACACCATGGTGACGTAAATCACGAGGATGAACAGCAGTCCGATGATGGCCGCGACCTGCGGACGGAAGATATCGAACGGGTTCGACATCTTCACGATGCCGGCGTCACCCGCCTTGGGATAGCCGGCGCCCTGGACCGCGGCCAGCAGCGCCGGATTCGACGTCTTGGCGTCGGTGTAGGGCACGTCCTTGCCGTTGACGACGACCTTCACAGGCGAGCCGGCCGGACCAGCCGCGGTCGAGTACTTGACCGATTGCTGTGACAGGTAGGCGCGCGCGGTGTCGCACGGCGCGCTGAAGACGCGGGTGCCGACCGGGTTGAACAGGTCGCCGCAGCCCTTCGGATCGGCGACGACTTCGACCTTGGCCGTCTCGATGGCCTTTTCCAGCGCCGGGTTGGCGTTGGTGGTGATCATCTTGAAGATCGGGAAGAAGGTTAGTGCCGCGATCGCGCAACCCGCCAGGATGATCGGCTTGCGGCCGATCTTGTCGGACAGCGCGCCGAACACGATGAAGAAGCCGGTGCCGAGCAATAGCGACCAGGCGATCAACAGGTTGGCGGTGTAGCCGTCGACCTTGAGGATCGATTGCAGGAAGAACAGCGCGTAGAACTGGCCAGTGTACCAGACCACGCCCTGGCCCATCACGCCGCCGACCAGCGCCAGGATGACCAGCTTGGCATTGCTCCAGTTGGCGAAGGCTTCGGTGAGCGGGGCCTTCGAGCCCTTGCCTTCGTCCTTCATTTTCTGGAACACGGGCGATTCATTCAGCCGCAAGCGGATCCAGACCGAGATGCCGAGCAGGACCACCGAGACGAGGAACGGAATGCGCCAGCCCCACTTGGCGAAGTCGGCCTCGCCGAGCGCGGTACGGGTGAACAGGATCACCAGCAGCGACAGGAACAGGCCGAGCGTTGCCGTGGTCTGGATGAACGAGGTGTAGTAGCCGCGCTTGCCCATGGGGGCATGCTCGGCAACGTAGGTCGCCGCACCGCCATATTCGCCGCCGAGCGCGAGGCCCTGCAGCAGGCGCAGCGCGATCAGGATGATCGGGGCCGCGATGCCGATGGTGGCCGCGTTGGGCAGCAGGCCGACGATGAAGGTCGACAGGCCCATGATGAGGATGGTGACGAGGAAGGTGTATTTGCGGCCGACGATGTCGCCGACACGGCCGAACACGATGGCGCCGAACGGGCGCACCAGGAAGCCGGCGGCGAATGCCAGCAGCGCGAAGATGTCACGCGTGGCCGGCGGATAGTCGGAGAAGAATTGCAGGCCAATGATGCTGGCGAGCGAACCGTAAAGGTAGAAGTCGTACCATTCGAAGACGGTGCCGAGCGAGGAGGCGAGAATGACGAAACGTTCGTCCTTCGTCATGCCTGCCTGCCTGGCAGTTGCTGCAGTCATAGTGGACATTCAATCGCTCCCCATGAATTGGTGCTAAGTTCGCCCCTCTGCCGAACTTCGCCGGATTAAGCGTTGGGCTCGCCGCGAAAGTAACATCGGCGTGAAAGTGGTCCCATACGACTTTCGACGCTTTGCACTGGTGTACCAGCCGCGGCACCCGCGGAACGGGTTCGCGTTAACTCTGCTGCGATGCACAAGGAGCGAGTTAACCGCCTTGGAATGTGGTATAATTCCCCGCTTGCACCTAGATGCTGGGCGGGGGACAAAGCCCAACGGGCAGCTTACGAGACTTGAGATGACGACCCCTGCCAATACCCGCCTTGTGATTGCCGACGATCACCCGCTGTTCCGCGACGCGCTGCGGCAGGCGGTCGCAAGCGTTGTCGCGTCGGCCAGGATCGATGAGGCGGGATCATTCGACGATCTCACCGCGCTGCTGGAACAGGATTCCGAGGTCGACCTGATCCTGCTCGACCTGACCATGCCGGGAATCTCCGGCTTCTCTGGCTTGATCTACCTGCGCGCCCAGTACCCGGCGATCCCCGTGGTGGTGGTCTCCGCCAGCGACGATGTCGGCACCATCCGCCGCTCGCTCGACTTCGGCGCCTCCGGGTTTATTCCCAAGCGGTTCGGCGTGGAGACCCTGCGCGAGGCCATCACCAAGGTGATGGACGGCGACGTCTTCGTTCCGCCGGACACCGATCTTTCCTCCGCCGCCGACCCTGACATGGCGCGGCTGCGCGACCGCCTGGTGACGCTGACGCCGCAGCAGGTGCGGGTGCTGATGATGCTGTCGGAGGGACTGCTCAACAAGCAGATCGCCTACGAGCTCGGCGTCTCCGAGGCGACCATCAAGGCGCATGTCTCGGCGATCCTGCAGAAGCTCGGCGTCGAAAGCCGGACGCAAGCGGTGATCGCCGCTGCCAAGATCGCCGGCGGCCAGTGGAAGCAGGGCACGCCGACGGCGTAACAGCATGTCGCGATCCGGAAGGGCACTGCTGTTCGACATCGACGGCACGCTGGCCGACACAGATGCACTTCATCTGAAAGCCTTCAACCAGGTGTTCGCGCCTCATGGCCATGTGTTCGATCGCGACCGCGCCGCGAAAGAGCTGATGGGGTTTTCCAATACTTCAATCAGCCAACGGTTTTTGCCGGGTCAGCCGCCGGAGAGGCAGGCGGCCATCATGGCGGAGAAGGAAGAAGCCTTCCGCAAGCTGGCGTCGGGGCAAATCAAACCGCTCGCGGGTCTGATGAAGCTGCTTGCGCTGGCGGATCGCGCCGAAGTCCCGATGGTGGCGGTCACCAACGCGCCGCGCCTGAACGCCGAAATGTTGCTTTCCGGACTTGGCATCATGCAGCGGTTCAAGGCTGTCATCATCGGCGAAGAGCTTTCGCACGGTAAGCCACACCCGCTGCCATATCTGGAGGGTTTGCGCGCAGCGGGCGGCGTGCCCGACCGATCACTCGCATTCGAGGATTCCCGCTCCGGCGTTCAATCCGCTTCGGCTGCCGGCATCGCGACGATTGGCATGCGGACAAGCCTTGGCCATGGCGATCTGGTCGCCGCGGGAGCGGTCTGCACGGCCGGGTCGTTCGATGATCCGGAACTGCTAAGGCTGATCGCCAGGACAATGAACTGGTGATGCCCCCGATCAGGTGGACGGCTACTCCGCCGCCACCATTTGCTGGGTGCGCCACTGCCCGAGCACGGCGCGGAGCGAGGCCGGCTTCACCGGCTTGTTGAGGATGGCGATGTTTTCCTCGCGCGCCGCGGCCCGCACGTTCGGGCTACGGTCGGCCGTAATCAGCGTCGCCGGGATGTTCTCGCCGAAGCGGCGGCGGATCTCGCGGATCGCGGCGACGCCGTTGCCGCGGTCGAGGTGATAGTCGACCAGGAGCCCGGTGACCCGCCCGCCGACTTCCTCCATGGCCGCGAGCGCGGCTTCCGGATCAGTGACGGCGATGACCTTGGCATCCCAGGCGGTCAGCAGCGTCTTCATGCCGTCGAGAATGGCCGGGTCGTTCTCGATGCAGACAATCAGGGCACCGCTCATCGGCGCGCGCGGCGCCGTCGTGCTGAGGACCGCCGCGGTGTGGTTGATCGCTTTCGCAACCGGCACCGTCACCGAGAACACCGAGCCGCCGCTCGCCACCGAATCGATGGCAATGCCGTGGTTGAGCACGCGCGCCAGCCGCTCGACGATGGATAAGCCCAAGCCCAGGCCGCGCGCGATCCGCGCGCCCTGTTCGAGGCGGTGGAACTCCTTGAAGATCTCGCCGCGCTTGAGCGCGGGAATGCCGACGCCGGTGTCGTAGACGCCGATCTGCAGCGACTGGCCGCGGCGGCGGCAGCCCACCAGCACGCGGCCGCGCGGGGTGTATTTGATGGCGTTGGAGATGAAGTTCTGCAGCAGCCGCCGCAGCAGCGCGCGGTCGGATTGCACCGGCAGCGAGCAGGGCACGAAAACCAGCTGCAGTCCCTTGGCGCGCGCGATCGGCGTGAACTCGATCTCCAGCGAACGCATCAGGTCGGCCATCTTGAAGCTCGAGATCGACGGCGTCATGGCGCCGGCGTCGAGGCGGGAAATGTCGAGCAGCGCGCCGAGGATTTCCTCGATCGCCTCCAGCGAGTCGTCGATGTTCTCGGCGAGTTTTGCATCGTCGCCGCCGCTCTGCTTTTCGACCAGACTCGTGACATAGAGCCGCGCCGCATTGAGCGGCTGCAGGATGTCGTGGCTGGCGGCGGCCAGGAAGCGCGTCTTGGAATGGTTGGCGTCTTCGGCCGCGCTCTTGGCCAGCGCGAGTTCGGAATTGAGCCGCGTCAGTTCTTCGGTGCGGTCGCGGACGCGTTTTTCCAGCGTGGCATTGGAGCGCTCCAGCGCTTCGGCCGCTTCGAAACTCGGCGTGACGTCGGAGAAGGTGATGACAAGGCCGCTGCCCGGCATCCGGTTGGTGCGCACCTCGATCACCATATGGCGGTCGGGAAAGCGCTCCAGGTAGGGCTCGCCCTCGCTGGTATAGGCGGCGAGCCGCTTTTCCAGCAGCGCATCGGCATCGCCGGTCTCCGGCGGAAAGACCGCGCCCAGATATTCGAGAATTTCCGTGAGCGGAATGCCGAGCTGCACGAGATGCGGCGGCAGCGCCAGGATCTCGCCGAAATGGCGGTTGGAGCAGATCAGCTGCAGGTCGGCGTCGAACACCGCAATGCCCTGGCGCACATGGTTGAGCGCAGTCTGCAGGATCTCGCGGTTGAAATGCGCCGCCGCATGGGAATCGTCGAGCAGCTTCAGCGCGGCCTTGGCCGAGACGGCGCGCTTGCGCAGCAGCAGCGACATCACGAGCCGGCTCGAGGCCGCGCCGATCGAGGAGGCGATCAGGCGCTCGGCGTGCTGCAGCAGTTCGAAATCGGCCGGCGCTTGCGGCTCGAGATTGCCGGGATGGCGGGCGGCAAAGGCGTCGAACGCCTGGCGCGCGCGCTCCTGGCCGAGATATTGCGCGACCGTGCTCTGGATGTCCTGCACGGTCACGGTCGAGCGCCAGCGCCGGAAGGTCGGCGTGATCGGCGCCAGCGTGTTGGGCACGAACACATCTGCCTGCAGATGCTCGATCGCCGACGGCCGCCGCGCCAGCGACAACACGACATAGGTAAGGATGTTGAGCGAGAGGCTCCACAGCACGCCGTGCATCAGCGGCGGCAGGTCGGCCCCGAACAGCGCGCGCGGGCGCAGCGCCTCGATGCCGAACGGCCCATGCTGCAACATCATCATGCCGGCGGCGGTGCCGTCGAGGAAGCTCGGCACGAACAGCGTATAGGCCCAAACGGCAAAACCCACGATCATGCCGCCCATGGCGCCGCGCGCGGTCGCGTGGCGCCAGAACAGGCCGCCGAAGAAAGCCGGCGCAAGCTGCGCAATCGCGGCAAAGGACAACAGTCCGATCGCCGCGAGCTGTGCATTGCCGAGCGCGCGATAATAGCAATAGGCCATCACCATGATGGCGAAGATGGCAAAGCGCCGCACGCGCAGCAGGAAGTCGGTGAAATCCTTGCCGCCGGCGCGCGTTTCGCCGCTGCGCGGCAGCACCAGCGGCAGCACGATGTCGTTCGACACCATGATCGACAGCGCGACGCATTCCACGATCACCATCGCGGTTGCGGCCGACAGGCCGCCGACGAACACCGCGATACTCAGCGTCGGCGAGTTGCCCTCCATCGGCAGCGCCAGCACGAACATGTCAGGATCGACGGCGCCGAACGGGAAGGTAACGAGGCCCGCAATCGCGATCGGGATCACGAACAGATTGATGGCGACGAGATAGAGCGGAAACAGCCAGCGTGCCCGGCCGACCTCGGCGTCGGTCGAATTCTCCACCACGCTGACATGGAACTGGCGCGGCAGCAGCATGATCGCGCAGAACGACAGCAGCGTCATGGTCAGAAAGTTGCCGATCGAGGTCTGGTAC
>Ga0081540_1001874_pt1 | contig 17612 bp, 19 predicted proteins | sample TabmetS2T1R1_FD_71024 | JGI IMG/M metagenome (GOLD analysis project Ga0081540, IMG submission 71024) | Tabebuia heterophylla rhizosphere microbial communities from the University of Puerto Rico - S2T1R1 | ecosystem: Host-associated > Plants > Roots > Rhizosphere ... | reverse complement strand
TTCGCCCAAAGATCCGGAGGAACGAACGTGCCGATACTGCTCGCCGAGAGCGCCCGCCGGGTGGACGAGATCGTGGCGGACGCCCAGGCCCGCGGCCGGGTGCCGTCGCTGGTGGCCGGCGTGGTGCGGGCGGGGTCGCTCGCGCACGTCGCCGGCGCCGGCGAGCTGCCCCGACCCGACCCCGGCACGCAGTACCGGATCGGTTCGATCACCAAGACCATGACCGCGGTGCTGGTCATGGCGCTACGCGACGACGGGGTGCTCGGGCTGGACGAGCCGGCCCGCCGGTACCTGCCGGGTGCGGCGGCCGGCGAGGTCACCCTGCGACAACTGCTGGCGCACGTCGGCGGGTTGCCCCGGGAGCCGGGCGGCACGTGGTGGGAACGGGCGCCGGGCGTCGACGTGGACGCCCTGGTCGCCGGGCTCGGCCTCCAGGCGCCGACCGACACGACCGAGGGGTACCACTACTCCAACCTGGGGTACGGGCTGCTCGGCGCGGTCGCCGAGCGCGCCGCGGGCCAGCCGTGGACCCGGCTGCTCACCGAGCGGATCCTCGAACCGCTCGGGTTGCGCCGCACCAGCTACCACGCGGCCGAGCCGTTCGCCCGCGGGTACGTGGTGCACCCGTGGCACGGGACGCTGCGCGAGGAGCCCCGGCACGACGCGAAGGCCATGGCACCCGCCGGCCAGCTCTGGTCCACCGTCGAGGACCTGGCGAGGTGGGTCGCCTTCCTCGCCGACCCGGTACCGGCGGTCCTGCGGTGGGAGAGCCTGGCGCAGATGTGCGCACCGGTGGCGATCAGCGACCCGGACGCGTGGACCGGCGGGTACGGCCTCGGGATGCGGCTGTGGCGGCGCGGCGAACGGATCTACGTCGGGCACACCGGTTCGATGCCCGGATACCTGGCGGTGCTCGTCCTGCACCGCCCGTCGGGTACCGGGGTGGTCGCCTTCGCCAACGCGTACACGCTGCACGGCAGCCACATCAGTGAGCTGGGGCTGGAGCTGCTCGACGCGGTCCTCGACCGGGAGCCGGCGGCCGTCCAGCCGTGGCGGCCCGGGGCAGCCCCGCCGCCCGCCGTCGAGGCGCTGACCGGCCGCTGGTGGTGGATGGGCGTCGAGTACCAGGTCATCTGGGACGGCGCAGCCCGCGAACTGGTGATGTGCGCGGTGACCGAGCCCGCGCCGGTACCGTGGCGGTTCGCTCAGGCGGGCGACCGGTGGCGCTGCCGTACGGGTACCAACCGGGGCGAATTCATGGTGGTGCGCCGCAGCCGCGCCGGGGCGGTGAGCGCATTGGAGATCGCGACGGCCCGGTTCACCCGCGACCCGTGGCCCGCGATGTGAGCCCTACGCCTCCGGCGCCGCCGTCACGAAGTCGATCAACCGCTCGATGGCGTTGACCAGCGGGGTCTCCACGTCGCGGTAACCGCTGACCGCGGACAGGATGCGGCGCCACATATCGGCCGGCTCGGCGACCCCGAGCGCGGCGCAGACGCCCTCCTTCCACGGCTGCCCGGGCGGCACCACCGGCCACGCGCGCAGGCCGAGGCGCTGCGGCCGGACCGCCTGCCAGACGTCCACGTAGGGATGCCCGGTGACCAGCACATACGGCGAGGTCACCGCGGCCACGATGCGGCTCTCCTTGGAGCCGGCCACCAGGTGGTCGACGAGCACCCCGAGCCGCCTCGCCGGTCCGGGCCGGAAGTCGCGCACCGCGGCGGCCAGTTCGTCCACACCGGACAGCGGCTCCACCACGACGCCCTCGACCCGGAGGTCGTCGCCCCAGATCCGCTCGACCAGCGCGGCGTCGTGCACGCCCTCGACCCAGATGCGGCTCGCTCTCGCCACCCGTGCCGGCTGCCCGGGGACGGCGATCGATCCGCTGGCCGTCAGCCGGCGGCCGGCCGGAGCGGTCTGGGCGGCCGGGCGGCGCAGGGTCACCGGCTGGCCGTCGAGCAGGAACGCGGCGGGCAGCAGCGGAAAATTGCGGCGCTTGCCGAAGCGGTCCTCCAGCACGACGGCCCCGGACTCGAAGCCGACGACGGCGCCACAGAAGCCGGACTCGGCGTCCTCGACGACCAGCTCGGGCTCCGCGTCCACGACCGGTACCACGCGCCGTCGCCGCCAGTCACCGGTCAACACATCCCGCCCGTACACGCGACGACGGTACCGGTGGCGGCCACCACCTGCTGGTACGGCGCGCCGTCCGATGCCGGGGACGTGACCGACCAATTACCCTTGCTGCATGTTCCCCGCAGCCCGGGCCGCGAGCCTCTCGGTCCGCCGGTCGACCCGCTTCGTGACGTGGGTCCGCTCCTGGCGCGCCGGACTGGCGCCGTACGACGAGGTGGCCGCCGAGATCTCCGGAGACGAGGAGCACCTGGTCGCGGACGCGCCGCAGCAGTGGACCGAGGTACCGCTGGGTGAGGTGCTGCCCACCCTGGCGAAGCTGCACCCGGACGAGGTCCGCCTGGTGCTGCCGGTACCGGGGGATCCGCGCGGGCTGCCGGGTCCCGGCCCGTTCAGCGGCGCCGCCCTGGTGGCCGAGGAGGGTGTGGTCGCGGGCGGCTACGGGCTGGTGCCCGAGGTGCGCCGGCACACCTCCGGCTCGGGCGACACCTTCGAGACGGTGGCCTGGCGGATGTACCCGCTGCCCGAACCGGGCGCCGGCGGCCCGGGTGCCGGACTCGAACCGGGGCCGGCCGAGGCGGAGGCCGACCTCAACGCCGCGCTGAGCGCGGCGACCGCCCAGCTCACGAGGCTGGACATCGCGCAGTGGCGACCGGAGCTGGGTGGCGCCCTGGCGACGCTTCGCCGCCCGGAGTTCGCGGGCGACCTGCCCCCCGGCTACGACGCGCGGGCGCGGCGGCTCTACGCCCGTGCCAGCGTCCTGGACCAGGTCCTCGCGCTGGCCGGGCAGGCGGCGCCGGGCGGGGCGATCAATGGGTACGAGGCGGCTCAGCGGGACGAGGCGCTGCGCCCGCTGATGACCGCCTGCCGGCGGGCGCTGGTCGCCGCCTGCAACGCCCGGTTGGGCTGATCCGCTACACCTCGTCGATCAGGTCGGCGACCGAGTCGACCACCCGGGACGGCCGGTACGGGAAGCGGTCGACCTCGGTCCTCGTGCTGATCCCGGACAGCACCAGGATGGTCTCCAGGCCCGCCTCCAGGCCGCACAGCACGTCGGTGTCCATCCGGTCGCCGATCATCGCGGTGGACTCCGAGTGCGCGCCGATCGTGTTGAGCGCCGAGCGCATCATCATCGGGTTCGGCTTGCCCACGAAGTAGGGCTCCACGTTGGTGGCCTTGGAAATCAGCGCGGCGACCGAGCCGACGGCCGGCAGCACGCCCTCGTTGGACGGGCCGGTCGGGTCGGGGTTGGTGCAGATGAACCGGGCGCCGTCGAGGATCAGGCGGATCGCCGTGGTGATCGCGGTGAAGCTGTAGGTGCGGGTCTCCCCCAGCACCACGTAGTCCGGTTCCATGTTGGACAGGATGTAGCCGGCGTTGTGCAGCGCGGTGGTCAGCCCGGCCTCGCCGATCACGTAGGCCGCGCCACCCGGCCGCTGGTCGGACAGGAACTGCGCGGTCGCCAGCGCCGAGGTCCAGATCGCGGACTCCGGCACGTCGAAGCCCATGCGGTGCAGCCGCGCCTGCAGGTCGCGCGCCGTGTAGATGGAGTTGTTGGTGAGGATCAGGAACGGCTTGCCGGAGTCGCGCAGCCGCTTGATGAACTCGGGAGCGCCGGGAATGGGCTCCCCCTCGTGCACGAGCACCCCGTCCATGTCGGTCAGCCAGGACTCGACGGGCTTCCGGTCGGTCATAGGACGATCCTCTCAGCCGGCGGTTACGGCCCGGAGTCGCCCGCCTGGACAGCAGCCGCTGTGACAGGAGTCCCACGTCGCGAGGGTGCCGAGCGCGGCCCGTGGGTGGTCGGGCTCGATCCGCTCCAGGACCAGGTCGCGGACCATCGAGACAAACCGGGGATCGGTACCGGGGGTGGCCGCGCGTATGAAGTCGAGTCCGAGCTTGCCGGCCGTGTCGGCGGCCTCGGTGTCCAGGTCCCAGACGACCTCCATGTGGTCCGAGACGAAGCCGATCGGGCTGACCACGACCCCGGTGGCGCCCGCCTGGGCCAGCGCCGTGAGGTGCTCGTTGATGTCCGGCTCCAGCCACGGGACGTGCGGGGAGCCCGAGCGGCTCTGCCACACCAGGTCCCAGGGCACCCCGCCGGCCACCAGCCCGGCCACCTCGCGCAGCTGGGCCTCGTACCGGCCGCCGACCCCGGCGGTACCGGCGCCGGACGCCTCGGCCATCGAGATCGGGATGGAGTGGGCGGTGAACGCGAGCCGCACGTCGGCGTCCGGCCGCTGTGGCAGCCTGGCGACCGCCGAGGCGACCGCGTCGGCGTGCGGACCGACGAACCCGGGATGGTCGTGGTAGTGCCGGATCTTGTCGATGACCGGGGCGCCGGTACCCACAGCGTCCCGTGCGGCCGCGATGTCGTCCTGGTACTGGCGGCAGGAGGAGTAGGAGCCGTACGGGCTGGTGACGAACGCCAGGGCGCGCTCGATCCCGTCGTCGCGCATCTGCGCCACCGTGTCGGCGAGCAACGGGTTCCAGTTCCGGTTGCCCCAGTAGAGCGGCAGGTCCGGCCCGTCGGCGGCGAACCGTTCCCGGACGGCCGACAGCAGCGTCCGGCACTGCGCGTTGATGGGCGAGACGCCGCCGAAATGCAGGTAGTGCTCGGCGACCTCGGCGAGCCGGTCGTCGGGTACCCCTCGGCCCCGGGTCACGTTGCGCAGGAACGGCATCACGTCGTCGGGACCCTCCGGGCCACCGAACGAGACCAGCAGGAAGGCGTCGTACACGCCGCTCATTCCATCAGTTGACGGTGACGGTGAAGTTCACCGGGTCCTTCGGCCCCCGGCCGGGGCCGTTCTGGCAGTTGGTGCGCGTGGAGCGGTAGCAGTACTGGAACCGCACCGAGGTGGAGCCCTTGGCGAACCCGACGAACTCCCAGTAGAGACGTCCGCCACAGCCCGCCTGGCCGGCCTTGCAGTCCGAGTCCAGCTTCTGGCCGTAGTCCTTGAGCACCTTCTTGTCCGGGCTCTTCACCAGATACCAGCTGTCGCCGATGGAGGAGTTGTAGTCGCCGAGGTCGATGCGAAGCGTGTCGTTGACGAGGATCGACGCGCCACCCTTCGCGTACCCGACGGTCTTCGTCGTCCCGCCGTTGCAGGCCGGAAGCAGCATCAGGAGCGCGAGCGCGGCGGCGGCGAGCGGCCCCCGGCGCATCAGGCGCCCAGCGCGTGGTAGCCGCCGTCGACGTGCACGATCTCGCCGGTGGTGGCCGGGAACCAGTCGGACAGCAGCGCCAGCACGGCCCGCGCGGCCGGCTCCTGGTCGGTGAGGCTCCAGCCCAGCGGCGCCCGCTGCGCCCAGCTCTCCTCGAACTGCTCGAAGCCCGGGATCGACTTCGCCGCCATGGTGCGCAACGGGCCGGCCGACACCAGGTTGGCGCGGATGCCCTGCTTGCCCAGGTGCAGAGCCAGGTACCGGTTGGCCGACTCCAGGCCCGCCTTGGCCACGCCCATCCAGTCGTACACCGGCCACGCCTTGGTCGCGTCGAACGTCATCCCGACCACGGCACCGCCCGGCTTCATCAGCGGCAGGCAGGCCATGGCCAGCGACTTGTAGGAGTAGGTCGACACGTGCAGCGCGGTGGCCACGTCCTCCCACGGCGCGTCCAGGAACCCACCGCCGAGGCAGCTCTGCGGCGCGAACCCGATCGAGTGCACCACGCCGTCCAGACCGTCCACAGTGGACGTCACCCGGTCGGCGAGCGTCGAGAGGTGTTCGGTGTTGGTCACGTCCAGCTCGATGACCGGTACCTCGGCGGGCAGCCGCTTGGCGATCCGCTCCACAAGGGACAGTCGACCGAACCCGGTCAGCACCACCGTCGCGCCCTGCTCGATGGCGATCTTCGCCACCGAGAACGCGATCGACTGGTCGGTGATGACACCGGTCACCAGCAGCCGCTTGCCGGCGAGCAGTCCAGACACTGAAGCCTCCATCGGTATCGGGTCAGTGGCCCATGCCGACGCCGCCGTCGACCGGGATGACCGCGCCGGTAACGTACCCGGCGCCGTCGCTGGCGAGCCATGTGCACACGCCGGCGACCTCGTCCGGCTGGGCGAACCGGCCGGCCGGGATCGACGCGAGGTACTTGGCGCGGAGGTCCTCGGACAGCACGGCGGTCATGTCGGTCTCGACGAAACCGGGCGCCACCACGTTGGCGGTGATGTTCCGGCCGCCCAGCTCGCGGGTGATCGAACGGGCGATGCCGACCAGCCCGGCCTTGCTGGCCGCGTAGTTGACCTGGCCGGCTCCCCCGGCGTGGGCCACCACCGAGGAGATGAAGATCATGCGACCCCACCGGGCGCGCAGCATCTTGCTGCTGGCCCGCTTGGCGCAGCGCCAGGCGCCGGTCAGGTTGGTGTCGACGACCCGGGCGAACTGCTCCTCGGACATCCGCAGCAGCAGGGTGTCGTCGGTGATCCCGGCGTTGGCCACCAGTACCTCGACCGGCCCGAACTGCGCCTCGATCGCGGTGAACGCCGCCTCGACGCCGGCCGGGTCGGTGATGTCGCAGTTCACGCCGAACAGCCCGTCCGGGACCCCGCTGCCCCGGTGGGTCACCGCCACCCGGTCACCCTGCTTGGCGAACGCCTGTGCGATGGCCAGGCCGATGCCGCGGTTGCCGCCGGTGACGAGCACGGTGCGTGCCAACGAGGTCTCCTCGCACTAGCTGGTGGACGTGGTGAAAGACATTAGGCGCTACCGGACGGTACCGCGTAGTCCGGGGTGTCCGACCGGCTGATGATCTGGTACCGGCGGCCGGGCTATCATCTACGACGGCTAGCAGACCGGACCGACCTGGAGGAGGTGATCGCTGTGCGAGATAGCGATCCTCCGAGTCGTGGTCCGGTGGTCGACCGGCGCGCCCTGACCCGGGCCGCCTGACGCCCGGCGCGGCTGTCCGCGCCCGCCCGACCACGACTCGACAACGCGCTGTCCCCCGCAGTCGCTAGTTCGGGAGCCGTCGATGAGCCGCTACGCCGTGCATGTCACCTTCACCCTCGCCGCCGCCTGGGTGGTCGTCCTCGTCGTCCTCGTCAGCAACGCCACCGGCTGACGCGGGCGGAGCCAAAGTCACGGCAGCCGGGACGTCCACAGCAGGCTCATCCCGGCCGCCGCGAACGCGAACAGCAGCCCCACGCCGACGTACCACTGGGTGATCTCCCTCGGGACCGTCTTGAACCCGATGGAGCTGCCCATGTCCTGGTACACCTGCTTGAGCTGGCTGAGGCTGGCCGCCTCGTAGTAGTGGCCGCGGGTGGTCTCCGCCAGCGTCTGCAGCGACTTGCGGTCCACCGGTACCGGCTGGGACTGGCCCTGGATCTCCACCCGGCCCTGGTCGGTGCCGAACGCGATCGTCGACACCGGCACGTTCGCCTGGGACGCCGAGGTCGCCGCGTCCTCGATCGGCCGGCCCGCCGTCCGGTACCCGTCGGAGAGCAGGACGATGCGCGCGGGCGGTGGGCCGGACGCGCCGTCCGACGGTACCGACTGGATCGCTCCCAGGCAGGTGAACACGGCCTCGCCGGTCGCCGTCGCCTCGGCGAGCTGGAGCCCGTCGATGGCCTGCGTCACCGCGGCCTTGTCCTTGCTCGGCGACACCAGCACGTTGGCCGACTTGGCGAAGGACACCAGCCCGATGTTGTACGAGTCGGGCAGCGTCTTGACGAACTCCTTGGCGGCCTCCTTGGCCGCCTCGATCCGGGTCGGCGCCACGTCGCTGGCCTGCATGGAAAGCGACACGTCGATGGCGATCATGACGGTCGCCCGCTCCAGCGGCTGCTTGGCGTCGGTGGCCGGCCGGGCCATGGCGCTGGCCAGCGTGACGAGCATCAGCAGGAACGCCCCGGCGGCCAGGTGCCGGCGGGTGCCCAGGCCCTTGGGCGCCACCTTCTCCAGCAGCGCGACGTTGGTGAACCGCACGGCGTACGAGCGGCGGCGCAGCTGCCTGATCACGTACACGGCGGCCACCGCCAGTACCGGCACCAGCGCCAGCAGCCAGAGCGGTTCGAGGAAGCGGATCATCGGGTCGTCCCCCTGGTTCGTGCGTGCCGTTGCGCGGCGACGAACCGCACGATGTCCAGCAGCCAGTCCCGGTCGGTGCGCAGCCGGAGGTGGGCCGCGCCGGCGCCCCTCAGGGCGCTCGCGATCGCGGCCCGCTGGGCGGCGGCCGCCGCCGCGTACCGCGCCCGGAGCGCGGGGTCGCCGGTGTGCACCTCGTGCAGCCGCCCGGTCTCCGGGTCCACGAACTCCATCACCCCGGCGTCGCCCAGCTCCAGCTCGCGAGGGTCGACGATCTCGATGGCCAGCACGTCGTGGCGTACGCCGAGCTTGCGCAGCGGTCGCTCCCACTGCGCCGGCGGGACCATGAAGTCCGAGATCACCACGGCCTGCCCGCGGCGGCGGGGCGGCCGGTTGAGCGCGTCGATCAGCCCGCCGAGGTCGGCCCGGCCGGGGCGAACCGCGGTGCCGGCGACCGCGCGCAGCAGGCCCTGGGCGTCCTTGCGGCCGGGCCGCGCCGGCATCCGCCGGAGCCGGTCGCCGGTGCCGACCACCGCGCCGATCCGGTTGCCGCCGCGGACGGTCAGGTAGGCCACGGCGGCCGCCGAGGCCACCGCGAGGTCCCGCTTGAGGCACAGGGCGGTGCCGAAGTCGAGGCTGGCCGACAGGTCCACGGCCATCCAGGTCTCCAGCTCCCGATCGGCCACGGTCTGCCGGACGTGCGGCACGGTGGTCCGCGCGGTCACCGGCCAGTCCATCCGGCGCACGTCGTCACCCGGCCGGTACTCCCGCGACTCCCCCGCCTCCGTGCCCGGGCCGGGCAGCAGCCCGAGGTAATCGCCCTGCAACAGGCCGTCCAGCTTGCGGGTGACCAGCAACTGCAGCTTGCCGAGGGTCGGCTCGGCGCGGTTGGCCGACAGCGGCAGGGCGCCGTGCGCCGCCGCCGTGGCCGCCTGCTCGGCCGCCCGCGGGTGCGGCCCGGCCGCCGGGTGCGGCTGCGCCGGTGGACGCGGCCGGCGCAGCCAGCCGCGTCGCTGCCCGTCCGCGCTCATGCGTCGACCCGCAAGCTCTCGACGGCGCTCATGCGTCGACCCGCAAGCTCTCGACGGTGCTCACCACCAGGACTCTCCGGTCACCGGGGCTGGCCGGGGTTCGGCCAGGTGGCAGCCTGCGCGGCCGCGGGAGTCTGCGGGTACCCGTGGTGGTTGCCCGAGGGCGGGGTGCTGACCGGTGTCGCATTCTGCCGCGGCGCGACCGTCGGCATCGGGACGGTCGACAGGACCCGGTCGATGATCCGGTCCGCCGGTACGTCGTCGGCCAGCGCGTCGTAGGAGAGCACCAGCCGGTGCCGCAGGATGTCCGGCGCGATGTCCTGCAGGTCCTGCGGCAGCGCGTAGTCCCGCCCGCGCAGCAGGGACAGCGCCCGGGTGGCCCGGACGATGCCGAGCGAGGCGCGCGGGCTGGCACCGTACTGGATGAGCTGCGCGACGTCGGGCATGCCGTACTCGGCCGGCGAACGGGTCGCGAGCACCAGCCGGACCGCGTAGTCGACCAGGGCGTTGTGCACGAAGACCTCGTCCGCCTTGCCCTGCAGCGCGATCAGGTCGTCCGGGCTGAACACCCGGTTGGGCTCGGGCGCGGAGATGCCCATCCGGTAGACGATCTCCCGCTCCTCGGCGTCCGTCGGGTACCCGACGTGGATCTTCATGAGGAACCGGTCGCGCTGCGCCTCGGGCAGCGGGTACACGCCCTCCTGCTCGATCGGGTTCTGGGTGGCCATGACCAGGAACGGGCGGGGCACGTCGTGGGTCTGGCCGCCGATGGACACCTGCTGCTCGGCCATGACCTCCAGCAGCGCCGACTGCACCTTGGCGGGCGCCCGGTTGATCTCGTCGGCGAGCAGGAAGTTCACGAACACCGGGCCGAGCTCGGTGTCGAACTTCTCGCTGCCCGGCCGGTAGATCCGGGTACCCACGATGTCGGCGGGGACGAGGTCGGGCGTGAACTGGATGCGGGCGAAGCTGCCGCCGACCACCCGGGCCAGGGTCTCCACCGCCAGGGTCTTGGCGACCCCTGGTACCCCTTCGAGCAGGCAGTGACCCCGGGCGAGCAGGGCGACGAACATCCGCTCGATCATCCTGTCCTGGCCGACGATCACCCGCTTGACCTCGAACAACGCCCGTTCGAGCAGGCCGGCGTCCTGTGCCGGGGTGCTCACCGGGGAGGTTGGCAAGGATGGGGGCGGGGTCGGCTGGGCCACCGGTCCTCCAAGCGTTCAAACGACTACGACCAACCTAGCTTGGCACGTTCCGGTCAGCACGCGCGGAGGGACCGGTCGGTCCGGGCGGAATCACCCCCGGCGCGGTGATCCCGCGACCGGGTCCGCGACGCGCCGGCGGAAAGGGCACGGCGCAGCGCTGGACAGCAGGGGGCGGTACGTGGGTAATATTCGTTCCGTCGCCGGGCGGCTTCCCCCGTGGCCGCCCGGCGCTAAATCTTCTCCGGGGTGATCTCTATCCTCCGCTGCTCCGCACGTGGCTGCGCCAACGCCGCCGTCTGGGCCCTGCGCTGGAACAATCCGAAGGTGCACGCGCCGGACCGGCGCAAGATCTGGCTGGCCTGCGGGGACCACCGGGAGTCGCTGTCGGCGTTCCTGTCCGCGCGGGGCTTCCTGCGCGACGTGGTACCGGCGGAGGACGTCCAGGACGCCGGCGACCCGCGGGACTCGCCCGGCTCCCCCTCCTGACCGGCAGGGCAACCCTTAGGCTGCCGTCATGGATCTGCGGCCCGGGCTCGCCGCCCGCGTGGAGTTGACCGTCGCGGAGGCCGACACCGCTGCGGCCCTCGGCTCCGGCGACGTGCCGGTGCTGGCCACCCCGAGGGTGCTCGCGCTGGCCGAGGCCGCCACCGTCGCCGCGACCGCCGCGGCGCTGCCCGCCGGGTCCACCACGGTGGGTACCCGCGTGGAACTGGCCCACCTGGCGGCCACCCCGGTCGGCCGTACCGTCGTCGCCGAGGCCATTCTGTCCGATGTGGACGGTCGCCGGCTGGGCTTCACGGTGTCGGTACGCGACGGGGACGCGGTGGCCGCGCGCGGGAAGGTCGAGCGGGTCATGGTGGACCGGGAGGCGTTCGTGAAGAGGGCATACCAGTGAGTCCCGGCTTCGTCGAGGTCGCCGAGCGCGTGTTCGTGCTGCGCTACCCGGTGCTCGACGTCAACGTGACCCTGATCGTGGGCGACGAGGGCGCGCTGCTGGTCGACACCCTGTCCGGTGCCGGCCAGGCGGGAGAGCTGGCCGGGCTGGTGCGGGGCATCACGGACGCCCATCCGGCGGTGGTCAACACGCACCACCACTTCGACCACTGCTTCGGCAACGCGACTCTGGCCGCGGGTGGGGCGGGCCCGTTCTGGGCGCACCACGAAGCGGCGCGGGCGCTGCGCGAGCCGGACGAGAACGCCCGCCGCGAGGTGGTCGCCTACTACCAGCAGAGCCGGCCGGAGCTGGCCTCCGAGATCGCGGCAGCGCAGATCATGGCGCCGACCCGGATCGTGCACCTCGCGGCGACCCTGGACGTCGGCGGGCGCCGGGTGGAGCTGCGCCACTTCGGGCGCGGCCACACGGACGGGGACCTCGTGGTGCTGGTACCCGACGTGGACCTCGTGGTCGCCGGCGACCTGGTCGAGGAGGGCGCCCCGCCGAGCTTCGACGACGGGTACCCGCTGGAGTGGCCGGACACCGTGGCGGCCCTGATCGGCGTGATGTCCCCGGACAGCGTGGTGGTACCGGGGCACGGCGCGCCCGTGGGCCGGGCCTACGTGCAGACCCAGCACGCCCAGCTCAGCCAGCTCGACTGGCTGATCCGCGAGGGGCACGCCGACCACGGCACGGCCGAGGTGCTGGCCGCGCGGGCGCCGTTCGACGCCGAGGTGGCCCTGGTCGCGATCCGCCGCGGCCTGGCCGAGCTGTCCGGCCGCTACGCCTGAGCGCAGCCGGAGCCGCCCTTTGGCGGAGGCGAGCACAGGCTTGCACCACGCAGCCTGAGCGCAGCCGGAGCCGCCCTTTGGCGGAGGCGAGCGCAGGCTTGCACCACGCAGCCTGAGCGCAGCCGGAGCCGCCCTCAGGACACCATCGAGCCGACGACCGGCTTGGTCAGCAGCGCGGACTGTGCCCGGGTGATGCCCGGATCCAGCGTGCGGGCCACGAAGATGGCGTGCCACACGCAGAACACCAGCACCGTCCACACCTTGCGCGAGTAGTCCGCCTCCGCGCGCTTGTGCGCGTCCAGCAGCCGCCGCGCGTAGTCCAGGTCGAGCAGGTCGCCGGCGCCGGAGCGGTCCAGGATGTCGTGCGCCCAGTCGTACATCTCGCCGCGCAGCCACACCCGGGTCGGGGTGGGGAAGCCGAGCTTCTTGCGGTTGACGATGGCCGGGGGCACCACCTGGCGCAGCGCCTGCCGCATCGCGTACTTCGTCTCGTTCGAGTGCGGGGGCAGCTTCAGGTCCACCGGTACCCTGGCGGCCACCTCGAAGACCTCGCGGTCCAGGAACGGTACGCGCAGCTCCAGCGAATGGGCCATGGACATCCGGTCGGCCTTCACCAGGATGTCCCCGCGCAGCCAGGTGTAGAGGTCGACATACTGCATCTTGGTCACGTCGTCCAGCCCCATCGCGGTCGCCTCGGCGTAGACCGGCGCGGTGATGTCCGTGTACCGGACCCGGTCGTCGTACCGGCGCAGCAGCTCGCGCTTCTCGGCCTCGGTGAACATCCGGGCGTTGCCGTAGTACCGCTCCTCGATCGGCGTGGTACCCCGCTCCAGGAAGCTCTTGCCCTTGACGCCCTGCGGGATCGCCTGGGCCACCTTGCGCAGGCCGCGTTGGACCGGGTCGGGCAGGTTGTTGATCGTCGACAGGGACAGCGGCTCGCGGTAGATCGTGTACCCGCCGAAGAACTCGTCCGCGCCCTCGCCGGACAGCACGACGGTGACGTGCTCCGCGGCCTTCTTGGCGACGAAGTAGAGCGGCACCAGGGCCGGGTCGGCGACCGGGTCGTCGAGGTGCCACACGATCTTCGGCAGGGTGTCCATCATGTCCTGCGGCCCGATCTTGGTCGGGATCGTGGTGACCCCCAGGTGCCGCGCGGACTCCTGGGCCACCTCGATCTCCGAGTACCCCTCCACGTCGTACCCGACGGTGAAGGTCAGGATGTTCGGGTTGAACTCCCGGGCCAGCGCGACGACCGCGGTCGAGTCGATGCCGCTGGACAGGAACGCGCCGACCGGCACGTCCGAGCGCATGTGCAGCCGCACGCTGTCCCGCAGCGTCTCGCGGATCTCCCGGTAGAGCACCTCGGGCGTGCTGGTCGGGGTGGGGCGGAAGCGCGGCTGGTAGTACCGGCGGGTGGCGAACGTGCCGCCGGCCCGGTAGGTGAAGCAGTCGCCCGAGCCCACCCGGCCGATGCCGCGGTGCAGGGTGCCCGGCTCGGGCACGTACTGCAGGGTCAGGTAGTGCGACAGGTTGGTCGTGTCCACCGAGCCCAGGCCGTCGGCGGCGCCGGTGAACGCCTCGGGCACGAACGGCAGCAACGCCTTCTTCTCGCTGGCGAGGTAGAGCCCGTCCGGTGTGACCAGGTGGAACAGGGGCTTGATGCCGTACGGGTCGCGGGCGCCGAAGACCAGCCGCTGGTGGGTGTCCACGATCGCGAAGGCGAACATCCCGCGCAGCCGGTCGAGCACCGACTCGCCCCAGTAGTGGAATCCGGCCACGACCGCCTCGGCGTCGCCCTGGGTCTCGAACCGGGCGCCGAACTCGCGGGTCAGCTCCTCGCGCAGCTCGATGTAGTTGTAGATCTCACCGTTGAAGGTCAGCACGTAGCGGCCGTCGAGGTACGGCAGCGGCTCGTGGCTGCCGGCCACGTCGATGATGGACAGCCGCTTGTGGGCGAAGATCACGTCCGAGCCGACCACCTCCACGCCGGTGTCGTCCGGCCCTCGGTGGTGCAGGCTCTCCAGGGCCAGGGCGATCGCGTCCCGCCGGGACGCCGCGTCGCCCCTCGCGCTGATGAAGGTGAGGAGTCCGCACATGGCGGTCATCCTTTCATGGCCGCGAGGTGCGGCCGGGCGGGCCGGCGGGATAGGTTCTCCGGACATGAACGAGCAGCACGAGACCGGTACCCAGTCCCACGATCCGGAGTACCCGGAAAAGCTCCTGGAATTCATGCGCGCCGGCTGGCGGGACGCCGCGCTGGACGCCGCTCCGGTGCCAGAAGTGGGCCACCTCGCGAAACGCCGTGCTGCGCTGAGCGAGGCATTTCCCGGCGAAACCCTGATCATCCCGACGGGGCGGGAGAAGGTTCGCGCCAACGACACCTTCTACCCCTTCCGCCCCGGCAGCGACTTCGCCTACCTGACGGGCGCGCACGACCCCGACGCGGTGCTCGTACTGCGGCCGGGCGGGGAGGGCACCCTCTACCTGCGGCCCCGCTCCCCCCGCGACACGGACGAGTTCTTCCGCGACCGCGCCTACGGCGAGCTGTGGATCGGCCGCCGCCACACGCTGGCCGAGAAGGCGGCGGAGACCGGCATCGAGACCGCCCACCTGGACACCCTGGGCCAGGCGCTGGACGAGTGCGCCCCGGGTCGCACGCGGGTGCTGCGCGGCTACGACCCCGAGGTGGACGCGGCGGTGCGCGGCAACCCCGAGCGCGACGGCGAGCTGGCCCGGGCCCTGTCCGAGCTGCGGCTGGTGAAGGACGACTGGGAGGTCGCCCAGCTCCGCGACGCGATCGACGCGACGGTGCGCGGCTTCGAGGACGTCGCGCGCATCCTGCCCGCCGACCGTCCGGTCTCCGAACGGCTGCTGGACGGGGTGTTCGGCCTGCGCGCCCGGCACGACGGCAACCAGGTCGGGTACTCCTCGATCGTGGGCGCCGGCCGGCACGCGACGATCCTGCACTGGATCCGCAACGACGGGCACACCCACCCGGGCGAGCTGCTGCTGATGGACATGGGCGTGGAGAACCGGGCGCTCTACACCGCGGACGTGACCCGGACGGTCCCGGTCTCCGGCACGTTCACCCCGTTGCAGCGGCAGGTCTACGACATCGTGTACGCCTCGCAGCAGGCGGGCCTCGCGACCATCCGGCCGGGCGCGGCCTTCGACGACGTGCACCAGGCGTGCATGCGGGTACTGGCGCAGGGGCTGGCCGACCTCGGCATGCTCCCGGTGAGCGTGGACGAGGCGATGGATCCCGAGTCCACCCTGTACCGGCGGTGGTCGCTGCACGGTTTCGGGCACATGCTCGGTATCGACGTCCACGACTGCGCTACCGCCCGCGCCGAGAAGTACCGCAAGGGTGACCTGGCCGAGGGGTACGTGCTGACCGTCGAACCGGGGCTCTACTTCCAGCCCGAGGACGAGCTGGTACCGGAAGAGCTGCGCGGCATCGGGGTACGCATCGAGGACGACGTGCTGGTGACCGCCGACGGGGTGGACGTGCTCTCGGCCGGCCTGCCCCGTTCGTCGACCGAGGTCGAGTCGTGGCTGGCCGACCAGCGGGCGGCGGGTCCCCGGCTGCCCGGCTGAGCGGGCGGGTCCGCGACGGTGAGCGTGGCGCGCGATAGCGGACGCTATCGCGCGCTATCGTTCACCCCATGACCACCGAGTCCGGGCCGGCCGACAAGCTGGCGGCCCTGCTGGAGACCCTCGAACCGGCCGAACGCCAGGAGATCACCGCGTGGCTGCTCGGCCGGGGCACCCGTGGCTGGACGCTGGCCGCGGCCCGGCACCGTGAAGTGTTCGGCGTCCCGGATCCGTTCGCCGCGCGCGACCTGGCCACCGGACTGGTGTCCGGGGAGAACAGCCAACTGGTGACCGTGCGGCTGCCCGCCGCGCAGCACGAGCGGCTGCGCGAGTGGTGCACCGACCACAACTTCACCATGGCCGCCGTGGTCCGCGGCCTCATCGAGCGCTTCCTCGACGGCCAGCAGCGCCAGGCCGCCGGGTAGACAGAGCGGCCTTGCCGCCGCCCGCCACCATGGACGGCGTGGAGGCTGGTAAGCCGCTGGTCTGGTGGGCCGACAGCGACGATCCCTACTACACGCTGCGCCACAGTGGCGGCCCCCTGGTGGCGTGCTTCCTGGTCCCGGCGATCGTGGTGGTCTGTGCCGCGGGCGCGCACGGCCCGCCCGGCGCGGGAGCCTTCCTGCCGGCGGCGCTCGTGCCGCTGGCCGTGATCGTCGCGGCCTGGGAGTTCCTGTTGGACCGGCGCGCGATCGTGGAGATCCGGTTGTCCGAAGGCGAGCTGACGCTGATCCGGGCCAGCCGCCGGGTGTCCAGGCTGCCGCTCGCGCAGCTTCGACGCGTCGAGGTCGTCCGCAACATCCGTGACGGCGACCCCCACTCCTCGCGGCTGTGGCTGCACCTCGGCGAGCGGGTCGAGCGGACCCGGCACGGACCCGCGGACCTCCCGGACCGATGGGTGACGGCGCTCAACGCCGCCGAGGTCGAGTTGCAGGTCCGCGAGCGGCACTACAGCGACTGACGGGACACGCGGCCCGGCCGGGCCGTCAACGGGGTGGCGGGCCGGCCGGGAGTGGGTGCCGTCAGGTCAGCTCGAGCAGCGGGAAGGCCCGGTGCCGGCGCGGCGGGATGAGGAAGTTCTGCCGGCGGGTCGCGGTCAGGAAGCGCTCCAGCCCGTTCTCGTCCTCGTCGACGTTGAACTGCTGCTGCAGATCCAGCGACGCCTGGTTACGGCGCATCGTGGCGAAGAAGTCCGCCGTCGGTACGAACACCGAGAACTGCAGCTTCGGCTGCACCGAGCCGCCGGGCACATCGAGGCTGTCCAGCCCCGGGCCGTCGATGCGCTGGTGGATCGGCTTGCCGTCGGCCGTACGCGAGGAGCGTTGCAGGGTCGCGATGTGCCCGAGGCGGTGCTCACCGCCGGGGGTACCGATGCCCTGCGCTCCCCGCGTCGCGTCCCCCGTGCCCTGGAACGGCACCGGCAGGAAGGCCGGACCGCCGCCGTTGTTGAACTGGTCGGCATTGCCCTGCGACGGAATCGGCGTCGACCGGAACATGTACTGCACCCGCTCGGTGAAGGCCGCGTCGTCCTGCGGTACCCCGGCGTCGTCCACGTCGTAGAACTGCTGCAGATCCAGGATCGTGTGGGCGAGGTGCTGGATCGAGCCGTTGTCGAAGTAGTCCCCGGCCTGCGCGGTGGTCAGCCGCACCCCGTTGGCGCCCTTGAAGGTGACCGTCGACGCCGCGGCGCTCGCGTCGACCTGCTGGTCGACGAAGCCCATCCACATCGGCGAGCGCGGGTTGACCATGAAGGCGTACGGGAAGCCCTGGTTGGCCGCGAGGTACCGGGGCAGCCCCAGCTGGACGAACATCGTCCGGCTGGAGGTGAAGGTGAGGCCGGCGTCCAGCCGTGGCGAGGCGATCCCACGGCCGACCAGCCGGTTGCTGC
>Ga0081540_1001873_pt1 | contig 17619 bp, 21 predicted proteins | sample TabmetS2T1R1_FD_71024 | JGI IMG/M metagenome (GOLD analysis project Ga0081540, IMG submission 71024) | Tabebuia heterophylla rhizosphere microbial communities from the University of Puerto Rico - S2T1R1 | ecosystem: Host-associated > Plants > Roots > Rhizosphere ... | reverse complement strand
CCTGAGCCGGCGCAGCACCTCGGGGTTGACAGCCGCCGTGTCGTCGAGCTGCAGCTCGTAGTCGTCGTGGCCGGCGCCCCGCGGCCGCACCGAGCAGCCACGCAGCAACACGGGCCCGCGCAGCCACTCCTCGCCGGGCCCGGTCCCGCGCCACGTCGCGACACCGGCTGCGAGGAGGGCCGCTCGGACGCCACGGTCGTTCGACAGCTCGCCCGCGACCGCCCGCAGCGTGCGTGACCGACGCCGGGCGGCACCGTGCACGGCAGGCTCGCGGAAGAGCATCGACAGTGGGGTCGGCCGGCCCGCGAGCAGGGTGGCCAGCCCCGACGGGTGCGCGTGGCCGAGGTCGAGGGAGTGCTCGCCGGGATCGGCGGTGCCGAGCAGCGTGTCCGGCAACCCGGCTGCAACGAGCGTCTCGCGCCACTGCGCCGGTTCGCCCAGCCAGGGCTGCCCGTCGATGCGCTGCTCCTCGATCCGCTGCTCGTCGGGCAGCACCTCCTCGACCGCTGAGTCGCCGTGCGCAGCAGCGGCCGTCGCGCCGGATTCGCCCGGCGACGAAGGGGTGGGCATGGACACTGGCTCCACGCTAACCTCCGCCACCCGGTCGATCCGGGCTCTTGGTGCGGCGCGTCGCGCGCCCGGAGCGTGACGACCCGGGGCGCCTGGTCCAAGCTGCGTCGCGGGCCGGACGGGGGTGATCCGGTGCCCGGCGTTCCGGCCGATCGGTCGTCGCCGCGGTTCAGCGCGAGGCCGCCGGAGCCTGTCGAGAGTCCGTCGAGAGTCCGTCCAGATCATCGAGCATCCATAGGGAGTCGCATGCCGCGCACGCCTGCCGGGGCCCGTCTTCCCCTCGGGCCCCGGCGCGTGCCGGTGCTTCGCGCGGCTGCCGCGGCCGTCGCGCTGCTCGCCGCCGCAGGCTGCGCGGCCGGTGGCGGACAGGGTGAGCCGAACGCGGCGACCCGATCGGGCACCGTTCCCGCCGCGCCTTCGTCGGCCGCGCCGTCGGCTGTTCGATCGGCCGTTCCGTCGGGATCGACGTCCCCGTCGACCATGGCTGGCCCGACACCGGGGATCACCTCCCATGATCGGCCGGGGACCACCCCCGGGTTCGCGAAAGGGCCGGGGTCCGGCGACGTCCGGCACGTGCGCGGAACCGTGGTGCGGGTCTCGGTGGAGTCGGACGACGCGACGTCCCCCGGCGCGGGCCGAGAAGGTGCGATCGCCACCTGGCTGCAGACGCCGCGCGGCCGGGTGCGGGTCCGGACGTCGACACTGTCGCAGGTCCCCACGGGCAGCACCGTGGACGCCGAGGTCCGCGAGAACGCCCCCACGAGCCCGCAGGAACCGGACACGACGGGCGACGCCGCCGCGGCGGCCGAGCGGGGCGGCTCGGTCGTGGCGGCGACGGTCACCGCCGCTGCCTCGAAGGAGCCCGCGCTGGCGGCCGCCGTGCACGACGTCACCGTGGTGCTCGTGCTCCCGCCGGGGACGAGCGCCGACCGGACGACACCGGGGCAGCTCGCGGCCGCCGTGAACGGATCGGTCTCGTCGTTCTGGTCGGTGCAGACCGGCGGCCGGGTGCGGTTCCGCGCCGTCCGGACCGTGAACTGGCTACGCGTGCGCAGCCGCTGCGACGACGCCTGGGGCCTCTGGTCGGAGGTGAGCCGGCGGGTGGGCTACCGGCCGGGACCACGCCGGCACCTGCTCGTGCTGGTACCGCCGTCGGTCGAGGGCTGCTACGCCGGCCTCGGCACGATCGGTGCGACCAGCGACGCCGGAGGGTACGCCTACGTGCGCGGCACGCTGACCGGCCTCGTCGCCCACGAGCTCGGACACAACATGGGGTTGGGGCACTCGAACGGCCTGCAGTGCGCCCGCACGTCCGACGGCGTCTGGAACGGCGACTGGACGGCGGGCTGCGTCCGCACCGGCTACCGGGACTGGTACGACGTGATGGGTGTCAGCTGGGATCACCTCGGCACGCTCAGCACCGCCCAGGCCTACCGGCTGGGCGCGCTGCCCACGGGGTCCGTCACGACGATCAGCAGGCCGACCCGGGTCACGCTGACGGCGGTCGGTCTGCACGACGGGTTGCGCTCGCTGCGAGTGACGGACCCCGGCGGCGGCACGTACGTCGTCGAGTACCGCGGCGCCGTCGGCGCCGACGCCTGGCTCGCCAAGAACTGGCGCGGGCTGCGAGCGGGAGTCCTGATCCGGCGCGACGACCCTGAGGGAGACCCCGGGCAGACCCTCCTGCTCGACGGCTCGCCGTCGGCGGCGTCCCGGTACTCCCTGGACTGGGACGAGCCGGTCGTGGTGGGGCGATCGCTGACGACCGGCGACGGACGCGTCGTCGTCCGGGTGGAGGGGCAGACACCCACGGCGGCCGAGGTGAGCGTCGAGATCGACGGGGTGCGGCCGGCGTCCGGCCTCGCCCGGCTGGGGTCGCGTCTTGCCGACGACACCTCGAGCCGCGTGGTGCGTGACCCCACGCTCGCCCTCCCGCCCTCGCCCGGCACGTCGCCGAGACCCACGTCGAGTGTGTCGGCTCCGGTCTCGGCGGGACCGCAACCGGACGTCCGTGAGCGCGGCCGGTTCAGCACCCCCGCCCGCTGACGGGCCGGGTCAGGCGGCCAGCAGCATGGCGAGGACGGCCGTGTCCGGATCCTGCGACAGGTCGACGCCGACCTGGCTGACCAGCCGGGTGACCGTGCCGTCCACCTCGGCCTCCACCCACGCGGCCCGGTGCTCCAGCCCGAGGTGGGGCAGGCCCGGCAACAGCACGCAGCCGGACGCCGCGCCGACGACCTCGGGTGTCGACGGGCGGCTCTCCGCCGGCGGGTGGAGCAGGAGCAGGGCCGGCGGCGTGGCCTGCGAGAACTGGCCGGGCCGCGGGGCACCGTCGCCGACGACCGGGCCGGCGAGGGTCACCAGACCCACGGTGCCGGGCTGCGGGTCCTCGGGCACGTCCTCGACGGCGCGGTAGACCATGGTCGTGCGGACCATCCCGGGAACCGCCGCCAGCCGGACGGCCAAGGCGAGGAACTGGGCCCACTCCCGGGTCGACGCCGGCCAGCGACCGGAGACCACGAAGCCGGACAGCCGGCGATCACCACCGCTGAACGGCGACACCTCCACGCGGGGCTCCGACATGACGACCTCCTCTCGGTACCGGTTCGGACGACGTCGGCCTCACCTGAGCACAAGTCCCGGCACACGTGCGGGAACGTGATCGCAGGGTGCGGCGCCGACCGGCTAGCACACAAGCCCGGTCGAGTGCCAACCAGCACCGCTGGCCACAGGCGCACCAGGCGCGGAGGACGTCGACGCTCGACGGCCGAACGGGCTGGCCGGCCGATCGGCCGGCCCCGGTGTCGGTGCCCGATGGCAGGCTGGCGGCATGGCTGGTGGTACCGCCCCCCTGCGGATCTATCTCGACGAAGGACGGAAGAAGACGTTCGCCGTGGCGCTCGAATGGCCGGGCTGGGCGCGGTCGGGCCGCACGGCAGAGGCGGCGATCGACGCCCTGCGGGCCTATCTGCCCCGATTCGCACCTGTCGTGCGCCGGGCCGGTCTCGAGCTGCCTCCCGCCGACGCCGCGGTCGAGATCGTCGAGCGGGTCCCCGGCACGTCCACCACTGACTTCGGCGCCCTCGGCAACGCGCCGAAGGCGGACCTGGAGCCGCTCGAACCGGGCGAGCCGGAGCGGCTGGCCGCGTTGGTGGCGGCCGCCTGGGAGGTGTTCGACGACGTGGCCACGACGGCGCCCGCGGAGCTTCGGAAGGGTCCGCGCGGCGGCGGCCGGAACCGGGACGAGATCGTCGCCCACGTCGTGGGCGCCGAGGCCGGGTACCTCCACCAGCTCGGGATCAAAGCCTCGACCACGCGTGGGAGATCGAGGACCGAAGCCAGGGGTGATCCACGGTCTCCCAGTCCGTGCTCCTCCCACGTGCTCCTCCCACGTGCTCCTCCCACGTGCTGCGCCAGGTGCTCTTCCCAAGCCCTACAGGGCCTGCGCACAGGTTCGTCACAGGTTCGCCGCGAACTGTCGGAGGGGTCCGGGACGCCGAGCGTCAAGGAGTGCACAGCATGGTCTGGTGGCGCATCCCTACGGGCCGGCGGATACCGACTCCGGCGCGTGCGGGAACGCTGACCGTGTTGACGGCGTCCGGACTACTGACCGCGGCGGCGGCCACCTCCCCAGCCGCCCCCGCGCCCGCCGTGGCTGCCCGCCCTTCCGCGGCTGCCGCGGCGGATCCGGACGTCGTCGAGCGGCTGGCCCGCGCGCTCGCCGCGATGCCCCCCGCGGCGACGACCCCTGCCGCGCGTGCACAGCGCGGCTCGACGGCGTCCGGCCCATCCTCTCGGCCGACGTCCGGGAGCTCGACCTCGGCCTCGAACTCCTCGTTCGGGTCGTCGCCGGGATCGGAGGCGTCGGCCTCGTCGTCCGGCGCAGGCATCGCCCCGGGCGGAATGGTGGCGCCGGGGATGCCGGCAGCCGCGCTCGCCGCCTATCGGGCCGCCGCGGCAACCCTCGCTCGCACGCACCCCGGCTGCCGCCTGTCGTGGACGCTGCTCGCGGCCATCGGGACCGTGGAGTCCGCCAACGGGCGGTTCGGTGGCGCCGTGATCGGCTCCGACGGCGTCGTCCGGCCGTCGATCATCGGGATCAGGCTGGACGGGTCCATGGCGGGCACGGGGGTCGTCCGGGACACGGACGGCGGCCGCTACGACGGTGACCCCGGCTATGACCACGCCGTCGGGCCGATGCAGTTCCTCCCCGGCACGTGGATGGCGACAGGCGTGTCCACCACTGCCGGCCGGGCGCCGAACCCGGAGAACATCAACGACGCCGCGCTCACGGCCGGCAACTACTTGTGTTCCTCCGGTTGGGACCTCTCCGGGCCGCAGGCGCGGCTGGCGGTTCTGACCTACAACAACTCCGACAGTTACGCGAACACGGTCCTGGCGCTCGCGCGGGCCTACGCCAGCCGGCCGCTCGCGCAGGTGGCGCCCTTGAGCGAGGTGGCGGCGAGCGCCTCGCACACGTCGTCGACCCGCGGCAGGACTGGCGCCACGCGGACGGCGACGCACACGTCCACGCCCACGAACGCCAGTGCCGCGAAGGCGAGCCCGGCGAAGCCCGGCAGCACGAAGACGTCTCCGGCGCCTACGCCGCCCCCCTCGTCCACACCTGCGGTGTCTGGCTCGCCGTCGGCGAAGCCAACCCCCTCCCCCAAGCCGACGCCGACCCCGGCGCCGAGCGCGTCCCCCACGCCGAGCCCCTCTCCCACGGCCAGCACGTCGGCGACGCCGAGCCCGACCCCCACGTCCAGCCCCTCCTCGACACCGACACCGACACCCTCGACCACGTCGCCGAGCACCGACCCCTCCCCGACCACGACGCCGTCGCCCAGCAGCTCCTCGGCACCGAGCACGTCGCCCACCAGCAGCCCGTCCCCCACCAAGGCAGCGTCGCCGACCACGTCTCCGACGGCCTCGGCGACCGCCACCGCCTCGCAGACGGCGACGACGAGCCCCTCGCCGTCGCCGTCCGCCTCGCCGTCGCCATCCGCTTCGACTCGTGCGCTACCTGTCCTCGGCGTCCGCCTGATCACGGTGGGGTCCCGAGTCCTCGCACTTTGGGCGCCCGCCCGGAGCGGACCGAAGGCCAGAGGTTTCGTGGTCCAGCTGCAGCGGCTGGACCCATCGGGCCGCTGGATCGCAGTGGCGACGGGAACGATCGCGGCGAGTGACGAGCATCGGTGGGTGACGAAGGTCGGCGCTGGCACGTATCGAGCCCTCGTCAGCGCGATCGGCCCGAGTGGCATGGCCGCGGCTGTCGCGAGCCCGCCGCATCGCCTCGCGGCCTCGTAACCGAGCACCAGGGCCGCGGCGCCTCACGAGCTACGTCACGCAGAACTCGTTGCCCTCCGGGTCCTGCATCACGGTCCAGTACGTGCCGAGCTCTTCGACGTCCCGCAGCCGTGTCGCGCCCAGGGACTCCATCCGCTCGACCCCGGCGTGGACGGCGGCCCGCTTCTCCTCGATCGGGATGCCCGCCCCCGGGCTCACTCGGAGGTCGAGGTGGAGCCGGTTCTTGCCCTGTTTGGACTCCGGCACCCGTTGGAAGAAGATCCGTGGCCCGACGCCGCTGGGATCGACGGCGGCGTTGGCCGAGTTCCAGTCGGACTCCGGCACGCCCCAAGCCTTCAGCGCGTCGGGCCAGCTGGCGAACCCGTCGGGCGGTTGTTCCGTCTCGTAGTCGAGCGCCTTCGCCCAGAACGACGCAAGCGCCGCCGGGTCGGAACAGTCGATGACGACCTGCACTGCGATTCCCATGGCAGCATCCAAGCCCATACCCCCGACAGACTCGGGCGCGCGCCCGAGTGCCGGACTGGGGCCTTCGTCGGGATCAGTAGCCCCGCGACGAGGCCAGGGCGTTGTGCCTCTGGCGGCGTTCGGGATTCGGACCACGAGGGGGAGACTGGTCGGGACGAAGGGACCTATCGATCATGGCTGTCGTGTCGGGCGATGCGAGGACCGGCGTGACGCAGGCGCAATGCGGATGCTGTGGGAGCAGCCGTCCGGCCGCCCGGTTGGTGGAGCTGGGGAACACCCCGGGTGTGTTCATCTGCGACGGCTGCGCGCTGTGGGCGGCACGGCGGTCGAGCCGTGCACCTGTGGTGCGGCTTGATCCTCGCGTCCTGGTGGGTTGGTTGCGCAGGCGGGTGCGCACGTCCGCGGCGCCGAGCGGAAAGGTGATCCCGATCCTGCCCAGCAGCGACCTGGAACGCACCGCGGAGTTCTACCGGGCCCTGGGGATGCAGGAGGCGGAGCGATACGAGGGTCATCTGCTCATGCACATCGGCGGCATGGAGGTCCACTTCAGTCGCGCCGAGGACGCGTCGGCAGGAGGTCAAGCCCTCGTGATCGTCCCGGACGCCGGCAGGTTGTGGAAGCAGCTGAGGAGCCGGCACGTCGCCGGGGTGGGCCCTGTCGAGGATCTGCCGCACGGCCTGCGGGAGTTCGTCGTCACCGACCCCGACGGCAACCGCATCCGCGTCGCAAGTCCCGTCCCGGACTAGCGCACCCTCTCCTGGCCTCGGTCCGACAGCGCCGGAGTCGCGCCGGGCCGCCGGCCGGACTGACGCCCCCGCCCAGATCGGGGCGAGGCCCCAGTCCGGGCGGGGGGGACGGAAGCATGGGTATCAGCCGTTCGCGGCCACGCCGATCCGGTGTCCCTGGCCATCGGCGAAGACCCCGAAGCTGGTGCCGGGGACGTCCTGGACCGGCTGGACGATGGTGCCGCCCAGACGTTCCGCCTCGGCGAGGGTAGCGGCAACATCCTCGACGGCGACGAAGAACAGCACCTCGTCCTCGGCACTCTGCCGGGGACTGATGGCGACGTAGGTGCCGCCCTCGGCGCCCGTGTCCATGAAGGTGTAGCCCGGGAAAGCGCCTTCGGACGCGACCTTCCAACCGAACAGATCGGCGAAGAACTGACGGGTCGCGTCGGGGTCGGCGGAGCGGATCTCGGCGTGGACGACGGGATGGGCCATGGCAGGTCTCCTCGGGAAGAAGCGGGCTGAAGCCGGTGTCGGCTGAGGGGCTCGCATGCGCCCTCCGGCGGTACGTCGAACACCGCCCGGTCAGATCGACACCGAGCCGAGTGCACACCAGTGATCGGGCCAGGGGCTTCACGGGTGCGGCGAACCGCTACCGGGCGTGACAGTGATGCCGGCCTGGGCGGTCAGCGACGAGGACCGCCGCTCGACCAACGACGTCCGCCAATACGGCCTCAGCCAATACGGCCTCAGCCAATACGGCCTCAGCCAATACCGCCTCAGTGGAGCGATCCCATGACCGAACCTGCGCCGCGCATCGACGTCGCCGACCTCCCCGCGCCCAGCGAGGGCATCCTGGTGACGTTGTTCATCACCGTCCGCAAGGTCGCACGGTCCCGGGACTTCTACTCCCGGGTATTGGGCGGCACCGTCGTCCTGGACGAGAACCCGTGCATGGTCAAGCTGGCCAATTCATGGATCATCATGAACCCCGGCGGGCCCCCCACCCCCGACAAGCCGGGAATCTCGGTGGTCGACTACCAGCCCGGCGACACCACCTCCATCTTCCTGAATCTGCGGGTCGCTGACATCGAGGCCTGCTACCAGGAGTGGAAGGCCAAGGGTGCGGAGTTCGTCACGCCGCCGATCGACCGCGGGGCGGAGATCCGCTGCTACCTGCGGGACCCGGACGGGTACCTCATCGAGGTGGGTCAGTCCACCGGCCTGCTGCACGGCGAGCTGGCCGCGAAACGCCCGGAAGATCTCCCTGGCTGAACGGTGCCGTGTCAGCGCAAGGCCTGGACCATGGCGTGCGTCGGAGTCGGGGCCACGTGGTGCAACAGCCAGGTCAGGCTGCACTGAACTGGCAGACGAGAACCGAGGCTGCGCGCTGCACGACGCGCACCGCCGGGACACCCGGCACAGGTGTCCAGAGGAGCAACAGAGCGAAGGGAGTGCCGACTGCCAGCACCCCGAGCAACAGCAGCAGCGGTACCCGGTCCGGCAGCGGATGACGGCGTTCACCAGGCCCTCACGGATGTGCCCGTCCCCTCCGACGCCGTCCATCGGCCCAACTGAGACGTAGCGCCGGCGCCGCACGCCCAAGGCGGCGTCGGATTATGGTGGCGCTATGGCTACCGTGCCCGGCGCGGAAGACGTGGATCGATTGCACGGCGCGATCCTCGACGCGTGGAATCGGCAGGACGCGAAGGGGGACGCGAGCTGCTTCAGCGACGACGCGGTGGTGGTCGGGTTCGACGGAAGTGAGATGCACGGCCGCGACCAGATCGCAGCGCAGCTCGCGGCGATCTTCGCGGACCACCACGTTGCCAGGTATGTCCGGATCGTTCGCGGCGTGCGCCGGATCGGCGTTGACGCTGCGCTCCTGCATGCTGTTGTCGGCATGGTTCCGCCTGGCGGGGACGACGTGATGCCGGCCCGGCACGCGGTGCAGTTGCTTGTCGCCGTGCAGGAGGCTGGTGCCTGGCGAGCCTGCTCGCTGCAGAACACTCCCGTCGAGCTGCACGGCCGTCCAGAGGCCGTCGAAGCGCTCACCGAGGAGCTGCGCGCGGCAGGTGGCCAGGCCACCTGAGCGCAGCTTGACCGCGCAGCGCTCCTCATTCACGTCGGCGTTGGGCATAACCCGCGAGATCAGGCCGGGTGTCGTAGAGCCCTGCTCGTGCGGGAAGCGATCAAGCGATCACATCGAAGGCGCAGCGCGGCCCGCTGCGGGGGTTCCCATCAGCGATGAGTGCGCGGCGTGGGCGGAGTCCAACCTCCAGAATCCGGACCACAGGAGGAGACGTGACCAAGCGGACGACCAAGCCGTTCCGGTTCGGAGCCGTCTGCCCGCTCAGAGGCGACCTGCCCGCATGGCGAGACCAGGTTCGTCGGATCGCCGACGGTGGCTACTCGACGCTGCTGATGCCCGACGTCCCCGGATGGCAGCCGGCGCCAGGTCCGACGCTGGCCCTCGCATCGACGCTCGCCGACATGAGAATAGGCACCTGGGTCTATGCCTCCCCCGTACGACCGGCGTGGACCACCGCGTGGGAAGCACACTCGCTGTCGGTGCTCAGCGAGGGCCGCTTCGAGATGGGCATCGGCCTCGGGCGGCCAGGGATCGAGGATGATCTCCGCAGGTTCGGCCTCGGCGTGATCGCACCGAGCGAGCGGCTCGCTCAGATACGTGACACGGTGGCGGAACTACGACAGCTTGACGGTCCCGATCTGCATACCCCGGTTGTATTAGCAGTCCGCGGACCGAAAGCTCAAGCGCTGGCAGCCGACATCGCGGACACGGTGACCTTCGCCGGGATGCCGAGTGAACCTGGTGTCGAGTTCGGCCGCCTCGCACGTGACTTCCGTGCCCGTCGGGATGTCGAGCTCGCGCTGCATGTGCCGGTCGTCGGCGACACGGTCGCGCCGTTCATGTGCCCGCCCGACACCGACCCGGCCCAACTTCGAGCCGCTGGCTCGCTGGCCATCCTTCCCGCAGACCCAGCGGCAGCGACCGAGGAAATCCAGCGGCGACGGGACGAGATCGGCTACTCCTATTTCGTCTTCGGCGCCAACTCTGCTGACACGCTCGCTCCGGTCGTTGCCGCGTTGGCCGGACATTGAGGGCGAAACCCGTCGCCATCCGCTCAGCAGTGTGTGGCTGTAGCTGGAAGCGATACAACATCCTGGCCGGGCGCGGTGTCCTGCGCGGCGGGACGAAGGTCTCGATCGCAGCTGATCCGCGCCCGTTCACAGCCACCCGCCCTCGCGCGCCGTCGCCGCGGCCTCGGTGCGGTTGCGGGCGCCCTGCTTGGCGATCGCTGACGAGAGGTAGTTGCGCACCGTGCCCTCGGCGAGGTGCAGGCGGGCGGCGATCTCGGCGTTCGGACTGCCGTTGGCGGCGTGGCGCAGCACGTCCCGTTCGCGTTCGGTGAGCGGGTCATCCCTGTCCCATGCCGCCACGGCGAGCTCGGGTGCGATCACCCGCTGGCCGCCTCCTCGGTCAACTTTGCGCGCACGTCGCGCCCAGCCTCGCCCCGACGGGGGGGCCCTGGCAGCACATGGTCACGGTGATCCCGGCGATGAGTCGTCGGGACCGGTAACGGCAGGTCTCCTGGCAGGGGCGACAATCGCGAGTGGGGTGAGCACACCCGGCGGAGCCTGGAGGGTCTTATGTACGGAATGCTCACGAAGATCGTGGTCAAACCCGGGAAGCGATCGGAGTTGCTGGAGTACTTGCGCTGGGACATCGCGGTGGCCAGGGCGAACGAGCCCGGGACGTGGCGATTCGACGTGTGGGAGGCCGAACCCGGCGTGGTGTATCTCTATGAGGCCTACAAGGACCGGGCGGCCTTCGAAGATCATGCGACCGGCGATCCGTACCAGAAATGGGGCGAGGTCGCAGGTACGACGATGGAGCAGGTGATCGACGTTATCCCGCTCACCGAGAGCCTGGCATCCAACGCCGACGAGTGACGTGCCGGCCCAGGGTGTGAGGCAGCCGCGGAAGGTCGTACGGCAGTGCCGCGAGAAAGGCCGAGCGGGGCTATCGCGTGGTGTCACGCCCGCGCGGTCCGGGGTGGTGGGGCGGCGCTGCCTGACGAGGCGGGCGCGGACCAGGCGTCATTCGAGGCGCAGCCCGTGCTCGGCGGCGAGGCGCGGAATGCTCGTACGATCCATGTCCATCCCATACCGTGCGGGGAGCTCGCCGAGGCGGGTCAGGTCCGGCTCGTGAGCTGCGAGGATCTCGCCGACCTCCTCGAAGGAGGTCTCCAAGCCGCCGGGCGTGATCACCTCGAGTACCCGCGCGGCTTCGTCGGTCGGGTTCCAGAACGCGTGCTCCACTCGTCCTCACGGGTGTGCGTATGCACCGGGGAGCCGAGAGCTCGGAGCGCCAGCGGGTGGAGGACGAAGGACACGATTCCGCCGGTGGCGGCGGCTCCGGCCCAGAGCACGACGGCGCCGAGCGTCTCCAGCCTCTCCGTCGGCACCAGCCAGGCCGCGGGCCGGTGCGGCAGGACGAAGAACACAGGCCTGATCTCGAACGCGGGGCCGGCCGTCTTCCCCGGCTACGCTGGGGCCACCGGAGGAGCCGTGAGCACGGGGCCCAGGTCATGCATCACCCAGTTCGTCAGGTGTTTGATGGTCGCGTTGCCCCAGTACGTCGTCAACCGTCGACGGTGACGACGGCCGCACCCGGACGCCGGTCGTCGTCATCGGCCGTGGCGATTGCCATTCGGTAGCTGTTGGGGTCCGGGGCGGGGGTGGACATGGCGCATCGGCTTGGTGTTGATCGTGGCACGACGCTCACGGCCAGAGGCAGGAGGTGATTCTCATGAAACCGCGAATCTTCGTGGGTAGCTCCACGGAGGCTCTCGAGCTGGCGCGAAGCGTTGCGGCAGCGGTGGAGGCGGCAGGCATGACGGCGGTTGTCTGGGATATCAGCGCATTCCCCGTCGGCAGTACATTGCTGGAGCGAATAGAGAGCCTCGCGGACGAGTTCGAAGGGGCGGTTCTGCTCGTCACGCCGGATGTACAGTCGGTACGGAGTGGACGGTCGACCAACGAACCCGTCTCTAATGTCATGTTCGAGTATGGATACCTGAGCGCCCGACTGACGCGACGCAGGGTTGCGATCTGCGTCTTCGAAGACGCGGCTCTGCCCTCTGATCTGCAGGGGGTGAAGATAATCAATGCCGGTGCAGTCGGCTACCGCGCAGCGGGAGTACGAGGAGTCGGACATCGCATGGCGGAGCTCCCGAATCGCATGATCGGCGAGCTCACAACGTGGCTCGAAGGGCTTCCGCGCAGCGCGGAACGTATCCCATCGGTGATCCAACTGCACGGGTATTCTGGCACCTGGGAGATTGAGACTCGCTTCAAGACCTGGCGCGGGATGCAGGTCACGGACCCGAATGAAATCTTCTGGTTCGGGTTCACCTCCTTGTTCATTCCACCAAGCGGACGTGGCGGCAAGGGCGTTATGTATGGATCGAACCATGTTCATTGGGCTGGGTATAAATCCAGGCATGATGTCGTAAGTGACGTCCGTGAGGCGACCGTCGACGAATGCGGTGCACTCACCCTACGGGTTCTGATTCTGCGACGTCACCTGGTGAGCGAGAGCGGACAACTGCCGGACGATCGCTTCAATGCCGAGCTGCCAGAGAAGGACTTCTACATCCACCTTGAACCCGTGGCCGGACAGCCCAGGGAGCTACGTGGCGTCCACTTGTACACGAGGGGGATCGAGACTTATCAGGAGGCCGTTGAGCGGTACCGCCGTATTGAGTAACGCACGTCTCGCCAGTTTCCTTCTAGATCACGTGCAAAGACGGACCGCCGGCTCACGGGGTACGAGCTTCGAGGACCGCTGCTCGAGACCGCCGCACGGCCGCGGTCTCGGCTCCGCCGTCGCGGGCGATCTGATGGGCCAGTTCTGTCTCGGCACCGAGCACGCGCTCGGCCCGCCGGCGGTCGAGCTGTGTGCGGACGTAGCTGCGCAGCTGCGAGCGCGTGCCCGCGAGCGCGCCCAGCTCCGCCGGTGTGACGACGCCCTGCGCGACCTCTGGGGCCATCAGGTCGCGCATCCATTCCCGCTCCAGCGGCTGGGTGGTCGTGTAGACCCACGCGAACACGGAGATGAGAATGGCGGCGACCGCCGTCGGAACGATCCCGCCGAAGACACTGTTGCCCGCGATCGCGGCGCTCGCGTCCCAAAGCCCGTGCATGAGCATCGCGGTGAGCATCAGGCCGGCGCCGAGTCCCTTGCGGGCCGGCACGTCCGGTCGGCCGATGAACCAGACCAGGCCGGCGCCGAAGACGGCGGTGTACATCCAGTGGGAAGGGATTGATGCCAGGATCCGCACCACGATGGTCGTCTGTGCGGCGGCGACCTCGCCGAACGCGTTGGCGGCGCCGATCCACGCGTAGCTGATGTCCTCGCTGATCTGGAAGCCCAGCCCCACGAACGCACCCAGGATGAGCCCGTCGAACGGGCTGCGGACTAGGCCCGGCGCGAGGACGAGGAGCAGGAGGACACCTGCGCCTTTGGCGAGTTCCTCGTCGATGGGCGCGGCGAGCGCGGCGCCCCAGTCGAAGGCGAAGCTCGCTCCGAACCTCTTTGAGTAAAGGCTCATCACGGCATCATTCGCGAGGAGTGCGAAGGCTCCGGTCGCGGCGACGAAGCCCCACACGAAGCCGGCGGCCGCGAGCTTGCGCGGGACGGTGGTGTAACGATCCTCGTAATGGATGTACCAGAGGTACGCCGCCCCGAGCAGGGCGAACGAGATGACCCCCTGGATGAGCGCGCCGCTGTAAGCCGCGAGCGCGATGGAGATCTGGCCCGCGAGGACGTAGCCGCCCGCGACGACGAGGAGGCAGTAGACCCAGAAGGCGAGGTTGTGCGGCTGGACGAGGCGGAACTCCTCGCCCCATCCGGACTGCTCGATGGCGCGGCGGCGGCCCTCCGCGAGCATGCTCACGACGCCGTCCGTACGCTGCGGATCATCGCCACGATCTGGTCGCGGTGGCGCGAGATCGTACCCTTCGGGCCGGCGACGACGACCTCCACGCCCTCGCGGGTCGGCCGCCCGGCCGGGCCGCCGGACGCCGCCGGCGATGGGAGCACGAACGCGACGACCGAGCCCTGTCTGGAGACGCCGACGAAGTCCTCGGCCACTCCGACGGTGCCCTGGGTGGTCGTGACGCCATAGCGGTCGGTGGTCGAGACGGCAGCCCCTTTCGCATGGTTGAGGTCGGCGTCGATCTGATCGACCCGTGTGAGCAACGCCGAGGCCGTTCCCGAGAAAGGGGCCGCCTGCACGGTGAAGTGCACACTGCCCTCGACGAGTTCGGTCCGGGCCGTGGCACCGACAGGCGAGCGCGAGTGGCCGACCAACGTTCCGCTGGCAAGATTCCAGCCCGAAGCCGGGACGAGCGTGATCCCGTCCGCGACCGCGACCACGGCGCCCTCGTGGATCTCGTGGCGGTAGGACGTCCTCCCGTCCACCAACGGGAGGACGACACCCATCCACACGGCGAGCGCGAGCACCAGCAATGACGGCCCGATCGTTCGCCGGTCGACTCCGAGAAAGCGATCCCCGACGGACGTCACCGTCGCGCTGGCCATGAGAAATGATCTCACCGATGCGGCGGCGCTCTCAAGGTCCGTACCCGCACTGCTCTCGGAAGCCGGTCGGCCGTCCACCTCGCCGACGACGACGCCGACGTATGGGTCACGATGACCACCTAAACCGCACCGACACGCGAGGACTCACCACCCATGGATCATCGCCGCGCGCCACTCGCCCTCGTCGCGGCCCTGCTCGCCCTGGTCGCCGCCTGCGGTAACCGCCCCGGGGCGCCAGTGTCGCCGCAGGCCGCATGCAAGGTCGCGATGAAACGGCAACTCGCCGACGCGATGGCCTCGGCCACCGCCGGGTCGACCCCGAGCACGCCGGCGATGCGGCCGCCCGATTGCGAGGGACTCGACGACGCGACGCTGGAGCGCCTCGGAACCGAGGTACTCCAGGAGGCGTTCGCCCGGACGGCGACCCCGACCACGTAGAAACGCCGAACGGCCCGGCCCCGGCTGATCCGCGGTCCCAGCGCCGTCTCCCCGGCAGCTTCGGGTCGGTGAGGGTGCTCGCACCCCGTGCGGGCGCAACGCCGGCGCCGCTCCACCCGCGCCGACCTGGTGCCGCGGGGTGACCAGGCCCCACATGGTGCTCATTGGGTTGAACGGCCGGACGCCATCGGTTCCGGCGGCCAAAGCGCGCAACTCGTCGATGGGGTTCACGCGGCGGGTGCGTTCGGTGCCCAGGCGCGCACGATCTCCCTGGTGTTGCACAGCAACGCGTGCTGGACGGTCACGCCGAAGCCGCTCCGTACGGCCCGCTTCCGCTGCGCGGGGTCGGACAGCAGCTCCCGGGACGTTGGGCTAGGGGCGTTCGGCTGCGCCCGGCATCGGCTCCCTTCGGGGTCAGGTGCGCTCAGTCGTGCAGGCGTTTGCGGAGCCGGGACGACAGGACGTCGACGGCGACGATCAGCACGAGCACGAGGGCGAGCTGCGTGACCATCTGGTCGAAGCGGAACAGCTGGATCGACTGGTCGATGAGGAAGCCGATGCCGCCGGCACCGACGAGTCCGAGGACGAGCGACGTCCGGACATTGACGTCGAGCCGGTAGAGCACGAGGCCGACGAACGACGCCGCCACGTCGGGCAGCACGGCGTGGAGCAGCACCTGCGTGCGGCGGGCGCCGGTCGAGCGCAGCGCGGCGAGCGCGTCCGGATCGGTCTCGTCCATCGCCTCGGACCAGAGCTTCGCCTGCACGCCCGTGCCGTGAACCACGATCGCGAGGACGCCGGCGAACGGCCCCAGACCCACCGCGGTCACGAAGACCAGCGCGAACACGACGTCAGGGACCGCCCGCAGCGTGCTCATGATCGTCCGCGCGGTCTGGTACCAGAACGGACCGGCCGTGGTGGTCCGCGACCCGAGCACGGCGAGCACGAGCGAGAACGGCAGGGCGAGCACGGTTCCCATCAACCCGATCGCGAAGGTGACCACCAGGGCCTGCAGCGCCGGCTGGACGGTCTCGGTCCAGGACAGGTCGGGCGGAAAGGCCTGCTGGACGAAGTCGACCATGCCGTGCCAGCCCTGGACCAGCGCTGGCACCGAGATCTCGGTCTTGACGCCACAGAAGATCAGCAGCGCGAGGACCGCGAGCGTCGTCCCGGCCACGGTGCCGGACGGCCGCCATCGCGGCGGCGGGGCGATCCGGCGGGTCGGGGTCGCCGGGAGGCCAGTGGTGGTCATGCCGCGTTCTCCGCGTACAAGGCGTCGATCATGTCGAACGTCACCTCGGACGGCGAGCCTGCGAAGGCCGCCACGCCGTCCCGGAGCCCGATGACGCGGTCGGCGTACCGGCGGGCGAGGTCGGGTTGGTGGAGCACGGCGAGCACGGGGAGCCGCTCGCCGTGGGCCAGGTCCGCCAGCAGCGCCAGGACGTGCTCGCTGGCGGTCGGGTCCAGCGCCGACACCGGTTCGTCGGCGAGCAACACGGGCTCGGGCTGACCGGCGACCTGCTGCAGCGCACGGGCGATCGCGACCCGCTGTTGCTGACCGCCGGAGAGCCTGCGGGCGCGGTCCGTGGCCCGCTCCGCGAGGCCGACCCGGTGGAGCCGGGTCATGGCCTGCCACCGCTCGTCGTCCGGGAACACGAGCGAGCGCCGCAGCGAGAGCCGGCCGAGCGCGCCGGCGCACACGTTGTCGAGCACGGTGCGCCGGCCCACCAGGCTCGGCCGCTGGAACACCATCGCCGGCCGGTGACCGAGCCCGTCCACCCTCCCGCCGTCCGGTGAGTGCAGGCCCGCGATGCACCGCAGAGCCGTGGACTTGCCGGACCCGTTGGCGCCGAGCAGCACGACGAACTCGCCGGGAGCGACCTGCAGGTCCAGCCCCCGCAAGACCTGCCGGCCGCGGTAGGACGCGCGCAGTCCCGACACGCGCAGGCCCTGCGGAGGGGTCATGGCTCAGGCGTCCTTGATGGTGAGGTGCAGGGCGCTGGCCAGGTCGAACAGCTGCTGGTAGTCGGCCTTCGTCACGGCGACCATGGGTCCCGGCGGCGTGACGTCGAGGTACTTGCCCACCGCAGCGATGTCCTGCGGCGAGAGCGACGTCAGCACCTGCTTGACCTTGTCCTTGAACGCCTGCGGGAGCCCGCCGTACACCGTGATCGGGTCGTTCGGGATCGGCTTGGAGCGCCACAGCACCCGGAACTTCGACTTGTCGAGCTGGCCGGCCGCAGACGCGGTCGCCTCCTGCTGGCTGTTCACCTCAGCGGCATCGGTCTGGCCGTTCGTGAGCGCAAGCAGCGACGCGCTGTGCGAGCCCGCGAACTTGATCTTGACGTCCTTGTCGGGATTCAGGCCCGCCTGGATCAGCGCGTAGCGCGGATAGAGGTTGCCGGACGTCGACGCGGGATCGGCCAGCGCGAGCGTGTGACCCTTGAGGTCGGCCACGGTCTTGAGCGTCGAGTCGCTCGGCAC
>Ga0081540_1001872_pt1 | contig 17625 bp, 27 predicted proteins | sample TabmetS2T1R1_FD_71024 | JGI IMG/M metagenome (GOLD analysis project Ga0081540, IMG submission 71024) | Tabebuia heterophylla rhizosphere microbial communities from the University of Puerto Rico - S2T1R1 | ecosystem: Host-associated > Plants > Roots > Rhizosphere ... | reverse complement strand
ACGCTCGTCGAGCGTCGGCCAATCCTTGATTGATGTGCTGGCCTCGTCGACGCCGAAATCGTCGAATTGGAAGATTTTCGCCGCGGCACCGCTTATTACGCCAAAATGGCCAGCTGTTTTGCCAAGGCGCCAGCAGTGAGGCGACTGCCGCCACGTTATACCCTGAGATTCAAAGGGCGCGCTTGATCCATAGCCGGCCGGCACACGGCCCCACCGGCCCGCGATTCAGAAAGTCGGATTGACCGGTCCATCGCACTACGCGCTGGTTTGCCAGCTCACGTGAGCAGCGCAAAGGAAAGGGCGATGATCGCAACCAGTGACGCGCAGACTATCACCGCAGCAACGATCGGATCGCTCAGGTCATCGACATGCTGGATTTGACGGCGAGCCCACATACTCAGTACCCCACTCAAGCGGTCCGCCTCCGCGATCGAAACATCCCGCTGCAGTGAACCCGATGCAAGTCAATACTTTCGATCCGTCAGTTGCACTGACCGATTGCTGCACGTTGGATCAATAGCCGTATTCCGCTGGTTCGCGCTTAGATGCGAGGGCGACTGGAGCTTGCCGCGACACACCCGCGAGCACGGTCGCGTGCCGGCAAGACCGTCAGCTCACCCAACCCGGCCGGGCGGTCTTGCCGGTAAGCTCCAGTGCATCTGCCAAGGGGCACTCGTTGGCGACTGCATATTCAACCTGTCCGAGATGCGGACGAAAAATGATCCTGGCCGCGCCGCCTGACGGCAAGGGGCCTGCAAGCATGCTGTGCCTAACGTGCGATCGTCCCGATCCGCTGAAATCTGAAACTGTGGAGGGCTGGATCAGAAGTTCGCTTCGGCCGCCGGCGTAACTGGCCAGCGTCGTCCGCCAAGGGCCATACGAGACGTTCTGAAAATGGAGGTAATCGCCAACTGGAGTGGCGTTATTCTTTGGGTTTGGGTTCGATGCCTTCGGGATCGTTAGACCCCCCGCTCGCTGACCCTGCTCGCTTCCAAGCCAGATCCAAATCGCGCTCGGAGGAATAATCTGCTTGGGCGAGTGGGGATTGAGGGTGCCCGCCGTCACGACAAATCCTTGGTTGAGTTTCTTGCGCGCAAAAGCCTTGGCTTCCGCTTCCGTTACGAATCCCTTGGTGTGTCGCGGTTTCGTCGTCTAGGCAGTACCTCGCTTTGGTACTTCGAAGGTCACATACCAAGCGTGCATCATCGGTTCGCTCGCCACACGTGCGGATGGTGCCCGAACTGTACCCGACTACAATTGTCGCAAAGGTCACCCCAGCGATCCAAACCTTGCGTTGGATCAAAGCCCGGCTGTCTTTGTTCGCTATTTGTGCTGCATCGCAAAACGACGACCTGCAAAGGGCGGGCATCTGTGAAGGCAGTCCTATCGTCATTTGGCGCTTTCCTGGCATCGGGCGTGCGACCTTCGACCCCGCTTGCCAAGTCGATCGTATTTGTCCTGATCGTCAAGCTGGTGGCGCTCACAAGCTTCAGCATTTTCCTGGCATCGAGCAGCGGGCGACACGTCGTCGACTCGGCCACGGTCTCGCTCCTCATCGGTCCCTCGACGCCGTTGCCAATTCTTGGGGGGCATTGAGGTGTTCGATTTCGATCCGGTTGGCCTTTCGCGACTGCAATTCGCAGTAACGGCCCTCTATCATTTTCTGTTCGTGCCGCTGACGCTTGGATTGTCGTTTCTGCTCGCGATCATGGAAAGCGTGTACGTGATGACCGAGCGGGAAATCTGGCGGGACGCGACAAAATTCTGGGGGAAATTGTTCGGAATCAATTTTGCCATGGGCGTTGCCACCGGCATCACCATGGAATTCCAGTTCGGAATGAATTGGGCCTATTACTCGCACTACGTCGGCGACATTTTCGGCGCTCCACTGGCGATCGAGGGTCTGATGGCCTTTTTCCTCGAGTCGACCTTTGTTGGTCTGTTCTTCTTTGGCTGGGACCGCCTGTCCAGGCTGGGCCACCTGGCCGCGACGTGGCTGGTTGCGATTGGATCCAACTTGTCCGCCTTATGGATCCTGATTGCGAACGGGTGGATGCAGTATCCGACGGGCGCGGCCTTCAACCCCGACACCATGCGGATGGAGCTGACTTCGTTTTGGGACCTGATCTTCAACTCCGTCGGACAGGCCAAATTCGTCCACACCGTTGGCGCCGGCTACGTTACAGGCTCGATGTTTGTTCTCGCGATCTCGTCCTACTACCTCCTTTCCAATCGTTTCCAGGCGTTCGCAAAGCGGTCGATCATCGTGGCCTCGGCGTTCGGCCTGACCGCTGCCCTGTGCGTGGTCGTTCTCGGCGACGAGAGCGGCTACACCGTATCTGAAAACCAGAGGATGAAGCTCGCCGTCATCGAAGGTATGTGGGAAACCGAGCCAGCCCCCGCCGGATTCAACCTTATCGGCATTCCGGATACGGAGAATCGGGAGGTCAAATACGCCATCAGGATACCCTGGATGTTGGGGATCATCGCTACGCGCTCGTTCAACCAGACTATACCGGGGATCAACGACCTGGTGGCGCATGCCGAAGTAAGGATCCGAAATGGTCTGATTGCCTATGATGCGCTCGAAAAAATCAAGCAGGACCGAGGTAACGATCAGGCAAGGATGCAGCTTGGCGAGCACAGCGCGGACCTGGGTTACGCCCTCCTACTGAAGCGCTACGTCGCCGATCCGCGGACTGCCGACTCGGCAACCATCGCACGCGCCGCCAGCGACACTGTTCCCAAAGTCGGGCCGCTGTTCTGGAGCTTCCGCATTATGGTGGCGCTCGGCTTTTATTTCATCGGGCTGTTCGCGTTCGTGTTCTGGAACGCGTCGCAACACAACTTTTCACGCCGGTGGCTGCTGCGCCTCATGCTCTGGTCGCTGCCGCTTCCCTGGATCGCTGCAGAGCTCGGCTGGATCGTCGCCGAATACGGCCGCCAGCCTTGGGCGATTGATGGCGTATTGCCAACATTCCTCGCCGTGTCTTCGGTCTCCGCCGCGCAGGTATTGTTCACGCTGACGGGCTTTGTCTTGTTCTATTCATTCCTCCTCGTCGTCGATGTCATTCTTATGCTGAAATACATCCGCATGGGGCCGATCAACGCGCTGGGACTAGCTACACCAGCCATGCAGCCCGCAGCGATGCCAGCGGAGTGAGGCAAACCCGATGACAACGATCCCTATCGACTACGAAGTCCTTCGGCTCGTCTGGTGGCTCCTGCTTGGCGTGTTGCTGATCGGCTTCGCCATTATGGATGGTTTCGATCTCGGGGTGGGGATGTTGCTCCCCTACGTCGCCCGCAAGGACATCGAACGACGCGTGGTGATCAATGCCATTGGCCCGTTCTGGGACGGTAATCAGGTTTGGCTAATTCTCGGCGGCGGCGCAGTCTTCGCGGCCTGGCCCCCGGTATATGCCGCCTCTTTCTCGGGCTTCTATGTCGCCATGTTCCTCGTTCTCGCGACGCTGATTTTGCGTCCGGTCGGGTTCGAGTTCCGCAACAAGATCGCCGATACGCGCTGGCGGATTTTCTGGGACTGCGCGCTGTTCGCGGGCGGACTGGTGCCGAGCGTGGTATTCGGCGTCGCATTTGGCAATTTGCTGCAGGGCGTTCCGTTCCGCTTCAACTCCGATTTGCGGGTTGTCTACGAAGGAAACGGGCTGTTAGAGCTGCTCAATCCGTTTGGGCTGCTGTGTGGCATCCTCTCCGCTTCAATGCTTGCAACGCACGGGGCCGTCTATCTGACGCTGAAGACGGACGGCGCAGTTCGGCAGCGCTCGTTGAAGTTCGTCAGGATTGGCGCCGTGATTACGATCACCCTGTTCGTCCTGGCAGGAATATGGGTGTGGCTTGGAATTGACGGATACGCCATCACCAGTGCAGTCATGGGCAATGGTCCGTCAAATCCTCTCATGAAGACCGTCGTTCGCCAATCCGGGCAGTGGCTCTCGAACTACACCCATTACCCCTGGATGATCATAGCGCCTTGTCTCGGCATTATCGGTCCGCTGCTCGCACTGCTATTGACTACGGCCGAGAGGCGCGGATCAGCCTTCGTCGCCAGCGCGCTCGGCATTTTCGGCATGGTCGCGACTGCAGGGGTTAGCATGTTTCCGTTCCTGATGCCGTCGAGTATTGCGCCGACATCCAGCTTGACAGTGTGGGACGCTTCGTCGAGCCATCTCACGCTATTCGTGATGCTTCTGGCGACCCTGATCTTTCTGCCTGTCGTGCTCGTTTATATCGCGATTGCGTACAAGGCCATGCGAGGGACGGTGAGAGCGAGCCAGATCGAACGCAATTCAGCCAGTTTCTATTGAGGAGACACGATGTGGTATTTTACTTGGGTTCTCGGACTCGGCTTCGCCTGCGCTTTCGGCATTCTCAATGCCGTTTGGCATGAACACCATCTGCCGAACGAGGCGATCGACGAATAGGCGCCCCACGGGCAAACGGAAGGCACCATCATCTCCTTCGGCTGTGAGGCCTTGTCTGGCCGGTTTATGCTCGCCGCTCAGGAAGGTCACATCTCTTCGGCACGGCTCGAGAGTTGGGACGGCAATCAGAGGCCTTGCCGACAATACAGTGAAGCTCGATCCGAAGGGTTCGAATTGGAGGATTCATGGCGGATACCAAGCAGAAGGAAAGCTCAGACGATTCGAACAAGCCGGAGAAGCCGATAGCTGATCAAGCTACGGATCTTCTCGCGACTGCTGCTGGCAGGTTGGCGGAGAACGCTGTCAGGTCGGTGGCCAAGCGGATTCGTAAGAGAGCTACCAAGAGAACATCAAAGCCGACAAAGCGGGCTGCGAAGGCGAGACCGGCCAATACGAAGAAAAGGTCCCGTAAGGGAAGCGGACGGGGTTCGACTAAGGCGACAAAAAAAAAGAAAGCCAACAGATCAAGATCGAGAAGGTAATGATCGCTGCTTCGCGGCCAAGGCGAGATTGGGCTCGACATGGTCAAGTCACCCAGCATAGACGAAGGTTGTGCCGGTCCCCGAAAGCCAAGCATCCGCTTATTCCACGCTTGGACGGCGAGCCGGTCGGCTTCCTTGCGGGCATCCGCCGCTGCCCGGACCGATGCGCCGTAGATGGTTTTGCGCGATTTGGTGCCCATGGAGGCCAGAGGATCGCCGGGCTCCCCGGGACAGGCAAACCGCTAGCACTTGCGGTGGATGACGGGCCCGGCACTAGCGCTTCCGGCGGGCTTCCCGGTCCATTGCGGTCGTTCGAGCCCGGTGGGGGCATCCTCTCGGTTGTGCATCGCGGCGTGTGCGATGTCCCCTTCACCCTCAGAAGCGGACATCAGGCGGCCAGCCGGCATGTCCGCGTGGGGCCATTTCCAGACTCATGCATCGCAGCATAGAACGCGCCGAGCAAAACATGAGGCGGCTTTGTGCGACCACTTTGGGCTCTCCGCAGGCCGAAAAATGCGTTCAGAGCAGTAATGCGATTGCCAGGCCATCCGAACTGCCACCGCATTGATTTGGATCAAGAGTGGGCCGAGATGAGGGCAATACTAATCTACGTGAATGTCACCTATCCCAAGGGCGCCCACGCAGCAGAAAGTTGTCCGATAACCCAAGAGCGATTTGGCTGAGGCATTACAAATGAAGCCGAGGATCGCGATCGCCTGTCAAGGCGGCGGTAGTCAGACTGCATTTACCGCTGGCGTCCTGCAGGGGCTATTCGAGGCCGGAATTCAGAAAAACTTCGAGATCGTGAGCTTGAGCGGAACCTCAGGCGGAGCGGTCTGTGCAGCGCTCGTCTGGTACGCCATCAAGAAAGGCGAGCTTCCCGTTTGGAAACGATTGCTGACATTCTGGAACGACAATACGCCCCACACCGCCGATGAGCAGTTTTTCAATGATTGGATCGTCGATTGGATTCGGATCATCAACAGAGGGATGTGGCCTAGCCTGCAGCTCAGCCCGGGCTCGCCCATCGTTCAGACGATGATGGGCTACTTCAGCTTTGGCAAACGAAGAGCTTTCCTGGATTTTGCAGAACTTCTGAAATCGCACATCAATTTCGATGAGATTGCGTCTTGGGGTCCGCTACCCGAGAAGCCTGTGCTGGTGGTGGGCGCTGCCAACGTCTTAACTGGAAAGTTGAGAAAATTCATCTCCGGCAAAGAGGTGATCCGGGTCGAACACATCATGGCGTCATGCGCGGTGCCGAGCCTTTTTCCTGCGGTCGAGATCGACAGTGATGCCTATTGGGACGGCCTCTTTTCTGACAACCCACCGGTCGACGAATTGATCCAACCGAGCTTCGTCGGCATCGAGAACGTTGCCGAGGAGATTTGGTTGATCAAGATCAACCCGACAAGGAGCAAATTCATTCCGGTTCAGCCCGATGACATTTTCGATCGCCGGAATCAATTGGAAGGCAATGTCTCGCTGTTCCAGCAACTCGTGCACATAGAACTCATCAACGACTTGATCCTAGCGGACGCCTTCAACCAAAACTTTTTGAGTAAGCTCAATATCAAGGAGCCAATTCGAATTCCGAAATCGTTTCACGATGATCCTGATAAACCCTACCACATTCCATGCATCGAAATGTCCGAAGAAATCCAGGCCGTGCTCGACTACGAAGGGAAGATTGATCGCTGCTCAACGCACCTAAACCTTCTAATCGAGGACGGCAAAAAGCGGGCTCGCGAATTCCTAAATGCCAGGGCAAACATCGTCGAACAAGTAGCTTCGAAAATGGCCAAGCCGGTGACCTGATCGGCGGCCCCGAGGTTTTCACTAAGTCGGCAGCGGCATCTGGAAAGCTGACGGAAGCGGGCATCGCCGATAATGTCCGCGACTTCGCGCTGCAGAACCTTGTGCCGGACTACAAAAGAGCAAAGAAGCTTATTGAGGCTGCGCGCAAAGAATCTGCGGCACTCCGCGACTCCATCAAACTTGATCCGACTGACCGCACCGACATGGTTGGCTGAGGTCGCCGATGGGCCAAAAGAGACATGATGGCTCGGCGGCACTTTCATCGCGGCTTTGCGCAGAAATAGTCACCGGGGCGCTGCCAGCCGCGCAATCAGGCGGTCGGCCAGCGAACGATCGATGATCTCGAATCTGCGGCTTCCGTGCTCATACGCGTACATGCTGCCCGAGGCGATATCGAACCACCAGCCACTCAGGTGAAGCGTGCCAGCCAAGACTCTTGTGCGTACGACTGGGTAGGACATGAGGTGTTCGAGTTGAACCAGAACATTCAGTTGGGACAGCTGATCGTGCGGTTTCAAACTATCATCCAAGGCTCCCTCGTGTTCCAACCGAAAGGAAGCCGTATGGGCATGATGGAGCCAACGCGCGAGGTTTGGTGTGTCGACGCTCGCTTCGTTTTTGATCACCGCCTTCATCGCGCCGCACTCAGAATGTCCGCACACGACGATATTCGCTACGTTGAGGACAAGGACCGAATACTCAATCGCGCTCGCTTCCGAAAGATCACCAGTTGAAACGCCATCGGCCGCAGCTGGCGGCACGAGATTGCCCACGTTCCGCATCGCAAATAGTTCGCCTGGATGAGTTGACGCCAGCAAGTCCGGCACCACACGGCTGTCCGAGCAGGTGATGAAAAGCGAATCGGGTATCTGCTTGAGCGCCAAGTCCTTGAAGCGTTGTGCGTACTGGGGCAGCATCCGTTCGCGGAATTCTACAATGCCCTTAATCAGCTTCTCCATCGCACTCGCCCTCCCGCAGCCCGAGCGCCCTCTATGTGTCCTGATTGATCACAATTTTACATTTGACCGAGGTTTTCACCATATTGCAATATCGCGACAAAGCTATTTCATTGCATCGCAGGTCGGATCGCCTGTCGGTGATGGCAATCTGACGGCTCGGGGTTGAGCGCTGATGGGACATATTTATAGCTACTCTCTTCTTTTTCTTTTTTTTGTTGGCGTTGGCATTGTCTTCCTTGCGAGCGAAATCGGATGGCGGCTTGGCGGACGGGATGAAGGCCATGGCGTGAGCGGGAATATCTCCGCACTGGAGCAATCGCTTCTTGGACTGCTCGCTTTGATGGTTGGCTTTACATTTTTGATGGCGCTCACTCGTTTCGAAGCGCGGCGCGAAGCGGTGCTCAATGAGGCCAACGCAATAGGCACGACGGCGTTGCGCGCACGTCTACTGCCAGAACCCCACCGGACCGAGTCGCTGAAGTTGCTTCGGGAGTATGCCCAGATTCGGGTCGATTATATCCCAACGGGCAAATCCTTGGCCGAATTACAGAGTGTAATAAATCGTTCGAACCAAATCCAAGACGAATTGTGGCAGCAGGTAAAGGCACTTTCGGCCAAAGACAACAACATGGTTCCGACCGGGCTCTTTATGCAGACGCTCAACGAGATGATCGACGACCAAGGCAAGCGTCTTTCAGTATTGCGAAACCAAATTCCCGACGTGGTATTGCTGTCGCTTTTCGCTATTGCCGCTGTTTCCTGTGGTTTTGCAGGCTATGCGAGCAGGCTTGATCCGCTCCGAACTCGACTGCCTGTCGCCATCACCGCTTCTATAGTCAGTGCCGTCATATTTGTAATACTTGATCTTGACCGCCCAAACGTCGGCTTCATTAAGATAAATCAGCAATCCATGATTGATCTAGTCGAAAGCTTTTCAGCTTTCACTAACTAGATCCGCAGCTTCGCACTGCGCGGCAAATGGTTCTTCAGAAGCCAAGCTTGTTTCGCGGCGATCTCATCCGCTTCATGCCCCTTGGCCTTGAAAAACGCCTTCATGTCTCGGACGAAGGCCTTGGCAACGGCGGACGGCAATTCCAATGGTTTACGCAACATGACGGGAATATAGGCGGCAATAGCCTGACGTGCGCGAAACCGGCGGCGCACCCGCGGATACCTCCCGAGATGATCGACTCAGGCGACGAGATAGGAAAGCAGTGCGGGACGACTGCTTGCGATGAGCCGATGTTTATGCTCGCCGTGACTTTTCCGCTTTTGGCCCAAAGCTGACGTCGGGTACGCAGCCCAACTATCGCCAGTCCAACTATTAGCAGCTCATCGGTTGGCAGCCCGTTGGCCCGCCGTGGCTGGGTGTGCGGCCGAGAAGAATGTTGCGACTATGGTGACGAGAAAGACGGATCCAACTGGTCATGTTGTCCTTCCACTCGCAGCCTCCATCGAGGTTCGGCTAGTATCCCGGTTTACTGACTGAACCAAACTTCCACGCACGCGCGAAGTTTTTCTGCTGCGTGTTTTCCGTTTTCGGCGTTCTCCACCAGAGATGGAGTTGTTAATCGGGCCGATTTATCGTTGATGTCTATCGGATTGGTGAGCATGACTGCATCATCAGCTTCTGCGCTTTGGCAGCCGATTTGATAGTGCTGGGCGTTTGCCTGAAGGCCTAATGCCCTGCAGTGCGTCGCATTGCCATCAGGCTCTAGAGTGTTCAACGTCGTTCCGATCTTACAGACCTTCCTTAAATCGCTCTCTGCTCTTGCTGCTGAGGTTGCGAGGTCGAGCGACAACGCCGCGCAGAGAATAATTCGTGCTGCAGACCGACTACGTTGATTTGAGTTGGGCATGATCTGCTCTCCCGGTTTACCTTGCATTGGGTCAGCGGCGTTTACCTATGGCTCTCTGGGGTGATGTATCCGCAATAGCGTCATTCACTGCCTCCAACGTGGCTTGTTAGCTGCGCAGAACGAGGCCGCGCCGTTGATTTAGATCAAGAGCGAACCGGCATTGAGCGGTTCCAATGCTAACTGCCGATATCCTGAAGTCGTGCGGAAGCAGTCAATGGATGACAGCAAACAGCATCGCGGGTCCGGGCCTCAACGGCACAAGATCGCGCTCGCCCTGCAAGGCGGTGGCTCCCACGGGGCGTTTACCTGGGGTGTGCTTGACCGTCTGCTTGAGGATCCAACTCTCGAGATCATAGGGATCACAGGTACGAGCGCCGGCGCCATGAACGCGGTCGTGTTGGCCGATGGCCTGCTTCGCGGCGGCCCGGAGGGCGGACGGCAACGACTTCGTGAGTTTTGGGAGGCCATCGGCAAAATGCCGGGATTCGGGACTCCGCTTTGGCCTCTATCCGGGGCTGCCCAATCCAAAGTGAACCTTGATCACACGCCTGCTTATCTTGCCTGGGAGACCGCAACCCGAAACCTGTCGCCTTATCAACTCAATCCGATGAATTTCAATCCCTTGCGCGAGCCGCTCAGCAAACTGGTCGATTTTGAGCGCTTGCGTGCAGAAAAAGACTTGAAGGTGATCGTATGTGCGACGAATGCACTGACTTCGCGGCGACGGACCTTCGACAATAGAGACATCTCGGTAGATGCTGTCCTGGCCTCCGCCTGCCTGCCGCACATGTTTCGCTCGGTCATGATCGACGGCGAGCCGTATTGGGATGGTGGGTACACCGGCAATCCTGCAATGTTGGCCCTTTTGCTACCGATGCCGGAATGCGACCTCATCATCGTCAGGATCGATCCGATTGTTCGCGGCGATGAGCCACGCACGGTTGGGGATATCCAGGATCGTGAGACGGAGCTGAGCTTCAACGCGACGTTCTGGCTCGAGGTATCCTACCTTGGCCTGCTCATCAAGCTCAAGAACAGGGGCTTTCTCGATGATCGGTTCGCACGTCGAATCGACCGGCTGAAGTTTCACTGCATCGAAGCCGGTCAGCACTTCGAAACGATGCCCCTTTCAACCAAACGCAACAACTCTCTGGCCTTTCTTGAATTCCTGTTCGATCTCGGCCGGAAGACTGCCGCTGAGTGGCTGGACGGTCATCGCGAAACGATTGGCCATCGCTCGACCCTGGATCTGACAAAGCTGGTGCGGCTGGATCTGATGGAAGAGGCCGATCAACTCATTCGTGGATCTGAAGGGCCCGGAGCGAACTCTGCGGCCCGCGACGAGGGGGAGCCGAAACAACCGTCTCAAATGACGTCTCGCTAAATATTTTCTGGCTTCCGCAGTCTTTCCGCAAATGTCTGCGTTCACGCAGACAGAACCATGTCGGCGTCAAGGTGAGTGTCCGCGGGTCGACCGTCAGGGCCATCGTCCATGCGGACCGATTTGATCCGGCCCGACATTGATCCAGGTAATCTTGCCCAATTTCGATTAGCGAGTGTCTCGCGCAGCATGCCATCCTGTACCTTAGATCAATGGTGCCGGAGCTAATTTTGGGAGCTCAATCGCTATGGACCGCGCGGTGCGTGCACTGCTTACTCCATCGCCCCGATGCGTCTCGTCGGAACGCGGCGTAATCCGAAAGGAGCGAGCCGCATGAACATCGAGCAAAGATTCGCTGCGCAGGTGTTTGATGCAAGACGCCAGGCTGCAATTGCAGGCGAGGGCGGCGATCCGGACGGCTCATCAGAACTCATCATCATGGCGCTTGCTGAGCTCTGGCAATTCGCGCCATTAGCGGCGAACGAAATCGCCGATCATTGGGTGACGTGGGATTCAGACGGGAAACCAAGGCCGCGCGAAAGCGCCTTCGACAAGAAGATCGTAGCTCTGAGACGCTAGTAGTTACCGAGGGGACGACCGGGCAAGGCGCTCAGTCTGTCCCGGGCAAACGCCAGACCGCGAATTCAATTTGACCGTCGGGAAGCCGTCGCCATTTCTGAACGACCGACGTGAACCCGTGACAAGGAGGCTGCTTAATAATCTCACGTGCCTTGCAACGAGCTGCCTCAAGCGGCAGCCCGAACAACTGCTCTTCGGTGGCGGCCATTTGATTTGCCAAATCACGCGGACGGATCAGCATCGGGACGCGGACATCCCACGACCGAACCAGACAGACGAGGCACCGGTTGTCACCAGCAGTCAATTCTGCGCGGTGACAATCGGCAAACCCTTCAGGCAACGGCGAGCCGCTTCAATCTCCGCCTCGCTTGCGCCCTTGCTGCGAGCCCAGGACTCTGCGGCAGCCTCGCTGTACTTGGCCACGTAGTAACGAACAACACTGCAGGAAGCACGACGAAATGCGCTCCGCTGTTCACTGGCCGAAGCGTCGGGTTCAAACGCCAAGCATAAAGCCAGGGCGCAAACTAGACGCAACCCCATGCGTGATCCTCCCTCTAGTAGGCATTCGGGTGGGATGTCTCACTTGGCCGAAAGTGCGCGCCATAATATTCGCGCAACAAGGCTTCCACGATCAAATCCGTTTCGCGCTTCTCTTGCGGGCAAGGACGCTCGGCGATGCTGCCAATTCTCTGGCTTTTTTCAGGGCCAAATCGTTCGGATCTGGATTGATCTTGCAGCATGCTTTCCCCCCGTGCTGGCCTACCGGCAACCGCAAAAGCTGTTTACCGCCTGCTCGAATTGATACGTTCTGATCCCTGACAATTTCGTGGACGGTACGTAAACCCACTATTCTCCTCAATCGGCGCGAGAAATTGTCCTTGAGGACAATGCCAGCTGTGCCGAACGCCCACGGCGCGAGATCGGCTCCTCGGCATTGTGCTATCGCCGCTCTTCGAGCAGGTTGTAAAACTGCTGCCCCGTCACCTCGCACTATTCGCATGCGGTGTCCCGCAGACACTCGATGTGGAGAATATGCATTCTGTCGCGGGTAAAGGCTGGTTCATTTCGGCTTGCTGCCGACTGTGCGCAACCACCGTCACGCTGCTTCTTCGCACGCCTAGCATCTCTGCTGGCAATTGCTGCGCGAAGTATAGCGTGTCGCTGTCAGACAGGTGTCGCGCGCGTCAACCAACGGCAGAGCCTCGCTTCCGTATTGTGCGCCGCGAGGTAAACAGCCGACCGCCGGACCGGTGCGAGAAGCGTTTGTTCATGACGAATAAGGTTCGACGGCAGCGTCGCGCTCTGCAGCTGCCGCTTTCATCGCACTTGCGCTGCAGCCTGGCCTCCCAGCGCTCGTTATATATTTCGGCTATAGGGTAGCGCCTATGACCTATTAGTTCCCTTTTGGACAATTGAGGGGAGCCGATCGATCCGGCTAATGCAATCATGAGAGCGCAAGAGTTCACCTGCGTGCACTCTCGTTGGGAAGTCAAGTCGCACCGACGTTTCCGCGAAGTTGAGGCCCCGCATGATTGGTGATGAACATATTGCTTACTCGTCCGGGTATCGTGAAAATATTGATCATTACCGTCGCCTACTGCGAACGAACCTCACAGCGCTTGAGCGAAACTTCATTGAACGTCGCGTTGCGGAGGAGCAAAAAGCCCTAGATCGCCTTGCATCCGAGACGTTGCTGATCGTTACGAAAGAGCAGGCAAAGCCAGGTTTCCATCCAATCGAAGGAAGAGATGTCAGCTAATCAATGAGCCTGCAATTCGTCTGGCAAGGCGCGGAAATTAACGATGTGGTGTTGCCACACCGATGGACTCCAAGTCCTATCGCGTTAGCAGTCAAACCAGTCCAAAAGGTGAAAGCTGCCCAGGATTCATGGACGGGAGGAGCGACATGAAAAAGACGGTCATCTCGATTGCGCTCGTGGCTCTGATTGGCACGCCCGGGGCTTTTGCACAGAGCAGCAGCAAGGGAACGCCCGTTGGCTCGACCATCAATGGCAGCGTCCCGGAGGCTCCGATCGGCCACCGTCAGCCACGGGCCAGCGACATGCCAAACACGAGCGGTGACATCCAAGCCGAAAAGCTGCCGGATCTGCTGGCAAAGGAAAACGCGGCACTCGACAAGAAAATTAAGAGCATCTGTCGAGGATGCTAGATGCGCGTGCCCAAACCACAACGAATGCCGGTGCTGCTGAACGGCTTTGATCGGGCGCAGCCAACAGACCAGACGCATCTGTCGGAATGGTTTTCAAAGCTGCGGACCAGATAGGTTGAGCTCGCGCTCGGCTCGAAAGACATTACTATACAAGTTTGCTATCCATTGCCGTCCGCTTGAGGTTACATTGAGATAGCGAATGGCCGTCTGAATCTGCGGAGCAACGGCGGTCCAATAAAATTGAGGGTATTTGTAGACGACGTCTGCTGGCGTGTTGTAACCAAGTGCTTTGTTCAACCCAATTTCCTCAAACTCGTGGAAAAGCGCATTCGATTTTTTGAGATAATTGGGATCTCCGAGTTGCCCGATGAGATCTGCCGCACGCAACAGCATACCTTCCTCCTCGTCCAAATCGTCCCCGTCCTGCCTTTGCGGAGTTGTGTAAGGAACGCGCGTGTATTCGATCGCGCGCGCAACTCTCGCCGCATCGATTTCTTCGACTGTATCGAGGCGTTCAACAGCGAAGATTTTGGATCGATCCACATGATAGGGAGCAAGCGCGGCATCGGACGCACCGATCGGCAATTGAATCATTCGTCCACTGACATCAGCTACGTAAGATCTATCTTCGTCTCCGTAGACGACTCCGCGAACGTAACCGATATCGTGCAGTAGGCACCCAAGGATGAAGTGAGCGTAGTCGCTCGCTGTAGTATGTCGCTGGAAGGCGCGCCCCATTAGGATATCGTGACCAACCAAGGTGACGAGCATCGTGTGTTCAATATTGTGATACAAGGCGTCACTATTGCCGATGCATTCAAGGGCTAGCTTTGCCGCAAAAGGCAGCAGTTCGGGCAGCCTTGCGTATGACGCGCCAAAACGGCCCTTGGTCTCGGAGGTCAGAAACGTGCCCAACGCTTGGGCCGTTAGCTCTGGAATAGTAATCATGATTTAGTTCCTTGGCGGCCCTCGCCTGAAATATGCGCATTGGAAGGGAGCGGATGGAGGCTAGAACATTCCGGTTGCGCGGGGGTGTTGATACAAATCAAACAATGCACGACGCTCCTCCCTGGCGTCGTGGGCGCTGTCGCTGCGGCTGCCCCAGGTGGCCAACCGTGATATGCGTGTGCAGTACATGCTTGGCGCCGCGACGTGGGGATTGCTCGAAATCGTCCTCTTTGCGCTATTTGCATCTTCACCGCGGCTGCACGGGCAGTACCTGGTTGATCTCGTACCCCTCACACAGCCGAGCGTCATTCAGCTCTCTGGCCGCCCGGCGAATTTGCCGGCTTTCGCCTTGAAGGAACGCCGCGGCGATCCGAGCCCTTGCCGATCCGCCTGGCTCGCCACAGCCCGATCCTTGGCGTCCAGCGACGAGTGCAAGACCTGCTGATCGAGTTGCTTGATATATGTGTTGACGGCTGCAACCCGCGACGGATCGGATAGCGAGTCCGCCAGCCCGTCCAGCGCAGCGCGCAAGCGTCGCTTCACCTGCACCGAGTCTGTTCCATATTGCCGAATCTCATCGAAGCTTAGTCGCAAGAAATCTTCCCACAGCGGGAGGCGATATGTCAGACGTACAATGCCGCTGCTGTCTGATAGCTCGATGTTACCCAGCCTGTGCTGTCCGAGACGGTGCAGGATGTCCTCCAGCTGATCGATGGCTTGCACAGCGGTTGTTGGATCGTTGATAGCCGACGACAAAGCCTTGATCGCAATGTCGACGAGCAGCCGGATGGGATATTTCGGGTCCTGTTCGTAGGTACGCTCTTCCGCGAGCGAAATAGCCCGCATCAGCAATACCTCGGGCAACGGTTGCTTTCCTCCTCTCACGTGCAAGACCGGCGTGCCATAGACCAGCGTGTCGCCGACAGCGCAATCCAGCTCCAACGTTGCATTTTCCTGGCGTGCAAGATCGACCAGGGCTTTCGTATCGAATTTCGTAATAACCCGTGGTGCACCCCGATACGTCACTGTTTGGGAGATGGACATCCCGCGCAAATCGCCCGGCCTTGGAACGGCGTCAGGTTCCCGCACCACAGCGTCGAATTTCGCAAATGTCTGCTGCAGGATGATTCTGGCCTGGTCGCCGATGGCATGAAGCGTCCTGGTGATCGTCAGATCGGTCACGCCGCGCAACAACCGCGCAAAGGCAAGCATGCTTGCAATTAGAAGAACCACGACGATCGCCAATGAAAACTGCGGCACATGTCCGGAATTCTCGCGATCGATCCAGCTCAGTGTGATGATCGAAAATATGAACGTGGTGTTGAAAAGCCCGAAGGTGTGAAAGAGGACGGGATCGCGAAGGAAGAACAGGGCCACGCGCGGCGAATAGGCGATCGAATGGAATTGGGCAGTGATATACGCCGCGGTGAAGACGATAGAGGTGAGAGCTATCATCCCCGAGGCGATTGCCGCGACGCTCGCTTGTGCCGAACTGACCGACAGTCGGTTAAACCACCAGGCGGTCAACAGGTCAGTTTGTCCGGCCAGGTACGCATATTCAAAGCGCACAAAGCCGATTCCAAGAACCAGCGTACCAGCCACATACAGAATCGGAATAACCCAGAGTGGCATGTGTCGATTTCTCCGCCGTGGAGGAAAATACCTGCCAAGCTCGGTCTTGAGGGGATGTAGCAAGACCAGTGTTTACTCACGCTTCCGAAGGGTCGGCGACGTCGGCGAGCTTTCGAACAGCAACATTGACTGACATGCCGAGATAATCCTGAGCTTTTCCGGACCAGGAGCCTGCCAGCGGCACCGCCTGGGCCGGATGTCGTGCAATCGCCACCGGGATCAAATCAAAGCCCGCACTGATGCGATTGGTCGGATCGTAATGCTTCCAGCCGGCACCCGGCAAATACACCTGCAGCCAGGCGTGGGTTGCGCCGGAGCCGACCATGCCCACCTCGCCGCCGTCCATCGCTGCATCGTAGAGATAACCGCTGACGAAGCGGCAGGCGAAGCCAAGCCGGCGCAGCGTCTCAATCATGAGCCAGGCATAGTCCCGACAGGTACCTGATTTCGAGCGCAGGGTTTGCGCGGGCGACTGGGTACCTTCTTCCTCCCGGGCATTGTAGCTAAAGGTGTCGCGAATGGCGTTCATCATCCCCTGCAGGACTTCGGTCGTCCGGCCTCGATGATTGGCAGCGAAGCTCTTGCCCCAGGCGGCCACTGTGGCGTCCGGGTCCTCGGCATGAGGACGCATGTAGACGGAAAGGTCGGTCCACTCGTCGGGAGTATGCTGTACCGGCACTTCATTCGCGCGAGCTTCAAGGGGAAATTCCTCAGCCCCAATCACCCCGAAATGAAATGCCTGAAACTGAAACGTAAAGGTCAGTTCCTTGCCGGGTTCGCTGAATTCCATCACCGTTACGTTGTTGGCGAGGGCATCGCTGACCCAGTGTATCCTGGATGGAAGGCTGGTCTTTGCCGACCAATTGACGAGGCGTCCGCGCGCGGCAGGCCTTGGCAAGAACATGGCGCGATGTGTGCCAAAGCTAACCGGATTTGCATACTTGTAGGTGGTCGTATGCGCTATCTCGAAAAGAACTGCCATTGCTGTCCCCAGGCGTAGCTGCGCCATGAATTCGCGATCTCTATTGCGTTCTCATCCTCGTCTGGAATTCCTCAAAAACGAAGGGCATCCGACCACGCAGACCAGTTGTTGTCTTGATCTACGTCAAACGCCGGTTTCGGGGCGCAACCTGGGAACGACCCGGGTCTGCGCGCGTGGAAGCCAGGCCGGTGCCCGAAGCGGGACTTTGGCATATTTGGCAGAATCCGCTCATGAGCCCTAGCTGACTCCCCCGGTTTCGGCCGGGAAGCGCTAGTGACTGCAGGACAGGACACCTCAGCCGCCAGCTCGTCGTGTCGATTGAAGAGGTGGTGATCTTCCTCTGCGGGCTGCGCTCGCCAACGAAGCGGGGG
>Ga0081540_1001871_pt1 | contig 17628 bp, 12 predicted proteins | sample TabmetS2T1R1_FD_71024 | JGI IMG/M metagenome (GOLD analysis project Ga0081540, IMG submission 71024) | Tabebuia heterophylla rhizosphere microbial communities from the University of Puerto Rico - S2T1R1 | ecosystem: Host-associated > Plants > Roots > Rhizosphere ... | reverse complement strand
TCGCGGGGACCTACGAGGCGCAGCGGATGCTCGCCGACCTCGGCCCGGCGCTGGACGAGGTCGCGACCCGGTGCGAATCGCTCGGGGCGGACGATCTCGCCCAGCCGGCGCCGCTCCTCGACCTGCTCCACGCGACGCACGACCGGCTGCACTCGCGGCTGTTCCAGTCCTGAAGGAGTCGTACGACATGGGCCACGAAGGCGATCACACCCACGCGGATCATCCCGGCCACTACCACCAGCGGGAGCGGCCGATGCGGCGCGACACCCACGAGCGCGCCTTCACCGTGGGCGTCGGCGGGCCGGTGGGGAGCGGGAAGACCGCGCTCGTTCTCGCGCTCTGCCGGCTCCTCCGTGATCGGGTCAGCCTCGGTGTTGTGACCAACGACATCTTCACCCGCGAAGACGCCGAGTTCCTGGTGCGGAACGAGGCGCTCCCCACCGAGCGCATCCGGGCAGTGGAGACCGGCGGCTGCCCGCACGCGGCGATCCGGGAGGACATCAGCCACAACCTGCTGTCACTCGAGCGGCTGATGAGGGAGGTGAAGCCGGCGCCCGAGCTGCTGTTCGTGGAGAGCGGGGGCGACAACCTGGCGGCGCAGTACAGCCGGGAGTTGGCGGACTTCACCATCTACGTCATCGACGTGGCGGGCGGAGACAAGGTGCCCCGAAAGGGCGGGCCCGGAATCACGCAGTCGGATCTCCTCGTCATCAACAAGACCGACCTCGCGCCGCACGTGGGAGCGGACCTCGGAGTGATGGACCGGGATGCGCGGAAGATGCGCGGCGCCGGGCCGACGGTCTTCGCCCAGGTGACGCACGGGGTGGGCGTGGAGGAGATCGCCGGGCAGGTGCTTCGCGCCGCGGGGAAAGCGCCCTAGAGTTCCTTCCTCGCCGGTGGGGCAGGCTTCGGGCCTGCGGCGGGATCTTGCATCCGGGGGGAGAGATGCTTTCTCGGTCCACGAGGCACGCTGTCATCCTCGTTGCGTTCGTGATCGCCGCGCTGGCGAGTGCGGGCTGTAAAGCGCCGTGCGACGGATACTTCTACTGCTTCCGCCCTTGCGAGCACGGGGCTTTCCACGCCGACAGCTATGACGAAGCCCGGGCGACTTGCCGCGCGTACGTCACGAGCGGGTATTGCGGCGCCGATGCAGATCCGAACGACTGCACCTGCGACTGCGAGAACTGATGCAGGGTTCCCCTGCTACCGCGTCGCGGTCCGCCGCGGCACCGGGACCAGCGACGGGCCGACGGTCTTCGCCCAGGTGACGCACGGGGTGGGCGTGGAGGAGATCGCCGCACACGTGCTGCGCGCGGCGAGGTGATCCGGTCGGGGTCCCGCGGCGCCTCGCGGACGGGGCGCTGTTGCAATTTCGATTTCTAACGAGTCGCATCAGCGAGGTCGGGCACTCCACGGCGCGAGGGTCCGGTAGCCCGCCACTCACCGATCGGCCGACTCGAGTTGCATCTGGTCGCTCTTTCACGGGCGGCTCAGGTGAGTCGAGCCCGCGGTCTTCTGAGTCGTAGAAGGCGCGGGATTCGGAGCGACGCCTTCGCTCGACGTGCGGCGTGACTCGATCATGCAGCGAGCTCGCCCGACTGCAGGCAGGCGAGCCCGCCGTTGGCGAGCTGGCCAAGCTGATTCACTTCTTGCCACTGCATCGATTCGCTTGCGAGAGCAACAGACCGCGCGTTCGCGTGTCCTCGGACCAGAACGTCGACGCAATCGAGCGTCGTTGCACTCACAAAGGCGGCAGTAATGGCTGAAGCAGTCGATGGCGAAGTGAGAAGTCTCCGTCGCAATACTTTCTTGGTGTTTGCGATGCTTGCGCTCGCGGCAGCTGGATGCGGCGGTAATGGGAGCGGTACTCCTCCGACCAGCAGTGGCGGCACCGCTGGCACTGGCGGTGGAGGTCCGTACGGCGGAGGGGTGCCACCGGTCGGAGGCGGAACCGATGGTGGCACGGGTGCTCCGCCGGCCGGCGCGACCAACATCGGTCTCGCCTCGAGCGGCACCCTGGGCAACCACCTGGTCACGGCGGACGGGAAGACACTCTATTACTTCGCGCTGGATCTTCCCGCGGCCGGCCAGCAGCCAGCGGTCTCGAACTGCAGCGGGAGCTGCCTCGCGTTCTGGCCGGTCTTCGACGTCGGCACGCCCACCCCGGCGACGGGGCTCAACGCCAGTGACTTCGGGGAGCTCGCCCGCTCGGATGGAACGATGCAGACGACGTACAAGGGTTGGCCGCTCTACCTCTTCGCCGGTGACACCAACACCGGGGCCACCAACGGCGACAACGTCAACGCGAACGGCGGGCCCTGGTACGTCCTGAAGCAGCCGTTCTACTCGGCGCTGGTGATGACCAAGACCGGAGGCCCGGCGGAGTACCTGTCCGATCCGGCCGGCCGGACCCTCTACGTCTTTTCGGGTGACACCGTGGGGACAGGCACCACTCCTCCGGTCTCCAACTGCACGGGGACCTGTCTGGAGAACTGGCCTGCCTTCCTCGCTGGCGGCAACGTCCTTCCCACCGGCCTGGATCCCTCGAAGCTGACGACCTTCACTCGTTCCGATGGGACGCAGCAGTCGGCGTTCGACGGCCACCCGCTCTACTACTTCGTCCAGGACGCGGCGCCTGGCCAGATCACGGGACAGGGCGTCGAAAACTTCAGCACCGTCGACCCGACCTCCCTCTAGGACCGACGACCGATCCGACTCTTCTCGCCCGCTCCCGGGCTGCGGCCGAGCCCGGGAGCCGGCGCCAGCTCGTGTAGGTCCAAACCGAAACAGCAACCATCAACAAGGAGAAGTCGAATGAAGATCAATCGTGGAGCGATCACTGCGGCCTGCTCGTTCTTGCTCACCATCGCCTCGATGATCGCGCCCGAGGTTCACGCCCAGACAGGCGCGGTGAAGAACATCGTGCTCGTCCACGGTGCGTGGGCCGACGGATCCGGATGGAAGGGTGTTCGAGACATCCTCGCCCGTGACGGCTACGACGTCACCGTCGTGCAGGAGCCGGAGACCTCGTTCAAGGAAGATGTCGAGGCCGTCCGGCGGATCCTGTCGCTCCAGGAAGGGAAGACCCTCCTGGTTGCTCACAGCTATGGCGGGGCGGTGATCACCGAGGCCGGAACACATCCGACGGTGGCCGGTTTGGTCTATGTCGCCGCGCACATGCCCGACGCCGGCGAGAACGAGGCAGACGACGGGAAGCGTTTCCCGAGCGACCTGACCAAGGCGGGAGCGATCAGGACGACGCCCGACGGATTCACCTATCTCGATCCGGCGAAGTTCCACGAGTACTTCGCTGCGGATCTCCCACCATCGCAGGCGGCGTTCATGGCGCGATCGCAGGTGCTGAACAAGGCCGAGAACTTCAAGGGCGTCATCTCCATCCCGGCGTGGAGGAGCAAGCCGAGCTGGGCGCTGGTCGCAGGGTCGGACCGGACGATCAATCCCGAGCTCGAGCGCTGGTATGCGAAGCGGGCCAACAGCCAGACCGTGGAGGTCAAGGGCGCCAGCCACGCCGTCTACGTCTCCCATCCCAAGGAGGTCGCGGCGCTGATCGAGCAGGCAGCGAAGAACGTCGGAGAAGCTTCGGCGGCACGGGAGTGACGCCCGGCCGTCACCGGGTTCCAGTCCGGCGCCGCACCGGGACCAGCGACGGCCCGCCCCCGCGGAAACGCGCGACCTCGATCTCGTACTTGCGGATCTTGTACCCGATGATCCGCTCGGTCGTTCCGAGCAGCCGCGCCGCCTTCGCCCGGTTCCCTCGCGAGCTCTTCAGCGCGTCCACGATCAGATCCTTCTCGTACTGCTCGATGGCGTCGGAGAGCGACGACTGCATCGTGGTCCCGGACGCCTCCGCCGTCTGGAGCGTCGGCGGCAGGTCGTGCCCGTGGATCACCTGCCCGTCGCAGGTCAGCACCGCCCGCTCGGTGATGTTCTCCAGCTCCCGCACGTTCCCCGGCCAGTGGTAGCTCATCAGCATGTCGATCGCCGGCGTGGCGATCCGCTTGATGCGCTTGTTGTGCCGGCGCGCGTACTTGATGAGGAAGTGATCCGCCAGGAGCATCACGTCCGGCTTCCGGTCGCGCAGCGGCGGCACGAAGATCGAGAACACGTTGAGCCGGTAGTACAGATCCTCGCGGAACTGCTTCTCCGCCATCGCCGCCTCGAGATCGCGGTTGGTCGCCGCGATGAGCCGGACGTCGGCCTTGATCGTCTCCGTCCCTCCGAGGCGCTCGAACTCCCCTTCCTGGAGCACGCGCAGGAGCTTCACCTGGGTGGCGAGGTTCAGCTCACCCACCTCGTCGAGGAACAGCGTTCCCCCGTGGGCCAGCTCGAACCGCCCGCGCTTCCGGGCCTGCGCGCCGGTGAACGCGCCCTTCTCGTAGCCGAAGAGCTCGGACTCGATCAGCGTGTCCGGGAGCGCGGCGCAGCTCACCTTGACGAACGGCTTCGAGGCGCGCGGTGAGTTGTAGTGGATGGCGTGGGCGATGAGCTCCTTGCCCGTACCCGACTCGCCCCGGACCAGGACCGTGGTCGCGCTCTGCGCCACCTGGGCAATCTGCTCGTAGACCTGCTTCATCGGCCCGCTGGTGCCGACGATGTTCGACAGGTCGTAGCGCTCCTCCAGCTCGGAGCGGAGATTCTTGTTCTCCGCCACGAGCCGGGTGCGCTCGTCCTCGATCGCCCGCTGCGCCCGCAGCGCCTGGGCCATCATCGCCGCCACCACGCCGAGGAACTGCATCTCGGACTGGAAGTCCCGCCCCGGCTGGAACGGCACGTCCACCATCAGGACGCCGGCGGGCTGGCGGTCGAAGGTGATGGGGAGGCAGAGGACGCTGACTTCCGGAGAGCCGGTCCTTCGGCGCTGGAAGGCCCGGTTCAGGAGCAGCGGCTCCCGGGCGCTCGCCGGGACCACCACCGGTCGTCCGGATTGCAGCACCCGCCCGATGATTCCCTCGCCGGGGCGATAGCGCGCGCCGAGCCCTTCGCCCGAGATGCCCACCGCCGCGTCGACTTGCAGCGCGCCGGACTCCTCGTGGAAGAGGAAGACCGCGCCGCGGACGATCCCGATTGCCTCCTCCAGCAGCTCGAGCGCCCGCTCCAGGACGGCGCGGACCTCGCCTGCGCGGGCCAGTGCCCGGCCGATCTCGGCGAGCACCGCCAGCGCGCGCTGATCGTCGCGTGCGAGGTTGGCGCGCCTGGACACGGTGCGTCAGCGTGCCAGGGGCCGCCGGCCGGCCGCAACCGCTTCAGGTCCAGCGGAAGAGTCGCAGGGCCAGCAGGAAGCTCCCCACCCCCCAGACCCCCAGGACCAGGGCCGGTCCGCCCAGGGCGGCCACCCCCGCCCCGTCGATGGAGATGGCCCGGAGCCCGTCGATGAGGGCGGTGAGGGGCAGGGCCCGGAGGAGGGGCTGGAGCCACCCAGGGAAGTGGCTCGCCGAGAAGAAGACCCCCGAGACCACGGTCATCGGGAGGGTGACCAGGTTCATGAGGCCGCTGGCGGTCTCCGAGCTCTGGGCCCGGCTGGCCACCAGCGCCGAGAGGCCTCCGAAGCAGAGCGCTCCCAGGAGCGCCCAGACGACGAAGGTGAGCGTGCTCCCCGCGACGCGCACGTCGAAGATGAGGCGGGCGAACCCGAGGAAGAAGAGCACCTCGAGGAACGCGAGGAGGAGCCGGCCGGTGGCGAAGGCGAGGAGGAAGTCCCCCCTTCGCATCGGCGTCGCGGCCAGCCGGCGGAGCAGCTTCCCCATCCGCATCTGGACGATGACCCACCCCAGCCCCCAGATGCTCGAGGACATGATGCCGAACCCGAGCAGCCCGGGGACGAGGAAGTCGATGTAGCGCTTGCCGGGGACGGTCACCTGCTCCTCGGCGAGCGGACGGGGATCGGTCCGTCCCGCCGCGCGCTGGAGCGCGTCCACCGCCAGCAGCCGCGCCGAGCGGGCGTCGGGCTGGGTCGAATCGAGGAGGAGGCGCGGCGTCTCCGAGGGCACGACCGCCAGGGCCACCTTCCCTTTCCGGAGAGCCTCCCGCGCCTCGTCGGGGGTCATCTCGGTCACGGACAGCCCGTCGCTGGCCCGGAGCGCGGCGACGACCGCGGCACGGTCCGGCCCCTCGGCGACGGCCACCGACAGGCGCGTTCCCGCCTGGTTGCGGAAGGCCAGCCCGAGAGCGATCGACATCAGCAGCGGGAAGCCGAAGACCCAGAAGGTCGCCGCCGGCTCACGGGTGAAGGTGCGCAGCCGCATCAGGAGCAGCTGCCAGAACGGATTGAGCCAGCCGGCCGCGCCCTTCATCCCTGCTCCGCCTCGGTGAGCGTCCGTCCGGTGAGGGCGAGGAACACGTCGTCGAGCGTGGCGGCCCGGGTGGAGAGCCGCACCAGCTCGCTCCCGTGCTCGTCGGCGATGCGGAGAAGTCCCGGCACTGCCTCGTGCAGCGCCTGCACCGAGAGCGACACCGTCTCTCCTCGCTGGCGACGGCCGCTGAAGCCGGGCACGCGCTCCAGCGCCTCGGTCGGGATGGGCGGACTGGCCACGAACTCCACGAGCTGCTCGCCGCCGAGCGAGTGCACCAGCTCCTCCGGGCTGCCGCGGGCGACGATCTTGCCGTGATCGACGATGACGATGTCGTCGCAGAGGACGGCGGCCTCCTCCATGTAGTGGGTGGTCAGCAGAACCGTGCGGCCGCGCCCCTTCAGGCCCTCGATGATGGTCCACAGCCCCCGCCGGCTCACCGGATCCAGCCCGGTGGTCGGTTCGTCGAGGAAGAGGAGCTCGGGGTCACCCACCAGCCCGACGGCAAGAGCGAGCCGCTGCTTCTGGCCACCGGAGAGCGTACCGACCCGGGCGTTTCGCTTGTCCTCGAGCGCCACCTGCCCCAGCACCACCTCCACCCCCGGCCCCCTCGGGTAGAAGCTGCGGAAGAGGGTCAGCGTCTCCTCGACGGTGAGCTTCTCGTGGAAGCGCGTCTCTTGCAGCGCCACCCCGATGCGCGCGCGGATCCCGTCGGCGTCGTCGGCCCAGGTGCGTCCGAGGACCCGCACCTTGCCCGAGGTCGCCGGCTGCAGGCCCTCGAGGATCTCCACCGTGGTGGTCTTCCCCGCCCCGTTGGGTCCGAGCAGGCCGAGGCAGGTGCCCGCGGGCACCGAGAAATCCAGCCCGTCCACGGCGACCAGGTCGCCGAAGCGCTTCACCAGCCGCTCCACCTCGATCGCCAGCGCCGCCATGAGGAGGGGGCCTGTTACTCAACGCGGTGGGGGCCAGGCAAGCGAGATGCCACTCGCTCTCGCCTCCGCCCGGCGGTTCGCCGCGCCGACTCTCGCTCGTCGATCGATCGTCATACGTCCGATCGTCATACGTCGCTCAGCGCCATGCGATGGCGGAAGCTGCGTTGCGATGACAACGACCTGACCATTCGACCGAGCGGGATGGCGGCGGGGTGACAAGCGATCACCGGCGACTGAAGGCGCCTTGACCGAGATCCGAGCGCAGGCGTACTCGGCCGCACTCCGCGCGACGAGCTCGCTCGGGGCGTGGAGGGCTGTCCAACCCGCAGGCGGATGCCAGACCGGCATCCGGGATCCCCCGTACATGCGACTCCGACCTCGTCCGTCTCTGCTCGTCTCGCTCGTCATCCTGTCCAGCGCCGCTCTCGCCGCCCCCGACAAGGGCAAGGACCACAACAAACCCGATCCGGCGACCATCGCCGCTCGCCAGAAGATCTTCGGAAAGGAGAACGTGGATGCCGGCTCCGGGCAGGTCCGGAACGACAAGGTCATCTTCTCCTGGATCACCAACGCCAGCTTCGCCGCCTCGGTGAAGGGCCGGATCGTCCTGCTCGACACCTTCGTCACCCGCCTCGAGATCGCGCCCGGTCGCACCCCCTTCACCATCCAGGATCTGGTCGATCTCGAGCCCGAGGCGCTCTTCATCGGCCACGGGCACTTCGACCACGCCGATAACGCCGCCTATCTGTCGAAGAAGACGGGGGCGACCATCTACGCCTCGCCGGAGACCTGCGACAACATGCAGCTCGACGCCGCACGCCTCGCCGGCCTCATCGGCGGCGCGTCCAAGGTTCCCTGCGTCTCCCTGACCTCGCGCGGCTCGATTCCTGGCAGCGAGGTGGTGACCATCCACCAGCTGGAGCCCCTCGCGACCATCAAGGCTTTCAAGCACCTCCACTCCACCAACACCGCCCCGCAGGACACCAGCTTCCCGCCGGTGGTCATCAACACTCCCGACGCCGGCGTCTGCGCTCCGCCCTGCAACCTGGCCGACCCGCGTGACAAGGACATGTTCCCTGCTGGCACTTCGCAGAACTCGGTCCTCGACCTCTCCACGTCGCGCGCCGGCCAGGGAGGACCAATCAGCATCTATTACGTGTTCCAGCTCCGGGGCGGCAAGGAGTTCACCTTCGCCTGGCACAACACCACCGGCGCCCTGCGCGAGGGCTGCGCCCTTCCCAACAACATTCCCGGCACCAACCCGCCGCAGCCGAGCCAGCCCGGCCAGGACGCGAGAGGCTGCTTTGGCCCCGAGGTTGGCCAGAAGCTTGCCAATCTGATGGAGTTCCTCGGCCCCACCGACGTCGAGGTCGGCTCGGTCGTGAGCCTCGGCTTCGGCATCAACGGCGAGCGCGACATCGTCGACTACAACTCGCACGTGGCCCCGAAGATCTTCATCCCCAACCACGTCACGGCGGTGGCGGTGGAGAGCTCGTCGCTGGAGTGGAAGGTGGGCTACCGGAAGCAGCAGGACGCCATGGGCATCCCCGCGGCGGACCGTCCCGAGCTGCGCTGGCTCGTCGACCCGAACGACTACCTGCGGCCGATCGTCTTCGACGTCGACGACCCCCGCTGGGACAAGTCGCACCGGCACGACTGACGCTTTCATGAGAGAAGGGTCAGTGTCTTCCCCGCGCACGGGAAGGCACTCGACCGCCAAGCCAGCGCCACGATGCGCGCGCACCAGCGGGTGGCCACGCTCAACCAGCGGCCCCGGGGGGGACCCGCATGCGGAGCCCCACGCATTCTGGCAGGCGGGTCTCCGACTGGCCTCGCAGAGACGAGCGGGGCGCTGCCCACGCGGGTCGGGTAGCGCCCCGTTCGACTGTCGAGGGTCACGTCCTGCCTACTCGAACGTTCCCTCGAGCTTCTTGCCTCGCTGCTGGGTGGCCTGCCGGATCGCCTCACGTAGACGGTACTCGTCAGCGTCCGGCCGACTGAAGTCGATGCCCGCCGTCGCCTTCCCCCACGCGCGCGCATCGCCGTGGTCCTTGCTCATCTCGCACCGGTCGTAGCGATCCCCTTCGTCGTCGTGCTTCCCGCCGTCCTTGAAGAGCTCGAGCAAGTCGCTCGCCGCGGCGTCGTAGAGGTTGAGCGGCGGCACTCCGAGGATGAGGTCGACGGTCTTGAAGATGCTCGACAGGCTGGCGTGGGTCTTGAGCAGGTAGCCCGGCTTGATCGAGGGGCCGATGGCCAGGAAGAGCGACCGGCTGCCGTCCACGTGATCGAAGCCGTTCTGGGTATCGTCCTCCACCACGAAGACGACCGTGTCCCTCCAGCAGGGGCTCTTGGACAGGAGATCGACGGTGCGCCCGAGGGCGTCGTCGTTGTCCTGCACGAAACGGACGAAGTCCCAGGGCTGGCTTCCGTCCGGATAGATGTCGTTCACCCCGCCGCCGTGGTCGTTCGGGTAGTAGATATCGACGAAGTTCGGGAGCTTGCACTCCCCCTTCTTCCGGTCGACGTAGTGCGCCTCGAAGATCTGCTGGAAGCGGCCGAACCGGCTGAACCGCGTCGGATCCTCGGGGAGCGGCGCATCGGGGATTCCGGTGTTGAACTCGGGGAACGCCTGGTCGCTCCGGTCGCGGATCACCTTCTCCATGGGCACGTTCACGTGGTTCCGGATGCCGGTCGGATCGGTCTGGACGTCCTCGGACACCAGCGCGAATTCGTAGCCGTTTCCGAAGTTGACGAAGGATCGACCGTGACGCACGAGGTGCAGCGCGATGCCGCCGTGCTGGTTGTAGTCGTTCGGGTCGGGGGAGCTGTTGGCATCGGTGAACCCGAGGCGACCCGGATACGGGAGGTACGAAACCGGGTTGTCTCCGGAGTCTCCGCGCCGGCCGCCGTAGGACGCCGGCCAGTGCGTCTCCTCGAACTCGCTGGTGTAGGTGTTGGTCAACCAGCGATGCCCGTCGGACGAGACTGACGGCTCGAGGAAGAAGTTGTCCGAGAAGGCGTACTTCAGCGCCAGCGCGTGGTGGTTGGGCGAGGCCGCAACTCCGAGCGAGAAGGTCGGCTCACCATTCACCGGCTGGCCGGAGCTGGTGGCTGTGATGTCGCCCAGAAGAAGGTCGTGGGTGGCGTTCTCCTTGTTGATGAAGACGACGTGCTTCACCCGCTTCCGGACCGACTCGATCTTGGCCCGGAGCGCCTCCTGCTCGTCCTCGCTCGTGTGCCGGAGGAAGCCGTTGTTCTTCAGGACCCGCTCGGTGTACCGCACCAGCTGGTGCGAATCGGGGACCGCGATGATGCTCACCGAGCCGATCGTCGAGGACCGCGGCGAGCCCAGGTTGTCCGGCGGGTTGGGGTCGTTCGGTCCGGCTCCCCTGGCCCTCGCGTTGGCGACGTAGAGCGTTTTCCCATCCGTGCTCACTGCCACGGAGGAGGGCCACCATCCGGTTGGGATATGCCCCTGGACCTTCCCGTTGCGAATGACCGCCACGGCGTTGAGCCCGGCCTCGGCCACGTAGAGGCTCTTGCCGTCGGGCGACAGGGCCAGAGCGACCGGCTGCACTCCCCGGAGCACCCGGTCGGCGCCTCTCAGCGGCGACAGGGGGATGGTGTCCACGTCCTTCCACTTCCCTGGCCGGATGACCGCCACCGAATCGTCGTTCCCGTTGGCGACGTAGATCGCGTCCGGTCCGACCGCGAAGGCGTTGGGATGCGGTCCGCCGTAGACCCTCGCGTCGTCGTCATCGTCATCGTCCCGGTTCAGGACCTGGTCGAGTTTCTCGGCGATCGCCGGACCGGTCTTCACCACCGCGGTCCGCGAGGCAGCGGTCGGGCTGGAGACGTCGAACACCCACACCGAGTTGCTTTCCGGCGCATTGGGCGAGCCGAGCCCGGGCACGGTGAAGTCCTGCACCGGCGTGGTCACGTAGCCACAGCGGATACCGGCTGGGTCGCGAAGGGCGTCGGACAGCGCCCGCGGATCCACCTTGGTGATCTTGATTGCCCGGTCCGTCCGAGTCTCGTCCGGATATCCCGCGCCGGGGTAGCAGAGCGGGTAGTCGGCGTTCAGGTCTCCGGTGGGGTTGGCCGGGTCGAGATGCTTGAACTGGAACGTTCCCACGTTGGCGACGTAGAGCTTCCGCCCGTCCGCGGAGAGCGCGACGTCGTACGGGTAACGCCCCACCGGGATGCGGGCCTTCACCGCCGAGAAGTTGTTCGGCTCGAGGATCTTCCCGGTGGCGTCCACCCCGGTCGCAATCGCCCGGGTGTCGAGCACGTGGACCTGGAAGGCGCCCTGATCGACCACGTACAGGAACTGCCCGTCTGGAGAGAGCGTCATCTTCCCGGGAAAGGTGCCCTTGAACCGTGGCGACGGTGCGGTTGGGCTCATCGGGGCGGCGAAAGCGTTGGCCGCTCCGTTGAGGTTGACCGACCCGATGATCTTCCCGGTCGCGGTCTCGCCCACCCAGACGTTGCCGATCTCCCCGCCCGAGGCGAAGAAGCGGGCGCCGTCGCGCGAGAAGGCCACTCCCATGAAGGTCGAATCGATATCGATCCGCTGCACGCTCGGCGTCGCAGAGGAGAGCTGCGAGACGAGCGTCACCGAGAACGGAGTGATGCCGCTGTTGATGGTGGCCAGCGTCTTGCCGTCCGGGGAAAGCGCGAGCCCGAAGGGCTTCGGCGCCCCGATGCTCACCTCCACTCCAACGGGCGTGACGATCCTCCCGCTCGGCAGCACCGCGGCGTCGAGCCCATCGATCGTCGCGTGCCGCGTCGCGGGCAGGTTCCCCGCCGGCGCGCCGTAGCGCAGGAACTGCGAGCCGTCATCCCGTCTCCAGGCCACCAACGACGTGCCGAACAACAGCAGCGCCCCGGCCAGGAGCAACGTCCTCCATCGAGTCAAACGCATCTCAGTTTCCTCCGAGGGCGCGGGTCCTTCCCGCGCTGCCCGACTCACTAGGCCTCCCCAGCGGCAACGCGATGGAACCCCCGCCAACACTCGATTGCGGTGGCGAGGCATCGCGGGCGATCCGCGCGCCGCGAGCGCACGCGGCGGACGGTCTGGAGCCTGACGTTCCGGACACTTGCCGCAGCAGAGTCGAAGATGAGTCACCGATGAGCTTTCAAGGCCCCGGGCCTCATCGTCCTCTCATCGTTCCTCGACCGGAACGTGCGCGAGCCGTGACGGAACTGCCGCATGCACCGCCCGCCCGGCCGGAAAGACCTTCGAGTCAGCGACTGGCGCGCAGCAGCTCCCGGCCGAAGCGAGCCCGGTAGCGCTCGCGGAGCTCTGCCAGCGCCTTGCTGTCATGGGTCTGCTGGTACCAGGACCCCACGCGCCACCAGTAGTCCCCGGACTCGTCGAGGTCGCAGGCCTTGGTCAGCTCGGCTCTGGCCTCGGGCCAGTGGTTCTGCTGGAGCGAGACCAGCCCGAGCCAGTAGTGCGGATCGATGAGCTCGGGCGCTGCCGCGCTCGCCCGGGCGCACGCAGCCTGCGTCTTCGTGAGGCTGGAGGCCTTCGCCTCCATCAGGCAGCCGAGGAGCGCCCCTCCGGGAGCGCCCGGGAAGCGCTTCTCCAGATCGCGGGCGAGCGTCCGGGCCTTGCTCAGCCGGGAGCGCTCCACCTCGCCCTGGGCGGTGCGCATGGCCTCGACGTAGGCAGCCTCGCGAGCGGGCTCGACGGAGAAGACCGCGAGCCGCCGCCGGTCCTGACGGCAGTCTCGTAGCAGCTGCTGCACCGCCGGCCCCTGCCCTGCCTTCGCCGCGACCCGCTCCGCCGCGGTCAGCGCCCCGGCGCGCTGGTAGGTCTGACCGAGGGCGAGCCACTGATCGCTCCCGGCGCCCGGGTCCTTCTCCAGCACGGCCTCCACCGGCTGCAAGACTTGCAATGCCGAGGTCGACTCCTTGCGGACCAGGTGCACGTGGGCGAGCGCCAGGCGCGTGGACGGCATCGCCTGGTCCATCGACACCGCCGCCCGGCAGAGGGTCACCGTCTCCTCGGCCCGCGAGGCGCGCTGCGCGGCCACGTGACAGGCGTACCCCTGGACGACCGGGTCGTCCTTCGCGGTTCGTGAGAGAGGCTCGATCAGCGCCCACGCTCCCGCGACATCACCCCGGTCGAGCTTGAGCTTGGTCTGGCGGACGGTGGACGCCGTGTCCCCCGAGGATGCCGGACCGGTGTCCAGCTCGACCGTGCCGGAGGCCAGGGCCTGGGTGCTGGCGAGGGCCGCCTCCCGGCTGGAGGACTCGGCGAGGTCGGGGGGATACGCCTCGATCGCCGCCCGGTACTCGCGCGCCCAGGCCTTGAGCAACGCGGAGCTGGTCGCGCCCCGGAACTCGAGGCTCACCTCGATCACCCGGATGCTCGCGGCCGAGAAGCTCACCTGCTTCGAGTCCGCCACCGGCGACATGAGCCAGTCCGGCGAGCGCTCGTGGATCGCGCCCAGCGTGTGCGCCAGCTCGTGGAGCAGCGCCGCCGTCTCCTTGTGCAGGCGGCGCTCGCGCGTCACCCGGTCCAGCTCCGAGGTCGAGAGCCTGTCCAGCGTGCGGTGGATGGCGTCAGTCTCCGCGGCCGAGACCATCCCCCGGAGGGCGATGTGCTTTCCGAAGTAGCTCGCCATGCCGATCTGGTCGTGCGAGGTCGCGACGCGCTCGACCGAGGACACGAATCCGACCACCCAGTCGACGCCCTGGCCGTCGTCGCGCGCACGGAGCGCCCGCAGATGCACCTCGAGCGAGTCGGAGGAAGCGTTGTCCCAGGGCTTCACCTCCACCACGTCCAGCCGCACGCCGAACTGGGGGATGAAGACGCGGTTGGCCCGATCGAACTGGGCGAGGATCTTGTCCTCCCAGCGAAGCGTCTGCCGCTGGTAGTCCCCGTCCACCCAGACACGGACCTTCATCGGGCGGATGGCCTTCTCCGGCACCGTGTCCGCCACCGGGGTCGCGCCCACTCCGGTCGGGGTGATCTTCTTCGCGTAGTCGCGCTGGATGTCCTCGGTCGTCCGGCAGCCGGCGAGGAACGAGGCGGCGACCAGCAGGCTTCCGAGGAGCAACCCGATCGGCGCGCGCACGCGCCGCACGGTAACAGTGGCCTCTCGACCGCCTGGCGTCCGGAGTGGTGGACCGGGTCGTGGCCACGCCTCCCCCGCCGCCCGACACCGGCGCAACCCATCGAGATTGCACCGCTGCTGGAAAGGAGGCTTTGCTCCGCCCGGTGACCTGGGACGTCCTCGTCGTCGGCGGCGGTGTGGTGGGCTGGAGTGTCGCGCACCACCTCGCCCGTGCCGGAGTGCGCCGCATCCTGGTCGTGGACCGCGGCGGCGGGAGCACCGAGCGCGCCACGGGCGGCTTTCGCGCGCAGTTCGCGACCGAGGTGAACGTCCGGCTGTCGCTCCTCTCCCGGCGGAAGCTGCTCGCCTTCCAGGAGGAGACGGGCGTCGACCCGGGCTACCGGCCCGCCGGCTACCTGTTCCTCGCGGCCACTCCGGCGCAGACGCGACAGCTCGCGGCGGCGCTCGAGGTCCAGCGGTCGTGCGGATGCGACGACGCGGCCCTGGTCGACCTCGAGGACGTCCGCCGACTCGCCCCCTGCATCCGGACCGAGAACGTGGTGGGTGGGACGTTCTCTCCCCACGACGGGTTCATCCGGCCGATGGAGATCCGACGCGGGTACCTCGAGGCCGCCCTGCGCGCCGGGGTGGAGCGCCTCGACGCAGACGTGACGGGCATCTCGCGGGTGGGCAGCGCGCTCCGGGTCGAGACCTCGGCCGGCCGGCACGAGGCGGCCACGGTGGTGAACGCCGCGGGAGCCTGGGCGGCCCGGCTCGGAGCCCTGGCCGGGGTGGACGTCCCGGTGCAGCCGCTCCGGCGGCAGGTGGCGCGGACCGAGCCCACCGACGCGGTTCCCGCCTCGACGCCGATGACCATCTTCGCGGACGGCTTCCACTTCCGGGTGCGCGACGACCACGTGCTCCTCCTGTGGCCGACGGACGGCGGGGCGGACCCGTTCGACGTCTCCGTCGAGCCGGAGTGGACGGCCACCGTCGCCGCCGCCGCGCGGGAGCGCGTCCCGGCGCTGGCCACCGTTCCCGTCGCCTCCACCTACGCAGGGCTCTACGAGATGTCTCCCGACGAGCACGCCCTGCTCGGACCCGCCGTCGGGCTCGAGCAGCTCTTCCTGGTGAACGGGTCCTCGGGGCACGGAGTCATGCATGCCCCGGCGCTCGGGCAGCTGGCTTCGGAGATGCTCACCGGCCGAAAGCCCTCACTCGACGTGCAGCCGCTTCGCCCGTCTCGGTTCGCCGAGGGTCGCCCGAATCCCATCCGGCGTCTGCTGTAGCGGATCTTCTCGCCCGGTCCCGGCGGGGTCCGCAGCGCGTGCGTCGATCGGTCTCCTGCTGGCCGTTCGGGCCCGGAGGCCCTCCCCCCGCTCTGCGGCTGCGAGTAGAAGTCGGTTCATGAACGCCGAAGACGCCTCTCGCATCACCCAGATCGCGCTCATGGCCGCCATGGCCGACGGCCACATCTCCGCCGACGAGCAGCGCGAGCTCGCCTCCGTGGCCTCCCGCCTCGGGGTTCCCTCGGCGACCACCGCGCTCGATCAGCCGGCCGCCGCGCGCCAGGGCATCGGCGTGCTCGCGGCCTCGCTCTCGGATGCCGACGCCCGGCGCACCGCCTACGAGGTCGCCCTCGCGATCTGCAGCGTGGACGGCCCTCCGAACGCTCCCGAGCAGACGTTCCTCAGCGGGCTCCACGGAGCGCTCGGGCTCGGCCCTGCGGCCACGCACGAGTTCGAGACCCAGCTGCGGGAGCTCAGCGCCGCTCCGCTGGGAGGCGCGTTGCCCGCGGGCACCGCCACCGACGACGCATCGCTGGATCAGCGCATCCTCCAGCAGGCAATGCTCACCGGGGCGCTGGAGATCCTCCCCGACCGGCTGGCGAACCTGGCCATCCTCCCGCTGCAGCTCCGGCTGGTCTACGAGATCGGCCAGCGCTACGGCCAGCAGCTCGACGCGAACCAGGTGAAGGACCTCGCCGGGACCTTCGGGCTCGGCGCCGCGGCCCAGCTGGTCGAAGGCATGGTGCGCAAGGTCCTGGGTGGCGTTGCCTCGGGAATCCTCGGTGGGCTCCTGGGCGGCGCCACCGGCGTGGCGGCAGGAGCGGCGGTGACCTTCGCCTCCACCTACGCGCTCGGCCACGCGGCGCAGGTCTACTACGCGCAGGGACGGAAGCTCTCCGCCGACGACCTTCGTGCGCTGTTCACCCGGTTCCAGGGCGAGGCGCAGGGGCTGCTGCCCCAAGTCCAGGGCCAGATCGAGTCGCTGGCCAAGCAGGTGAAGCTGCCGGAGGTCCTGCAGCAGATCCGCACCGGCGCGTTCTGAGCGCAGCGCCGCCCGGAGTCACTCGTAGCGGAGCGCCTCGATCGGATCGAGCCGGCTCGCCTTGCGCGCCGGATAGAGGCCGAACACCACGCCCACCGCGCCGCTGAACACCACCGCGAGGATCATCACGTCCGGGCGGAAGGCGACCGGCCAGTGGAAGGCCGCGGTGAGCCAGCGCGCCACGCCGATCCCGGCGGTGATCCCGAGCACTCCTCCGGCCACGGCGAGGACCACCGCCTCGCCCAGGAACTGGCGCAGGATGTCCCGTCCGCGCGCGCCGACCGCGATGCGGGTGCCGATCTCCCGGGTCCGCTCGGTCACGCTCACCAGCATGATGTTCATGATGCCGATGCCGCCGACCAGCAGCGACACCGCGGCGACGATGGCCAGGAACAGCGTCACCGTCCGGCTGCTCTCCTCCTGCGCGCTGGCCACCTCGGCCAGGTTCCGGATCTGGAAGTCGTCCTCGGACGGCCCACCGATGCGGTGACGATCGCGGAGGAGCTCGGTCACCTGACGCTCGGCGGTGGTGGCGTTGGTGGCGCTGATGAAGATGGTGCCCTGGAGGAACTTCCCCAGCCCTCCCTGGATCTTCGCCTGGAAGGTGGTCCGGGGGATGAAGACCACGTCGTCCGAGTCCTGCCCGGTGGGCGTCTGTCCCTTCTTCCCCGCGACCGCCACCACCTGGAAGGGGATGTTCCGGATGCGGACCGTCTGCCCCACCGGGTTGGAGCCGACGCCGAAGAGCTTCTCGGCCACCGTTCCACCGAGCACCACCACCTTCGTGCCGGTGTCCACGTCGGAGTCGGTGAAGCGGGTGCCCAGGGCCATCGGCCAGCTGCGGATCTCGAAGTAGTCCGGCTCGGTCCCGGCGATCTGCGTCGTCCAGTTCTGCTCCTCGCTGAGCACCTGGGAGCTGCTGCGGAGGTAGGGCACCGCATACCGGACGGTGGGCACCTCGGCGCGGATCGCCTTGAGGTCCTCCCAGGT
>Ga0081540_1001870_pt1 | contig 17629 bp, 14 predicted proteins | sample TabmetS2T1R1_FD_71024 | JGI IMG/M metagenome (GOLD analysis project Ga0081540, IMG submission 71024) | Tabebuia heterophylla rhizosphere microbial communities from the University of Puerto Rico - S2T1R1 | ecosystem: Host-associated > Plants > Roots > Rhizosphere ... | reverse complement strand
GCACACCGCCGGTGGTGGTGCCGCCGCCGCCGACGGCGCCGACTTCGACGTCAGAACCGTCGCCAGCACCGACACCGCTGCCGACGCAGACTTCGGGAGGCGCAACGAGCGTCGGTAACCCAGCCCCGTCGACGTCACCCGAGCAGAACGGGACGCAACCGGTCGTGCCTGGCGGCGGACCCAACGGGGGTGGAGGCGGCGTGGCGGGTGGCGTCGTGCAGCCCGGAGGCGCGCCGACTTCACCGTTTGGAGGCCTACTGTCATCAGCCCCGGGCGGGGAGATGAGCATGTCTCGCCCACCAGCGGCGACAACAAACGGCACTCGGGGTCTCGTCTCGGCGGCTCCCAGCGGCTTCTCCTCACAGGCGTCGAGTGCAGCCAACAATCAGCCCCTGGCAACGCCACATGCCATCGGCGACAGCGGAATCGGATTACTGGCGGCCCTGGTCGGCGTATTCGCCGTCGCGGTTACCGCCGTGGTTGGCGCCGCAGGATTCCGCAGTTCCCGGCGCCGCTACTGATACGCGGCCCAAGCCGCCAGCGTGAGCTGGTATGAACGCAAGCATGACCACGAGCGGTGTCCTGGATCCGGCAGACGAAGTCGTCGTCCTGCTCGGCGATCTCATCCGGATCAACACGTCCAACCCCACCCATCCGGAGCGCCCAGCCGCCGAATGGGCCGCCGAGCGGCTCGCCGAGGTCGATATCGACGCCCGGATCTTCGAGTCCGAACCGGGCCGAGCCTCCGTGGTGGCTCGGGTACCTGGCACTGATCCAACTCGCTCTGCACTACTCATTCATGGCCATCTAGATGTGGTGCCCGCGGACGCGGCGGAGTGGACCGTCCATCCGTTCTCCGGAGAGGTGCGTGACGGCTGTGTCTGGGGTCGTGGCGCCATCGACATGAAAAACATGAACGCCATGACGCTGGCCGTTCTCCGGAACTGGGCGAGACATGATCACCGGCCGCCCCGGGACATCGTGCTTGCCTTTGTTGCCGACGAGGAGTCGGGCGGGGCGTTCGGCGCGCACTGGCTGGTGGACAACCACCCGGAGCTCTTCGCTGACTGCTCGGAGGCCATAAGCGAGGTCGGCGGCTACAGCTACTCGATCGGTAACGACCTGCGGCTCTATCCCATCGAAACCGCGGAGAAAGGCATCAACTGGCTGCGGTTACGAGCGACCGGTACACCGAGCCACGGTTCGATGTTGCAGGACGACAACGCGGTCACGCGGCTCGCGGCTGCGGTATCCAGAATCGGCGCGCACGAGTTTCCGGTGGTCGTGACGGACACGGTGCGGCGCTTCCTCGAAGAGCTCGCAAATCTCACCGGGCTTCCCATCGAGCCGGACAATCCGGAGCCTTCGCTGCGGATGCTTGGCAGCGCCGCGCGCGTGATCGGTTCGACGATCCGCAACACGGCGAATCCGACAATGCTTTCGGCCGGATACAAGGCCAATGTGATTCCCGGTACCGCGGAAGCCACGATCGACGCCCGCTTCCTCCCCGGGCACGAAGAAGAGCTGCTCGAGACGCTGGACGAGTTGATCGGTGAGGGGATAGACCGGGAGACCCTGGTCCGGGACATCGCGGTCGAAACAAGCTTCGACGGTGCCGTCGTGGACGCGATGGCCGAGGCGTTGCGTTATGAGGATCCCGGCGCTCGACCCGTCCCTTATCTGATGGGCGGCGGTACGGACGCCAAGTCGTTCTCTACTCTCGGCATTCGGTGCTTCGGGTTCGCGCCACTGCGTCTGCCCCCCGACCTGGACTTCGTCACAATGTGGCACGGTATCGACGAGCGCGTTCCGATCGACGGTCTGCGCTTCGGCGTACGCGTCCTCGACCGGTTCCTCTCCCGCTGCTGACATGCTGTTTGTCGCCGTGGCCGCGGCCTCCGATGACGTCGCGGCGACATCGGCCCGCACCGCCAAGGTGGCCCGGCTCGCCGCCCTGCTGCGCGAACTCTCACCGATGGAGGCTGCAATTGCCGTGTCGTGGCTCTCCGGTGCGCTCACCCAGAGGCAGATCGGCGTCGGCTGGGCGTCCCTGCGAGCTGAGTTGCCACCACCTGCGTCGGGCCCGACCCTCACGATCGTGGCGGTCGAGGAGACGTTTACGCGCATCGGAGCCGTCACCGGCGCAGGCTCGCAGCGCGAACGGCGACGGCTCTTGGACGGCCTGTTCGCCGCCGCAACCGAGCGGGAGCAGGCCTTCCTGAGACGGTTACTTGGCGGGGAGCTTCGGCAAGGCGCGTTGCTCGGGGTTATGGCTGACGCGGTGGCCCACGCCGCGGAGGTGCCGCTCGCCGACGTGCGAAAAGCGGCGATGCTTCGAGGCGATCTTCCGGCCGTCGCCGCCGCGGCGCTGGCCGGTGGCCGTTCGGCCCTCGCCGACTTCAAGCTGCAGGTCGGCCGTCCGATCGGGCCGATGCTCGCCCAGACCGCGGAAAATACGCAGGAAGCGCTGGCCCGGCTAGGTGGCGAGGCCGGGGTGGAATGGAAGCTTGACGGTGCCCGCTTGCAGATCCATCGCAGCGGATCGGACGTCGGCTTGTTTACCCGCACCCTTGACGATGTGACCGCACGATTACCTGAGATCGTGGAGTACGTAGGCGGTTTGCCGGCTCGGGACTTCGTGGCGGACGGGGAGGCGATCGCGCTCACGAAAGCCGGGCGACCGCGTCCGTTTCAGGTCACTGCCTCTCGGGTCGGATCTCGCGACCCGCTCGCCGGGCCGGCGCGGACGCCGTTGACGCTGTTTCTGTTCGACGCCCTGCACGTGGACGGCATGGACCTGCTCGACGAACCGACCGCCGAACGTCACCGCATCCTGTCCGACGTGGTTCCCGCGGCGAACCGGCCGGATCGGATCGTGGCAACGAATCCCGACGAGGCAAGCCAATTCCTCAGCGCAACGTTGGACCGCGGCCATGAGGGGGTCATGGTCAAATCGCTCACCGCGCCCTACGAGGCCGGCCGGCGCGGCAGTAGCTGGCTGAAGGTCAAGCCGGTGCACACGCTCGACCTGGTAGTTCTCGCCGTCGAATGGGGTTCGGGCCGTCGTCGCGGCTGGTTGTCCAACATTCATCTGGGCGCGCGAGATCCGGTCACTGGTGGATTCGTCATGCTCGGCAAGACATTCAAAGGCATGACGGACGAGATGCTGGCGTGGCAGACGGAGCGCTTCCGAGAGCTCGCCAGCGGCCCGACTGACGGCTGGGTGGTGCCGTTGCGACCCGAGCAAGTTGTCGAGATCGCTTTCGACGGGGTACAGCGCTCGTCGCGGTACCCGGGCGGATTGGCTCTACGTTTCGCCCGCGTTCTCCGCTACCGAGACGACAAACGCCCCGAGGAGGCGGACACCATCGATTCGGTTCGGGCGTTCTCCGCCGAGTGACAATCCGCTGCCGGACGCGCCCTAATGGATGAGTCCGGGCAGCGGCAGCAGGTCAGACGCCGGCGGCCGCGGACGGCGCAGCCAGACTCGTCGGCTGCCGTCGGTATAGCGCAGGACGCGGGCTAACTCCCAGCCGCCGTACTCGGCGTGCAACGAAAGCCGCACCGCTGCGGAAACCCGGGTGACATCTGCCGGTATCCGCAGCGGCGCGTATTCCCAGTCTGGATCGGCGTCCACTTCGACGCCCGCTGCCGTCATAACAGGCCATTCAACCCCGACCGCCCGGTTTACTCCACTGGGTCGGCCAAGGTCCTTGGTGCGCAGTCCCGGATCAGCAGGTCGGTCAGCCGGGTCCGGCGTGGCTGCGCACCGACCGTTCGTACCGCTCGCGCCAATGCGGGACCCGCGGCATGCACGACCGATAGGTGACGCTGCGCTCGGGTCAGTGCGGTATAGACGAGGGGGCGGGAAAGCATCGTGACCGACTCCGGTGGAAGCACCACGACGACCCCGGAGAACTCCGAACCTTGAGCCCGATGCACCGTGATGGCCCAGCCGTGGAGCAGATCAGCGAGCGCCTTTCCCTTGACCTCGGCCGGGCCAGAGGCGAACTCAACGGTGACGGTCCCGTCCGGGTCAACCTCGGCCACGACCCCGACCTCACCGTTGGCATAGCCAAACGGCTCCGCTTCCAAATGGTTGGCGGTCGCCACCACTCTGTCACCGACGTCGAACCGATGGCGTCCGTCGCCCGGGTTGAGCTGCGCCTTGAGCGCAACGTTGAGCGCGTGAGTGCCGGCCGGTCCCCGATGAATCGGGGTGACGACCTGCACCTGGTGAGCCGGTATCGCCAGGACTCGCGGGATCGAGTCGGTCACGAGCTGGGTGACCCGGTGCGCGGCCTCGGCCGATCCGCGGGCAGCAACCACGACCACCTCACGCGACGGGTCATTGACAGGTGGCAACGTCCCCTCGCGGACGCTTGTCGCCAGCCGCGCGATCGTTCCGCCCTCCGCCTGCCGATACAGCGTGCGGAGCGGAGTCACGGTAGCAACATCCGAGTCGATGACGTCAGCGAGCACTCGTCCCGGACCGATCGACGGCAGCTGGGCCGGATCACCGACAAAGAGCAGATGCGTGCCGTCCGCGCACGCCATCAGCAACGCGTTCGCGAGCTCTACGTCGAGCATGGATGCCTCGTCGACGACGACCACGTCCTCGTCCAGCGGCCAGTCGCGACCGCGCGCGAACCCGCCGGTGAAGCTGACCTCTTCGCCGCGCGTCCGGGGCTGGGCACCCAGCAGACGGTGCAGGGTCGACGCCGGCGCGCTGCACAACTCCTCCAAGCGTTTGGCCGCACGGCCGGTTGGAGCGGCGAGGGCGACCGAGCGCCCCGCCCGCTCGGCCAAGGCCACCAGGGCGGCCACGGTACGGCTCTTCCCGGTGCCCGGTCCTCCGGTGAGCACACTCACGCCGTCCCGCAACGCGTGCTCGACGGCCGAGCGTTGCGCCTCATCCAGGTCGAATGCATCGCTTTCCGTGTCGACCTCAATTGGGCGACCCGTCGCCAGCAGCCGGGCGATGCCCTGGGCGATGGCGGCTTCCGCTTCGGCATAGCGCGCTAGTCCGAGAAGCTCCTGACCATCGGTTCCGGCTGGGATCACGGACCCATGCGCCACCGCGGCATCGACTGCTGCACCAGGCTCACCGGCAGCGAACGGACGCAGGGCCACCTCGATGTCGGTCCGCGGACTCACGGTATGCCCGTCACGGGCGTCGCGCGCGAGAAGAAAGCCCACGAGGGCGCGGGCCCGCCGGGGATCGTCGCGGGTGACGCCTGGAATCGCGGCCCGGGCCAGCTGGTCAGCGTCGGTGATCGTGACCCCAATAACGCCGAGGAGTAGCCAGGGATCCTCCCGTAGCAATCGAGCGGCGGGTGGCCCCAACTGGTCATGCAAACGGGACGCCAGCCGGGGATCGAGCGCGGCGGGGACGAGCAGCTCGACCACCTCGTACACCGGTGCCGCCGCCAGAAACGAGGACAGCAACCGCCCCGCGCGGACCGGGCCGACCTTCGGCAAGGTCGCCAGGTTAGCCGTCGAGACGTCGGCCGGGCCAAGGATTCCGGCGTCGACCAACGCCGGGACCAGCTTGGGACCGAGTCCCGGCCAGAGGCCGGCGTTGCAGAAGGCGACGAATACCGGGTCGGAATCGCTCAGAGGCCGGCCTCCGGGTAGGCCAGCCGTGGTGCCGAGACGTCGTCGAGTGCTTCGCTTATTTCCTCGGGCAAGTCCAACATCTCGCAGCCGAGTGCGGCGGTCAGTTGACCCAATGTGCGGGCCCCCACGATCGGCGCGGTCACGCCAGGACGATCGCGCACCCAGGCCAGGGCCACCGCGACGGCCGAGGTTGCGAGGCCCTCCGCGGCCGTCGACACCGCTTCCACGATTCCGATCGTCGTCGGATCTTGTAGTGGAGCGAGATGCCGAACGCCACGCGCCGCGCGCGAGTCCGCGGGCACACCGTCGCGGTATTTACCGGTCAGCACGCCCCCGCCGAGCGGCGAGAAGGGCAGCACTCCGACTCCCAGCGCCTCACAGGCCGGAAGCACATCGCGCTCGATGCCTCGGTCCAGCAGGGAATACCGCACCTGATTGGACACGACAGGTGACCGACCCGGTGCGCAGCGCTGCCAGGTAGCGGCCTGTGCGGTTCGCCAGCCGGTGAAGTTCGACACCCCGACATAGCGAACCTTGCCTGAGTGCACGGCGTCATCCAGGGCCGCAAGCGTCTCTTCGATCGGCACCTCGTCGTCGGGCACGTGCAGCTGCCACAGATCGACGTGATCGATGCCCAACCGCCGCAAGGACAGGTCCAGCTGGCGTAGCAATGCGCCGCGAGAGGCGTCGATCATCGCCTGCTCACCCCGCCAGCGCAGCCCCGCCTTGGTCGCGATGACGAACTCCTCGCGCGGGATAACGTCGCCGAGCAGACGGCCGAGGATCTCCTCCGAGCGGCCGGCCGAATACGAGGTCCCGGTGTCTACGAGCGTGCCGCCGGCTTCGTGAAACGCGATCAACTGGTCAGCGGCGTCGTCCTCGTCCGTCTCGCTACCCCATCGCCAGGTGCCGAGCCCGAGATGCGAGACGAGCAATCCGCTGCGTCCTACCCTGCGCTGTTCCACGGCACGAACCTAGTGGTCACACGACGGGGCGTATGGCTGAGGCTCTAAGGTGGCCGGCGTGAAACTCGCGTCGAATCTCAGTTACAGAGAGCTGGGTGCGGACGTGGGCCGCCTCGGAGTTGGCGGGTGACGCTGGTCAATGGGCTCATAGCGCACCCATACGGTCTGGCGGCCGGATCAGGCAGCGATCTCACCTTTGGTCAAGCCGCGGTTCTCGGCATCGTCCAGGGATTGACCGAGTTTCTTCCGATCTCCTCGACGGCCCATCTGCGCATCGTTCCGGCGCTGCTCGGGTGGCCGGATCCGGGCGCGGCGTTCACCGCAGTGATCCAGCTCGGCACCGTCACCGCAGTCGTGCTCTACTTCTGGCGAGAATTGTTGCAGGTGGTTGCGGCCTGGGCGGTTGGTGTCGCGTCCTGGGTGTTCCGGAGCCTCGACCAGTCGGTTCGCGACACGCTGGAGTATCGGATGGGGTGGTACCTCATTCTGGCCACGATTCCGGTCAGCGTGTTCGGCTACGTCTTCAGCGATCAGATCGAAACAGGCGCCCGCAACCTGTGGCTCATCGCCGTTGTCATGATCGCTTTGGCCGGCGCCCTATACCTGGCCGAACGGCACGGCACGCGAACCCGCGATGAGGAGCAGCTGAACGGGACCGACGCGATTGCTGTCGGCGGGGCGCAGGCTCTCGCCCTCATCCCAGGTGCGTCGCGATCTGGTACGACGATTACCGCGGGGCTGTTCCGCGGCCTCGACCGCCCGACTGCCGCCCGGTTCTCGTTCCTGCTCTCCGTTCCTGCGGTCGTCCTGTCGGGCGCCTACGAGGCCCGCAAGGTCGGCGACCAGACCGGCCCCGGGCTCGGCGTCACACTGCTAGCCACGTTCTTCGCGTTCATCGTGGGATTCGCGTCGATCGCATGGTTCATGCGCTGGATGGCTCGGCACAGCACCTACTTGTTCATCTGGTATCGCGTCGCGGTCGGCACTCTGCTGATCGTGTTGCTGTCCATCGGCACGATCGACGCGACGTAAGCCGCCATGTCCACCGTCTTGCTCGTGCGTCACGGGCTCACCGAGCTGACCGGGCGGGTGTTGGCCGGACGTTCCCCGGGTCTGCATCTCGACGATCGCGGCCGGGCTCAGGCGGCAGCGGTCGCGGGTCAGATCGCCGTGCTGCCGCTCGCCGCCGTTGTGTCCAGCCCGCTGGAGCGGTGCGTGGAGACCGCTGAAGCGATCTTCGCCGCGCAACGCGCCGCCGGGACCTCTCCGCAGTGGCACATCGACGAACGGCTGACCGAGTGCGACTACGGGGAGTGGACCGGACGCCGGATTCCGGATCTGGCCAAGGATTCGCTCTGGCGAACTGTGCAAACGCAGCCGTCCGCAGCCCGTTTTCCGGGCGGGGAGACGCTTGCGGAGGTCTCCACGCGAGCCACGGCGGCCGTGCGCGATTGGGACGCCCGATTCGGCAGCACCGCCGTCTGGGTGGTCTGCAGCCATGGCGATCCGATCAAGTCGGTGATTGCCGACGCCCTGGGGCTGCACCTCGACCAATTTCAGCGCATAGTCGTCGACCCGTGTTCGGTGTCAGCCATTCAATACACGACTGCTCGTCCGCTAGTCATACGCAGTAACGACGTCAGGGGCGATCTCACCGCTCTCGCCCCCGCGTCACGCCGCCGTGGCACCCGAACCTGACCCTCGGAGGGAGAGCCCAACCGGAGCGGACTGCGTGCGCTGTGCAGGCTCGATGGTCGTACCTGCGTTCGCTGCGATGCCCACCCACGCCGGATAGGCTGGATTGCGCTATGGCCCGCCAGTTCTACCTCTTTGACCGCCCGCGTCGATTCGTCGCGGGGACCGTTGGCGTGCCTGGAGAACGTACGTTTTACCTGCAAGCGGTCGACGGCGTGCGGGTGGTTTCGGTCGCGCTGGAAAAGCAGCAAGTATCCATCCTGGCCGACCGCATCGAGCAGTTGCTCGACGAGGTAGTGGCGCGCACCGGCACCGAGGTCGCGGCATCGGCGCACCGCGACAGCGACGCGCTCGAGCAGCCGGTGGACGAGGAGTTTCGCGTCGGTGCGATGGGTCTGGCCTGGGACAGCGATGCCGAGCTGGTCGTCATCGAGGCGCAGGCGCCGGTGGAAGACACCGAAATTGCCCAGGAAACGCTGTTCGAGGATGTCGAGGATGGCCCGGACGCGCTGCGTGTCCGCATCGAACCGGGCGAGGCGCGAGCTTTCGTTGATCGAGCACGGCGGGTGCTTGCTGCTGGCCGGCCGCCGTGCCCGTTGTGTGGGCTTCCGCTTGACCCGACCGGGCACATCTGTCCTCGGCACAACGGCTATCACCGACCGACGTCAGGATCGTGACCTCCGACGAGCCGACGGGCCTCACGCCCGCGCGGGAGCTTCCGGTCGATGAGGCGATGGCCCTTCTCGAGCAGGGCGAGCTCGGCGTCGAAGGTCGATTGGTGGTTGCCTCCAACGCCACCCTCTACTGCTCGGTATGCCTGGACGGGGTGACCGCCGCATGCGTTTACAAGCCGGTGGCCGGTGAGCGGCCCCTATGGGACTTTCCCGATGGGACCCTCGCCGAGCGCGAGGTGGCGGCCTACGAGGTGTCGGCGGCAACCGGGTGGCTCATCGTCCCGCCGACCGTGTTTCGCTCCGGCCCGCTCGGACCGGGCATGGTCCAGTTGTGGATAGACACCGACGAGGACGTCGATATCCGCCGACTGATTCGCGGCACGTCGTCCGACCAGCTACGGCGCATCGCCGTGTTCGATGCGGTCATTAACAACGCCGATCGTAAGGGTGGTCATCTGCTGCCGACTCGAGCGGGCCATATCTATGGCGTCGACCACGGGGTGAGCTTCAGTGCCGAGCCCAAACTGAGGACCTTGCTGTGGCAGTGGTCGGGGCGACCGTTGCGGGCGAACGCCAGCGACACGCTGCGCCAGCTGCAGGCCGGGCTCGCGGGCGGCTTGGGCGAGCGACTCGCTGGCCTGTTGACACGGCGGGAGGTTCGAAGCACAGCCCGGCGAATCGAGCAGCTGCTCGCGAGCGGCCGCCACCCCGAGCCGAGTGGTGAATGGCCGGCCGTGCCCTGGCCACCGATCTGACCGATGACGGGGGGATAAATCGAGGGACGGTGTCACGGCCGGGTCCTACATTTGACGCCGGTGCGGGAAGCCGGGCGCCGGAGAGGTGGTTACCACAACGTGTCCCGTCGCAACTGGTTGCTCTTCGCGGCCATGTGCGTGATCTGGGGAATTCCATACCTGCTGATCCGAGTCGCAGTGCGGGACGTGCCACCCACGGCCCTGGTCTTCGCCCGGACCGGCATCGGGGCGGCAATCCTGCTGCCCATCGCCTGGCACCGGGGCGCACTCAAGCCGCTGTTCTCCCGGTGGGGACCACTCCTGCTGTTCACCATGGTGGAAGTCGCCTTACCGTGGCTCTTGCTCTCCAGGGCCGAGACCAGGATCTCCAGCTCGCTCGCCGGCCTACTCGTTGCGGCGGTTCCGTTGGTCGGAGTGGCCATCGCGCGGCTCATGGGGGACAGGGAGCGGATCGACAGTAGCCGGCTAGTGGGTCTGCTGCTCGGCATTGCCGGCGTGGCCGCGTTGCTCGGACTCGACTTCGGGAGCGTCGACGGGCTGGCCGTGCTCGAGGTCGCGGGCGTAGTTGTCGGTTATGCGCTCGGCCCGGCCATCCTGGCCCGGACGCTCAGCGACCTGCCTTCGATCGGCGTAGTGACCGCATCCTTGCTCATCACGGCCGCCATCTATCTGCCGTTCGCCGTGCTCGACCCCCCGCACCGGCTAACCGCGCAATCCATCGCCTCAGTGATCGTTCTCGCGACGGTCTGTACCGCGCTCGCGTTCGTGCTGTTTTTCGCGCTTATCGCCGGTATCGGACCGGCCCGGGCGACGGTCATTACCTACGTCAATCCGGCGGTGGCTGTCCTGCTCGGCGTCGTGGTGCTGGGGGAGTCGGTCACTACCGGCATGATCGTGGGGTTCCCCCTGATCCTCGTAGGGTCCTTTCTCGCGGCCCGGCGCCGGGTGGAAGTCGTCGAGGAGCCCGAACTCGTCCCGACGTCCGGCGCGGAATGTCGGTGATCCGGGAGGTCATGGCGACCGGAGGATAGGTTGGTCAGGTGCGTTCCTGGCCGGCACCATCGCTACCCCAACTGCCAGGATCCGGACATACGCTCCGCTTGTTCGACACCGCGACCGGTTCGCTCCGTCCCGCGGCACCCGGCGGCACCGCCCGCATGTACGTGTGCGGCATCACGCCGTATGACGCCACCCATCTCGGGCATGCCGCGACCTACCTCGCGTTCGATCTTGTCCAACGCGTGTGGCGCGACGCCGGGCTGCGGGTGCACTACGTGCAGAACGTGACGGACGTCGACGATCCCCTTCTGGAGCGAGCCCACCAGATCGGCGCCGCCTGGGAGGTTTTGGCCGATCGGGAGATCGAGCTCTTTCGCGCGGACATGACCGCGCTGCGGGTTCTGCCGCCCGACGACTACGTCGGCGCGGTCGAGAGCATTCCCGAGATCGCGAAGGCAGTGCGCCGACTGCTCGACAGCGGCGCCGCCTACTACGTGGACCAGGACATATACTTCTCCGCGGCAGCTACTGGCCGTTTCGGCTACGAGTCGAACTACTCGCGGGAGCAGATGCTCGCGCTGTCCGCCGAGCGCGGCGGAGACCCGGATCGCCCCGGCAAGCGAGACCCGCTCGACGCCCTGTTGTGGCGGGCCAAGCGTCCCGACGAACCGTCGTGGGATACCGACCTCGGACCCGGCCGCCCCGGATGGCACATCGAGTGCGCGGTAATCGCCCTGAACCGGCTTGGAGAATCCTTCGACGTGCAAGGCGGCGGCTCCGATCTGATCTTTCCCCATCACGAGCTGTCCGCTGCGCACGCCGAGGCCCTCACCGACTCCTTCCCGTTCGCCCAGAACTACGTGCACACCGGCATGATCGGGCTGGACGGCGAGAAGATGAGCAAATCAAGGGGCAATCTCGTTTTCGTCTCCAAGCTTCGGGGTGCCGGCGTGGATCCCATGGCCGTGCGATTGGCGCTGCTGGACGGGCATTACCGATCGGACCGGGAGTGGACCGGAGGCCGGCTGCCCGCCGCCGAAAGGCGGCTCGCGCTGTGGCGCGCCGCCGTCGCGCGCGGGTCCGCTCCGCCTGCGGGACCAGTGCTCGGTAGGGTACGTGACCGGCTCGCGGACAACCTCGACACAGCCGAGGCCATCGCCGCTGTCGATTGGTGGGCCGCTGAGCAGCCCGGCCCGGATGCCACCCGCGACGCACCAGCGCTCGTAGCGGACCTGGTCGACGCCTTGCTCGGCGTGCGGCTGTGATCGCGGAATCAATCGCGGCAGAGATCCCGGATACGCCCTAGCCCCCGTGGCCGAAACCGCCCCCGCGCTCGCGCCGTCGGAGGTAGCGCTCGAACTCGCGGGCGATCGTGTCTCCGGACGCTTCACGCATCTCGCCGAGATCGGCCTCGTCGTCTCGCTCCTCGAGGTTGCGGATGTACTCCGTCACCTCTTCGTCCTCCGCGGCCATTTCGTCCACGAGCTTCTGCCACTCGCTGGCCTGCTGCGGTAGCTCGGCCAAAGGCACGGGCATGTCCAGGACCTCTTCCACGCTGTGCAGTAGCGCGATCGTCGCCTTCGGGTTCGGAGGCTGTGACACGTAGTGCGGGACTCCCGCCCAGAACGAGATCGCCGGAATGCCAGCGCCTACGCAAGCGTCCTGCAGGACGCCGACAATGCCCGTCGGGCCCTCGTATCGAGATTTCTCCAGACCGAACCGGGCCGCCGACTCCTGGTCATAGGACGTCCCGGTCACCTGGGTGGCTCGGGTGTGCGGCGTGTCCGACAGCAGCGCGCCAAGACTGACGACAAGCCGCACATCGAGCGCCCGCACGACATCGAGCAGTTCGTCGCAGAAGGCACGCCATCGCATGTTGGGCTCGATGCCTCGCACGAGGACGAGGTCGAAGTCTGCGCCCGGAGGCCGGCAGAGTGACACCCGGGTCGTCGGCCAGGCGACTCGCCGGCTCACGCCATCCACCAGGGACACCGTCGGCCGGTTGACCTGGAAGTCGTAGTACTCGTCCGGCTCGAGTTCGGTCAGCGGGCGAGCACCCCACAGAAGTTCCAGATGTTCGACTGCATCCGTCGCGGCATCTCCGGCGTCATTCCATCCTTCGAACGCGGCCACGAGGATCGCGTCGCGCAGTTTTGGCCACCCGGCGGACCCGTCGGTCATGCACCCAGCCTACGACCCGCTCGGGGTTGCTCCGTCGCGCAACGTGCGCGAATGCCCGTGCGGCCCTCGGTAGCCTGGTGGGATGCCGGTGAACTCCCTTGGACCGCCACTGCTCGACGCGCTCAAGGAGCGGGTCGTTGTCGCTGACGGCGCGATGGGCACGATGCTTCAGGCGGCCGACCTGACCATCGACGATTTTGCCGGGCTCGAGGGCTGTAACGAGATCCTCAATGTGACCCGCCCAGACGTCGTCCGGGGCGTGCATGACGCCTATTTCCGGGCGGGATCCGACGCCGTGGAGACCAATACCTTCGGTGCGAACTGGGCCAACCTCTCCGAGTACGACATCGTCCACCGGATCCGGGAGCTCGCGCAGGCCGGAGCAGCGCTTGCCAAGGACGTCGCTGCTGACTGGTCCACGCCGGATCGGCCGCGTTGGGTTCTCGGATCGATCGGGCCCGGGACGAAGCTGCCGACGCTCGGTCACGTGCGTTATGCGGTTTTGCGCGACGCGTACCAGGAGCAGGCCGCAGGCATGATCGACGGTGGCGTGGACGCGATCATCGTCGAAACTTGCCAAGACCTGCTCCAGGCGAAGGCGGCAATCATCGGGAGCAAGCGCGCATTGGCGGCCGCTGGCGTACGCCTCCCGCTGATCGCCCACGTGACGGTGGAGACAACGGGAACGATGCTTCTCGGCTCGGAAATCGGCGCGGCGCTGACCGCGTTGGAGCCGCTGGACGTAGATGTCGTGGGCCTCAACTGCGCGACCGGCCCAACCGAGATGAGCGAGCATCTGCGCTACCTGTCGCGCAATTCGCCGCTACCCGTTTCCGTGATGCCGAACGCCGGCCTGCCTGAGCTCGGGCCGAACGGGGCGGTATATCCGTTGACCCCGGACGAACTGGCCACCGCGCTGTCCCAATTCGTGACCGAGTTCGGTGCCGTGCTTGTGGGTGGCTGCTGCGGGACCACCCCGGAACACATCACGCGCGTCGTGCAGGCCGTTGGCGATCTCGCTCCTGCGGCCCGGCCGGTTGTGCCCGACCCCGCGGTCGCGTCCTTGTACCAGTCGGTGCCGTTCCGGCAAGACGCCAGCGTGCTGATGATCGGCGAGCGAACGAACGCCAATGGCTCGAAGGCGTTCCGCGAGGCGATGCTGAAGGGCCGGTTCGGCGATTGCGTCGAGATTGCCCGGGCGCAGATCCGCGACGGGTCGCACCTGCTCGACGTCTGTGTCGACTATGTCGGCCGGGATGGCGTCGGCGATATGCGGGAGATCGCCGGCCGATTCGCTACGGCGTCGACACTCCCGATCGTGCTCGACTCGACTGAGCCGGCTGTCCTCGAAGCGGGCCTGGAGATGCTCGGTGGACGATCGGTGATCAACTCGGTGAACTTCGAGGACGGCGATGGGCCTACTTCGCGGTACGCCCGGACCATGCCGCTCGTCCGTGAGCATGGGGCCGCCGTCGTCGCGCTGACGATCGACGAGGAGGGGCAGGCCCGAACCGCCGAGTGGAAGCTGCAGGTAGCCGAGCGGCTGATCGCTGACCTCACCGACCGTTGGGGAATGCGGACCGGCGACATCCTGGTCGACTGCCTCACCTTCCCGATCGCGACCGGTCAAGAGGAGACCCGGCGCGATGCCATCGAGACGATCGAGGCGATCCGCGAGCTCAAGCGCCGCCACCCGGACGTGCAGACCACTCTCGGGCTGTCCAACGTCTCCTTCGGCCTGAATCCGGCTGCGCGACAAGTGCTGAACTCAGTTTTTCTGAACGAGTGTGTGGACGCCGGCCTGGATTCGGCGATCGTCCACGCGTCGAAGATTCTGCCGATGTCGAAGATCCCCGACGAGCAACGCGAAGTCGCGCTGGACATGGTGTACGACCGGCGCCGGAAAGCCGATCATCCCGACGGCGAATACGATCCGCTGTCCCGGTTCCTGCAGCTGTTCGAAGGAGTGTCCGCCCAGTCGTCGGCGGCCTCGCGAGCCGAGGAGCTGGCGGCGCTGCCGCTCGATGAACGGCTACAGCGTCGAATCATCGACGGCGAGCGCAACGGGCTCGAGGCCGATCTCGACGACGCATTGAACACCCGGTCGGCTCTGACCATCATCAACGACACCTTGCTGGCCGGCATGAAGACCGTGGGTGACCTGTTCGGCTCCGGTCAGATGCAGCTGCCGTTCGTGCTGCAGTCGGCCGAGGTCATGAAGGCGGCCGTCGCCTATCTCGAACCACACATGGAGAAGGCGGACTCCTCCGGCAAGGGCACAATCGTGCTGGCCACGGTGAAGGGCGATGTGCACGACATCGGCAAGAACCTGGTCGACATCATCCTGTCCAACAACGGCTATTCCGTTGTGAACATCGGCATCAAGCAGCCGATCAACGCGATCTTGGAGGCGGCGGACGAGCACGATGCCGACGCGATCGGCATGTCCGGACTGCTCGTCAAGAGCACCGTGATCATGAAGGAGAACCTCGAGGAGATGAATGCTCGGGGGGTGGCCAATCGATACCCGGTCATGCTGGGTGGTGCCGCTCTGACGCGGGGCTACGTCGAACAGGATCTCTCGGACATCTTCGAGGGCGACGTGCGTTACGCGAGGGACGCGTTCGAAGGTCTTCGTCTCATGGATGCGCTCATGGCGATCCGCAAGGGGCATGTCGCGACGACCCCGGACGGCCCGGACGACACCCGCCTTTCAGACGAGGAAACCCGCAAGCTCGCCGAACGCCGGGCCCGGCGGCAGCGGTCGCTCAAGATCGCCGAAGACCGGCGCCGGGCCGAGGAGGCCGAACCGGTGGCGGAGCTGCCGGCGCGGTCGGACGTGGCGACCGACAATCCGATCCCGGTACCGCCGTTCTGGGGAGATCGAGTCGTCAAAGGCATCGCGCTCGCGGATTACGCCGCGCTGCTCGACGAGCGCGCCACCTTCATGGGCCAGTGGGGTCTGCGCGGTGCACGGGGTGGCAAGGGCCCCACGTACGACGAGTTGGTCGAGACCGAGGGACGCCCTCGGCTGCGTTACTGGCTTGATCGGTTCCAGACCGAAGGGATCTTGGAAGCAGCTGTCGTTTACGGCTACTTCCAGTGTGTGAGCAAGGGCGACGACCTGATCGTCCTCGACTCGAGTGGAACGGAGCGCACCCGGTTTACCTTTCCCCGCCAGCGACGTGAGCGCCGGCTGTGCCTCGCTGACTTCTTCCGCGCCGAGGATTCCGGCGAGCTGGACGTTGTAGCTTTCACCGTGATCACGGTCGGGGACAAGGTCAGCGAATTCACCCACCGGTTGTTCGAGGCCAACGCATATCGCGACTATCTGGAAGCCCATGGGCTATCTGTTCAGCTGACCGAGGCGCTCGCCGAATACTGGCACCGGCGGATCCGCCAGGAACTGGTATTTCCGAGCGGGGCGAGCGCCGCATCCGAGGATCCGGCCGCCGTCGAGGACTTCTTCAAACTGGGCTATCGCGGAGCGCGGTACTCCTTGGGCTACGGCGCGTGCCCGGATCTCGAGGATCGGTCCAAGATCGTGAGCCTGCTCCGGCCCGAGCGCATCGGGGTCCGGTTGTCGGAGGAGTTCCAGCTACACCCGGAGCAGTCGACGGACGCCATTGTCGTGCACCACCCCGAGGCGAAGTACTTCAACACGTAGCGGCGAACACCGACGGCGATCAAGGCTCACCTCCTCCGATTGGGGGTAATGCGGATCGTCCGCGACGTCCCCTAGGGGAGCGACGGCGGCACTGCCGGAACGCGCAGATGCTGAAGCAGAGCCAAAGTTGTCCCCAGCCGTTCGGAGCGTTCTCATGTCCGCCACATTCACGCAACTCACCACCCGCCGAGGCCTATCACGGGCTGTCATCGCCAGCGCGCTTCTCGCGTCAGCCGTCGTCGTCTGGGGTGGCTACACCGGCCACTGGTCCTGGACCGGGCTAACCCAGAACGGCACATTGTGGGACTGGCTTAAACTGCTCGTCCTCCCGCTGTCGTTGGCCGCGTTACCGCTGTGGCTGCAATCGCACCAGCAGATGAGCGTGATTCGGCGCTGGACACTGGCCGCCGTCGCCGTGGCATTCGGCATTCTCGTGGCGCTCGGCTACTCGCTGCACTGGACGTGGACCGGCTTTGCCGGCAACACCCTGTGGGATTGGCTAGAGCTGCTGTTGCTGCCCGTCGTCATCGCGACGGTCAAGTTCTGGACTGCGGAGCGCTCGCTGCAAGCCCGCCACTGGATCGCGACCACGGTAGTCATGATCGGGTTCGCCGCCTTCGCGGCCTGCGCGTACCTGCTGCCGATCACCTGGACCGGGTTCGTCGGCAACACGATGTGGGATTGGATCAAGCTCCTGTTCATTCCGATCCTGATGCCACTGGTACTGGTTCCGGCAGTGACCGACTGGATGAGCGCCGGCATCAGCGAGCAGACCGAGGATGCGGAGCCGACCGCGGAGGCCGAGCCGAGCGACGAGGCGAATCAGGCCGGGCAACCGGCACCGCACGGATATTCGTCAGCCAGCTACGAGATCTGGTTGAGCCCAACCGAGAAGATCACCGCCGAGGTACGCCCGCCGGCTGACCCGGCCGACAGTCCTCAGCTGATCGTCAACGAGGCCGTCACCGTTCACCGCCTGATGGCGACGGCGAACCAGAGGTAGGCGCTCCCGTACAGGCCGTCCTCTTCGACATGGACGGACCAGGTGGTATTTGCTACCGCTGAGTTGGATAC
>Ga0081540_1001869_pt1 | contig 17634 bp, 16 predicted proteins | sample TabmetS2T1R1_FD_71024 | JGI IMG/M metagenome (GOLD analysis project Ga0081540, IMG submission 71024) | Tabebuia heterophylla rhizosphere microbial communities from the University of Puerto Rico - S2T1R1 | ecosystem: Host-associated > Plants > Roots > Rhizosphere ... | reverse complement strand
CGACATCGTCGGCTCCACGGGTCATGCCGCCCGGCTGGGCGACGGCGCCTGGCGCGATCTCCTCGGCGCCCACCAGGTCGCCGTGCGCCGCGAGCTCGATCGCTTCGGCGGCCGCGAGGTCAAGACGATCGGCGACGCCTTCCTGGCCACCTTCGACGGCCCGCCGTCGCAGGCGGTCCGCTGCGCCGAGGCGATCGTGGGGGCGGTGCGGTCGGTCGGCCTGGAGGTGCGGGTCGGGCTGCACACCGGCGAGTGCGAGGTCATGGCCGGCGATGTCGGCGGGATGGCGGTCCACATCGCCGCGCGAGTCGCCGAGCTGGCGGCGCCGGGCGAGGTCATGGCCTCGGGGACGACGTACGGAACGGTGGTCGGCGCCGGGCTTCGCTTCGAGGATCGCGGCATGCGCGAGCTCAAGGGCGTCCGCGGCCATTGGCCGCTGTTCGCCCTGAGCGCTCGCTGACCGCGGCCGCGCGGAGCCGGCGCCTGGCCGGCTCCGCGCGATCCGACGAGGCCCTAGGCGGCGGCCGCGCCGGTGATCCCGGAGGCGGCCGGTGCGCTCGTGACTTCGGTCAGCGAGCCGTCGGAGCCCACGCGATAGCCGGTGACCCGGCCGCCGGGGCTCACGGCGTACAGGAACCGGCCGCTGCGATCGAACGCGAGGTCGCGCGGGGTCAACGGCGCCGGCGACGAGGCGGTCAGGCCGTCGGCGTTCAGCGCGGTCAGCTGACCGTGTCGACCGATCGCGAAGCCGCTGATGCTGCCCGCGGCGTTGCCCGTGTACGCGTAGCGGCCGTCGGGCGAGACCGCGACCCAGCACGCCGCTCCCTGGTTGACCGCGAGCGACGGCGTGATCGCCGAGAGGCCTCCGAAGAAGCCGACGCGATACGACGAGACGGTGCTTGCGCCGGCCTCGGACACCACGAGCTCGCCGCGAGGACCGAAGTCGAAGCCGAACGGCGTCGCGCCGCTGGAGGCGGTCACGACCGGCCGGCCCGGCCGCCCGAAGGGGTCGAGCGCGAGCGTCTCGAGCCGGTTCGACACACGATCGCTGACGACGAGGCGGCGGCCGTCCGGCGTGACCCCGACCTGGGCCGTGCCGTCGGCGCCGGCGGCGAGGTCGCGCGTGCCGCCGGGGACCCGGATCAGGTGTCCGCCCGGGCCGCTCACGAACGTGGCCACGTCCGGCGTGCCGCGCGCTGGCGTGTCGCCCGAGTTCAGGACGTAGACGCGGCCATCGCGCTCGGCGACGCTCACGGGCGCGACGCCGCCCGACGCCACGGTCTCGATCCGGGACAGGCCCGAACGCGTGACGCGGAAGGCGCTGACCGAGTCCGAGGCCGAGTTGACTGCGTACAGGGTGGAGCCGTCGCGGCTCAGCGCGACCGCTCCCTGACGGCCGCCGGGGCTGTCGGACCCGGCGCCGCCGGTGGGGAAGGTGCCGGCCGGGGTCAGGGTCCCATCGGCGGCGCGATCGAACTTCTGCACGGCGTTGCCGGTCGGCGCGTTGGTCTCCGTGTAGACGGCGCCGCCGGCGGCCATCGCGTTGGCGGCCGCGACTGCGAGGAGGATCACGGCTGCCATCAGCGCGACCAGCGACCGGCGCCCGCGCGAGCGCGGGGGTGCAACATCGAGCATCCTCATCTCCTGGGTTGGCATGGCAGGGATGAGCCTTGAGTGCGCGTTTCGGCGCGCGGATTACGTGGCTGGCGCGCTGGTCACCGAACGTTAAGAACCGCGCCACGCCGCCCTCGGTGCGGCCTGACCGGGCGCGTCGGCGACCGCAACCTTCGCCGCTGGGCGCCTGTTGGGGTTGCGTAGGCAGGAAACGTCCCCGAGCAGGAGGAAGCACACGATGCGAGATCGCATCCGCAAGGCACTGAGCCCCCGCAACCGTGGTCCGTGGATCCTGGCCAGCGCGCTGGCCGTCGCGCTCCTGGTCGCCCCGTTCGCCGGCGCGTTCGGCGAGGGCAACTCCGTCAAGGGCGGCGCTCGCAACCCGTCTCCCGACGCCCGCCGGGCGTACACGAAGGAGACGCAGATCATCGCCAACATCAGCACGTACGGCACGCGCCAGTCGAACAAGTCCAACAACGGCGGCGGCGCCGTGTACGGCTGCCGCTCGGGCGCGGGCGGCACGGCGAAGGGCAACGAGCCGTGCCTGAGGGCGTCGAACCTCGCCGCGGGCCGCGCGTTCGAGTTCAACTCCGACAGCGGCACCGAGGTCGGCCAGATCACCGGCCCGGCGAGCTCGGCGCCGTTCACCACCACGGCCACGGGCGTGGCCACCGGCCTGAACGCCGACAAGGTCGACGGCAAGGACGCGACCGACCTGCAGGCCAGGTTCGCGACCGTCAACGGCGCCGACGGCGCCGTCGGCGCCAGCCGCGGGGTCGCGTCCTCCGGCTCGGGCCGCGCGAGCGCGGGCGTCTACAACGTCGTCTTCGACGCCGACGTGAGCAAGTGCTCGCGCACGGCGACGATCGCGGGCGGGACGCCGGGCTTCATCACGACCGACGCCGGCGCCAACGCGCAGACGATCACGGTCCGCACGTTCGACACCGCGTCGCCCACCCCGGGTGCGCTGGACCACTCGTTCAACCTGACGGTCACCTGCTAGCGCGAGCGGGTGCTGAACGCGGCCACCTGGCCGCGTGAAGCGGGCCCCGCTTCAGTTGTTCGTCGGATCACGCCCTCGCGCGCGCGCCCACGCGTAGCGCGCGAGGAGCGTGAGCAGATCCGCCACGCCGCCGTAGAGGTGGCCCAGCGGGCCGGTGACGATCCACGCGGCCAGGCGGCGGCTTGGGCGCATAGGCGCCACGCTATCGTCACCGGGCCATGAGCCCTGCCGCCGTGAAGACCTCCGTCACCGAGCTGCCCGAGTCGCGCGTGCGCGTCGAGGCCGAGATCCCGGCCGAGGAGGTCGAGCGCCGCATGGAGGCGACCGCGCGCCAGCTGGCGCAGAACATGCGCATGCCCGGCTTCCGCAAGGGCAAGGTGCCGGCGCCGGTGGTCATCCAGCGCGTCGGGCGCGAAGCCGTCCTCGACGAGACTGTCCGCGGGGCGCTGGGCCGCTGGTACCTGGACGCGATCGACGCCGCCGGCATCCACCCGGTCGGCGACCCGAACCTCGATCTCGGCGACCTGCCGGAGCAGGGTCAGCCGCTGACCTTCACCATCGAGATCGGCGTGCGCCCGACCGCGACGCTCGGCGACTACAAGGGCATCGAGGTCGGCAAGCGCGAGCCGGGCGCCGACGACGAGGCGATCGGCGCCGAGATCGAGGCGCTGCGCGAGCGCAACGCCCGGCTGGAGACCGTCGACGGGCCCGCCGGCGACGGCGACTTCCTCGTCATGGACTACGTCGGCAGCGTCGACGGCGAGAACTTCGCCGGCGGCGAGGGGCGCGACCAGCTCATCGAGCTGGGCTCCGGGCGCCTCGTCCCCGGCTTCGAGGAGCAGCTCCAGGGCGCCAAGGCTGGGGAGGAGCGCACGGTCACCGTCACCTTCCCCGGCGACTACGGCGCCGAGGAGCTGGCCGGCAAGGAGGCGCAGTTCGCGGTCACCATCACCGAGGTCAAGCGCAAGGACCTCCCCGAGCTCGACGACGACTTCGCCTCCGACGCGGCCGGCTTCGACACCCTCGCCGAGCTGCGCGAGGACGTCGCCGCCAAGCTGCGCGAGGCCGACGAGACCCGTGTCGAGGCCGAGTTCCGCGAGGCCGTCCTCGACGCGGTGGTCAGGGACGCCAAGGTCGAGATACCCGAGGCGCTCGTCGAGGCGCGCGCACACGAGCTGTGGGAGCGCATGCTGCATTCGCTCAGCCACCAGGGGATCTCCAAGGACGCCTACCTGCGCATCGCCGGCCAGAGCGAGGAGGACCTGCTGGCCCAGGCGCGCCCCGATGCCGAGCAGGCGCTGCGCCGCGAGGCGGTCATCGCCGCGGTGATCGAGGCCGAGGGCATCGAGCCGTCCGAGGGCGATCTCCTCGATGCGCTGCAGGCGACCGCCGCGCGCGAGGGCACCACGCCCGAGAAGCTGCGCGACCGCCTCGAGAAGGCAGGGCGCCTCGACGACCTGCGCGACGACCTCGCGCAGCGCGCCGCGCTCGACCTCCTGGCCGGCGAGGCCACTCCGATATCCGTCGAGCAGGCCAAGGCGCGCGACAAGCTGTGGACGCCCGAGAAGGGCGCCGCCTCCGAGGACGCCCCCGGGCGCCTCTGGACCCCCGGGACGGGCACCTAGCCCTACCACTCTCAAGCAGAGCCCAAACCGTCCGACTGCCCAGGAGGACGGCCGTTGGGCGATTGCTAGGCTGCCCCCACACGCAGGAACCTCCCCAACGACCGAGAACGAAGCGAGGACCATGAGCCCCCTTGTCCCCATGGTGGTGGAGCAGACGTCGCGAGGCGAACGCGCCTTCGACATCTACAGCCGCCTGCTCAACGAGCGCATCGTCTTCCTGGGGACGCCGGTCGACGACCAGATCGCCAACCTGATCGTGGCCCAGCTCCTGCACCTGGAGTCCGAGGACCCCGACAAGGACATCTCGCTGTACATCAACTCGCCGGGGGGCTCGGTCTATGCCGGCCTGGCGATCTACGACACGATGCAGTTCATCAAGCCCGACGTGCAGACGATCTGCGTCGGGATCGCGATGTCCATGGGGGCGCTGCTGCTGGCGGGCGGCGCGGAGGGCAAGCGCATGGCGCTGCCGAACGCCAAGATCCTCATCCACCAGGTGAGCTCCGGCTTCCAGGGCCAGGCCACCGACATCGAGATCCACGCGCGCGAGATCATCGACATCCGCCAGCGGCTGGACAAGATCATCGCCAAGCACACCGGGCAGGACTACGAGAAGGTCCGCACCGACACCGAGCGCGACTACTTCATGTCCTCGGAGGAGGCAGTGAAGTACGGAATCATTGACCGGGTGATCTCCGAGCACTAGCTTGGAGAGCTCCCGGAGGGAGAGAGGGTATGGCTCGTCCGACCGACGCGAACGAACAGCTCCTCTGCAGTTTCTGCGGCAAGTCGCAGAGGCAGGTCAAGAAGCTCATCGCGGGGCCGGGGGTCTACATCTGCGACGAGTGCATCGACCTCTGCAACGAGATCATCGATGAGGAGCTGACCGCTCCACCGTCGTTCGACATCGAGAACCTGCCCAAGCCGAGGGAGATCTACGGCGTGCTCGACGAGTACGTCGTCGGGCAGGAGGAGTCCAAGCGCACGCTCTCCGTAGCGGTCTACAACCACTACAAGCGCGTGCAGATGATGCAGGCCGACGAGTCGGACATCGAGCTGCAGAAGTCCAACATCCTGCTGCTCGGGCCGACCGGCTGCGGCAAGACGCTCCTCGCCCAGACGCTCGCGCGCATCCTCAACGTCCCGTTCGCGATCGCCGACGCCACGGCGCTCACCGAGGCCGGCTACGTCGGCGAGGACGTCGAGAACATCCTCCTCAAGCTCATCCAGGCCGCCGACTACGACGTCAAGAAGGCCGAGACCGGGATCATCTACATCGACGAGGTCGACAAGATCGCGCGCAAGGCCGACAACCCGTCGATCACGCGCGACGTGTCGGGCGAGGGCGTCCAGCAGGCGCTGCTGAAGATCCTCGAGGGGACGACCGCCTCGGTCCCGCCGCAGGGCGGGCGCAAGCATCCCCATCAGGAGTTCCTGACCATCGACACGACGAACATCCTGTTCATCTGCGGCGGGGCGTTCGCCAACCTCGACAAGGTCATCGAGCGGCGCATCGGATCCAACGGCGTGGGCTTCGGCGCCTCGATCGAGTCCCGCGTCGAGCGCGACACCGGCGAGGTCTTCTCGCAGTGCCTGCCCGAGGACCTCGTCAACTACGGGCTCATCCCTGAGTTCATCGGACGCCTGCCCGTCATGAGCGCCGTGCACCAGCTCTCGCGCGACGACCTCATCACCATCCTCACCGAGCCGCGCAACGCGCTGGTCAAGCAGTTCCAGCGCTTCTTCTCCTTCGACGGCATCGAGCTCGTCTTCTCCGAGGACTCACTGGTGTCGGTGGCCGACAAGGCGCTCGAGCGCGAGACCGGCGCCCGCGGCCTGCGCTCGATCATCGAGGAGATCCTGCTCGAGGTGCAGTTCGAGCTGCCCTCGCGGCGGGACGTCAAGAAGTGCGTCGTGACCCGCGAGACCGTCGAGAAGGGCCTGTCGCCGACGCTCGTGACCGAGGCCGTCTCCGACGAGGAGCGCGGTCCGCGGCAGGCCGAGTCGGCCTGAGCGCGGTTGCTGCTCAGCACGCTCCGCGTCCCCATCGTCCAGGCGCCGCTGGCCGGCGGCTCGTCGACCCCGGCGCTGACGACCGCGGTCGTCGAGGCCGGCGCCTTCGGCTTCGTGGCCGCGGGCTACCGCAAGCCCGATGCGCTGCGCGAGGACGTCGCCGCGGTGCGAGCGGCGACCGATCGCCCGTTCGGGGTCAACCTCTTCGTCCCGGGCGCGGCCACCGACGCTTCCGTCTACGAGCGCTACGTGGCGTCGCTGGCCGGCGAGGCCGGCGCGCATGACGTCGAGCTGGGCGAGCCGCGCTTCGAGGACGACGCCTGGGAGGACAAGCTCGCTCTGCTCGAGGCCGACCCGGTCGCGGTGGTCTCGTTCACGTTCGGATGCCCGCCGGCGGAGGTGGTGGCGCGCCTGCACGCGGCGGGGAGCGAGGCGTGGGTCACGGTGACCTCTCCCCGCGAGGCCGCGCAGGCGATCGACGCGGGCGCCGACGCGCTCGTCGCCCAGGGCATCGAGGCCGGCGGGCACCGCGGCTCGTTCGTCGACGGCGAGGGCGGCGACTTCGGGCTGCTCTCGCTGCTGGCGCTGCTCGGCGCTGACAACGAGGTCCCGCTCGTCGCCTCCGGCGGGATCGCCACCGGCCGCGGGGTGGCCGCCGTGCTCGCCGCCGGCGCCCACGCCGCCCAGATCGGCACCGCGCTCATGCGCACCCCCGAGGCGGGCACCTCGCCGGCGCACCGCGAGGCCCTGGCGACGCCGGCGCCGACGCGCGTGACCCGGGCGTTCACGGGCCGCCAGGCGCGCGGGATCGTCAACCGCTTCATGCGCGAGCACTCCGACGACGCGCCCGCTGCCTACCCGGAGGTCCATCACGCGACCGCGCCCCTGCGCGCCGCCGGCCGCGCAGCGGGCGACGCGGAGGTCTTGAACCTCTGGGCCGGGCAGGCGCACGAGCTCGCGCCCGAGCGCCCGGCGGCCGAGGTGGTCGCGACCATGGCCGCCGAGGCGAGCGCGGCGCTGGCCTCTGCGCGCGCGGCCCTGGGCGATCGGTAGGTGCGTGCGTGAGGTCGCCGGGCGGGTAACGTCGAGAGCATGCTCCGCCGTATCGCACCCTGGCTGATCGTCTTCGAGGTCCTGCGCGCGGGACGCGCTCACTGGGACGAGCTCGACCCCAGCGACCGCGCGCGGGTGAGCTCGCTCATGCGCCGCACGCACGGCAATCCGCGCAACCTGACCGCCGACGATCGGGGTGAGCTGCGCGACCTGGCGCGCCGCGCGCATCTCGCCCGTCTGGTCGCCTCGATGGTCGCCGCCGGCGTCGTCGGCCGCCGCCGTCACGCCAGGCGCTAGCCTCGTTTCAGGCCCCCGGTCGCGACGGGGCGCTGCGTAGACTCCCGCGCCCGATGACGAGCCTGCAGGACCGCACCCGCTTCGAACCCGCCGAGGTCGAGCCCCGGATCACCGAGCGCTGGCTGCGCTCCGGCCTGCACCACCCAGAGCCGCAGGGCACCGCGGCCGAGAACTACTCGATCGCCATCCCGCCGCCGAACGTCACGGGCGCGCTGCACATGGGCCACGCGCTCAACGGCTCGATCCAGGACACGCTCATCCGCTACCACCGCATGCGCGGGCAGCGGACGAAGTGGATCCTCGGCACCGATCACGCCGGCATCGCCACCCAGAAGCAGGTCGAGCGCCGGCTCGAGGCCGAGGGGACGAGCCGCGAGGCGCTCGGCCGTGAGGCCTTCGTGGAGCGCGTCTGGCAGTGGCGCGAGCAGTACGGGGGCACGATCATCGAGCAGCTCAAGCGGCTCGGCGCCTCGTGCGACTACGACGACGAGCGCTTCACGCTCGACGACGCCTACGTCCAGGCGGTCCTGAAGGTCTTCGTCGACCTCTACGACAAGGGCCTCATCTACCGCGACCACTACCTGGTCAACTGGGACCCCGGCCTGCGCTCGGCGGTGTCCGATCTCGAGGTCGAGGACCGCGAGGTCACCGACACGCTCTACCACGTCGCCTACCCCCTCGAGGGAGGAGGCGAGGTCGTCGTGGCCACGGTGCGCCCCGAGACGATGCTCGCCGACACCGCCGTCGCGGTGCACCCCGACGACGAGCGTTACCGCGACCTCGTCGGGCGCACCGCGATCCTGCCGCTGGTCGGCCGCCATCTGCCGATCGTGGCCGACGACTACGTCAAGCCCGAGTTCGGCACCGGCGCGCTGAAGATCACGCCGGGCCACGACGCGGCTGACTTCGAGATCGGCCGCCGCCACGACCTCGACGAGGTGACGGTCATCGGCGAGGACGGGCGCATGACCGCCGAGGCGGGCCCCGAGTTCGCCGGCTACCCGGTGCTCGACGCGCGCGAGCGCGTGGTCGCAGCGCTCGGCCGGGAGGGCCTCGTCCGCCACACCGAGGAGTACACGCACGAGGTCCCGTTCAGCCAGCGCTCGGGCGAGCGCATCGAGCCGCTGATCTCGCTGCAGTGGTTCATGGCGATGGACGAGCTCGCCGGGCCGGCGATCGAAGCGGTGCGCTCGGGGCGCATCCGCATCCACCCCGAGTCGCAGTCGCGGCGCTACATCGAGTGGCTGCAGAACATCCGCCCGTGGTGCATCTCGCGCCAGCTCTGGTGGGGTCATCAGATCCCCGTGTGGTACCGCGACGACGAGGAGACCTACGTCGGCACGACGCCGCCGCAGGGAGCCAACTGGGAGCGCGAGCCCGACGTCCTCGACACGTGGTTCAGCTCGGCGCTGTGGCCGTTCGCGACGCTCGGGTGGCCGCAGGACACCCCGCAGCTGCGCGCCTTCTACCCGACCGACGTCCTCTCGACGGCGCGCGACATCCTCTTCCTGTGGGTGGCGCGCATGGTGATGATGGGCCTCGAGTTCACCGGCGACATCCCGTTCTCCGACGTCTACGTGCACTCGGTCATCCAGGCGCCCGACGGCCGGCGGATGAGCAAGTCGCTGGGCACCGGCATCGACCCGCTCGACGAGATCGACGCCCACGGCGCCGACGCGGTGCGCTTCGGGCTCATGGCGATGTCGTCCTCGCAGGACGTCAAGTACTCCTCCGAGAAGGTCCGCCAGGGCCAGGCGCTGGCCAACAAGCTCTTCAACGCCGCCCGCTACGTGCTGCTGAACGTCAGCGCCGCCACGGACCCGGCGCCGAGGCCGACCACGGTGCACGACCGGTGGATCATCAGCCGCCTGCAGGAGGCCAAGGCGCAGTTCGACGCCAACCTCGCCGACTTCGACTTCTCGAAGGCCACGCTCGGCCTCTACGACTTCGTCTACGGCGAGCTGTGCGATTGGTACCTGGAGTTCAACAAAGGCCGCGAGTACGACGACGACCTGTCGGCAACGATGATCTACGTGCTGCGTGAGACGCTGCTGCTCGCCCACCCGGTCATCCCGTTCGTCACCGAGGAGCTGTGGTCCCACGTGCCCGGAGCCGAGGACCTGCTGGCCATCCAGCGGGCCACCGGCCCCGACGACTCGCTGCGCGACCCCGAGGCCGAGGCGCGCGTCGGCGCGGTGATCGCAGCGGTGACCGCCCTGCGCTCGTGGCGCGACGAGAGCGGCGTGCGGCCGGGCGAGACGCTCCCCGCCCGCGTGGACGGCCTCGACGGCGACGCCGAGCTCGTGGCGCGGATGGCGCGGCTGGACCTCGTCGCCGATGGCGAGCACACCGCCGCGATCCCGTTCACGGGCGGGATCGTCGAGATCCGGGCGGGCGCCCTCGTCGATCCCGAGGAGGAGGCGCGCAAGCGCGACGCCGAGCGCCTGCGGCTGGAGTCGGAGATCGCGCGCGCCGAGGGCAAGCTGGCCAACGAGAGCTTCGTCGCCAAGGCGCCCGAGCCGCTCGTGGCCGCCGAGCGCGAGAAGCTCGAGCGCCTGCGCAGGGAGCTCGAGCAGCTGTGAGTGCGAGCGACCGCGATCGCGGTGGACCGGCTGCCGCGGACGAGTTGCGGCGCGCTGGTGGCCGCGCCGGCGGGCCGATGACCCTCGAGCAGGCCGAGCGCTACCTGCTCGGGCTCGAGCTCTTCGGGATGCGGTTCGGCCTGGACCGCATGCGACGGCTCATGACCGCCCTCGGCTCGCCGCAGGAGCGCTACGGCACGATCCACGTGGTGGGGACGAACGGGAAGTCGTCCACCACGCGGATGACCGCCGCGATCCTGCGTGGGCACGGGTTGCGCACCGGCGCGTACCTCTCCCCGCATCTGGTGTCGTTCGCCGAGCGTATCCGCATCGACGACGACGACGTGGCCCCGGAGCGCTTCGCGGCCGCCGTCGAGCGGGCGCGGCGGGCGGCCGGGAAGGTCGACCGCACGCTGGAAGAGGACGATCGCGTCACGCAGTTCGAAGCGCTCACCGCCGCCGCCTACGACGAGCTGGCCGCCGCCGGCGTGGACGTCGCCGTGGTCGAGGCGGGGCTCGGCGGGCGCTACGACGCCACCAACGTGATCGCGTCGAAGGTCCAGGTCCTCACCAACGTCGGCCTGGAGCACACGCGCTGGCTGGGACCGACCGTCGCCCACATCGCGGCCGAGAAGCTCGACGTCGTGCAGCCGGGCGCGACGCTCGTGATCGCGCCCGACCTGCACCCCGAGGCGCTGGCCCTGGCCGAGCAGACCGCCGACCAGCGCGGCGCGCGGCTCGTGCGGGCCGGCACCGACCCGGGCGTCGAGGTTGTCGCCCACGGTCCCTACCAGCGGCGCAACTTCGCGCTCGCGCGCGCGGCGGCCGAGGCCTACCTGGGCGAGCTCGACGAGGACGCGGTGTCGGCGGCGGCGGCGTCGACGCTCGTGCCGGGACGCTTCGAGGTCGTCGACCACGAGCCGGAAACCGTGCTCGACGGCGCCCACAACGCGGGCGGGATGGCCGCCCTGGCCGAGGCGCTCGAGGACTTCGTCGGCGAGCGGCGCCTCGTCGCCTGCGTGTCGATCCTCGACGACAAGGACGCCGCCGGCATGCTGCGCGCGCTGCTGCCGCTGTGCGCCGAGATCGTCTGCACGACGAACGCCAACCCCCGCGCGCTGCCGCCGGCCACGCTGCAGTCGCTGTGCCGCCAGCTCGGCGGCCCGCCATCGCGGACCGTGAGCGACCCGCGGCGCGCCCTGCGCGAGGCTCAGGAGCTGGCCGGGCCGGAAGGCGTCGCGCTCGCCACCGGCTCGATCTACCTCATCGCCGACCTGCTGCGGCCCGCGGGCGCCGAGCGGCGGAGCACGCTGTGAACGACAACGGCCCGTCCGTGCCCGCCATGATCGCCGCCGTCGCGTTCATCGTGGCGCTCGTGATCCTCATCTTCTTCGCGCTCGGGTACGGGTTCGGGCGCCTGTTCCTGTGATCCGGCCGGCCTCGCGTGCATTTCCAACCCGGGCGACGGGCGGCTGCCGCCGCTGGTTGCTCTAGCCTTGAGCGGTCAAATGGCGCCAATAGCCGTCTTCGGCATCAACAACGACGCGCTCGACACGGCCGTCAAGCTGCTGATCCTCGTTCTGGTGGTGGTGTGGCTCGCGCTCGTCTACTACACGTACGCCGACGCCCGGCGGCGGATCGCCGACCCGATGCTCGTCGCGTGCGCCACGGCGGCATCGCTGTTCCCCTTCGTCGGGACGATGGTCTACATGATCGTGCGTCCGCCCGAGTACCTCGACGACGTGCGCGAGCGCGAGCTCGAGATGCAGGCGGCCGAGGCGCGGCTGCACTCGCTGAACTACTTCCTGTGCCCGCACTGCGACCACGAGGTCGAGAAGGAGTTCCTGCGCTGCCCCAACTGCATGCGCAAGCTCAAGGACCCGTGCGTCAACTGCGGCAAGCCGCTCGACCCCACGTGGGCGATCTGCCCGTACTGCGAGGCCGAGATCCCGGGCGTCACGCCCACCGCGCGCCGCCGGCGCCGGCGGCGTTCGAGCTCACCGGACGAGCTCGAGCCCGAGGCGACCGCCTCGTACGAGGCGCCACCTCAGTAGTGGGTGCCGAGCAGGGCCACATGGCCGTGTGAGGCGGGCCCCACCTTCTCGATCGAACCCCACAGGAGACAGCATCCAATGGACCGGACCCTCATCCTGGTCAAGCCGGACGCGTTCGCGCGCGGCCTGACAGGCGAGATCCTCGCGCGCTTCGAGCGCAAGGGCCTGCGCATCGTCGCCCTCAAGCAGATGCGGCTGACCGAGGACCTCGCGAAGACCCACTACGCCGAGCACGAGGGCAAGCCGTTCTTCGGCGAGCTCGTCGACTTCATCACGTCGGCCCCGCTGGTCGCGCTCGTGCTCGAGGGCCACGAGGCGGTCGTCGCCGCCCGCCAGGTCATCGGCGCGACCAATCCGCTCGAGGCCGCGCCCGGGTCGATCCGCGGCGACTTCGCGCTCGAGGTGGGCCAGAACATGGTCCACGGCTCGGACTCCAACGAGTCCGCGACACGCGAGATCGGGATCTTCTTCCCCGATCTGGGCGCTAGGGGTGCCGAAGCCGCACCAACCGCATCGCGGTCGGTGCCGGCGGCCGGTTGAGGCGCGCCCCCGTGAGGACTCGTTGACGCTCGTGCTCGCCAGCCGCTCGCCCCAGCGGCGGGCGATCCTCGAGCAGCTGGGCGTGGCGTTCGTCGAGCGGCCGGTCGACGTGATCGAGGAGGACGAGGGCGTGCCGGTGGCGGTGGCGCAGGAGAACGCGCTGCGCAAGGCGCTGGCCGCCGGCGCCCGCGAGGGCGAGATCGTGCTCGGGGTCGACACCCTGGTCGCCACCGAGCTCGAGATCTGGGGCAAGCCTCCCAATGCGCAGGCCGCGCACGAGACGCTGCGCCGGCTCGCGGGACGCACGCACCAGGTGATCAGCGGCGTTGCGCTGCTGCGGGCCAACGGCGAGGTCCAATCGGCGACCGCGACGACCGAGGTCACCTTCCGGGACGTCGGCGAGCCGCTGCTGCAGTGGTACGTGAGGCGCGGGGAATGGGAGGGACGGGCCGGCGGGTACGCGATTCAGGGCTTCGGAGCCGCGCTCGTCGAACGGATCGACGGCGACTACTTGAACGTTGTGGGGCTCCCGATAGCCACCCTCATCCATCTTTGGCCTGCACTGCTGGATCTCTCGACCTGAGGTTGAACCTGAGACGCTGAGCATGTGCTTTTTGCAGCGCATTTTGCGGCTTCTCTGAGGGCAGTTGAGGACGAACTCTCCGTTACACTGAGGCTTACCGCGGCCGCCGGTGCTCCTCTTGGAGTGCCCGCAGTCATGCGACCGCGGCCCCTCTCTCATGGGCTTCTTCAGCTACCTCACCGGTTTTGGTGGCCGCGACATGGCGGTCGACCTGGGAACCGCCAACACGCTCGTGTACGTCCGCGGCCGCGGAATCGTGCTCTCCGAGCCGAGCGTAGTGGCGATCGACTCCCGCACCGGCGAGGTGCACGCCGTCGGCATCGAGGCCAAGCGGATGCTCGGCCGCACTCCCGGCACGATCCAGGCCATCCGGCCGCTGAAGGACGGGGTGATCGCCGACTTCGACGTGACCGAGGAGATGCTGCGCCACTTCATCCAGAAGGTGCACCAGAACCGCTGGGCGCACCCGCGGGTGGTGGTGTGCGTGCCGTCCGGGGTCACCGGCGTGGAGAAGCGGGCCGTCGAGGAGGCGTGCCTGAGCGCCGGAGCGCGCCAGGCCTACCTCATCGAGGAGCCCATGGCAGCGGCCATCGGAGCCGGGCTGCCGGTCGGCGAGCCGACCGGGAGCATGGTCGTCGACATCGGCGGCGGGACCTCCGAGGTCGCGGTGATCAGCCTCGGTGGCATCGTCGTGTCGCAGTCGATCCGCGTCGGCGGCGACGAGCTCGACGAGGCGATCATCAACTACGCCAAGCGCGAGTACAAGCTGCTCATCGGCCAGCAGACGGCCGAGGAGGTCAAGCTCGAGATCGGCTCGGCGTACCCCATGGAGGAGGAGGTGCAGGCCGAGATCCGCGGACGCGACATGGTCTCCGGCCTGCCCAAGACGGTGGTGCTGACCTCCGAGGAGATCCGTCAGGCCCTCGAGGAGCCGCTGTCGCAGATCATCGACGCGGTCAAGGAGACCCTCGACCGCACGCCCCCCGAGCTCGCGTCCGACATCATGGACCGCGGCATCATGCTGGCCGGCGGTGGATCGCTTCTGCAAGGCCTCGACGAGCGCTTGAGGGAGGAGACCCAGATGCCCGCGCACCTGGCGGAGTCACCGCTGACGTGCGTCGCGGTGGGCTCCGGTCGCTCGCTCGAGGAGTTCGAGGTCATCCACCGCACGAACAAGAATTCGAGGAACCGCCGCCGCAACGCGCGCTACTAGCGCCTGCGCGGACGAACCCCCAAGGCTTTGGAGATCCCCTCCACGTGTACGACAAGACGGTCCGCCGGCGGCGGGCAGTCCTCGGGCTGCTCGTCGCCAGCTCCCTGATCCTGCTGACGGTCTACTTCGGCGAGTCCGCCGGCGGCGGGCTGCACTCGGTGCAGCGCGGCGTGCTGGACGTGGTGTCCCCTGTTCAGGAGGGCGCCAGCCGCGCGCTGAAGCCGGTGCGCGACCTCTTCGGCTGGGCCGGCGACACGCTGGACGCCAAGGGCCAGCTGAAGTCGGTGCGCAAGGAGCGCGACGCCCTTCGCACCGAGCTCGTCGACACCCAGGCCAAGCTGCGCGATGCCAGCCAGCTCAAGAGCCAGGAGCTGCTCAACGGCGAGGCGGGGCTCAACGACAACGCGCCGGTCCGCGCGCGGGTGATCGCCAAGGATCCGAACCTCTGGTTCGATCAGGTGACCATCGACAAGGGCACCGGGTCGGGCGTCCAGCGCAACCAGGCGGTCATCAACGGCCAGGGCCTCGTCGGGCGCGTCACCGAGGTCACGGGCTCCACCGCGATCGTCACGCTGATCACCAACCACACGACGCAGATCGGCGGCAAGGTCTCAGACAGCGGCGTGCAGGGTCTCGTCGGCGTCGAGGCGGGGCACCCGACCGAGCTCGTGCTCGACGATCTCTCCAGCAAGGACGTCGTCACCCGCGGGCAGATCGTCGTCACCGCGGGCACGACCTCGAAGGTCGATCGCTTCCCGTCGCCCTACCCGCGCAACATCCCGGTCGGCCGCGTGACGAGCGTCGACGACCCGGGCACCGACGACCAGCGCGCGCACGTCGCGCCGTTCGCCGACCTGCGCCGCCTCGACCTCGTCGAGGTCCTCACGAAGCGAGACTCGGCCGCGAAGTGAGAGTCGCCGTCCCACAGCTCGTGCTGCGCCTGACCATCATCGGGGTGCTCGTCGTCCTCCTGCAGGTCTCCGCGATCACCCAGATCGAGCTGTTCGGGACCAACGCCGACCTCGTCCCGCTGGTCATCGCCTCCGTCGGGCTGCTCGCAGGCTCTGTGCCCGGCGCGTGCTTCGGCTTCTTCGTCGGGCTCTTCCTCGACCTCGCGCTCGTGCAGACGGTCGGGCTCTCCTCGCTGGTCTACGTCGGCATCGGCTACGGCGCCGGGCGCCTGCGCGAGATGCGCGACCCGCAGGGCGCGCTCGTCCCGCTCGCGGTCGGGGCGGCGGCGACCGCGCTGGCGACGATCGGCTACTCGCTCATGCAGTTCCTGCTCGGCGTCGATGCGCCGGTGAGCTTCCTGCTCGCCCGCGACCTGCTGGCCACGATCCTGCTCAACGCGATCATCGCCACGCCGGTCTACGCCGCCGTTCGCCGCATCCTGCTGCCCGCGCTGCCCGAGGACCCGCGCCGGCGCCGGCGCCGCGCCTACACGACCGGCGGCCTCTCGCCGCTCTCGCGAGCATGATCGATCCGGTCAGCGCATCCGACGACCGGCGCCCGCCGATCACCCCGCAGCTGGCGCTGCGCATCGCGATCCTCGGCGGGATCGCGCTGGTGCTCTTCGCCATCATCTTCTTCCGCCTGTGGTACCTGCAGGTGCTCTCCGGCGACCAGTACCTGCAACAGGCGCGTGACAACCGCGTGCGCGAGCTGCGCGTCCAGGCGCCGCGGGGTGACGTGCTGGACCGCGACGGCAACGTCCTGGTCGAGAACCGTGCGGCGACCGTCGTCCAGCTCGACCCCGAGTCGCTCCCGCAGGCCGAGCGCAACGCGGCCGCCACCTGGGGCCAGCAGATGACCGCGCGATCCAAGCGCCCGAAGGGCAAGCGCGGGCCGCTGGTCCCCATCCCGCCGCCGGCCACGCCCAACCTCGAGCGGCGCTTCAAGTCGCTGGCGCGCGTGCTGGGCATGTCGCCCAGGACGATCCAGGAGCGCGTCGTCGAGTCGCTGGCCAAGCTGCCCTACGCCAACGTCACCGTGAAGGTCGACGTCGACGTGCCCAAGCGCAACTACCTCGTCGAGCAGCCGGAGCGCTTCCCCGGCGTCAGCGTCGAGCGCCGCTACGTGCGCCGGTACCCGGACGGCACGCTGGCCGCCCAGCTCGTCGGCAGCATCGGCGAGATCGACGACCAAGAGCTCAAGATGAAGCGCTTCAAGGGCGTCAGGCAGGGCACGGTCGTCGGGCAGGGCGGCCTCGAGCGCGCCTACGACCAGTACCTGCGCGGCGTCGACGGCTCGACGAAGATCACCATCGACGCCCTCGGGCGCCCCAAGAGCGTCACCGCCGGGCGCAACCCCGTGCCCGGGCGCACGGTGCGCACGACGCTCGACCTCGGCGTGCAGCGCACCGGCGAGCAGTACCTGCACCAGGTCATCGCGTCCGGGAGCGGCAGCGCCGGCGCCTTCGTGGCCATGGACCCGCGCAACGGCGACGTGCTCGGCATGGGCTCCTACCCGACGTTCAAGCCGTCGGTGTTCTCGCGCCCGGTCTCGCCGCAGATGTTCGATCGCCTCAACAGCGACAAGTACGGCGCCCCGCTCTTCAACCGCGCGATCGGCGGCGCCTATCCGACCGGCTCGATCTTCAAGCCGATCACCGCGCTGGCGGCGATGTCGACCGGCGTCGTCACCCCCGACCAGGTCATCAACGACAACGGCTGCATCAAGATCGGCGCCAACCACGAGGAGCGCTGCAACGCCGGCAAGCAGGCGCTCGGGGCGGTCAACATGACCAGCGCGATCGCCAAGTCCTCGGATGTCTACTTCTACACGATGGGCGAGCTGCTCAACCCGCTCGGCGGGCAGCCGCTGCAGAACTGGGCGCGGCGGATGGGCCTCGGCCACACGACCGGGGTCGACGTGCCCGGCGAGTTCCAGGGCACCGTCCCCGACCGCGGCTGGCGCGACGCGCTGAACCGCAAGGAGGCGGCGTGCCGCAAGCGCGTCCACCATCCCTGCGGCTACGCCGACGGCACCAACCGGCCGTGGACGGTGGGCGACGAGGTCGGCCTGGCCCTCGGCCAGGGCGACGTGCAGGCCACGCCC
>Ga0081540_1001868_pt1 | contig 17638 bp, 14 predicted proteins | sample TabmetS2T1R1_FD_71024 | JGI IMG/M metagenome (GOLD analysis project Ga0081540, IMG submission 71024) | Tabebuia heterophylla rhizosphere microbial communities from the University of Puerto Rico - S2T1R1 | ecosystem: Host-associated > Plants > Roots > Rhizosphere ... | reverse complement strand
GCGGTGATGAATTTTGGCGACGCGTGGCCCGGGGCAAGCTTCGAGCTGATCGACAAGACGGTCGAAGTGGCTCCCGGCCTGGCGCTGATCGCGATGGTCTCCGACGCGTCCGGCACCAAGGAGCTGAAGGAGCTGTCGTTGGCGATCGATACGCCGGACGGCATCGTGCTCTTGGTGGGATGCTCGCATCCCGGCATCGACGCGATCGTCGCCGCGGCGGCAAAGATCGACACCCGCATCCATTTCATCGCAGGCGGCTTGCACCTGGTCGCAGCACCCGACGAAGCGATCGAGAAGGTCACCCGCTCACTGAAGGACCACTGGAAAGTGGACTGGATTGCGCCCGGCCACTGCACCGGCGAGCCGACGTTCGCCGCGCTGAAGCGCGCATTCGGCGATCGTTATCTCTACGCCGGACTGGGCACGGTCCTCGAGCTCGGCGCTGCACCGCACGTCCTGTCCGCCCAAGCCGGGACCGCGACGGTGGACGAAAGCGACCGGCACGACTACCGAGTGCTCATGGCCGCCAGCGACGATTGGAGTGATGCGCTAGGGTCTCCGATTCGCACGACGTCGACGATGCAATAGCGCCCGTGGCAAAGCGAGCGATGCAGGTCACTCGATCGGCTGCTCGTTCGCTGCGATGAGCCGCTCGAAGCGCGGATCTGCGCGCAGCGTGTCGAAATCCGGATCGAGGCGCAGTTGCTGCGGCGTCATTTCGCTTGGCTCCTTCACGACGCGCTCGAGCGCGGCAAGCGCCGCATCGCGATCATCGAGTCGCGCGAGCGTGCGCGCGAGATTCTCTTTGCCGATCGCTCCGTTCACGGCGTCGGTCGAGAGCGGCAGCTCGGCGAGCCGGCCCGTGTAGCGAAGCGCGGATTGCCGGTCGCCAAGCCCCGAGTACGCGAGGGCCGAAAGCGTCAGCGCCTCGAGCGACGCGTGCGCGGAATCCGCGTTTTCGCGTAGTTCATCCACGGCGGCCTGATAACTCGGTCGCGCGGCGGCCGCCTTGCCGCTCCAGCGACGGAAGTCGCCGATTGCCAGATCGAGCGTCGCGCGCCGAATGGGATCCCACTCCTGCATCGGCGATGATGCGCGCAATGTCTCGAACCAGGCGAGACCTTCGTCGAAGCGGCGCCGGTACGCATACTGTGCACGGCGCTCCACGAGCGTCTCGCCCCTGGCGTCGACGGATGCGGGCAACAGCGCGAGTCCCGCGTCCGCGCGATCGAGCTCGCCGATGGCCTGCAAGATGTTGGCCTCGCAGACGATGACAGTCGGGTCGTCGGGCCAGATCGCGCGCACGCTGGACACGACCGCTGCCGCCTCGACAGGTCGGTGAGCGAAGCCGAGCGTTTCGACGATCTTGCCGGGGGTTTCGCGCGACAGCGGGTCGAGCGCGCGCGCCTGACGCAGGTACGCGATCGATTCCTGCCAGTGGCCGACGCGTCTGGTAACCAATGCAAGCGATTGCAGGACCTCGACGTTGTTCGGCCACTTTGAGTGCAACGCCCGCAGATCGCGCGCGGCGCCCTCGTAGTCGAGCGCTGCGTAGTGCTTGTACTGCGCCTGTGCGAGCTGCACTTCGACGAGATCCGGCGCCAGCGCGAGTGCACGGTCGAGCGCATGCCGCGCGCTGTCGCGGCGTGCGGCGTCGCGCTCCCAGAAATAGAACGGGGCATGTATTCGCGCAAGCATCGCCCACGCGAGCGCGAAGTCGGGATCGATCGCGACCGCCTGGTCGAGTTCCTTCAGCGCGTTGTCCCAGTCCGTGCCCTGACCCCTGGCGTAGAGCACCAGCGCGTGGAGATAAGCGTCGTAGGCTTTCGCGTTCGTCGTCGGCTTTGCCGAGAGTGCGAGCCGTTCGCTCGGCGTGATCTTCGCGGCGAGCGCCGTTGCGATCGAGCTCGCGATGTCGTTCTCGACAGACAGCACGTCGTCGAGTCGCCGGTCGTAGTCCTCGGCCCAGAGATGGGCATCGGTGGCCGCGTGGATCAGCTGCACGTTGACGCGCACGGTATCCCCGGAGCGCTGCACGCTGCCTTCGACGACGTTCGCGACGCCGAGCCGCTTAGCGATGGCGGCGAGCGTTCCGGCGCCCTTCGCGGCTTCGGTGGCCGAGGTTCGCGAGATCACCTTGAGCGAGCCGACCTTCGCCAGGCGGGTCAATATCTCGTCCTGGATCGCTTCGGCGAAATACCCGGCGTCCGCATCCGCGCTCAGGTTCTTCAAGGGCAGAACCGCGACCGAAGGCTGCAGCGTGGAAGAAGCGAGAATCTTCGGAGCGCGCGATGCAGCGCCGTAGTTCGAGACGACGGCAGCGGCGGCAACGGCCAGGATCGCGACCGCGCCCACGGCGAGCAGCGCGGCGCGTTTCGTTCGCGGCGCGCCCGATGCCGTGCCGGGTAAAGCATCTCCTTCGGCGGTGCCGGCAGCCGCCTGCAACCGGTAGCCGATGCGGGCGATCGTCTCGACGTTGAACGAGCGGGTTCCGTCGCCGCGGTCGGCGAGCGCACGCAGCCGCGAGATGCAGCGGTTGATCGCGGCCTCGCCGACGATGCGGCCGTCCCAGCAGCGCTCGATGAGCTCGTCGCGCGATACGACCGCGCCGCCGGCGCCGGCCAGCGCGACGAGCACCTGCATGACGCGGGGCTCGACGTGCTGAATGGATTCACCGCGAAGCGCTTCGCTGACCGACGGATGGATCCGCAAATCGCCGAGCGAGAAATCGGGCTCCGCCGACAAACGGACCCGTTCATGGCTCGCCGGCGGCGGATCGCGCTTCATCGGCGTTTCATCACGGAACCATCAGCAGACCGCATTGGAAACGCTATTTCGCGGCGCCCTCGCGCGGCGTCCAATGGCGGTTGCGACCAGTGATCTCGCCGCGCGGAACGCGGGGACTTCGGAAACGCCGCAGCCATGGCCGAATTTCCTGGCTCCCTCTCGCGGCGATTCTACCGCAGCAGCGCGTCGGGCCCACACGGCCGTGCATGGCGCACTGCCTGAATGGCTGCAGGCGGGCGGCCTTGTCGCCTGGTCCGCCCGAGGCGTCGCCCGGACGTCGCGGCGCTGGCGCTGATTTTTGTCGACGGCTTTGACGGGCGAGATTTCGGAAAGGCGATGCCAACACAGGAGGGAACATCGATGCGCCATGTCATGTACGGAATCGGATTCGCGGTGCTGTCGCTGGCGGCAGTCCACGTGAAGGCGGCCAATCACGAGGTACACGTCGGCGGGGCCTCCGTCCGCTTCGACCCGCAGGACATCACGATCGACGTCGGCGACACGGTGACGTGGATCAGTTCGAGTGCCCAGCCGCACAATGTTCACGCCAACGACGATTCATTCCGTTGCGCAACCGGCTGCGACGGCGACGGCCACGGCGGCAGCGGCGCGCCGCAGACCGGCCCGTGGTCGGCGACCGTCGCCTTTCCGCACGCGGGCACGTTCGGCTATCGCTGCGACCCGCACGCGGCGTACGGAATGGTCGGCACCGTGCACGTCGTCGAGGGCGGCGGCGGTGGCGGCAGCGACTTCGTGCCCATCACGCAAAGCTTCACCGGCGCCTGGTACGACCCGACGCAGAGCGGACACGGCCTCTTCGTCGAGGTGCTGCCCGGGAACGGCATCCTCGCGTGGTGGTTCACGTTCACGCCCGATGGACAGCAGGCATGGTTCGGCAACCTCGGCACGATCGCGGGCGACACGGCCACGATCGAAGCGCTCAAGACCGAAGGCGGTCGCTGGATCCCGAACTTCGATCCCGCGAACATCGCGCAGCCTGGGTGGGGAACACTGACGTTGCGCTTCACCGACTGCAACCACGGCGAAGTGACGTTCTCGTCCACGGTTCCCGGCTGGGGCTCGGGGCGCATGGACCTCACGCGACTGACGCAACCCGCAGGCCTTTCCTGCAACTAGCGCGCCTTCGATCGAACCGCGGGGCACGTTGGCGGTCTGAACAGCGGAATCTCGCCTCTGACGAGATTCCGCTTCCCGCGAATTGCGATAAGCAAATCCAATCGCTTTCATCGGCAGAAACGATTTCAAGTATCCGCCGTCATGCGCGACACTCCAGCGACCGGCCAAGCAGGAGTACGCCATGACTGCCGAATCGAAGTGCCCGTTCCCGGGCGTTCGCAACATCCGAACGAATGCTCACTGGTGGCCCGACCAGCTCAATCTCGCCATCCTGCATCAGCACTCTTCGCTGTCCGACCCGATGGTCGAGGATTTCGACTATGCGGCTGAATTCAAGACGCTCGATCTGGATGAGGTCGTTCAGGATCTGCACGCGCTGATGACGGATTCGCAGGAATGGTGGCCGGCGGATTACGGCCACTACGGTCCGCTCTTCATCCGCATGGCTTGGCACAGCGCGGGCACTTACCGCATCTACGACGGCCGCGGCGGCGCGAGTGCGGGCGAGCAGCGCTTCGCGCCGCTCAACAGCTGGCCGGACAACGGCAATCTCGACAAGGCGCGTCGGCTGCTCTGGCCGATCAAGCAGAAGTACGGCCGCAAGCTCTCGTGGGCGGACCTGATGATCCTCGCCGGCAACGTCGCGCTGGAGTCGATGGGGTTCAAGACCTTCGGCTTCGGCGGTGGACGGCGCGACATCTGGGAGCCGCAGAACATCGACTGGGGTCCCGAGGCCACGTGGCTGGGCGATGAGCGCTACAGCGGCGATCGCGAGCTCGCAAACCCGCTCGCCGCGGTGCAGATGGGCCTGATCTACGTGAACCCCGAAGGCCCGAACGGCAAGCCGGATCCGGTCGGATCGGCACGTGACATCCGCGTGACGTTCGCGCGCATGGCGATGAACGACGAGGAGACCGTTGCGCTTGTCGCCGGCGGCCACACGTTCGGCAAGTGTCACGGAGCAGGCGACGCCAAGCAGGTCGGTGCCGAGCCGGAGGGCGCGAACATCGAGGAGCTCGGTCTTGGCTGGAAGAGCAGCTTCGGCGGCGGCCATGGAGCGCACGCGATCACGAGCGGCCTCGAAGGCGCCTGGACGCCGCATCCGACGGCGTGGAACAACGAGTACTTCGAAACCCTGTTCGGCTACGAGTGGGAGCTCACCAAGAGTCCCGCCGGTGCTCACCAGTGGAAGCCGAAGGACAACGCGGGTGCGGACGCCGTGCCGGACGCGCACGATCCGGGCAAGCGCCACGCGCCGATGATGACCACGGCCGACCTTGCGCTGCGCATGGACCCCGTCTACGAGAAGATATCGCGGCGCTTCATGGCGAACCCTGCGGAATTCGCCGACGCGTTTGCACGGGCCTGGTTCAAGCTGACGCATCGCGACATGGGTCCGATCACGCGCTATCTCGGCAAGCTCGTGCCGAAGGAAGAGCTGATCTGGCAGGACCCGATCCCGGCCGTGGACCATCCCCTGATCGATGCGAAAGACATCGCCGCCCTCAAGGCGAAGCTGCTCGCGTCGGGCTTGTCGATTCCCGAGCTGGTAAAGACCGCATGGGCGTCGGCATCGACCTTTCGCGGAAGCGACCTGCGCGGCGGCGCGAACGGTGCGCGCATCCGCCTTGCGCCGCAGAAGGACTGGGAAGTCAATCGTCCTGCCGAGCTCGCGAAGATTCTTGCGACGCTCGAAGGAATCCAGAAGGCGTTCAACGCTTCTCAATCCGGCGGCAAGAAGGTCTCGCTCGCGGACCTGATCGTGCTCGGCGGCTGTGCCGCGATAGAAGCCGCGGCGAAGAAATCCGGTCATGACGTGACCGTGCCGTTCGCGCCGGGCCGCATGGACGCGACACCGGAACAGACCGACGTCGAATCGTTCTCCGTGCTCGAACCCATCGGCGACGGCTTCCGCAACTACGTCCGCGCCGGATTCGAAGACCGTGTCGCGGAGCTGCTCGTCGACAAGGCAAATCTGCTGAAGCTCACCGCACCGGAAATGACCGCTCTGATCGGCGGCATGCGTGCGCTCGATGCAAACTTCGATCATTCGCGACACGGCATCTTCACCAAGAATCCGGGCACGCTGAGCAATGACTTCTTCGTCAACCTGCTCGACATGCGGACGGCCTGGCAGCGCTCCGACGCGACCAAGGGCGTATTCGAGGGGCGCGACCGCACCACGGGCGAGCTCAGGTGGACAGCGACGATTGCCGATCTCGCCTTCGGTTCGAACTCTCAGTTGCGCGCGCTCGCCGAGGTCTACGCATCGAGCGATGGCCAGGAGGCGTTCGTGCGCGACTTCGTCGAAGCGTGGATCAAGGTGATGAACCTCGATCGCTTCGACGTGGCGTAAGGCGGGACACGTCCCTCGCCGAGCAGCGATGCTCTCCCGATTCCTTCGTTGCGGCCTTCGAAGGAATCGGGACTAAGCCAACGCCGAGGTTCGTACGCGGCGGCTGAAAGATTGTTCAGAGTCGGAAAGCTACGATACTCGCGCTTCCGTAGCCGCGACTCGCGAAATGAAAGTGATGGCGCGCATGACCAGCGACGAAAACGCCGTCCGCTCAGTGATCGAGCATTGGATGGAGAGCACGCAGCGCGGCGACATCGACGCGGTGCTCGGCCTGATGACGGACGACGTGGTCTTTTCGGTCCCCGGCCGCGAGCCGTTCGGCAAGACGGAATTCGCAGCCGCCATGAAGAACATGGCCACCCGGTCGCTCGAGATCTCCAACGAGGTCGTCGAGCTCAGGATCCTCTCGGAGAACTACGCTTTTGCGCGCAGCCGCATCGAGATCCGGCCCCGGGACGGCGGCGCTTCCCGCAGCGGCTATACGTTGACCGTGTTCCAGAAGGGCGAGGATGGTAAATGGCGGCTCGCGCGCGACGCGAACCTCGTCGTGGAAAAGTCCGGCTGACCGGTTCGAGCGAGCGCGACGAGCTCGCCGATCGGGAGCGAGCCTCTGCGAGAGGAAACCCCTCCTCGGCTTGAAAGGCGTCCGACGCGACACGCGAGCCTCCTTTTCCGCCCTGATCAAAAGACGCGCGCTCCATCGCGGACGCGTCGGATCAGGGGGCGACCATGTACGGATCACGTCTTGCGTCACGCGCCGATCGGTGCGCGCGGGTTTTTCTTCGCATTTTCGGCATGTTCGCGATGCTGCCGGCGCTGGCGGGATCGCCGCCGCCGCTGCCGAATCCGGATCTGACGTTCTACACGGGCGCATCTGTCGAAGGCATCGCCCGCCTGCCGGATGGCAGCTTCGTCGTCTCCGGGGAATTCACTTCGATCAACAACACGCCGCGCGCGGGGCTGGCGCGCATCCGCCCGGACGGCACGCTCGATCCGGACTGGAATCCGGATCCCGATGGGCGGGTGATGCAGATCGTCTGGGATACGGCATCCGGCGCAATCTTTGTCACCGGCTACTTCACGCAGATCGGCGGCCAATCGCGGCGCGGCATCGCCAAGCTTCGCAGCGATGGCGCAGGCGATGCTGATCCGCAGTGGAATCCGTCACCGGCAGGTTTCGGCGGCGTGAGCATCCTCGTGCCGGATGGCGCCGGATCGCTGTATGCCGGCGGCGACTTCCAGGGCATCGGCGGACAAGCGCGCCTCAACATCGCGAAACTGTCGAGCTTCGGCGAGGGCAACGCCGACGGCGCCTGGGATCCGTCGGCGGACGCGCCGGTGTACGCGCTGGTGCTCGACGGTCAGGGCCGTCTTTATGCCGGCGGCCATTTCAATTCGATCGGCGGCCAGCCGCGCGGCCACATCGCGCGCCTCGCGACCGGCGGCAGCGGTACCGCCGATCCGGACTGGAATCCGTACGCGAGCAGCGATGTCGAACATCTGGCCAGCGACGGATCGACGATCTATGCGGCGGGACCTTTTCTTTCCATAGGCGGCCAGGCCATCACGCACCTCGCACGGCTCTCGACCGACGGGCAAGGCGACGCCGATCCGAATTTCAATCCCGCGCCGGATGGCTACGTGGCATCGATCGTGTCCGCGGGCGCGCTGTACGTCGGCGGCCAGTTCAACAACATCGGCGGACGCGCGCGCCGCAATCTCGCCAGGCTTTCCGGCGGTTCGGCCGACGTCAACTGGGATCCTTCGGCCAACGGGGTCGTGCGTGCGATCGCAGTCGATCCGAGCGGAAATGCCTATGTCGGCGGCGAATTTTCGTGGATCGGAACGGAGCTCAGTCTCGGCTACGGCATCGTGTCCGCCGGCGGCACGCCGCTGACGCCCACGATCGATACGGAACGCGCGTTCGGGCGCATCGACGCGATCGCGAGCCAGCCCGGCGGCGGCATCATCGTCGGTGGCGCATTTGACAAGATCGGACTCGTGCGCAGGCCGAATCTCCTGCGCCTCAATGTCGACGGCACGCTCGACATGAGCTGGAATCCCGCGCCGAACGAAGAGGTCCTCTCGGTGGCCGCCGCTGCCGACGGCACGGTATACGCCAGCGGTCCTTTCACGCACGCCGGCGGTGCCGCGCGACAGCATCTGGCAAAGTTCGCGGCGAGCGGAACAGGCGCAGCAGATCCAAGCTGGAATCCGGGGACCGACGGGACCGTATGGACGTATGCGTTCGACGGCACGGGCTCGATCTACGTCGGCGGCGGATTCAACACGATGGGCGGTGCGGAACGGCACAGCGTCGCGAAAATCTCCGCGAGCGGAAGCGGCGCGGTGGATCCGGAATGGAATCCGTCCGCGTTCGGCGTCGTCTACGGGATGGTGTACGACCCGGACACGCAATCACTCTTCGCACATGGCGCTTTCGGCAGCATCGGCGGGCTCGACCGGCTCTATCTCGCCAAGCTCTCCGCAAGCGGGTCCGGCGCTGCGGATGCCGAGTGGGACATGCAAACCAATGGCGCAGGCGCGCCGATGGTGCTCGATGGCGAAGGTCATCTCATCGTCGCGGGCGGATGGACGATGATCGGCGGCGTCGCGCGATCGCGCATTGCGAAGGTGACGACGACGGGCGCCGGCGAGGTCGATCCCGACTGGAATCCCGCGCCCGACGGCGCGATCGGCGCCGTCGCGTGGGACGGAGCGGACGCGCTCTACATCGGCGGAGGGTTCGTGAGCGAGATCGGCGGGCAGCCGCGCGCCGGTCTCGGCAAGATTTCGCTCTCGGGCACGGGGCTCGTCGACGACGCCTGGCAACCGACGCAGGACGGTCAGCTCGCATCGCTCGTGCTCGACGGACGCGGCGCCGCATATATCGGCGGCGCGTTCCACGAAGTCGGCGGCCAGCCGCGCGCGTTGATCGCCGCGCTGCCCGCACTCGCGTCGGGCGCTGATCTCTCGATCGCGATCGACGACGGCGTGCGCTTCGTCGAGGACGGCGGCGTGCTCGACTACGCGATCACGGTGCACAACGCAGGACCCGAAGATGCGCTCGGCGCGCACGTCGCGGACGCGCTGCCGGCGACGCTGGTCGGTGCAACGTGGACCTGCACGCCGATCGGCGGCGCGACTTGCAGCCCGAACGGCAATGGCGACATCGACGACACGGTCGATGTCCCGAACGGCGGAACGATCGTCTACGAAATGATCGCGACCGCGTTCGTCGGCGATCGCCAGCCGATCGAGAACACCGCCACCGTGACGCCGCCAGGCGGTCTCGGCGACGGCAATCCCGCCAACAACACGGCGACGGATCTCGACAAGATCGGCGTCTTCCTCGACGGATTTGACGGCGGCTGACGTCGGCGCCGGCGACGCATGACGCTCATGACATGAGAGCGAACCGGCGAGGGGCGCAGCGAAGCAATCGGCTCGCGGTGCGGCGTCGCAGCCGAGGTTCCTCGGCACCCACGTCACATCGCTAGCGCCTTTTCGGAGCCGGACCGGGGCTCGGGCTTTCCGAGGCGACGCCACCGCTTCCCGTCGGCCCGGAATTGCCCTCCGTCGATTCTTCCTTCATGCCAAGCTCGGCGCGGACCTTGGCCGCGCTGTGTCCGACTCGCTTCACGGCGTCACGCAGGCGCTGTTCGCTGACGCCCAGTGCCTTCGTCCAGTAGCGAACCTCGTGCTCCTCGGTGAGGCTGATGAGCTTGCGGTCGCTGGTGCCTCGCCCTGTCTTGTTGTCGGTCATGACGCTCTCCTGCGCTTACGCGGCGAGTCTACGCTCGTAGCACAGCCCCAGCGATGATCATGGGTCCGCTCCGCGGCGAGACGGATTGGCGTTCTCATCCGCCGCGGAAACGCTCCAACCCGCGCCCCGGAGCCCTTGCTCCGCGCTCTGAAGCCGTGTGGGGGATGTCGCTTGCCTCACCTTCTCGTCAGCCATTGATGTGACCGCCATCCAGACGTCCCATACGCCCAAGGCCAGACCCACGATCGCGCCCGGAAGGTAGTAAGCCCGATCCGCAGAGAGCGCCGACAGGACGAGCGCAACCAGGCCAATGACACTGAAAAAGATCCCTCGGACCAGCCAAAGAGTCTGGATCGATTTTGGCTCTCGGTCGCCTACGGTTCTATCCGCTCTCATATCCGCTCTCTGACGACTTCACTCGACCAATCTACGGGATCGCCGACTCGTGGTGCCCGGGCCCGGACTCGAACCGGGATAACCCGAAGGTTGAGAGATTTTAAGTCTCTTGCGTCTACCGATTTCGCCACCCGGGCTCGCTTCAAGGATCGCAGAGTCCCAGGCCCGCTGCCAGCAGCCTTCGGCAGGCGCACGAAGCGTGCGTCGAGGTCTGTCGCTCTAAGCAGGAGTGCCGGCCGGAAGCTGCGCAACCTCGCCGATGTGCCGCTCCGACGCCAGCGTCAGCGCCGTCCCGCCTACGATGACGACATCGCCCTCGAACAGTTCGGCAACCGACACGAGGCGATTGTTGACGCGCGTGTGGTTCACCGAGCCGAGATCGCGCACCCAGCATCGCCCGTCTGCGCGCCAGATCACGCAGTGGTGGCGCGACACGGTGAGATCCCTGATCTGCAGATCCGCCTCGGCGCTGCGCCCCAGGATGACCGGTGCATCGGAAAGGACGACGCGACGGCCCATCCATTCGCCGTCGGTGACGACGAGCTCGAATTCACGGCGGGGCCCGATATCGCCCGGCGGCTCCGTTCGAGCGAAGTCGGAGCCGTTCGGCTCCCGTTGCACCGCACTCTTGCGCGAACCCGCAACAGTCGACATTGCATCTCCTCCGGGAAAGAACGACCACGCCGCGGCCCGCTCCTCCTAGGTGCGAAAGACCAAGTCGACTCCCGCCAACCGGACATTGCCGCGAGTTCGTGGCGGACTTACGCCTGCATTTGCGTATTAACCATCGCCGAGACATGGGCGACGCGTCGTCGCCGCCGATGACGCTGTCCGAGGGGATCGAAACGCATGCCGATGAATCCAAAGGACAGGCAACGCCTCGTCGCGGGCTGGCTGACGCTGCAGACGGCGCCCGAAGAGCGGGCGACGCGGGACGAGCTCGAATGGGTCGTCGAGAAAGTCTGGGATCTCTGCGACGACGCGCCGAACGACGCCTTCGATTTCGTCCTGGCCGTGCTCGAGCAGGACGCTTCGCCCAAGACGATGGCGATCCTGTCGGCGGGTCCGTTCGAGGCGTTGTTGCGCAAGCACGGCCCGCGACTGATCGCTCGCGTCGAACGGCGCGCGCGACGGGACGTCAAGTTCACGCGGCTGCTGGACTATGTCTGGAAGGATGCGATGTCGAGCAAGATATGGACGCGCGTCCAGAACGTGCGGGAACGGCAGGCTCGCTATGCAGCGCTGCAGTCGGATGTCGCTGCCGCGAACGCGTCCGATCTCGAACCGGCATGACGCGGTTCCTCGCTCCCGTCACGCCGCAAGGACGAGCATCGATCGCACGACGCCTTTCGATGCGTCGACATTGAGCACATAGTGGAAGACATCCGCGTCGCTCCTCCCCTCGCAGACCGCCAGGTCTCCGAGCAGGAGATATCCGACCGCCTGCGGCCGCCCTTCGGGGTTCACGAGCACATCGAGCAGCGTGAGCCTTGCGCTACCGCCCGGACCGACGACACGCCGTATGAAATCGCCAGCGGGACGGTAGCCGAGAAACGGCGAGAAGACATACGCGTCGGGGGCGAATAGTTCCAGCGCTGCATCCGCGTCGCCCGTTTCGAAAGCCTCGATGCACGCCGCGAGGAGCGTCCGCACGGCGGGGGCCATGCCGCAGGCCTCGTCAAAGCATCGTCGAGAGTCGGACCGCGCATCCTGGCCCCACAGGGAAGGTCGGAAACCGAACGAACGCGAGCACTCCGCGCTGCGTTCCAGAACGCGTGTATCGCAGACCTGGCCGGCAATGCGCTGGAAGGCGAGATATTCCTCCGGGTGCAGATAGGCATTCTCGGTCTCGTCGAAACGCTCGAAATAGCGTCTCAGGCATCGCGTTTCTTCTTCGGTCAGCTCGACGTTGACTGGCATCCAAACCCTCCGTCTCGGCGCGCGCGCGATGACCGCGAAGCACACCGCTGAACTTCCTCGTATGCACTTCGCAACAGGGGAGCGAATTCCGCCACCGCGGGACGCGCATGACCGCTGAAAGACAGCCGTGCTGTGGCGGAGTCTCGGCTTGAACGGCGTATTTGCAACTGAGCGTCCGCCGAAACCGAAATTCCTCTTCCTCGTGCGTTCTCCAGCGCGCGCGATCCGCCGGGGTACCCGATCACGGCGGATCGTTCGGCGGACGCTCATTCAGCGAGAGTGCGACGGCGGATCGCCGTAGGGCCGATGTCATCTGCGGCCATCGCGCGCAGACATACCGAAATCGGATCACGAAGAGAGATAAGGCCGCCCGCCGGCACAAGCCTCCGCACTCGTAGCGGCGGGCGGGATCGCATGCTGTTGAGGCATGCGCTCAGACTTGAATCGCGAGTCTGCATGCCGAAGTCCGCCACGACTCTGAAGAAAAACAGCAGAACGCGTTGGAAGCGGAGTTGTCGCGAAGGGAGCGCCCGCCGGACGGCACATCGATAGTGTGCTTGGGGGAATATCGATGGGCCTAGCGCAATTGTCGTGGCAAGACGATCAATCCGGCGGGCGCTCAATAGACAGATACGAGAATTCGTGCCGAAACCCGCCACATTTCTTAAGCGGCACGATCGCCCGACCCGCCGAACCCCGCGGCAGCGGTCCCCGCGTTCCACTACTATCGCCACCGTGACGTCCTCCGGCTCCATGTCTTAACCTTTCCGGCATGGGGTCCGAGAAGACCGACGAGGAACTGATGCTCGCTTATGCCGGAGGCGACCTGCTCGCCTTCGAGATGCTCTATCGACGCCACCGCGGCACGCTCTACCGCTTCCTGCTGCGCACGCTGCGCCATCGCGCCGACGCCGACGAGCTGTTCCAGGACACCTGGAGCCGGCTCATCGCCGCGCGCGAACGCTACCGGCCCGAGGCAAAGTTCACGACCTGGCTGCTGCAGATCGCGCACAACCTCATCGTCGATCGCTTCCGCCGCCAGCGCCCGCAGGCTTCCGAGGAGGAGACCGAGGCCGTCTTCAGCAAGCTCGACGCGCCCGACAGCGAGCAGCCGGAGCGCGCGCTCACCGAATTCGAGCAGCGCCGCCGCCTGCAGCTCGCGCTCGAGGATCTGCCGGACGAGCAGCGCGAGGCGTTCCTGCTGCGCGTCGAAAGCGGGCTCGGCCTCGAAGAGATCGCGGCGATCACCGGCGCCGGCCGCGAAACCGTGAAATCGCGGCTGCGTTATGCGCTGGCGCGCATCCGCGCGAGGTTCGCGACGTGAGCAGCCACGATCGCGATCGCGAAGTCGACGAGCTGCTCGGCGAAGGCGGCGGCCGCATCGGCGATCTCTATCGCCGGCTGCCGCGCTACGAACCGCCACGCCGCGTCGATCGCGCGGTCCTCGGCGAAGCCGCACGCGCCGTGCACAGCGGCAAGCCGCCGCGACGACAACGCTGGATCGTCGGGCTCGGCTCGGCGGCCGGCCTCGTGCTCGCCGCCGGCATCGCCTGGCGCATCGGACACGATGCGATGAATCCGAGCGAGATCGCGCCTGCGAGCGAGGCGCCGAGCGTCGTGCCGGTGGAGCCGATCGACGAGCCGGCGCGCGCGAAGCGCGAGGAATCGGCGCAACCCGCCGCTGCACCGGCCCAGGCCGAGAGCGATGCGATGCAATCGGCGGCCGGCGCGTCGCACGAGCGGCAGGATGCGGCGCCGAAGAAGGAAGTCGTGCGCAAGACGCGTGCGCCTGCCAAGGCGAATGCCCAGCCCGCGGCCGCGGAACCGCCGAAACCCGCGCCGGCGCCGATGGCTCCGCCGCCGCAAGCGTTTCCGGGCTCGATGGAGCAGCGCGCGCGCACGCAGGACGACCTCGAAAAATCCGGCAAGGACAAGCTCGGTTACTCCGAAACCGGAGCCGCGGCTGCCGACAAGCGCGCCCCGGCGGCCGCGCGCGGCGTCTCTTCGCCGACGGTGCCGAGTGGATCGATCGAGCTCCAGCGCGACATGCAGCTCCCGCCGCACGACTGGCTCGCGCACGTCCGCCAGCTCATGCAGCAGGGTCGCCGGCAGCAGGCCACCGAAAGCCTGCGCCTCTTCGTGCGCGCGCATCCGGATGTGCGCGTGCCGGACGACCTGCTTCCGCTGCTGGACTGACCGTCGAAAATCAGGGCGCTTCGAGCACGCCCGCCAGCCGCCCCATGAAGGGCCGGTAGTACCTGAGCTCGGCGATCGAGTCGCGCACGTCGGACAGCGCCGTGTGCGTCGACTCCTTCGCAAAACCACGGCTGATGTCGGGCGCCCAGCGCCGCGCGAGCTCCTTGATCGTCGACACGTCGAGATTGCGGTAGTGGAAATACCGCTCGAGCCGCGGCATCAGCCGCACGAGGAAGCGACGGTCCTGGCAGATCGAGTTGCCGCACATCGGCGACTTCCCGACGGGCACCCATTGCGCGAGGAACTCGACGGTCAGCGCCTCGGCCGTCTCGAGCCGGATCGACGAATCGACGACGCGTTGCCAGAGGCCGGACTTGCGATGCTGGTTGCGGTTCCAGTCGTCCATCGTCTCGAGCCGCTCGACCGGATGCGCCAGCGCGAACTCGGGGCCCTCGGCGAGGACGTTGAGGTCCTTGTCGGTGACGATCGTGGCGATCTCGAGGATCGAATCGTGAAGCGGATCGAGCCCGGTCATTTCGAGGTCGATCCAGATCAGGTTGTCCTCGTGCAGCATTCAGCGTCTCCTTGCGGGTGCTCGTATCCTGCTGCGCCCCCGGGGCGAGTCTAGCAGGCGACGCCGATTTGTCAGACGCGGCGGCGCGCCGCTACGCTCACGCACCAGCAACGGACGCGCGATGCAGACTTTCCTCTGGCACGACTACGAGACCTTCGGCGCCGATCCGCGCCGCGACCGCCCCGCGCAGTTCGGCGCGATCCGCACCACGATGGAGCTCGAAGTCGTCGGCGATCCGGTCGTGGTGTTCTGCCGGCCTGCACGGGACGTGCTGCCCGATCCCGGCGCCTGCCTCGTCACCGGCATCACGCCTCAGCACGCCGACGCCGAGGGTGTCATCGAGGCGGAGTTCTCCGCACGGGTGCACGAAGCGCTCGCCGAGCCCGGCACCTGCGGCGTCGGCTACAACACGCTGCGCTTCGACGACGAGTTCACGCGCAACCTCCTCTATCGCAACTTCTACGATCCCTACGCGCGCGAGTGGGAAAACAACAACTCGCGCTGGGACATCATCGATCTCGCGCGCATGTGCTACGCGCTGCGACCCTATGGCATCGAGTGGCCGCGCCGCGAGGACGGGTCGCCGACGTTCCGCCTCGAGGATCTCGCGCGCGCCAACCGCGTCATGCAGCTCCATCGCGCGCACGACGCGCTCTCGGACGTCGAGGCGACCCTCGGCCTCGCCCGCCTGATCCGTGCGCGCCAGCCGAGACTCTGGGACTGGCACTTCGCGATGCGCCGCAAGCAGCGCGTGTTCGAGCTGATCGACGTCGCCGCGATGACGCCGCTGCTGCACGTCTCGTCGCGCTATCCGTCGACGCGCGGCTGCCTCGCGATGATCGCGCCGCTCGCCTGGCATCCGTCGCGGCAGAACGGCGTCATCGCGTTCGATCTCGACAGCGACCCCGCGCCTCTCATCGAGCTCGACGCCGACGCGATCGCCGACCGCGTTTTCACGCCGCGCGCCGATCTGCCCGAAGGCATCGAGCGCATTCCGCTCAAGGTCGTGCACACGAACCGCTCGCCCGCGCTGGCGCCGCTCAGCGTGCTGAAGGCGACCGACACGCAGCGCGTCGAGCTCGACGTCGATCGCAACCTGCGTCATCTCGAACAGTTGCGCGCCGCGAGCGGCCTTGAGGAGAAAGTGCGCGAGGTCTACGCGCGGGATAAGCCGCGCGACGCCCTGTCCGGCGCGCCGCAGGACGCGGACCTCGCGCTCTACGATGGCCTGATGTCCGACGACGATCGCCCGCTGCTGCGCTCGGTCCGGCAGACGCCGCCGGATCAGCTCGGCGCGCGTCCGTTCGCGTTCCGCGACGCGCGTTGCGCCGAGCTGCTGTTCCGCTATCGTGCGCGCAACTGGCCCGAGACGCTGAATGCGGACGAGTCGCAGCGCTGGGAGGCCGAGCGCCGTCGCCGTCTCGAAACCGCGACGCCCACGACACCGCGCACGCTCGACGAGTATTTCGCCGACATTGCGATGCTGCGCGCCGAGGAAGGCACGACGCCGGCGCAGCTCGCGCTGCTCGACCAGCTCGAGCACTGGGGCCGCACGATTCTCTGAGGACGCCATGGCCGAGACGTATTTCACCGCCGCGACCTTCCGCTTCCAGCGCGACCTCGCGAAGAACAACAACCGCACCTGGTTCGCCGCCCACAAGCAGCGCTACGAGGACGTGCTGCGCGATCCGTTCCTGCGTCTGATCGAGGACATGCAGGCGCCGCTCGCGAAAATCAGCCCGCACTTTCGCGCCGATCCGCGTCCGCAGGGCGGCTCGCTGTTCCGCATCTATCGCGACACGCGCTTTCGCAACGACAAGACGCCGTACAAGACCTGGGCCGGCGCCCGCTTCGCGCACGAACGGCGTCGCGAGGTCGCCGCGCCGTCGTTCTACCTGCACATCCAGAAAGGCGACTGCTTCGCCGGCGGCGGACTCTGGCATCCCGAACCGCCGACGCTGAAGAAGATCCGCGAGTTCCTCAACGACAATCCGGCCGCGTGGAAGAAGGCCGTCTACTCGAAGGCGTTCCGCGAGCGCTTCGAGTTCTGGGGCGAAAGCCTGTCGCGACCGCCACGCGGATTCGATCCGAATCACGAGCTGATCGAGGACATCAAGCGCCGCAGCTTCGCCGCCGGTGCGGGCATCGACGATGCGATCGTCACGTCGGACGAGCTCCTGCCGGCCGTCGTCGACACGTTCAAGCGCATCGCGCCGATGAACGACTATCTGTGTGCGGCGCTCGAGCTCGAGTTCTGAGCGTGCTTTCCCCTCTCCCGCGTGCGGGAGAGGCAGGGTGAGGGCAATCTAGCGAAACCCTTCCCTCACCCGCGCCTTCGGCGCGGCCTCTCCCGCGCAGCGGGAGAGGCGAAAGTCCGCTGTACGAGGGCGAGCAGGGACACTGTTCGCTAGTGGACGGTTCGGCTCGGGCGGGCCGGGGGGGGTGATTTTCCAAAAAAAAACCACACAATTTAAATTTAAAAAAATAATTAATTAATACACCCACC
>Ga0081540_1001867_pt1 | contig 17644 bp, 15 predicted proteins | sample TabmetS2T1R1_FD_71024 | JGI IMG/M metagenome (GOLD analysis project Ga0081540, IMG submission 71024) | Tabebuia heterophylla rhizosphere microbial communities from the University of Puerto Rico - S2T1R1 | ecosystem: Host-associated > Plants > Roots > Rhizosphere ... | reverse complement strand
TGCGTTGGTCTGGGGCGCCGTCGCGCATGCGCCGTTTGCGCCAATCGGCGAGAGCGAGATCGGCCTTCGCCTCAATCGTCTGACCGGCAACACGAGCGAGCTTCGCGAAGGCGTCGCCGCCGTCGTGCCGGGCGTGCACCGGCTTCGCGTCTATTCGCTCAAGGATCGCCTGTACCGGCCCGAGCGAAGCGCCAAGGCGAACGGCAGCGCGCCGTTCCAGTCGTCCGAAGGGCTTTCGCTCGGCGTCGAGCTCACGATCCGCTATGCGCTCGACGCATCGAAACTCCCGGTGGTCGCGAGCACGCTGCCGGCCGATCTCGACCACGAGATCGTCGATCCGCTCGTGCAGGGCGTCATCTACAAGGTGTTCACGCGCTACACGGTGCGCGAGATCTTCTCGACCAAGCGCCAGGAGCTTCAGAACGCGATCGAGGCGGAGCTGAAGCCGCTCTTCGCCGAGCAGGGCCTCGCGATGCGCAGCGTGATGATGGGCAACGTCGATCTGCCGCGCGACTATCGCGTCGGCATGGACAAGCTGCTCGCGATCGAGCTCGAGACCGAGCAGATGAAATACACGCTCGATCTCAAGGAGAAACAGGTCAAGCAATCCGGGCTCGAGGCCGACGCCGACAAGGTGCGCCGGGAAAAGGCCGCCGAGGCGACCGCCAACGAGCAGATCATCGCGGCGAAAGCGCAGGAAGAAGCGATGAAGCACGTGCTGCCGTTCAAGCAGAAGCAGATCGAGCAGAAAAAGCTCGAAGCCGAGGCCGACAAGGCGTCGCGCATCAAGCTCGCCGAAGGGTCCGCCGAAGCGCGGCGCATCGAGGCCGGCGGCGAGGCCGACTCGCGGCGCAAGCTCGCCGACGCCGAGGCGTATCGCGTCGAAGAGCTCGGGAAGGTCACGAGCGCGCAGATGCAGCGCGACGGCGAGTTGATCTCGCGCCATCCGCTCCTGATCCAGAAGACGCTGGCCGACAAGCTGTCGGACAAGATTTCGGTGATCATCGCGCCGCCGCCCGCCGACGGGCAGTTCATCGGCTCGGCGTTGCTCGGCGGTGCCGCGCAGAATGCCGTTGCGCAGAACGTCGCGGCGGGCGCCGCGGGTGAGCCGTGATCGCCGCGGCGGTGTTCGCGCTGGCGCTCGCCGCGGCGATGCCCGACGAGCCGAAGACGACCGCGATCGTCGCGCAGGACCAGGCGGCGCTGCGTGCCGCGCCGCGCGACGCGGCCGAATCGCAGGCCGCGCTCGCGCTCGGCGACGCGCTGGAAATCCGCGGACGCCAGAGGGATTACCTCAAGGTCTACGACCACCGCCGCGAGCGCGGCGGCTTCGTGCGCGCCGCGCAGGTGCGCGTGCTCGCGCTGGCGCCCGGGCAGGCGCCCGAGCTCCTCGCGGTCGCGCGTTTCCTGCGTGACATGCCCGGCTACGAGGCGCTCGGCATCGGCTACGTCGCGGCGTATCTCGTCGCCGCGCCGGCCGAGCAGATCGGTGCCGAGCCGTTCGACGCGCTCGGCACGATGGCCGAGCGTCTCGCGCGCCGCGCCGCGACGAACACGAACAAGACGCGCGCCGCCGCGATCACCGCGCAGCTCGACGCGGTCGCGGCGTACGGCGTCGCGATTCGCAGCTTCGAGCGCGACGAGCGCGTGCAGCTCTGTTACGACGGCGAAGCGTTCCGCCGTGTGCTGGCGCTGAACGCCGATGCCGAGGCGAAGGCGCGCGCCGCGCTCGGCCTCACGCGCGAGGATTGCATCGATCCCGCGATGGCGCCGACGGAGCGCGCGACGTTCGACGCGTGGCGCGCCGGCGTGCTCGATCGCGTGCCGCGCGCGGAGCTGCCGCCGCACGTGCGTCATCGCGTGCGGCTGCGCAGCGCGAGCGTCTGGGCGAGCATCGCGTTCGAGCGCGCGCGTCGCGGCGAAGACGCGTCGGACGCGGCGAATCGCGCGCTCGAGGAGCTCGCCGGCGTCGAGCGACGCGAGCTCGCCGACGGCGACGTCGCAGCCTACGACGAAGCAGCCGTGCGCGTCGGCGCGTCGCGCTGGGCCGCCACGCCGGCGCGACCGATGCCGGCGGCCGGGCTCGCGATCACGACGAAGCCGGGTCAGCCCGGCGAAACCTGCGTCACGCTGATCGAGCGCCGGCGGGGCAAGGACACGACGCTCGCGCAACGCTGCACGTTCGGCATCGTCTGGTCCGCCTCGGCGAGTGCAAACGCGCCCGGCACCGCGCTCGCGCTCGCCGTCCAGCCGCTCGACGGCTGGCGCGAACTGTGGGTCTTCCATCGCGACGGCGGCGAATGGCGCATCGACACCGCGCCGCCCGGAACGGACGGCTCGCTCGGCTACATCGAGTTCGCCGGTTGGGTGCCGGGCGGGAAGAAGATGCTGGCGGCGCGCGAGCTGCGCGTCGGCGAGCGGTTCGAGAAACGCTTCGAGGTCGTCGACATCGCGACGCTCGCGGTCGACAAGCACGCCGATGCGCCGGCGTCGCTCAGCACGTTCTATCGGTGGCAGGATGCGGCGTGGAAACGCGAGACGGTGAGTCTTCGCTGATGCAACTTCCACGAGCTTCGCCAACGCGCAACTTCCCCCGAACCGCGCGCCGCCGTTCCCCCTCTCCCGCTTGCGGGAGAGGGTTGGGGTGAGGGCAATCTTGCGCTGACGTTCCGCCGCAGAAAGCAGAGGCGAGAGCAAGACGCGGAGTGCAACACTCCGACTTCCCTCACCCGCCCTTCGGTCGGCCTCTCCCGCAAGCGGGAGAGGCGAATTGCGTTAGCTCGGATAGACCGGCGGCCGGCCGAATTCGAGCGTCGCGACGGCTCCGCCCTGCGGCCTCGGCGCGAGCGAAACGCGCCACCCATACAGCTCGCAAAGGCGCCGCACGATCGCAAGGCCGAGTCCCGCGCCCTTCCCCGCCGACGTCCCGCGCACGCCGCGCTCGAAGAGCTTCTCGGCATCGCCGGCGTCGATGCCGGGCCCGGTGTCCTCGACCGCGACGCGGCCGTGGCCGACCGTGACGACGACCTCGCCGTGCTGCGTGTACTTGAACGCGTTGCCGACGAGATTGCCGATCGCGACCGAGACGACCGATGAGGGCGCGGCCGTCGCGAGCGGCTCCTCGATCTCGACGCGCACCTGCACGGCCTTGTTGCCGAGATGCGGCCGCTGCACGTCGACGACCTGCTCGACGACGCGTGCGACATCGGTCGCTTCGCCGTCGGTCGGCGCCTGGCGCTCGCGGCGCGACAGCAGCAGCAGCGCGTCGGTGAGCTCGGTCGACTGGCGCACCGCGCGCTCGATGCGCCGCAGGCGTTCGCGCAGCTTGTCGGAAAGATCGGGCGAGTTCTGCAAAAGCTCGGTCGTGCTCGCGATCACCGCGAGCGGCGTGCGCAGCTCGTGGCTCACGTCCGCGTTGAACTCGCGGTCGCGCTCGACGAGCTCGGTGAGCCGCGTCGAATAGTCGTCGAGCGCCGCGGCGAGCTGGCCGACTTCGTCGTTGGCGAAATGCGCCTTCAGCGCTTCGGGGCGGCCGCTGCGGCTCATCGCCTGCACGCGGCGCGCGAGATCGGTGACCGGGCTCATGACGCGCGCCGAGAGCCAGAAGCCGATAATGAGCGAGAAGATCGCGAACACCAGCACGGTTGCGCCTAGCGTCGTCAGGAGCTGGCGCTCGCTGAGCTTCTGCGTGCTCACGTCGAAGCGCAGATAGGCCCAGACGTCGTCGTCCTTGTAGACCGCGAGCTTGTACGGGCGGATCTTGCCTTCGCGGCCGTAGTCCTCGATGTCGTAGACGCCGCTGTCGTACTTCTGCCAGGCGAACGGAATCGTCGCGGTGCGTCCCGCGCGCACGATGTTCGCTTCGAACAGCGACATGCGCCACGGCGCGTTCGGATCGGGATTGTCGTGCTTGAAGTCGACGAAGTTCTTGAGCTCGCGCGTCAGCGTCGAGTTGATCAACTGGTCTTCGAGGTTAATGCGCAGATAGATCGTGGCTGCCGCGAACAGCGCGGTGAGACCAAGCCCGAACAGGGCGAACGAGATGACTATGCGGCTGCGAAGCCTACGCCGGTACCGCATCCGGATCGACCATGCGGTATCCGATGCCGTGGCGCGTCTGGATCAGTGGTTTTTCGAACGGCTTGTCGATCGCGGCGCGCAGGCCGTGGATGTGCACGCGCAGGGAATCCGAGTCCGGCAGCTCCTCGCCCCACACGCGCGTTTCGAGCTCCTGGCGCGTGACGACCGAAGGCGCGGCTTCCATCAGCGATTGCAGGAGCTTCAGGCCGATCGGATTCAACTGGATCTGCTTGCCGGCGCGGCTGATCGTGAGCGTATCGAGGTTGTAGGTGAGGTCCGCGAGCTGCAGGAGGCGGCTCTTCGTGCCCTTGCCGCGACGGCCGAGCACCTCGATGCGCGCGGCGAGCTCCTGCAGCGCGAAGGGCTTGACCATGTAGTCGTCGGCGCCGGAATCGAAGCCGGTGAGCTTGCCGTCGAGCGTGTCGCGCGCGGTCAGCATCAGCACCGGCGTCTGGCGCTTGGCTTCCTGGCGGAGTTTCCTGCAGACCTCGAGACCGTCCATGCCGGGAAGACCGAGGTCGAGCACGAGCACGTCGAAGTCGTTGACGACCGCGAGGTGGAGGCCGGTGACGCCGTCGCCGGCGAAATCGACCACGTGTCCCTTGTCGGCCAGAAAATCGCCGATGTTGGCGGCGATGTCGCTGTTGTCTTCGATGACGAGAATACGCATAGCAGGCTTACTCTAACGCGGAATTCCGCAGGATGCGGAACGGACGGGACGAAGGAAGTTCCACGAGATGAGGGCGTCTGGGAAGAAGCCCAAGCCAACGCATCCCACGGAGCGTGCTTTTTGGTTGAACGTGCGGCCAGGACGGCCGCTTCTGGAGTTCGGAGGGGCGGCGCGGCCCGAGCCCATCTACCGTCGAACCATGCGGCGATCGAGGACCGATCGCACGAGCAAATCCGGATCGCAAAAACAAAAGAAAATGGCCCAAGGAGGTGCCATTGGGGGAACACACCTCGCTTGGGCCAAAAAGCTACTGCCCCGATTACCGTAATCTGCCAGTCACCTGACCTGACTTAGGAGTGTCGAGCAGAACTACAGCGACGGGGACTATAGTCAGCCTAGTCTTAAATACCCGTTAAACGGCTCTGATCCTTCCGTTAACCGCCGGGCCCGTACCGGACGGGTACGTTGGCGCCGTTCGGATTGGCTTCGATGATCGTCAGCGGCAGCGCGACTTCCTCTTCCTCGGGGTGCCGGCAGACCAGCGAGCCGGTCCGGCGCACGCAGTCGAATTCCTCGCCGTCGGACGGACGGGTCCGATGGCGGATGTCGCTCTGCTTGGCGAAGACGAACGACTGCTGGAAGCGCGCGGCCGCGTCGCCCGGCACGCTCACCGGATCGAAGCGCCACTGGCGCATCGCCTTCTCCGCCGACGCGCCGAACGCGCGATTCTCTTCGGTGTCGGTGATCGCCTCGACGTCGCGCACGGTGCCGTCGGCGTTGAGCGAGAACTGCACGTCGACGCGCACCGGCTCCTTCACCGCACGATAGTCGGGATAGCGCGGCTGGATCATGTGCACGGCGATGAGATGACGCGCACGCGCGGTGACGCTCGCGGTCGCGGGATGCGCGGGCGCCTGCGCCTGCGAGGACACGGTCGGGAGCACAGGATCCGACGGCGGCGTCGGGCTCGGCAACGTACCGAGATTCGCCACGGGGCCGAGACCGTTCGTGGTCAAGCGCGCGCGCTCGGCGACCGGCGGCGGCACGGCGTCGACGGCGACGCTGCGCACCTGCGGTGCGGCCGGCGGCGCGATCTCGGGCGGCGCGACCTTGGCGAGCTTCGGGCGCGTCATCGACACGGTCCACTTCGGCGGCTCGCGCAACGCGAAGCCGACCAGGAACGCGGCGTCCGAGCGCGGCAGGCGCTCGAGCAGCGCGTTCGCGCCGGCGGCGAGCGCGTCGAGATCCTTGCGGTCCGGACGCAGCACGCTGATGCCGGCGATCATCACCGCGGCGGCGATGAGGATCGTGAGGCCGAGCGTCGGGCGCGGCGCGGCCGCGAGCCGCGGCGCCGGCATGTCGATGATGCGGCGCACGCGATCGAGCAGCACGCCGCCGCTCGCCGCGATCGCAAGACGCGGCGCGGTGAGGCGAAGCTCCTCGAGCGAGGCGAGCGTCTGCGCGTACTCGCGCGGCTCGCCGCGCGTCAGGCGCAGCACGAGGCGATCGCAGCACACTTCGCGATCGTTGCGCACTTCGCGCGAGATCCAGTGCACGACCGGGTGATAGAAGAGCAGCGTCTCGATCACCGCCTGCGCGAGATTGACGAGATGATCGTAGCGGCGCAGGTGGCCGAGCTCGTGCGCGAGGATCAGCTCGACCTGGTGGCGCGGAAAGCCGAGCGCGACGGCGGTCGGGATCAGGATCACGGGCTTGATCCAGCCGATCAGCGTCGGCGTGTCGATGTGGTCGGAGACCAGCACGCGGATCGAGCGCACCAGATTGAAGCGCCTCGCGAGCGAGGCCAGCATGCGCTCGAGCTCCGAGCTCGTGCGCGCGCAGCGGCGCGCGATGTGCTCGAGCGCCTGCCACTGGCGCAGCGCGCGCCACGCCATGACGGCGACGCCGACGCCCCAGAGCAGCACGAGCCACGGCAGCAGCGTATCGAGCGTGAAGGCGCTCTCCGGGGCCGTCGTCGCGGAAACGGCGGCGATGCCGGTGTCGAGCACCGTCGCATCGCCCGCGCCCGCGTCGGCGATGAAGTGCGGATAGATCACGGCGAGCGTCAGCACCGGCGCGAGCGCGATCAGCGCGAGCGCCGTGAGGCCGGCCGCATAGCGCGCCTCGGCGTGACTCGCCGGCACGATCAGGCGCAAAAGCGCATAGCCGGCTCCGACCAGTGCGCCCTGCCAGAGGAAATGCAGCAGGGTCCAGCCGAGCGACTGGATCAACGGGAGCCAGTCAGCGAGATACGCGCTCATTTGCGTGACCCCGGTTCGAGCTTGTTGAGGAGCGCGCGGATCTCGTCGAGCTCTTCGCGCGTCGCGCGCGGGCGCGAGCCGAGCGCATGCAGCACGAGCTGCGACGGCGAGCCGTCGAACACGCGCTGCACCATGTCGGACAGGAAGCGTTTCTGCGTGCGTTCCTTGCTGACCGCGGCGTGGAACACGTGCGCACGCTCGGAATCGTCGCGCTCGACGAGCCCTTTGCCGTGCATGATCTGCAGGAGCTTCAGCGCCGTCGTGTAACCCGCGCCTTCGTCGCGGTACAGCGCCTCGTGCACATCGCGCACGGTCGACGGTCCGCGATCCCAGAGAACGTTGAGGATTCCGAGCTCGGCTTCGGTCGGCTTCGGCAGTTCTTCGATCTTTGCCACTGTACTTACCCCGCGGGTGATGCATGGAGTTGCGAAGCGGCGGCTCCGCGCGCTGCGCTGCGGACCCCTGTGACCGCCGGCCGCGACCCGGTCGGCCACGGCACATGCGCACCCTATGCCGGTCGGGGCGGCGAGTCAACGAGGGTGATCGTACTTCCGGGGGCCGGTCGGGTTTCCGGGGCATTTGCCGGCGGCCTGCGAGCCGCCGGCAGCGCGCAAGCTCAGCGCGAATCGCCGGCGTTCGGGGGCTTGGTCGGAGCGCCGCCGCAGCCGGCGTTGAGACAGCCGAGCCGCGACCACTCGTCAAGCTGGTTATGGGTGGCCTGGCGCGCTTCCTCCTGCTGAGCGTAGGTATGGCAGGTGGTGACCGGGATGTGCGAGCCGACCTTCGTCTCGTTCGTGCAGATCACGCGCTCGCCGTCGCGTCGCGTCAGGATCGAATTGACGATCTCCTGCGCGTTGAAGAGCTTGACCTTCGTATCCTGCTTCATGGCATCGATGCTGCCGTACTGGACGAAGATCTGCTGGATCTCCTCGAGCGCGCGGTCGACGCGCTGATACTCGTCCCGCTTGACGTACTGGTAGCGGCCGCCGGGCTGCATCTCCTTGCGCACGTTCGCCGCGACGACTTCGAACTTGTCGGGCGTGTCGGCGTTGAGCGCCTTCTCGTGGTAGTTCTCCTTGGCGGCGGCGGCCGACGCCGCAACGGCGGCGAGCGCCAGCGCGGCGAGCGACGCGAGCATCGGTGTGCGTGAGCTCATTCCCCTTCTCCTCGCGAAATGCCCGGCAGAAAAGGCATGCGGCCGATCCTAGACGGATCGGCCGCAGTAGTCAACGAAGCTCTTCGTACTTTACGCGCAGGCGGCGTTCTAGCTGCCGCTCTTGTACTGCACGTTCTGGCGGTCCTGGAGGAACTTCTGCGCGTCGCGCTGATCGCCTTCCATCTGGCGCGCGGTCTTGCACGTCTTGATCGGGATGTGCGAGCCGACCGGCGCGACGCTCTTGCAGATCACGCGGTCGCCGTCGTGCTGGGCCAGGATCGCGTTGACCTGCTCCTGATTGTTGAACATTTGTGTCTTCTCGGCGTCGTTCATCTGCGAGACGCTGCCGCGCTTCTCGAGCAGCGCCCCCATCTCGGCGAGCTTCGCGTCGACCGTGCTGCGGTCGGACGGCGTGACATGCTCGTAGCGGCCGCCGGGCGTCATTTCCTTGTCGACCCATCCCGACACGGTCGCGAAGCTTTCCTTGGTATCGGCGTTGACGGCCGGCGCGGGCTTGTCGGAAGCTGCGGCAGAGGCCGAAACGGCTGCCAACAGCAGCAGGAACACGGTCTTTCTGATCATGTGGCGCTCTCTCTCGAACGGGATCGGAACAATGCCGGCGAGACCGGCGCAGGCAAGCTAGCGAATATCCGACCAGGCGTCAACGACTTTTTTCGTACTTCTTGTGTCGTAGAAGCGTGAAATCCGGCGCTAAGCGCGTCACCTGACTCCCTTGGCCTTGAGCTTTCGCCTCGCGACCGGTGCGCGTGCACGCACGGCTTCGGCGATGTGCTCGATGATCGCGCCGGCGACGTCGACGCCGGTCGCGGCCTCGATCCCCTCGAGCCCCGGCGAGGAATTGACCTCGAGCACCAGCGGTCCGCGGTGCGAGCGCAGAAGATCGACGCCGGCGATGCCGAGACCCATCACGCGCGCCGCGTGGATCGCGAGCGCCGATTCCTCGGCCGTGAGCTTGACCGCGACCGCCGTCGCGCCGCGATGGATGTTGGCGCGGAAGTCCCCGTCGACGGCCTGCCGCTGCATCGCCGCGACGACGGTCCCGCCGACGACGAAACAGCGAAGGTCGGCGCCCTTCGCTTCGCGGATGAACTCCTGCACGAGGAAATTCGCGTAGAGCCCGCGGAACGCCTCGATCATGCCCTGCGCCGACGAGCGCTTCTCGGCGAGCAGCACGCCCTGCCCCTGCGCGCCTTCGTTGAGCTTGATGACGTGCGGCGGATCACCGAGCATCTTGAGGAGATCGGCCGTGTCGTCCGGGTTGTCGCCGAACACGGTGGTGGGAAGGCCGATGCCGTCGCGGGCGAGGAGTTGCAGCGCATGGAGCTTGTCGCGGGCGCGCAGGATCGCCTCCGCGCTGTTCGGCGTCGCGACGCCCATCATCTCGAACTGGCGCAGCACGGCGGTGCCGTAGAACGTCACCGACGCACCGATGCGCGGCACGACGACGTCGATCCCGCGCAGCGCCCGCCCCTTGTAGTGGATCTCGAACACGCCGGCCGCAATGCGCATGTAGCAGCGCAACGGATCGAGCACGCGCACCGAATGGTTGCGCTTTCGCGCCGCCTCGACGAGGCGCAGCGTCGAGTAGAGCCGCGCGTTGCGGGAAAGGATCGCGATCTTCATGGCGTGGGACGCACGGCGGAGGGCCTCGCGCTCGTATACGAGAGCGTCGGATCGACGCGAAAACGGCCGCCCAGCGCGGCGCGTCCGAGCAGCAGCGGAAACAGCATTGCGCGGCGGTCTGTCAGATTGATGTCGGTCTCGAAGCGGCGCCCGGCCAGCACGACCTCGGTGCGGATGAACCAGCGCTCGCTCGTATGCCCGCCGGAATCGGTCACCGGCTTGCGTGCGACGACGGGCGCCTCGCAGGTGACGAGGCGCTCGCTTCGCCTGCGCGGCCGCACGCGGAAGCGGACGTGGGTCTGGCCGCCGCGCTCGAACGCCTCGACCGAGACGACGCTGAGCGAAGTCGAGCGCGCGCCGGTATCGAGCTTGGCCTTGATCGCGCCGATCCCGAGCGCGGGCAGCGCGAGCCATTCGCGCCAGCCGAGTGTGGCAATTTCCGCGGGCTGCATCGGCGGTCGTCGGCGCGAGTCGGACTCGGGGGTATGATGGGTTCGGACGTGGAGCGGGTGATGGGAATCGAACCCACGTTCGCAGCTTGGGAAGCTGCTGTCTTACCATTAGACGACACCCGCGCCGGGACAGCGTAGCGGCGCCCCGCCGGCGTCCGCAAGGCCGCCCATGGAGCTTCCGGCTACGCCGTCACGTTCGCGCGCTGAATCGGTGCTGAGCACGCTTGTTTACGGTTCGCAAAGCGTCAGGATTGGAAGGCGGGCATTCACCCTCCTCCGTTGATATTGCAACCAGCCTGTCAATCCGTGGGCGGAGAAGGGCGTCTTGGGGTCCATCCCCGCCGTAACCCGCGGATGGCGTAGGCATCAGGAGAAACCTTACATGCGTATCTCGCGTCGTTCCATCCGCAAGGCGTTGCACGCCGTGCTCGGATTGGCGCTTTTCGCCGTGACCGCTCCGGCGTTCGCCGACGACGATCCGCCCGATCGCGTCGCGCGCCTTTCCTACATCCGGGGCGACGTCAGCTTCCAGCCGTCCGGCGACGACGACTGGGTGCAGGCGAACCTCAACCGGCCGCTCGGCACCGGCGACAAGCTTTACACCGACCGCGATTCGCGCGTCGAGATGGAAGTCGGCGCGGCGACGCTGCGCCTGGACGCCGGCTCGTCGTTCGATATCCTGAACCTCGACGACAGCGTCGCGCAGACCGAGCTCACGCAGGGCATCATGAACCTGCACGTGCGCCGCGTCTTCGAAGGCCAGAGCTACGAGGTCGACACCCCGACGCTCGCCTTCGTCGTCACGCAGCCCGGCGACTACCGCGTCGACATCGCGCCCGACGGCAACTCGACGATGATCACCGTGTTCAACGGCGCGGGCGACGTCTACGGCGAGAACAACGCGAGCTACAGCGTGCGCTCCGGCCAGACCTACCGCTTCAACGATTCGGCGCTGCAGGACTACGAAGTCGTGGACATCCCGCGCGGCGACGATTTCGACAACTGGGTCGATACGCGCAACAACCGCTACGAGCACGCCGCATCGCGCCAGTACGTCTCCGAAGACGTCATCGGCTACGCCGACCTCGACGACTACGGCGGCTGGAACGACGTGCCCGAATACGGCCATGTCTGGTATCCGCGGGACGTCGAAGCCGACTGGGCACCCTACCGCTCCGGCCACTGGGCGTGGATCGATCCGTGGGGCTGGACCTGGGTCGACAACGCGGCCTGGGGCTTCGCGCCGTTCCATTACGGCCGCTGGGTCTATGCGAGCAACCGCTGGGGCTGGTGCCCGGGCCCGGTACACGTGCGCCCGATCTACGCGCCGGCGCTGGTCGCGTTCGTCGGCGGCTCGGGCTGGGGCGTCAGCGTCTCGAGCGGCGGGCCGGTCGGCTGGTTCCCGCTGGGTCCGCGTGACGTCTACGTGCCGTGGTACCGCACCTCGCGCAATTATTTCAGGAACGTCAACGTGCGCAACACGACGGTGATCAACAACACGTACATCACCAACGTCTACAACAACTACTCGCGCGGCACGAACATCACGAACGTCAACTATGCGTACCGGCAGAATCCGCGCGCGGTGACGGCGGTCTCGCGCGAGACGTTCGTCAACGCGCGCGCGGTCAACGCCGCCCGCGTGCAGGTCAACGAGGCTCAGCTTCGCAACGCGAACGTCGCAAGCCGCGTCGCCATCGCGCCGCAGCGGGCGAGCTTCGCCGGCGCCAATCCGCGCGCTCGCGCCGTGCCCACGGTGCAGACGCTCGACCGTCGCGTGATCGCGCGCACGCAGCCGCCGCCGAAGCCGGCGCCGGTCAACGCGCGCATCGCCGGCATCGAGCGCAACGGCGGCCAGCCGCTCGCCAGGCAGCAGCTTCGCGAGATCTCCGCACGCCCGGCCGCGCCGAACGCGAACACGCCGGCCGCCAACCGCGCCGCGCCGCAGCGCGTGCAGGTGGTCGGCGGCGCGGCGAAGCCGCAGCCGTTGCCGGCACGCGGGGCCGCCAACCCGCGCGCGAACGCGCAGATCGGCAACGAGAACAAGCCGAACGTGCCCAATCGCGGCGGTCCTGCCACGACGCCGGCGGCGAATCCGAACGCGCGCACGCCAGCCGTCCCGACGCGCGAGCAGGCGCAGCGCCGCGCGCAGACGCCGGCGCAGCAGCGCGCGACCGTGCAGCGCGGCCAAAACACCGGCGACAACACCGGCAAGGGCACCGCGAACAACGGCCTGCCCTCCTCGCGCTTCGCACCGCGCGCGGGTCAGACGCCGCGCAACGCGAACGAGCCGGCAACGCGCAACGCCAACGCGACCCGCACGCCGCCGGCGAATCCGAACGTCCAGAAGCCGCAGGCCAACGACCGCTCGACCGTCAACCGCGGCCAGACCGGCCGTGCGACGACGCCGGCGACCGAAAGCCCGGCGCCGCAGCGCCGCACGGTGACGGCACCGACGCCGAGCTCCGGCAATGCGCAGGCCGAACGGATCGAGCGCCAGCAGCAACAGACGCGCGCCGCGCAACAGCAGCAGCAGGCGGCACGTGCCGCGCAGCAACAGCAGCAGCAGCGCCAGGTGCAGCAACGCGAATACACGCCGCGCAAGGCGCCGCCGCAGCCGCAGTATCAGCCGCGGTCCGAGCAGCCGCAGATGCAGCGTGCGCAACCGCAGCAGCAGCAACAGCAGATGCAGCGTGCGCCGCAACCGCAGATGCAGCGCCAACCGCCGCCGCAGCAGCAGCGCCAGCCGCAGCAGGAGCGTCGCGCTCCGCCGCCGCGCGAGAAGAAGGACAACGACAAGGACGATGATCGCAACCGTCATTGAAGCGGTCCTGACGGCAACACCCGCGACGCCGCCCTGTGCGGCGTCGTTTTTTGTGCGCATGCCGATGCGGGTCCGCTAGAATGTCGCGGTGAGAATCGTGCTCAACGGCCGCGAAGAGGACATCGAGACCGGCACGACGGTCGCCGGGCTCGTCGCCGCCGCCGGCCTTGCGGACAGGCGCGTCGCGATCGAAGTCAACCGCGAGATCGTGCCGCGCAGCGACTACGCCCGGCGCGCGCTCGTCGCGGATGACCGCGTCGAGGTGGTCCACGCGATCGGCGGCGGCTGAGCAGCGATCGCTTTTTCGTTTTCCGTCGCGCGGCGACATCGCGCGACGACGATCCGGACATCCGATGAACGCCCTGCCTCAATCCGTCCCCTCGCCTTCGATCGACGATCCGCTCGTCATCGCCGGCCGCACGTTTCGCTCGCGACTCCTGACCGGCACCGGCAAGTTCAAGGATCTCGCCGAGACGGCGCGCGCGACCGAAGCCGCCGGTGCCGAGATCGTCACGGTCGCGATCCGCCGCACGAACATCGGCCAGAATCCCGCTGAGCCGAATCTCCTCGACGTGCTGCCGCCGTCGCGCTACACGCTGTTGCCGAACACGGCCGGCTGCTACAGCGCCGACGACGCCGTGCGCACCTGCCGCCTCGCGCGCGAGCTGCTCGACGGGCACACGCTCGTGAAGCTCGAAGTGCTCGGCGACGAGAAGACGCTCTTCCCCGACGTCGTGCAGACGCTCGCGGCCGCCGAGACGCTCGTCGCCGAAGGCTTCGAGGTCATGGTCTACACGAGCGACGATCCGATCCTCGCGCGCCGGCTCGAAGAGATCGGCTGCGTCGCGGTGATGCCGCTTGCGGCGCCGATCGGCTCGGGCCTCGGCATCCAGAACCGCTGGAATCTCGTCGAGATCGTCGAGAACGCGAAAGTGCCGGTGCTGGTCGACGCCGGCGTCGGCACGGCATCGGACGCGTCGATCGCGATGGAGCTCGGCTGCGACGGCGTGCTGATGAACACCGCGATTGCCGGCGCGAAGGACCCGGTGCTGATGGCGCACGCGATGAAGCTCGCCGTCGAAGCCGGCCGCGCCGCGTTCCGCGCCGGCCGCATTCCGCGCAAGCGTTATGCGTCGGCGTCGAGTCCGCTCGATGGGCGGATCGGGTGAAGAGACGTGAGCAGTCAGCGGTGAGCAGTGAGCGGAAAGAGCCTGGCGAGCATCCACTCCGCTCACCGCTCACCGCTGACCGCTCACTCGGCTCGCGCGCCGTCGACGAATCCACGCGGCGCCCCGAACGCCGCATCCGCAGCTTCGTCCTGCGCCAGGGCCGCATCACGGACGCGCAGCAGCGCGCGTTCGATGCGCACTGGCAGCGCTACGGCCTCGCCTTCACCGGCACGCCGCGCGATTTCGCCGCGCTGTTCGGCCGCCGCGCGCCGCTCGTGCTCGAGATCGGCTTCGGCAACGGCGAGCAGCTCCTGCACGCGACGCAAGCCGAGCCCGATCGCGACTTCATCGGCATCGAAGTGCATCGGCCCGGCGTCGGCCGACTCCTCAATGGCCTCGCCGATGCAGGCGTCGACAACGTGCGGCTCTATCAGCACGACGCGGTCGAAGTGCTGGAGCGCGAGATCGCGCCGGGCGCGCTCGGCGAAGTGCGCATCTATTTTCCGGATCCGTGGCCGAAGAAGCGCCATCACAAGCGACGCCTCGTCCAGCCGGACTTCGTTGCCCTCCTCGCATCGCGCGTCGCGTCGCATGGGCGCTTGCATTTGGCGACCGACTGGGCGGACTATGCCGAGCACATGCAAAACGTGCTCGACATCGCGCCCGGCTGGCGCCGCGCGGCGCACCATGCGACGGCCGAGCGGCCCGCGTGGCGCATCGACACGCACTTCGAGCGGCGCGGCCTGAAGCTCGGTCACGGCGTCTGGGATCTCGTCTATGAACGCGACTGACCGACGCCAGCGCTAAGCACCCCGGCCGATAACAAGAATCCGCCCCGATGGAATCCGGCCTGACACTGACCCCCAGCATGACGCTCGTCTTCGGGCTGCTGGCGTTCACCGTGGTCATGCTGGTGCTCGAATGGATTCGCGGCGACCTGCTCGCGCTGCTCGTCATCGTCGTGATCGGCGTGACGCGGCTGATTCCGGTCGAACAACTCTTCGAAGGCTTCGCGGGCAACGCGGTGATCTCGCTGATCGCGGTGATGATCATGGGCGCGGGGCTCGATCGCACCGGCATGCTGAGCAAGGCGGCGTCGGTGATCCTGCGCCTTGCGGGCGGCCTCGAGGCGCGCGTTTCGCTGCTCGTCAACACGATGACGGGCGCTCTGACCGCCGTGATCCAAAGCCAGGCGCTCGCGACGCTGCTGCTGCCGGTCGTGAGCCGCGTCAGCGCGCGCACCGGCCTTCCGCTCAAGCAGCTCCTGCTGCCGATGGCGTGCATGATCCTGTGCGGCACGAACGTCACGATGATCTCGAACTCGCCGCTGATCCTGCTCAACGACCTGATCGCGAGCGCGAACCGCAACCTGCCGCCGGGCGCGCAGACGATCGGGCAGTTCTCGCTGTTCTCGATCGCGCCGGTCGGCATTCCGCTGCTGCTGGTCGGTCTCGCCTATTTCGCCGCGTTCACGAAAAAGCTGCTGCCGACCGAGGAAGACCGGCAGAAGGTGACGCCGGGCCGCACGGAAACCTACTTCGCCGAGACTTACGGCATCGACGGCGAAGTCATCGAGCTCGCCGTGACGGCCGAAAGCCCGCTGGTCGGCATGAGCGTCGGCGAAGCCGAGCAGCTTCGCGGCGCACCGCTGATCCTCGCGCTGAAGAACGGCAACGAGGCGCGGCTCGCGCCGCCGGTCGACCAGATGATCTGGGTCGGCAGCGTGCTCGGCGTGCTCGGCAAGCGCGAAGACGTCAACGAGTTCGCGAACAACCAGCTCTGCAAGGTGCAGCCGCGGCTGCGCAACTTCGCCGACATGTTCAATCCGTCGCGCGCGGGTATTTCGGAGGTCGTGATTCCGCCGAACTCGAAGTGGCTCAAGCGCGACGTCGGCGAGCTTCGCCTGCGCAAGACGTACGGCATCTCGGTGCTCGCCGTGAACCGCGGCGAGCAGGTGTTCCGCGAGGACGTGCGCAAGGTCGCGCTGCGCCAGGGCGACACGCTCGTGCTGCACAGCTTCTGGCGCGATCTTTCGCGCGCGGCGGAATCGCACGACTTCGTCGTCGTCACGGACTATCCGAAGGACGAGCAGCGTCCCGCGAAGATCTGGTGGGCGGCTGGGTTCTTCGCTCTCGCGATGGGCCTCGGCCTCTTCACGGACTTGAAGCTCTCGGTCGCGATGCTGGTCGGCGCGGTCGGCATGCTGCTGTCGGGCGTGCTCAACATGGACGAGGCGTACGGCGCTATCAACTGGAAGACGATCTTCACGCTGGCCTGCCTGATCCCGCTCGGCTGGGCGATGGACTCGACCGGCGCCGCGGCGTGGATCGCGCAGGAAGTGCTGCGCTATCTCGGCGAGTGGCCGCAGTGGGGATTGCAGGCCGTGATCGCGATCCTCGCGCTGCTCTTCTCGCAGGTCGTCTCGAACGTCGGCGCGACGGTCATGATGGTGCCGATGGCGATCAACGTGGCGCTCGCATCCGGCGGCAATCCGGCGGTGTATGCGCTGCTCGTCGCGATTTCGACGTCGAACACGTTCGTCATCGTGAGCGCAAATCCGGTGATCACGATCGTCGCCGGTCCCGGCGGATATCGGACGCGCGATTTCCTGCGCGTCGGCCTGCCGTTGACGCTTCTCATGCTGGTGACGACGCTGATCGCGCTGAATCTTGTATTCGGTCGTGGGTGAAAAGACGGGAACCGGTAGCCGTGAGCCGGTAGCCGGAGAGCGAAAAGCGCTTTGCTGTCCGGCTACCGGCTACCGGCTATCGGCTACCGTCTTTCCCAACACCACCTCACCGCTGAGCACCACGACCGGCATCGGCACCAGCCCGCTCCGACACGGCCCCCCCACACACGCGCCCGAATCCACCGCGAACGTCGCGCCGTGCACCGCGCAGGTGATGCGGCCGTCGCGCACGAGGAAACGTCCCGGCGCGTAGTCGAGGTTGCGGCCCGCGTGCGGGCACTCGTTGTGATAGGCGAAAACGCGCTCGCCGCGGCGCAAGAGGATCAGCTCGAAGCCGCCGGTCGCCGACGGCACGTGGACGGCGATGGCGTCGCCGTCCGGGATGTCGGCGAACCGGCACAGCGCGCCGGAAGCGGGCTCGTTCATGCGTCGGGGTTTCGGGGTTTCTTCCGGCACTTGTCGCGCGAGCCGGGCGGCCCAAAATGAGCACCATGCCCGCCGCGTCGTCGCGGCGCATTCTGGCATACGGAGATCGCGCCCATGTTCCGCTGGCATTTCCATCGCACGCGCCATCCACTGACCCGTCTCTTGACCGCCGTGATCGGCGCGGCGGCGCTCGTCGTGCTGCTCGCGTTCGGACTCGTCGCGGCGGCGGCGCTCGTGGTCGGCGGCGCGATCTTCGTGCTGATCAGGGCGCTG
>Ga0081540_1001866_pt1 | contig 17647 bp, 12 predicted proteins | sample TabmetS2T1R1_FD_71024 | JGI IMG/M metagenome (GOLD analysis project Ga0081540, IMG submission 71024) | Tabebuia heterophylla rhizosphere microbial communities from the University of Puerto Rico - S2T1R1 | ecosystem: Host-associated > Plants > Roots > Rhizosphere ... | reverse complement strand
GCTAGGTGAGGGCCGGCCTCCGTGCCCTCACCCGCCTGCCGCCGCTGGAACATGCTCTAGAAGAAGCCGAGCTTCTGCGCGCTGTAGCTCACCAGCAGGTTCTTGGTCTGCTGGTAGTGGTCGAGCATCATCTTGTGCGTCTCGCGTCCGATGCCGGACTGCTTGTAGCCGCCGAACGCCGCGTGCGCCGGATAGGCGTGATAGCAGTTGGTCCACACGCGACCCGCCTGGATGGCGCGGCCGAAGCGGTAGCAGCGATTGGCGTCGCGGCTCCACACGCCGGCGCCGAGGCCGTACAGCGTGTCGTTGGCGATCGACAGCGCCTCCTCGTCGGTCTTGAAGGTCGTAACCGACACCACGGGCCCGAAGATCTCCTCCTGGAAGATCCGCATCTTGTTGTGGCCGTGGAACACGGTCGGCTGCACGTAGTAGCCGCCCGCAAGCTCGCCCGTCAGCTCGGCGCGCGCGCCGCCCGCGAGCACCTCGGCACCCTCCTGCTTGCCGATATCGATATAGGAGAGGATCTTCGTGAGCTGCTCGTTGGAGGCCTGCGCACCGATCATGGTCGTGCCGACGCGCGGGTCGCCCTGCTTGATCGCGGCGACGCGGGCGAGCGCGCGCTCGATGAAGCGGTCATAGATCGCTTCATGCACCAGGGCACGGCTCGGGCAGGTGCAGACCTCGCCCTGGTTGAGCGCGAACATGACGAAGCCCTCGATCGCCTTGTCGAAGAAGTCGTCGTCCTCCGCCGCCACGTCCTTGAAGAAGATGTTCGGCGACTTGCCGCCGAGCTCGAGCGTGACCGGGATGAGGTTCTGGCTCGCATACTGCATGATGAGCCGGCCGGTCGTCGTCTCGCCGGTGAAGGCGATCTTGGCGATGCGCGGGCTCGAGGCGAGCGGCTTGCCGGCCTCGAGGCCGAAGCCGTTGACGATGTTGACGACGCCCGGCGGCAGCAGGTCGGCGACGAGCTCCGCCCAAATCAGGATCGACACGGGCGTCTGCTCGGCCGGCTTCAGCACCACGCAGTTGCCCGCCGCCAGCGCCGGCGCCAGCTTCCAGCACGCCATCAGCAGCGGGAAGTTCCACGGGATGATCTGGCCGACGACGCCGAGCGGCTCGTGGAAATGATAGGCGACGGTGTCGTGGTCGATCTCGCCGATACTGCCTTCCTGGCCGCGCACGACGCCGGCGAAATAGCGGAAGTGGTCGATCGCGAGCGGCACGTCGGCGGCACGGGTCTCGCGGATCGGCTTGCCGTTGTCCCAGGTCTCGGCGATCGCCAGGATCTCGAGATTGCTTTCCATCCGGTCGGCGATGCGGTTGAGGATGTTGGCGCGCTCGGTCGTGCTGGTGCGGCCCCACGCGTCCTTCGCCGCATGCGCCGCATCGAGCGCCGCCTCGATGTCCTTGTCGTCCGATCGCGCAACCTTGCAGATCACCTGGCCGTTCACGGGCGAGAGGTTGTCGAAATATCGGCCGGAGGCCGGCTCCGTCCACGCGCCACCGATGAAGTTGTCGTAGCGCTCGGCGAACGGCGACTTCAGTGTGTTGAGAAATTCCGCCTTGTTCATGGTCGACTCCCTTGGTTCGTCGCTCTGTTGCGACGTCGCCCGACACGTAAAAGCGAAGCGGTGCGGAGTCAGCCGGGTCGGATCATGTCGTGGTCGCCGCTGTCGCAGATCTGCGACAGTCGGCGGCTGCATGCGCGTGAGAGTCGGATTGGTAGCAGAGCGGTGCCAACCAGATACCTCTCCCCACCAAACGCGGTGCCACGATCAATGGTGGTGGAGGCTGCGCTGAAAGCCGAGATCAGTGAGACCGAAGCTCGTAGCGCTTGAGCCGGCGGTGCAGAGTCGCGCGGCTGATGCCGAGCGCCTGGGCGGCCGCCGACACATTGCCGTGCGAGCGCAACAGCGCCCGCTGCAATACCCCGCGCTCCGGATCGCCGAGCTGCTCGCGTGCGGCACCCGGCTCGCCGAGCAGGTCCGCGGCGGGAACCGGCGCCAGCGCTCCCTCGGGCGCCATCCCGAGTGCAAAGCGAGCAGACCGGGTCGCGCCGATGACGAGGTCGTCCGAATTGACGGCGATCAATCCGCCCGGCCCGCGCTCCGAGGGTGGCGCCACGACGATCCGCGCCTTGGCAAAGGCGTTGCGGAACAGTCCCATCTCGATGAGGCGCGCAGACTCGGCAAGGGCGAGAGAGATCAGGCTCGCAAACGCATCGGTACGGTCGGTGCGGCAGGACGAGACGTCCAGCACGCCGGCGAGCCGCGCGTTTTCGTCGTAGATCGGCGCGGCGGTGCAGCTCATGGCGATGTTGCGCGACAGGAAATGCTGGTCCCGATCGATCGTCAGCGGGCGCTTCTCGACCAGGCATGTGCCGATGCCGTTGGTGCCTTCGTGCTCCTCGCTCCAGACCGCGCCGGTCCACAGGCCCCAGGACTCGAACGTTGCGTCGTCTCCGGCTGCGCCACGGCGCTCAAGCGGCACGCCCGTGCGATCCGCGAGCAGCACACAGCACCCGACGGCACCGAGAGCCTGATAAAGGTGATCCAAGCCGGGTTGGGCCGCACGGATCAAAGGCTCGATCCGCTCCCGCGCCTGCCGCAATTCGTCCTGCGTCAGGCGCAGCGGTTTGCGCGGCGAGGCTGGATCAAGCTGGTGCAGACAAAGGGAGCGCCGCCACGACGCGACCAACGCGGATTTCGCCGCCTGACCGGACGCGATCGCCGTCTCGACGCTCGCGGCATGCCGGGTACGCGCCTGCGCGCTCATGCTGTCCTCCCGTCTGTCAGCCTATATCCGGTGTGACCAGTGTCAGCTTGATCTGCGTCAAACGCGCGGCAACAATGGAGCGACTTTTTCTACCAGATGCCGGACAGGGCATGGCGGCCGTTCCGGCGCGGGAGGTGGGACATGATCGCATCGGCGCTCCGGTCGACCGAGATCAATCCGGGCAAGCTCGGTTTCCTGTTCAAGAAACAGTTCGAGATGTCGAAGGTGACGGCCGGCGAGACCCTCGCGCTGGTCAGCGACCTGGCGACGCGCCGCGAGTACGTCGAGGCGGCGTTCGCGGCCGCCGATGCACTCGGCGCCGACATCTACGAGATGCGGGTGAATTCCATTCCGTCATGGACCAAGGTGGGCGTCCCGACCATCGGCAAGTGCAAGGGTACGCTCGCCGCTGTGAAAGCGGCGGACCTGGTCGTGATCTTCCACGTGCCGCTGTTCACCAAGTGGTTGAAGGAGGTGATGGACGGCGGCACCCGGGTGCTGATGATCATCGACGCGCCGGACGATCTCGAGCAGCTGATGTCGCCGCCCGGCCTGAAGGAGGCGCTGAAATACGCGGAGGACCGCTACCGCAAGACCCGCGAGGTGCGGGTCACTTCGGAGGCCGGCACCGACCTGACCTATTCCTGCGGCGAATATCCCGTGATGACCCAATGGGGGTATGCGGACGAGCCGGGCCATTTCGACCATTGGGGCGCCGGCCACATCCACACGTTCCCGAACGAAGGCTCGGCGAAGGGGACGGTCGTCATCCAGCCGGGCGACATCATCATCCTGCCCTACTGCCGCTACGTGCAGGATCCGATCCGGCTGGAGATCAAGGACGGCTTCATCACCAAGCTCGAGGGCGGCCTCGACGCCAAGCTGATGCGCGACTGGCTGGACGACGGCAAGGCCAACGACAGCGACCGCGACCCGTATGCGCTGTCGCATCTCGGCTGGGGCCTGAACCCGCAGGCGCGCTGGTATTCGCTCGCCATGAACGGCGACGAGCCGGAACGGCACCGGGCCGGCGCGCGCGTGTTCGCCGGCAATTTCCTGTTCTCGACCGGGCCCAATTCGCAGGGCGGCGGCAAGCGCACGACGCGCGGCCACTACGACGTGCCGATGCGCGACTGCACGGTGATGCTCGACAACGAGGTCATCATCGACAAGGGCAAGGTGGTCGATCCGAAGATGAAGGTCGAACGCCTTACGATCACCTGAAGCGCTTGGATGCGGCGGCGCTGAACCGGATCGCTCGTCATGTCGCAAACGGCGATCAAGATCAGCGGGTTGTGCAAGAGTTTCGGCGCGACACGTGCGTTGGACAATGTCGATTTCGCGCTCGACTACGGCGAAACCCACGCGCTGGTCGGCGAGAACGGCGCCGGCAAGTCGACCCTGGTGCGGATTCTCGGCGGCGTACATCGACCGGACGCCGGCACGCTCACGGTCGACGGCGAGCCGCGCCATTTCAACTCGCCGCATGACGCGATCGCGGCCGGCATCAACACGATCCCGCAGGAGTTGCGGCTCGTCCCTGCCCTGTCGGTCGCAGAAAACCTCACTCTCGACGATCCGCCGGTGCGCTCCGCCCTCGGCGTGAAACTGGTCGACCGCGCGGCCATGCGCAGCCAGGCACACCAGGCGCTCGCGCAGTTCGATGTCGCCCTCAATCCGGACATCCGCATCGACCGGCTCAGCTTTGCCGAACGGCAGCTCATTGCCATCGCCAAGGCGCTACGCAAGCGCTGCCGGCTGCTCATCCTCGACGAGCCGACCGCGGCACTGGAGACTCGCGAGATCGAGCGACTGTTTGCCGTGCTCGCGCGGATGAAGAGCCAGGGCACGGCGATCATCTACGTGTCGCACCGGCTCGACGAGGTGGTAACGATCGCCGACCGCTGCACCGTGCTGCGCGACAGCCGCGTGGTGGCATCGGCCCGGCGCGGCGCCTTCGCGGTTGGCGATCTGGTGCAGGCCATGACCGGCCGCGCCGAAGCGGCGATCGCCGCCGACGCCATTCCGCCAGGGCCGATCGTCATCGAGGATGCTGACAACCGGCCGGATGCGGCGCGCGTCCACGCCCACCAGGTCGTCGGCCTCGCCGGTCTTCTGGGCAGCGGCACCGGCCGCGTGCTGCGGCGGCTGTTCGGCATTGACACTGCCGGCGCGGCGATCCGAGTGAGGGGCGAGCGGCGTCGCCTCGCCGGCCCGGCCGCGGCTATCCGCGCGGGCATCGGCATGGTGCCGCCCGAGCGGCGGCTCGGACTGGTGATGAACCTCTCTGTCCGAGAGAACATCCTGCTGCCGAGCCTCGGCCGGCTCACGCGGGCGGGCCGGCTCGACCGCACCGCCGGCGACCGCCTCGTGGCGGAGTTGATCGAGCTGCTCGACATTCGCCCACGCAACCCGGCGCTGCCGGCCCGCGCGCTGTCCGGCGGCAACCAGCAAAAGGTGATCCTCGCCAAGTGGTTGGCCCGCGAGGTCGGCATCCTGCTGCTCGACGAGCCGACCCAGGGCGTCGACGTCGCCGCCAAGGCGCAGATCCATGCGCTGATCCGCGACTTCGCCAGACGCGGCGGCGGCGTGCTGGTGTCGTCGAGCGACCTCGCCGAGCTGACGCGCATCTGCGATGCGATCTGCGCCCTGCACCCGGGCAAGGTTGCGGCACGGTTCGAGCGCGGCGATTTCGACGAAGCGCGGCTGCACGCCGCCATCGGCGGCTGACGTAAGGTCTCGGCCATGTTCTGCATTCAAGCCTGCGCTCTCCCTGAACAGGCGCTTCTCATCAAGTATGAAGGAGGCGGCGCCTACACCGATTGCTATGCAACGGAGATCGCCAGGCCCGTGTCCCATGCCGAATACGTCGAAGCCTTCTACACCGGCGCGCTGTTCAAGCTCGAAAGGCTCCTGCTCGCCTGGTTTGTGTCCAAGCCGTCCACCGATGCACAGGCGAAGGAGCTCGCGTCCGGCCTGCTGGATACGTTCGCTGCCTGGCAAGTCGAGGAGCGGAGCGTCAATCAACTGCTCATGCGTGACTTCAGGGGCCGCACCAGGTCATGGCTCATGGTCGCGCCTGCCGGGAGCGGTGGCTCAGCTTTTACACGCCTGTATTTCGGGTCTGCCGTCGTACCGATCTTCGACAGGTCGTCCGGGCAGGCAACGCTGGGCCTCACCTTCAAAACGCTCCTCGGGTTTCACAAGGTCTATTCCCGGGCGCTGCTGTCCGCGGCACGCTCGCGCCTGACGCGGCTCACCGAACCACGACACTAGGCATGGGCAAGCGCTTCGACCTGATCGGGCAGATCCCGCTGATCACGCTGATCGCGCTGTGCGTGGTCACCGCGCTCCTCACGCCGCGCTTCCTCTCGCCGCTCAACGTCACCAACATCCTGGTGCAGTCGTCGATCATGGCCGTCATAGCCATCGGCATGACCTTCGTGATCATCGGCGGTGGTTTCGACCTGTCAGTCGGCTCGATCGTGGCCTTCGCAGGCTGCATCGGGGCGATGACCATGGTGAGGTTCGGCATCGCCGCCGGCGTGCTCGCCGGCATCGCCGCCGGCGTCGCGGTCGGTCTCGCCAACGGCCTCATCATTGCCAAGCTCGGGGTCAATCCGTTCATCACGACGCTCGGCACCATGGTGCTGGTGCGCGGCGTGGTCTACCTGATCACCGGCGGCGCGCCGGTCGGCGACGATGACCTGCCAGCGGCGTTCATCGCGTTCGGCTCCGAGCGCCTGCTCGGCATCCATTATCTTGTCTGGGTGCCGGCCGTGCTGCTCGTCGTCCTGTCGTTCATGTTGCACATGACGCCCTATGGGCGGCGCATCTACGCGACCGGCGGCAATCGCGAGGCGGCCTACCTGTCCGGCGTGCCGGTCGAGCGTATCATCGCGTCGACCTATGTGTGGTGCGGCGGGCTTGCCGGCGTCGCCGGTGTCATGCTGGCCGCGCGCCTGCAGTCCGGCCAGCCGACCGCCGGCGAGTTCTATGAGCTGACCGCCATCGCCGCGGTGGTGCTCGGCGGCGCTTCGCTGCACGGCGGCGAAGGCACCCTCTACAAGACCATCGTCGGCGTCTTCATCATGATCGTGCTGGGCAACAGCCTCAATCTGTTGAACGTCGATTCCTACTGGCAGCGGGTCGCGATCGGCGCGGTGATCATTGCCGCCGCCGCGGCGGATCGGCTACGCTCGCGCTCATGATCTCTGGATTTATTTGGGAGTTTTCGCCATGCCAATGCTCCGTCGCACGTTGCTCGCCGTGGCCCTGGCGCTGCCGGCCGCCCTGCTCGCCGCGCCCGTTTCGGCGCAGGACAAGATCACCATCGGCGTCTCGCTCGCCCAGGACGACAACCCGTTCTACATCGCCATGCTGCGCGGCATCCGCGCGCGGGCGGCCGATCTAGGCTGGGAGGTCGCGACCGTCTCGGCCAACGAGGACAAGGTCAAGCAGATCAACGGCGTGCAGGACCTGGTCGCGCGCGGCGTGAAGGGCATCCTGATCTCGCCGATCGACGCGGTCGGCGTGAACGCCGCCTATGACGCGGCCAAGACGGCGAACGTGCCGATCATCTCGGTCGCGCGCGGCTCGACGTCGCCCAACCAGACGCTGCACGTGGCAATGGACGAAAAGCAGATCGGCCGCGACATCGCCGAATGGACTGCGAAAGCGATCGGCGGCGAAGGCAAGGTGGCGATGCTGCTCGGCCCGTCGGGCGCGCCGACGTTCCGCAACCTCGGCGACGGCTATGCCGAGGTGATGGCGAAGTATCCGAAGATCCAGATCGTGTCGAAGAGCGACGGCCCCCTCACCCGCGAGCGCGGCGTCAAGCAGACCGAGGACGCGCTGGTCGCCAATCCTGACCTGAAAGCGATCTACACGGCCAATGACGACGTAGCGCTCGGCGCCATGCAGGCGGTGCTCGCCGGCAACTCCAAGGCGCTGGTGACCGGCATGAACGGCGTGCCGCCGGCGCTGCGCGCGCTCAAGGACGGCAAACTCGCCATGACCATCGAGCTCAACCCGGTGCTGTGGGGCCGGCTCGGCGTCGACGTGCTGGCGCAGTATCTCAAGGGTGACAAGGTCGAGCCGCGCGTGTTCATCAAGCACGTGATCATCGACAAGACCAATATCGACGAGAAGCTGCCGAAAACCTGAGGATCTGCCATGGCCGCTGCGCCAGCAGTCAAGCAAGGCTCCCACTTCGTCGCGCGGCTAGAAGCGGCCAACCTGCATCCGCTGTGGGACCGTTTCCGCACGCTGACGCCGGTCGCTCCCAAGGCCAAGGACCCGCCGCTGATCTGGCGCTGGAGGGACATCGAGCCATTCACGCATGAGGCGGTGTCGCAGGTCGCGATCGACGACGTCGAGCGCCGCGCGCTCATTCTGGTCAATCCGGCGTTCGGCGGCGAGACGGTAACCACCTCGAACCTGATCGCGGCGTTCACGGTGCTCGATCCGGGCGACCGCGCGCGGCCGCATCGCCACACATTCGCGGCGATCCGCTTCGCGACCCAGGCGGAAGGCGCGGCCACCATCGTCAACGGCCGGCGCTGCGACATGCATGACGGCGATCTGATCCTCACGCCGCCGATGTGCTGGCACGGCCACATCAACGAGAGCGACCATCGCATCATCTGGTTCGACGCCGCCAACATCCCGCTGCTGCGCCAGCTCGACGCCAACTTCTTCGAGCCGGGCGATCCCAAGGCCAACCAGTTCTGGCAGGTCGACGAGGGCGAGGAGAAGCTTTGGGCAGAGCCGGGACTGGTCGGCGCCGACCTTGCCCGCGGGCCGGCGCACTCGCCGAAGTACCGGTATTCCGGCGCGGCCACGCGACGGCTCCTGGCCGCCCTGCCCGCCGGTCCGGACGGCACGCACACGCTGCGCTACGTCAATCCGGCGACCGGCGACGCGGTCATGCCCGCGCTCGACTGCTATGCAGCGCGGCTGCCGAAAGGACAGACATCGCGGCCGAAGCGCACCACCTGCAACATGATCTGCCTGGTCGTCTCAGGCGCCGGGCGCTCCACCGTCGGCGAGCACACGTTCGACTGGTCGCAGCACGACGTGTTCTCGATCCCGCACTGGAGCTTCGCCAGCCACATGGCGAAGGAGGGCGATGCGCATCTGTTCATCGTCTCCGATAAATCGGCGTTCGAGCGGCTCGACCTCTTCCGCGAGGAACTGCAATAAACCCGCGCGTCACCATCCAGGGCGAAGGCATCGGCGCCTCGGTCAAGCGCGTCGAGGATCCGAAATTCCTGCGCGGTCAGGGCCGCTACGTCTCCGACATTTCGCTGCCGGGCGAGCTACATTGCGTGCTGGTGCGCTCGCCGCACGCCCATGCGCGCATTCGCATCATCGACAGCACCAAGGCACACGCCTCTCCCGGCGTCGTCGCGGTGTTCACCGGTGCCGACATGGCGGCCGACAAGGTCGGCCCGATGGCGCCGTTCTGGGCGATCCAGAGCGCCGACGGCAAGCCCATGGCCGAGCCGCCGCGCTGGGCGCTGGCGCGCGGCACCGTGCGGCATGTCGGCGAGGCAATCGCCGCCGTCATCGCCGAGACGCGCGCGCAGGCGCAGGATGCTGCTGATCTCCTCGAGATCGACTACGTACCGCTGCCGGCAATTACCGATGGCCGCGCCGCGATGGAGAACGACGCGCCGCAGCTGCATGACAGCGCGCCTGCCAATGTCTGCTTCCGCTACGCCCGCGGCGACGAGGCGGCGGTGCGCAAGGCATTCGCTAGCGCGGCTCACGTGGTACGGCTCGACCTCGCCAACAACCGGCTGATCGGCGCGGCGATCGAGCCGCGCGCAGTGCTGGCCGACGGCGGTGAACCCAAGCTCACGCTCTATTGCTCGACCCAGGTGCCGCATCACATCCGCCGCGCCGTCGGCGAGCAGCTCGGCCTGCCGCAGAGCGCGATCCGCCTGGTGGCGCCCGATGTCGGCGGCGGGTTCGGCTACAAGGGCAAGCACTACCCGGAAGAAGCGATCGTTGCCTGGGCGGCGCGAAGGCTGCGCCGGCCGGTGAAATGGGTGTCGACGCGCAGCGAATGTTTCGTCGCCGACTACCAGGGCCGCGGCCATCAGACCCGCGCCGAGCTCGCACTCGACGCCGAAGGACATTTCCTCGCGCTGTCGGTCGACACCGTCGCCAATATCGGAGCTTACGTGTCGACCTTCGGCGCCGGCATCCCGAGTGCGATCTACAGCGCGCTCCTCGCCGGCGTCTACCGCACGCCCGCCATCCTGGTGCGCTCGACCGGCGTGTTCACCAACACCGCGCCGACCGACGCCTATCGCGGCGCCGGCCGGCCGGAGGCCTGCCTGGTGCTGGAGCGCCTCGCCGACGCGGCGGCGCGCCTGCTCGGCCTCGATCGCGCCGAGATCCGCCGGCGCAATCTCGTGCCGACGGAGGCCATGCCCTACAAGACGCCGATCGGGCCGGTCTACGACTGCGGCAACTTCCCGAAGATACTCTCCCGCCTGCTCGAGGTCGCCGACTACAAGGGTTTTGCCAAGCGCCAGGCGGCGGCCGCCAAGACCCGCCGGCCGCGCGGCTTCGGCCTCGCCTGCTACGTCGAGTCCTCCGGGGTCGCGCCCTCGCGCATGGCCGCGTCGCTCGGCGCCCGGGTCGGCTTCTTCGAGGCGGCGCAGATCCGCGTGCAGCAGGACGGTTCGGTGCAGGCGCTCCTCGGCACCCACAACCACGGCCAGGGCCACGCCACGACCTTCGCGCAGATCATCGCCTCGCGACTCGGCGTGCCGATGGCGAGCGTCGAGATCATCGAGGGCGACACCGACCAGGTGCCGTACGGCTCCGGCACGTTCGGCTCGCGCTCGATCGCGGTCGGCGGCTCGGCGCTCGACCACGCGGCGCGCAAGATCATCGAGAAGGGCAAGACGATCGCCGCGCATCTGCTCGAGGCCTCCGTTGGCGACATCGGCTTCGCGGACGGCCTGTTCGCCGTCGCCGGAACCGACCGGCGCGTGACGTTCCGCGAGGTCGCGCGCGTCGCACACCATCCGACCAGCTATCCGCCCGACCTGGAGCTCGGCCTCCAGGACAGCGCGGTCTACGACCCGCCGAGCTTCGCGTGGAGCAACGGCGCGCATGCCTGCGAGCTCGAGGTCGACCGCGACACCGGCGAGATCCGCATCCTCGGGTACTTCGGCGTCGACGACGTCGGCACCGTCATCAATCCGATGATCGTCGAGGGCCAGATCCAGGGCGGCATCGCCCAGGGACTCGGACAGGCGCTGCTGGAACATTGCGCCTACGATCCCGGCAACGGCCAGCTCCTGTCGGGCTCGTTCATGGATTACGCGGTGCCGCGCGCCGAGGACATGCCGGCGATCGTCTCCGAGCTCGAGGAGAGTGAGCCCTGCACCCACAATCCGCTCGGCGCCAAAGGCTGCGGCGAGGCCGGCTCGATCGGCGCGCCGACCGCGATCGTCAACGCGGTGCTCGACGCGCTGCTGCCGTATGGCGTGACCGACCTCGAGATGCCGCTGACCTCGGAGCGGATCTGGCGCGCGCTGCAAGCAGCAGCCAAGTCCTGATTGCCGTCAGGGTCACTTGTCCCCATCTGTCTGGTAGGCTTCGAAACACTGAGTCGACCGCGAGACGCAATGGCCCGACGCACCGGCAGCGCTGACCTCCCGCTTCACAGCGGCCGCGTGCCGCCGTGGCTGGCGACGCGCATGGCGACGCTCGGCGGCATCATCACGCAGGCGATCGTGCAGCACTACGGCCGGGACGAGTTCCTGCAGCGGATCGCGCATCCGTTCTGGTTCCAGTCGTTTGGCGCCGTCATGGGGATGGACTGGCACTCGTCCGGCATCACCACCAGCGTGATCGGCGCCCTGAAGCGCGGACTTGCGCCGCTCAGCGGCGAGCTGGGCATCCACGTCTGCGGCGGGCGCGGCAACCAATCCCGCCGCACGCCGGACGAGCTCGCCGCGCTCGGTCACCGCGTCGGCGTCGACGGCGCGGCGCTGACGCGTGCGAGCCGGCTGATTGCCAAGGTCGACAGCGCGGCGGTGCAGGATGGCTTCGATCTCTACCTGCACGGCTTCTTTGTCACTGACGACGGCACGTGGACCGTCGTCCAGCAAGGCATGAACGGCGACAAGCGGCAGGCGCGCCGCTATCACTGGCATTCCGCGGCGCTCAACAGCTTCGTCGAGGAGCCGCACAGCGCGATCGACGGACAGAGCCAGGGCGACATCATCAATCTCACCGACCGGCGCGCCGACCGGGCGCGCTCCGCGCAGCTCGACCTGCTGGCGGCGCTCGGTCCCGATGGCATCGTCAAGGAATTTGCCGCGCTGAACGACGAGCTCGCCGCGCAGCCGACGCTGCCGCATCTCGTCATGCCTGCGCATCATGACGTGCGCGCGAGCGACGTGTTCACGCGCCGCCTGCACGGCACGCTTGCCGCGGCCGCCGAGCGTGGCCCGGTCGATTTTCCCGATCTTCTTCTCACGCCCGGCGTCGGCGCGCGCACGGTGCAGTCGCTCGCCATGGTCGCGGAGGTCGTGCATGGCGCGCCATATCGATTCCGCGACCCGGCGCGCTTCTCGCTCGCGCATGGCGGCAAGGACCGCCACCCCTATCCGGTGCCCATCAAGGTCTATGACGAGACCATCCGCGTGCTGAAGTCGGCCGTGCACCAGGCCAAGCTCGGGCGCGACGACGAGCTGGAAGCCCTGAAGCGGCTCGACGATCAAGCACGGCGGCTGGAGCGCGTTGCCGACGGCCCGTCATTCGACGCATTCGTGGCGCAGGAACGGCAGAATTCGCCCGCACTCGGCGGCCGCTCGGTGTTCGGCTGGGAACAGGACCTCGTCACGCGGGGCAAGGCACGGTCGCGGTAGTCATCCGCCGCTCGCAACTCACGTCCGCATCTGCGTCAACGCCACGCGAGGCAATGCATCCTATATGGGTGCAGACCTCGCCGCTCGATCTCGCACAAGCAGAGGCCGTCATGCGTGCAGACTTCGCCAGCCAAGGTTATTTCCGCAATCCGACCGCCGAGATCGCCAAGCTGCGTGCGGCGGGACCGGTGGTCGAGGTGCGGTTCCCGATCGTCGGCAAGGTCTGGACGACGACGACGCAGGACCTGGCCGATCGCGTCCTGAAGGACAGCGATACGTTCACCATTCGTCGCGACGACGGCATGGTAGCCGGCTTTCGATGGTGGATGCCGCGCATCCTGCGCACGCTTGCCAACAGCATGCTGTCGATGGACGAGCCGCATCATCGGCGGCTCCGCGACATCGTCGACGAGGCGTTTCGCCGCCGCGCCGTTCTCGACATGGAGCCGCGCATCCTCGCGATTGCCGACGAGCTGGCCGACAAGCTGTTCGCGGACGGCAAGCCGGCCGATCTGGTCGACCGCTATGCGCGCATATTGCCGCTGTCGGTGATCTGCGAGCTGCTCGGCCTGCCGCTCGAGGATCGGCTGACATTCACCGCCTGGGCGAACAACGCCTCGCGCCTGACCGGGCCGATCGGCTTCCTGCGCATGATCCCGAACATGTACGCGATGAAGCGCTACCTGGAGCAGCGCCTCGACGCCGTACGCGCGCATGGCGGCGAAGGTTTGATCGCCGAGCTGGTGCGCGTCGAGAAGGACGGCGGACGCATCAGCGGCGACGAGATGGTGTCGATGCTGTTCCTGCTGCTGTTCGCCGGGCATGAAACGACCGCGCATCTGATCAGCGGCTCGGTCCACGAGATCGTCAAGAACCCCGGCCTGCGCGACTGGCTGGAAGCGGACTGGAGCCGCGTCAATCTCGCGGTCGAGGAATTCCTGCGCTTCATCACGCCGGTGCAGTTCACCAAGCCGCGCTTCGTGCGAAAGGACATCGAGCTCGGCGGGATCCGACTGAAGAAGGGCGACCGGATCATGCCGATGCTGGCGGCCGCCAATCTGGATCCGCAGGCCAACCCGCATCCGGAGACTCTCGATCTCGAGCGAAAGCCGAACCGTCATCTCGCGTTCGGCACCGGAATCCATTTTTGCCTCGGCCATCAGCTCGCGCGCATCGAGGGTGCCTGCGCATTGAAGGCGTTGTTCCGGCGCTGGCCGACGCTGGCGCTCGCGGTCGATGACTCCGAGATCGAGTGGCGGGAACGCGCGGGGATGCGCGCGATCAAACGCCTGCCCGTCGCGCCCGGCCGCGCCTCGACATAGGGTGGAACCGGCCTGTTCCAGAGGCCACTTCCGGAACGCGATCGGTAGGCAAGTGTTGACCGGTCGCACAGGGGAGTGCCCTGGAGAAAACAGTATGAGGAAACGTGTTCACCTTCTGGCGGCGATCGCCACACTCGGTCTGACCGCAACCGGTGCTCAAGCAATGCCCGCGAGTCCCGGCGCACTGAGGACGGCGCTCGATACAACGAACCTCGTCGAGCAGACCGCCGTCTTCATCGTCGAAGGACGCCGCTACTGCTTCTACTTCGATGGCTGGCATGGTCCCGGCTGGTATCGCTGCGGCTTTGCCTGGCGGCGCGGGCTCGGTTGGGGCGGCGTCTATGGCTGGCAAGGCTGGGAGTATGGACCGGCGGCGCGCCGCTTCAGCCATCGCGAGTTCCGTGATGGCGATCGCGGTCGCCGCGACTTCCGGTTCCGCGAGGGACGCCGGGACCGCGACGGGTTCAGCCCAGGCGTGACCACCCGCGAGCGCACCACCACACGCGAACGATCCACCAGCCGTGGCGAGAGCACGTTTCGCAGTCGTGACGAGGGCGGCGCGATGGGCCGCAGCCGCGACAACTTCCGCAGCGAAGGTTCCCGCGGAAGTTTCCGCAGCGAAGGGTCCCGCGGACCGGGCGGCGGCAGCTTCACCGAAGGGCGCGGCGGCGAGGCTCGCGGCAACATGCAGATGAACGCGAGCCCACCGGCGGCGCGCGGCGGAACTGAAGGCCGTGGCGGCGGCGCGCAGATGCGGTCGGGTGGTCCGGGCGGCGGCCCGCAGGGCGGCGGCGCGCGCGGCGGCGGCCCCGGCGGCGGGCCAGGCGGAGGCGATCACCGCTGATCCGACGCGGCGACGATCTGAGGAAGCTGTCCCATCGGGCAGCTTCCCTTTTTTCAGCGACGGCGACGCATCGCTCGCGTCAATTATCCTTATTGTTGGTAATCGTTGAGTTGAGGCGACGGCGACAATCGCGATAATCATGACATCCATGCAAGCTGCGGCGCGGCGCGCCGACGTGCGAGGCGAGCAGGACCACCGACGCGCTCCGACCGGACGGGGCGGGCGCGCGGCCACAGGACCAAAAAATCGCGGTTGGCGTGGAACTTAATAGTTTCCAATGCGTTGGAAGCTTTCAGATTGGGGGGAGACGGCTCGATGTCGTCAACCGAACCGTCTGAAAAACCTGGGTTTTTCAGACCTTTGTCCGCGCCCGATGAGGCGTTCATGACGGTCGATGCGCTGCGCGGCCGTGGCCGCCTTATTCCCGATTTTTCCCTGGGATTTGCGACGGCATGTTCCGCCCCGAGGCGGCGGCACGCCGGTGCCGATGCTCAACCTACGAGGACCTGAACGATGGCGAGCACGACCACGATTGCCGAAGGCAACACCAACGGCCACGTCGATCTCGCCGAGATCAAGGAACCAGCAACCAACGGCGGCTCGCCGTTCGCCTATGAGCTCCTGCATGCGCTCGAAGCGATCAAGGTCGGCGACTTCTCGGTGCGCATGGCCGGCGACCAGATGGGCGTGCTCGGCAAGATCGCCGATACGTTCAATGAGATCGCGGCGGCCAATCAGCGCATGGCGCAGCAGCTCGAGCGAGTCGGCCAGGATGTCGGGCGCGACGGCAAGATCCGGCGGCGTGTGAAGTTCAGCATCTCGAACGGCGCGTGGGGCGAGATGGAGGGCTCCATCAACGCGCTGATCGACGACCTGCTGTGGCCGACCACCGAGGTGACGCGCGCCATCGCCGCAGTGGCACAGGGCGACCTTCTCCAGACCGTGCGTCTCACCGTCGACGGCCGCCCGCTCAAGGGCGAGTTCCTGCGCTCGGCGACCATCGTCAACAAGATGATCCAGCAGCTCAACGTGTTCACCTCCGAGGTGACGCGTGTCGCGCGCGAGGTCGGCACCGAAGGCAAACTCGGCGGCCAGGCCCAGGTGCGCGAGGTCACCGGCGTGTGGAAGGAACTGACCGAGAGCGTCAACTCGATGGCCTCGAACCTGACCGCGCAGGTCCGCAATATCGCCGAGGTGACCATCGCCGTCGCCAATGGCGATCTGTCGAAGAAGATCACCGTCGACGTGCGCGGCGAGATCCTGCAGCTCAAGGAAGCCATCAACACGATGGTGGACCAGCTGCGCTCGTTCGCCTCGGAAGTCACCCGCGTCGCCCGCGAGGTCGGCACCGAAGGCAAGCTCGGCGGCCAGGCGGTGGTGCCGGGCGTCGGCGGCACCTGGAAGGACCTGACCGACTCGGTCAACGCCATGTGCGGCAACCTGACCGACCAGGTGCGCAACATCGCACAGGTGACCACTGCCGTCGCGCGTGGCGACCTCTCCCGCAAGATCACCGTCGACGTGCGCGGCGAAATCCTCGAGCTCAAGGACACCATCAATACCATGGTGGACCAGCTCAACTCGTTCGCCTCGGAAGTCACCCGCGTCGCCCGCGAGGTCGGCACCGAAGGCAAGCTCGGCGGGCAGGCGCAGGTGCCCGGCGTCGCCGGCACCTGGAAGGACCTGACCGACAGCGTCAACTCGATGGCGTCGAACCTCACGGCCCAGGTCCGCAACATCGCCGAAGTGTCGACCGCCATCGCCGGCGGCGACCTCTCGAAGAAGATCACCGTCAACGTGTCGGGCGAAATCCTGCAGCTGAAGGAGACCATCAACACGATGGTCGACCAGCTCAACGCGTTCGCCTCGGAAGTGACGCGCGTCGCCCGCGAGGTGGGTACCGAAGGCCGGCTCGGCGGCCAAGCCAACGTGCGCGGCGTCGCCGGCACCTGGAAGGACCTGACCGACTCGGTCAACTCGATGGCGTCCAACCTCACCGCGCAGGTCCGCAACATCGCCGAAGTGACCACCGCCGTCGCCAACGGCGACCTGTCGAAGAAGATTACCGTCGACGTGCGCGGCGAAATTCTCGAGCTCAAGGACACCATCAACACCATGGTGGACCAGCTCAACGCGTTCGCCGGCGAGGTGACGCGCGTCGCGCGCGAAGTGGGCACCGAAGGCAAGCTCGGCGGCCAGGCGGTGGTGCGCGGCGTCGCCGGCACCTGGAAGGACCTCACCGACAGCGTCAACTTCATGGCGTCGAACCTGACCGCGCAGGTCCGCAACATCGCCGAGGTGGCGACCGCCGTGGCGCAGGGCGACCTGTCGAAGAAGATCACCGTGAACGTGTCGGGCGAAATCCTGCAGCTCAAGGAAACGCTCAACACCATGGTGGACCAGCTCAACGCCTTCGCCGGCGAGGTGACGCGTGTCGCGCGCGAGGTCGGCACCGAAGGCAAGCTCGGCGGCCAGGCGCAGGTGTCCGGCGTCGCCGGCACCTGGAAGGATCTCACCGACTCGGTCAACTCGATGGCCGGCAACCTCACCGCCCAGGTCCGCAACATCGCCGAGGTCGCGACCGCGATTGCCGACGGCGACCTGTCGCGCAAGATCACCGTCGACGTGCGCGGCGAGATCCTTCAGCTGAAGGAAACGCTCAACACCATGGTCGACCAGCTCAACCGCTTCGCCGGCGAGGTGACGCGCGTGGCCCGCGAGGTCGGCACCGAAGGCCGCCTCGGCGGCCAGGCCAACGTGCCGGGCGTCGCCGGCACCTGGAAGGACCTGACCGACTCGGTCAA
>Ga0081540_1001865_pt1 | contig 17648 bp, 5 predicted proteins | sample TabmetS2T1R1_FD_71024 | JGI IMG/M metagenome (GOLD analysis project Ga0081540, IMG submission 71024) | Tabebuia heterophylla rhizosphere microbial communities from the University of Puerto Rico - S2T1R1 | ecosystem: Host-associated > Plants > Roots > Rhizosphere ... | reverse complement strand
GAGGCCGCCACCGCGTCCAGGTCGGTGCGGACCGCCGTCGCCACGGATTCGGCGTCCCGCACGGCGTCGTGCAGTGCCAGCCGTTCGCCGTCGTCGAGTACGGGCTCGGCGTGCGGCGGTGGCGGCTTCTCCAGCAGCACCGGCGGCCGGTCGGCACCGAACAGGTGTCCGGGCAGCAGGCTGCGCTGGTCGGCCGCCCGGAACACGGCGATCTCCCCCCAGGTCCGCGGCACCCGGCCCGACTCGAAGACCACCGGTCCCTCGTCGCCGCCGACCACCCAGCGCCCGTCGGGCGACTCGCGGACCTCGCCGATCAGGGCGTTCCTGGCCATCCGGTCCGTGGGCCAGTCATGCGGCCAGTCGGCCAGGCGCTCACCCGGCGCGTGTACCACCACGGGTATCCGTTCCAGCCCGGCATCCAGCGCGGCCCGCAGGCGCCTGTTATCGAGGCTGGAAACCGAGCCGTCGCCCCACCGCACCGCGTGGATGGGGCCGCCACGCCAGCCCGATTCCCGCATCAGGTTCGCCAGGTCGTCGACCGCGATGCCGTCGCTGGTCTCCGGGGACACGCTTCGCTGAGTGAAGCGGAGTTCATGCGGATCCAGCAGCGCGGTCTGGCGCAGGGCGTGTTCGTAGACCTCCCGCAGCTCGGGGCTCAGGCCCGCGCCGTCCGGAAAGCCGAGATCGGCCAGCGTTGCCCGGCCGACACCCAGCTCGGCCAGCTCCCCGGCGGTCGGGTCCCGGAACATCCGCGCCGGATCGTGTCCACTGTGGACGCCCGGGGCCGGCGCCTCGGACTCGCCCCCGGTCAGCTCGGGCCGGTCAGCACCCGGCCCTGCGCCACCGGGCTGTTCGGCTCGCGCTCCAGCAGCAGGGTGATCCGGCCGGTCCGCCGGTCCGCCGGGCTCTCGAACTCGACCCCCAGAACCCGAACCGCGATGCCCGTGCTCTCCTCCCGGAGCACCATCCCCGCCGAGACGACCCCGTCCGTCACCGTCCCGGAAGCCAGCAGCCCGCTCCGTTGCGGAAGATCGAAGACCATCTCGATCGAGAACCTCACCACCAACGCCCTCACCCCAACCCTGGAACCTCGCGCGGAATGCCGCGAGAGCGGGCTCTTCGCTCGCGTAGGCCAGATCCTCCAGCGCGCCGCGCGTTGCGGTGCTGAGTTCGGCCGCCGACCGCAGCTGCTCGACGTGGGTGAACTCGTGAGCCACCGTAGCAGCAAGCGTTTCCGGGTCCGCGAAGCTCGCCGGACCCAGCCGGATCTCGGTACCGCCCTTCTCCACCGGCGTGTAGGCCGCCGCGCCCTGGGCGTCGAGGTACCGGATCTCCTCGGGATCGACGACCAGCTCCACGCGTACCCCGGAGAGGTCTACCCCGATCAGCTCGGCGACGTAATGGACCGCCTCGAGATCGTGCGGTACGTCCGTGCCATGCAGGAGGACGTCCAGGTTGGAGCGCGGGGCGTCCCGGGAGAACAGTTGCCCAGCCTCATGGCCGGCCGGTCCTCCGGGCGTCTCGGCTCCGGGCGCCTCGGCGCCGTACGGCGCGGGAGGTTCGGGCGGGCGCTCGCCGCCGACCAGACGGTCGCCGACCACATAGATGTGGGTGCGGGACTGCCGGCCGGTGACCGTGTCGGTGACCCGGATCGCCTCCAGCGCGTCCGCCACCTCCGTGTCCACGCCGCGCGGGAAGTGCCACTCCAGCCGGGGCGGCCCGCCGTCCCGGTGGTACTCGCCGGACAGCAGGATCCGCAGCTGCCGGATCACCTGGTCGCGGGCGTGGGCGAAGTCGGAGCTCTCCACGCCGAAGCTGTGGTAGTCCTTGGAGTCCCGCCAGATCCAGCGCTTGCCGTTGTCCGCGACCACGTCCACGTCGGTACTCAGTTCCCGGCCGTCCGCCAGCTTCACGGTGATCGGCTTGGCTACCTCGGTGACGTTGCGGGTCCGTTCGGCGAGCGCGATCTCCGACTCGACGCCCCGCACGTTGTTCCCCCGGTCGAGCGCCTTCTGGACCGATGGCCTGTTCTCGCCACGCAGCTCCCGGGCGAGCTGTGCCGCCTCCTGCTCGATGGTGCGGCGCCACCGCTCGGTACCCGCGACCTCCGGGTGCCGGCTGACGTAGGACTCGATCCTCGTGCGTACCGTCGCGACGTAGTCGAGCTGGGCCTGGATCTCCCGCTTGACGTCCTGCGGCGGCTCCGGGATCGCGTCCCTGGCCGCCTGCTTCATCAGGTCGCTCTCGTGCTGCTTGACCAGTGCGTCCTCAAGGGTGTGGCCTCGCGCCTCGGCGCCCGCGCGCATGCCCTCAAGCGCCCGGTCCAGCCGGTCCTGGTCGCCGCGGGCCTGGTGGAACTTGGCCTCGAAGGCGGCCCGCGCCTTCACGTCGGTCAGCGCGTCGAACCGCGCCCGCAGTTCGGGGCGAAGGTCCTCGGGGCGGAACTCCGGCCCGGTACCGTCGTGCGCCGACGGGTCGATCGCCCGGGTACCGCGCAGGTTGTCGTGCCACGCCTTCGCGCTGTGCTGCCAGTTCGGCGCGGCCTGTCGATCCTGCGCGGCAGCGGTGCGCTCGGTTGCCGCCGCCGCGTCGGCCGCCTGGGCGATCTTCTGCCCCCGCTGGGCCTCGTCGGCCGCGGTGTCCCGGGCCTGCTGCCGGTTCGCCGCCTCGGCACGGTGCTGCTCGCCGGCCCGCTGCACCTCGTCTGCCTGCCGCCGCAGCTCGGCGGCGTGGGTCAGGTCCTCGGCCCCGCCTCTGGCCGTCAGCTCGTCGGCGGCCCGCCTCAGCTCGTCCGCGCGTTCGAATCGGGCGCGGGCCCGCGCCTCCTCCTCGACGCGGGCCTGCTCGTGCTGGGTCGTCAGGCGCTCCTGCTGGACCGCGTGCCGCCGCCAGGCGTCGGCCTGCTGCTCGTGCTGCTCCGCCCTGCTGTCGTGCTGCACGGCCGACTCCTCCAGGCGGTGCACCATCCGGTACCCGTCGCGCGCCTTCTCGGCGGAGTGCGCGAGCCGCTCGTAGTGCTGGCGCATCCGGTCCGCGGCTTGCTGCCTCGGGTCGCCCGTCTGGTGCTGTGCGGCCTCCTGCTGGTACCGCGACGCCTCCTGCCGGTACCTGACGGCCTGCTGGTCGTGGTCGTCGGCGGCCCGGTCGGCGTCCTGCGAGTACCGCGACTCCAGCTGGGTCGCCTGCCGCTCGTGTACCCGCGCCTGCTGCTCGAACCAGTCCGCCGCCCGGGTCGCGGTCGCCTCGCGCTGCTGCGCCTGGGTCGCCTCGTTCTGCCAGTACCGCTGGGCCGTCTCCGCCTGCTGCCGCGCGTTGTCGTGCTGGTACGCCTCGTTGCGCAGCCGGGCCTCGTGCGCCCGGGCCTGCTCCGCGGCCGCTGCGTGCTGCTGCGCCCGGGTCGCGGCGTCGTGCAGCTCCTGCGGGCCGCCGCCCTGCTGCAGCCGCTGCGTGTAGTGCTGGGCCGCCTCGTCGTGCCGCAGCGCGAGCGCGCGCTGCTGGTTGGCCTGGTCCCAGGCGGCGTCCCGCTGGCCCTGCTGTACGCCGGCCTGGCGGGCCGCTTCCTGCTCGCGGGCCTGGTGCGCCTGGGCGTCGCTGGCCTGTCGCAGCGCGTCCTGGCGCGCCGACCGTGCCTGGTTGGCGTCGCTGACCGCCTGGTCACGCTCGGACAGCACGGCCCGGTGGCTGGCCTGCGCCGTCTGCGCCGAGCGGACGTCCGGCGGCTGGTGACTGAGGTAGTCGGCGGTCATCGGCCGGTCGTTCCACATCCCGGGCGGCCGGTCGCCGAAGGGCATCGGGCGGGCCTGGCCGTCGACCACGAGGGCGTCCATGGCCTTGATGCCGGCCGGGTCGAAGATCGGGTGCGGCACCTCGTGACCGGTCGCCGGGTCGATGAAGCGCAGCCCGCCGGCGTGCGGCTCGGCGATCACCACCCTGCCCTGCTGCGGATCGACGAAGTGCACCACGCCCTCGTAGTTCACCGCCGCCCAGGCGTGCGAGCCGCCGCCGCGCCACCCGGTGATGATGGACGCGAACGAGCCGTGGCCGCCGTCGACGAGCTGCTGGTGGATCCGGTCGAAGCCGGCACTGACCTTGGAGACCACCTGGTCGGTTCGCTGCCCGGTCAGATCGCCCACCAGCGCCTGGTACCGGCCGCCGGTCAGGTCCTCCATCCGACCCGGGCCGCCCCGCTCACCGAACAGCGGCATCTCGCCGTGGCCGTTGCGGTACCCGTCGTAGGTCCTCGGCGCGGCGACCGTGGGCCGGCCGTGCACGAAGGTGTCGAACAGCGCGGCGACCGTGTCCAGGCAGTTCTGGGCGCGCGTCGGGTCGGCGGGCAGACCGAACGCGTTGAGCAGCCGCAGCCAGCCGCCCTTCGGGTCGGGGGTGCGCACGTACCCGCCGTGCCCGTCGCTCAGCGCCTGCTCCAACCGCGCCTGGTCGACGTGCAGGACCTGGCGCAGGCCGCCCTCCGACCCGTACGGCCGGTTGCTCCAGACCGGCGGCGGCACCTCCCGCCCGGTGAGCGCGGAGACCCGTGGCCCGGGGTGGTCGGGCCCGACCATCCGGAACTGGCCCTCGGCCTCGACGTTGGCCCACCGCCACAGGCCCCGCCGCTGCCCGGCGATCGCCCGGGTGATCTCGTTGGCGCTGTGGTTGGCCTGCCCGATGCGGCGCTGGGCGTCGGAGACGCGCTGCTCGGCCTGCTGCGCCCGGGCCTCGGCCTGCTGTCCCCGCGCCTCGTGGTGCGCCGCCTCGGCCTCCATCCGCCGGGCGCGCTCGATCAGTTCGTTTCGGCGGGGGTCGGCCGGGTCGGTCCGCTCGGCGCGCTGACGCAGGCTCTCGGCCGCCTCGTGGGCGAGCCGGGCATCGTTGCGCGCGTTGACCGCGTCGATCTGCCGGGCGTTCCGCTCGCCCTCGGCGCGGAGCCGGTCGAAGTCCGCGTTGCGGGCCTCCTGCCGCAACTGGCGTACCCGCGGATCGCCCTCCATCGTGGCGTGTACCCGCTGCTGCGCGGACCGGAGGTTGGCCTCGTACTGCGCCCGCTCGGCCGCGTCGCGGGCGGCCTGCCGCGCCTCGGCGGAGTCACCATGCTCGGAGTCACGATGCCCGGAGTTACCCGGCTCGGAGTCGCCGTGCCCGAACAGGTTGCCCAGCCGGCTGCGCACCCAGTCGAACAGGCGGTGCGCCGGGGCCTGCCCGCCCGGCTCCTCGGCATGGGTCAGGCCGCGTAGCTGCCCTTCTCCGGCCAGGTCTCGAGATTCGTGTAGTACCGACGGATCTTCACGAAGACCGCCGCGAAGTCCGTGTCCCGGCTCCCGTCCAGCGGCGTCCCCTCCTTGGAAGCCTTCTGTACCACCAGATGCCGATTCATCTCCGGATAGCCGAAGATGTACTCGACCTCCTTGCTGTCCTCCCGGATCTTCTGAAAGTCCAGCAGTTTCGCCATGCTGCTGCTCCTGATGCTCGTGCGATGCGGTTACTGACTCGCCCTCGCCTGCTCCCCCTCCTCGCAGATCCGGTGCAGCTCCTCCTCGCTCGGCAGAGCCGACCCGTACCTGTCCAGCGCTATCCTCTCCGCCTCCGCCCGGGTGATCTGATCCCGACGGTCCCACGCCTGGTCGTCGAAGAGGAGTTTCGCCACCACCGGACTCGGATTGAAGATCCAGGTCTGCGCCGCGCGACTCCAGGTGACCGCCCGCAGCGGACCCCGGCTCGACTCCGTGCAGAACACCCCCGTCGCCGGGGGGATCCTCTCCTCCGTCTGGAAGATCGCGAAGTACCCGAACCGACCGTGCTCCATCGAACAGCCCCGCTTCCTCGGCCCGAGGGAAGTCCTCGACCGTCAGATGGTACCGGCCGATGACCTGTTCAAAGCTCTCCCCGCGTTCCGCCAGCTCCGCCGTGTACTCCGACCACGCGTCCCGGTTCTTGCCGACCCACTCGCTGAGGCTGGTGTGCTTCGGATCCGGCAGGCCGGTCATGTCGGCGGGTACGTGTTCGGGCAGCCCGGCCCGCTTGTTGGTCTCGAGGATGCGCAGGAATGCCTCGACCCGCTCCCGGGCCGTGAACTGCGGCTGCCGGACGATCTCGTAGTCCTTGTGGGTGATCTTCCCGGCGTTGAACGAGCGCTCGGTCGGGAACTGCAGCTCCATCAGGTGACCCGACGGCTCGCGCAGGGTCACGTTGAGGCCGTAGAACCGGTTCCCGCGCGCCCAGAAGTTCTTGACGACCGCGCGGGCGTCGATGGGGCCGCCGTTCTCCGCCGTATAGTGCAGCGCGTTCAGCCGGTCGAGGACCGCGACGATCCGCTCGCCGCTGTACGCGTTCTCCGGGACCGCCATCGAGTACCGGACGATGTCGTTGGCGCCGTCGAGGAACTCCTGCACCGGCTGCGGGTCCCGGTTCTCCACGTCGGCCGCGGTGAGCTCGTCGGCGTACTTGCGGGCCAGCGAGCCGGCCTCCTTGACCATGTGACTCTGGCCTACCATGGAGAACTTCTTCTCCACCTCGACGCCATGCGCGTTGGTGGCCATCCGCTCCTCGCGGGGTACCGACGCGTTGAACTCCTTGGCGATGCCGAGCAGTTCGCGCAGTACCTTGCGGGCCAGCTTCTGGGTCGGCTCGCTGACCGCGTGCTCGATCGCCTGGCGTACCTCGGGCTCCAGGCTCTGCAGGATCTCCCGCTCCTTGGCCTTCGCCTCGGTCTCGGCCGCCTCGTGTCGGCCGGACTCGTGCTCGTGCCCGTCGCCGGAGCCGGTCGTGCGGCCTCCGGTCTGCCGGTCCTCGCCGCCGTGCTCGTAGTTCTCGCCGGTGCGCCCCGGTCGGATCTCGGCCCAGTTGTGTTCCCGGTTGGCGATCTCATGCGCCTTCCGGTAGTCCGCCTCGCGGTGATCGTGGAGGTAGTTGGACTCGGTCAGCTCGTGTTCGAGCAGCACCAGGTCGGAATCCAGCGCACGGCCCTCGCGCAGCCGGATCCACGCCTCGGCGATGTCCGGGTCGGCGTCGAACGGCCGATCGACCGTGCCGCCGTTGTAGTCGTCGAGTGGGTGGTCCTCGTCCATGAGGTGCCGCTTGATCTGGGCGATCTCGTCTTCGCTGAAGCCGGTGCGCCCGTCCGGGCGCTCCACAGTGGACAGATGCTCCGCGATCTGGGCGATGTCGGTGTCGTCGGAGCGGAAGTGGTCGTAGGCGTCCTCGGCCCACTCCCACGCCTCGACCGCGTCCCGGGGCCGGATCGAGCCGCCGGTGAACATGTCACCCTCGTGCCCGGTCTGCTCGCCGTGTTCGTGCTGCTGGGTCGGATCCTGGTGCTGTGTCGGGTCGTGCTGGGTCTGGTCGTGCTGGAGTGCGTCGTGGTGACCACCCGGCTGCTCGGGAACGTGCGGCTCGTGTCCACCGGGGGCTACGGACTCGCCTTCTCCGCCAGCTCCCCCTCGTCGCAGATCCGGTGCAGTTCCTCCTCGCTCGGCAGCGGTACCCCGAACCTCTCCAGAGCCAGTTTCTCCGCCTCCGCCCTGGAGATCTTGGTGCTCCGGTCCATCTTCTCGAAGTCGAACAGGAACGGCGCCGCCGCCTTCGGATTGAAGGCCCATTTCTTCTCGAAGTGATCCCAGATCACCGCCCGGAGTGGACCCGTGCTGAACTCGTCGCAGATCAGGCCCGTCGCCGGGGAGGTCCGGCCCGCCTTGCCGTAGATCGCCCAGTACCCGAACGGCTCCTGGCTCATCAAACAGCCCCACCTTCTCCGCGCGAGGGAAGTCCTCGACGGTAAGATCGTATCTACCGATCACCTGCTCGAACGTCTCACCGCGTTCGGCCAGCGCTGTACGGTATTCGGCCCAAAGCCTCGGGTTCTTCGCCGCCCAGTCGGCGAGGCTGGTCTCCTTGGCGTTCGGCAGACCGCTGAGGTCCGGCGGCAGGTTCGTCGGGAGTTCAAAGTCCTTGTTGACGCGCATGATCTCGAGGAACGCGTCGACCCGTTCCTCGGGGGTGAACTTCTCCTGCCGGACGATCTCGTAGAAGTCGTGCGTCAGCTTGCCCGCCTCGTAGGAACGCTCGCTGGGGAACTGCAGCTCCATGAGGTGCCCGGACGGCTCGCGCAGGGTGATGTTCAGGCCGTAGAACCGGTTGCCCTCACGCCAGAAGTTCTTGGCGACCTCCTGCGGATCGATCTCCGCGCCGTTCTCGGCGCGGTACCCCTGCGCGTTGAGGCTGTCCAGGACTGACAGGACCCGTTCCCCGGTGTACGCCTCGGTCGGGATCTGCATCGAGAACCGGACGATGTCGTTGGCGCTGCCGAGAAATTCCTCCACGGTCGGAGGCGGGTCGCCGGACACCCGCGCGTCCTCGATCTCACCCAGGAATTTCCGGGCCAGCGAGCCGGCGCCCTTGACCATGTACCTCTCGCCGACCATCTGCACGTGGTCCGGCGGCTTGGAGCCGTCCGGGTTCAGCTCGACCGGCTCGCCCTCGGGGTGCAGCTGACGGTCCAGCTGGTCGGCGAGGTCGCGCAGGTTGTCGCGTACCTCGGTAGCCAACTCGACCGTGTGCTCGCCGACCGCATCGAGGATCGTCTGCCGGTCGTGTGGGTTGAGGCTGTCCAGCGCGCGCTGCTCAAGCTCCCTCGCGGACGGCTCGTGCTGCTGGCCGGGCTCGTGGTGCTCCTCGCCGCCGGCACCGGGGTGCTGGTGCTCGCCGCCCGGTGGGTCGCCGCCGCCGGGCGGGTCGCCGCCGGGTGGCTCGGTGCCGTGCGGCTCCTGCGCGAACGGCTCCTCGCCGTGCGAACCGGTCGGCGTCGGCTCCTCTCCCCGCCCGCCGGGCGCCTCGGCCCTCCGGTCGCCGCCGCCGACCCGCTCGAGCCCGCGCTCCCGGATGCCGTCGGTCAGGTTGTGCAGCGACGACAGCACCCTGTCATGGACGAAGGCGAACATGGTCACCCTGGGGGCGTGCGAGTTGCGCAGCTCCTTGAGGCGATCGGCGATGTCGTGCTGGCTCAACGCTTCCCGGGTGTGCTCGCCGCTCTCGCCGACCCGGTCGGTGCTGAAATGCTGCTCGATGAAGTCCTTCAGCCGCTGACCCTGCGGGTCCAGCTCGCTGGCCGGCCGGTCCAGCGCGCGCTGCACCATGTCGGGCGTCAGCTTCACCGGCTCGCCGTGCTCGTTGCCGCCGAAGCGCTTCGACACCGCCCGGTCGTAGGCCGCGTCGTAGTGCTCGCCGTACTTGGCCTCCAGGCGGTTGTTCAGGCGTTCGCGGAACCTGTCCCAGCCGCGCTTCTCACTCTTGCCAGATTCATCGGTACCGGACCGGTCGCCGCCCTTGGCATCTTCGCCAACCTTCTGGTCGCCGGCCCTGGTCTCGCCCGACTTCGTCTCGGCGGATTTCGTCTCGGTGGATTTCGTCTCCGCTGATTTCGTCTCCGCTGATTTCGTCTCGGCTGATTTCGACTCAGTGGACTTCGTCTCGCCTGCTCTGGTCTCCGCGGCGTTCGACTCGCTGGTCTTCGCCTCCAGGGCCTTGGTCTCGGACGCCCTGGTCTCGGACGCCCTGGTCTCGGGCGCCTTGGTCTCGGACGCCCGCGTCTCGGGTGTCCGGCCCTCCTCGACCCGGCCGCTGGCCTCGCTCCGGGCTGTTGTCTCCGCGCCGCGACCACCGGTCTCCGCGGCCCGGCCCTGCTCCACGACCGGCGCCTGCTGCTCCTCGTGCGCCTCAACACCACGCTGCTCGCCGCCGGGTTCCTCGGCGTACACCCGCTGCTGCTCGGCACGGGTCGGCTCGGCGGCCCGCTGTTCCGCACTCGACTGTTCCGTACTCGACTGCTCAGAACCCCGCGTCGACTCGGCTCCCCGAGTCTCCACAGTGGACTGCGATCCGGACTCCGCGCTCCGGCTCTCCACAGTGGACGTTGTCTCGGTCGAGCCCTTCGACTCGGATGACTTCGACTCCGACGACCGCGACTCCGACGACCGCGACTCCGACGACTTCGACTCGGACGACCGCGACTCCGAGGACGACGAGGACGTGGTCCCCTCCCGGCCGCGGCCCGTCGTGGTACCCGACTCGTTGCCGCGCGACTGGCCCCCGCTGGTACCCGTCTGCTGGCCCCGGTCGGCCACCACCGCCGGCTGCGTCTCCCCGCGGCCCTGCTCCCCCAGCCCGCCCTGGGTCAGGCCCGACTCCAGCGGCGCGTTCATCTCGCCGCCCGCGCCCTGCTCGCCGCCCTCGACCCTGCCGAGGTTCTGCACGTCGGTGAGGCCCGACTCCTGGTTGAAGGAGCTGGTCTCCAGCCCCGGCCGGCTCTCCCCCAGCAGACCGTGCTCTCCCTGGGCCGCCTTGTAGTTCATCACCATGTCGCGCATGCCCTCGCGCATGCCCTTGGCGCCCATGACCGCACCGAACAGGGCGCCGGTCGCCACGCCCTCCCACGGCGAGAACTCCTTCGGGTCGACCCACAGCCCGTTGCGCGCGGCCCAGTCCTTCGCGCCCAGCGCCTCCCACAGCTTGTTCTCGACGTCGAGCTTGAACCGGTTGTCCAGGTACTGGCCGGCGCCCATGGCCAGCGCCTCGCTCACCGGGTTGTGACCGCCCAGCTTGCCCAGCGGGCCGCCGAGCGCGCCGGTGAGGAAGCTGTTGGCCACCTCGTTGGCGAACTCGATGGGGTTGAAGGTGGACCAGGGATCGTGACCCTCGGCGGTCTGGATCGCCATGATGGCGAGCTTGCTCTTGAGCGTGAAGGCGGCGAACTCCCAGCCCCGCTTCAGCGCCGCCTCGCCCAGGTCGAGCATGGCCTTGCCGACCATCTTCAGGATGCCCTTGAAGCCGGCCTCGGCGATCTGCTTGAGCAGCTGCTCGACGGCCTCCTTGATGGCGGTGCGGCAGGCCGCGATCGCCACGCCCGCGCCGATCGACGACAGGCCGAACGTCTCGATGATCGTCATGATCACTTCGATGAGGGCCTGGGCGAGCATGAACAGGTTGAGGACGTCCATCATCTTGGTCGCCTCGATGGCCTGCGCGGTGGTCAGCACCGTCGTCTGCATCGAGGAGAACGCCTCGGCGTCGGCGCCGATCTGGTCGATGTGCTCCTGCAGGCGCATGGCGGCCGCCTGCGCGGCACCGTCCCCGCCCCAGTACTGGTAGAGGTCGCTGAGGTAGGGCGCGACCTCTTTCAGGTGGTCGGTGTAGAGCTTGGCGGCCTGGCCGTAGCTGTCGGCCAGGTCGTACAGGTCCAGTTCGCGGCCCTCGGGGATCTCCATCAACATCCCGAGGACCGGACCGACGACGGGTACCCAGTGCTCGCACTCGCGGAAGAAGTCCATGAGGCTGTCGAGCACGCCGTCGATGAAGGACCCGACTCCGTTATTGGGCACGGTCACCCCGGGCGGTTGACGGCCGGCAGGTCGGGCCGGCCACGGTCAGGAGCCCTTCACCTTCGACAGGTCGATGGCGCTCGTGTTGTCGACGCTCTGGTACCCGACCATCGCGTCGATCATCCCGTCGCCGACCTTCGCGAGGTCCTCGCCCGCGTGCAGCAGCTTGTCCTGGAGCGCTTCGTTGGCGGGCAGCGTACCCGGCGGCGGGTCGCCACCACCCTCGGTCGGCGGCACGACGTGGTACTGCTTGTTGTAGAAGTCATTGCCGGTCGGGTCGCCGCCCCACGGCGCGCTCGCCTCCTTGCCCTGGATGTCGGCGAGGATGCCCTGGGCACTGGCGTTGAGCGCGTCCGCCTTGGCCTTCAGCTGAGCGCCGAGACCGCTGACCTCGTCGGGACTCTCGTTGACGCTAACGTAGGTCGACATCGTCACCCTCCTCATCGAGCGTCTTCTTCAGGTCGGCGTCGTGGCTGCGCATCAGCCGGCGCATGTCCATGCCACGGCCGGGCCGGTCGCGCAGTTCGGCGGGGAGCCTGCGGTCGAGGATCTCCTGAGTCTTGGCGATGGCCTGGTCGGCCGCCGCGCGCACGGTCGCGACGATGGTCGCGGCGAGGGCGGTCGAGTTGGGCCGGCGGTAGATGCGCGGGTCGAGCTCCAGCTCGACGAGCTGTCCGCGCGGGCCGACGACCGCCTTGACGAACCGGTCCTCGGACCAGGCCGTGCCGGTCACCTCGAAGATTTCGCGCTGGGTCTGCTTGGCCTCGGCCAGCGTGCGGTGCAGCTCTTCCACCGCGTTCTGCAGCGCCGACAGCGGCGGCATCTCCACTGTGGCCCCCTCCCCGTCACCCAGGGTCCGGGCGCCGAGCTGCCGCGGACCGCACAGGTATCCCTTGAACCCTAGATGATGACGGCAAGTGACGGGAATCGCTACGTCAATGGCCGCGTCACTGGCCGCGCAACAGGTCGGCGATGTTGGCGCCGCCGGTCAGGTACCGGTCGACGTCGTCCGGGCCGGGCGCGACCTCCGGCGCCCGCTGCTCCGCGACCCCCGCACGCTGCTCCACGGTCTGCCGCTCCGCCCGTAGCCGGCCGTCCCCGTGCTCGGCGCGCCACAGCCCGGCGGCCACCTCCTGCGCCCAGCGCAGCAGGTCGGGCACCTGTGCGCCGGCGAACGTGGCGTCCAGCACCGAACCGGGGTTGACGGCCAGCCGGTACCGCGTGTCCGGCCAGGCGCGCAGCACGGCGACGAAGTCGACCCGCACCGAGCCGGGCTCCCGCGGCAGGCCCTCGCGCAACCGGGCGGCCGAGGTGAAGACGGGTATCGCCGGCTGGTCGTCCACTGTGGTCACCAGCCAAGGGAAGTCCGCGGCGGCCAGATCGTCGGGCGCGGCCGGGGCCTCCACCGGTACCAGCACCTCCCCGGTGACCAGCAGGTCCAGGTACAGGGCGGGGTTGCCGGCCTGCTGCGCCGCGCGCATCATCCGCTCCCGCTCGTCGGCGTTCGGCATGGCCTGCTCGGGGCTGACCAGCTCGGCGATCTGCGTGATGTGCTCGGGGTCGAGGTACGCGCCGATCGACGTGTTCGGGCTGACCACCAGCCCCCACTCGGGATCGGGCCAGGCGGCGGCCAGGTCGACCAGGGTTGTCGGGCGCCACCCGGTGGTGACCACGCCGACCGCGTCGGCCAGTGCCTCGACCGAGGTGAACACCAGGACATAGGTGCGGTGCTCGCGCACCCGGGTGAGCAGGCGCTGCCGGCCGTCCGGCTCGGGATCGAAGCCGGGCAGGTAGAGCGGCCCTGAGCCCAGCGCGCGAGCGTATCCGGGCGCGTCGTTCGCGGCCATCGCGTCGCGCATGCCGCGCTCGAGGTCGTTGACTGGCTGCCAGACCGCTGGCCGGGACATGCCGGCACCCTACCGGACGCTCAGAGCTGCCGGGGGGTCGCCTGGAACAGGCTGGTCAGCGAGCCGGACTTCTTCTTCGGCGGCGCCTGGCCGGGTCCGCGCGCGGCCGCCGGCAGGCTGCTGCCGGCCAGCTCGTCGCGCACCTGCCGGGCCTGGCCGGTGTCCACCAGTTCGACGGCACGGTCGACCAGGGCGCGGGCCGGCCGGTGCAGCGCCGCCCAGAACTGATCGACGTCGTCGGCGCAGCGGTGCAGCAGATGGGTCGCGATCTGCCCGGGATCGAGGTTCTCGTCGTCGCGGGGGTCGTCGTCGTCCAGGTACCAGACGGTGTCCGCGTCGGGCCCGGACAGCGAGACCGCCAGCAGCCCGCCCTGCACGTAGCCGATGGCCAGCAGCTCGGGCGGCAGCCGGTCGGCGAACAGCTCGGCGGCCGCGGAGATGTCCTGGTGCCGGTCGTCCCGTGCCAGTCCGAACAGCGGCTGGTCGGCGACGAGGCCGTGGTGCGCGAGCACCCCGGGCACGCGCGGCCCCGCTCCGTTCGTGCCGGCGAGGTACCGGCGGTACCCCGGCGGCAGCGGCGTGTCCAGCAGTGTCTCCAGCGCGTCGAGCAGGTCGGGGGTCACCTCGTCGCCCGCGGACACCCCGACCGGTACCGGCGGATCGTCGCCGCGCAGTCCCCGGCGGCTCCAGTCGACGGGCAGGGTACGGACGCCGCCGCCGTGCCGGTACGCGCCGTGCAACTCGACGGGTACCAGTGCGAGCCGGACCGGCCGCCCGGCGTCGGGTACCGGAAGGTGGGCCCAGCACCAGCCGGCCGGTGTGGCCGCGACGGCCCCGGGGTCCACGGTCCCGGCGTCCACGGCGTCCGGCCACAGCGGATCGCGGCCGAGCATCGCCCGGTTGGCCGCGAGCACGCCGATGACGCGCAGCTCGTCGACGGTGAGGGCGGGGTCGTCACCGGCCACCGGGGGCAGCTCGACCAGCGCGCGGGCGTAGAGCAGCCAGTCGGGGAAGCCGTAGGGGTCGACCAGCACACCCTGCCGGTACCGCACGCGCAGGGCCGGCGTGCCCGGGTGGATCACGTTCATCGCGTACTGCGCGCCCGGCATCATCGGCTCGCTCACCGTCTGGCTCCGTCCCCACCCACCGTCGCCCACGGGCCGCGGCGGGTGCTCATCGCGGCCGGTCAGGGCATGCCGCGCTGCGGTAGAGTTTCGCGCATCCATCATCGACCAGGTGGGGTCATGGCGCGCACTCTCACGGTTTCACCCGGACAACCCGGGGCGTACCACACCATCCAGGAGGCCCTGGAGGTCGCCTCGGACGACACCGTGATCAGCATCGCCGCGGGTACATACGTCGAATCGCTGGTCATCGACGGACGCCAGGTGAGCCTGGTCGCGGCCGGTGGTCCCGGCACCGTCACGATCGACACCCAGGTCGTCGGGCGCCCCGGCGTGCAGGTCAGGCGCGGCCAGGTCTCGGTCGACGGGCTGGTGTTCGCCGCGGGCGACACGCCCGCGCTGAGCGCGAGCGGCGGCCGGCTGACGGTGCGCGGGTGCTCCGTCAGCGCGCGCTACGCGGCCGCGGTCAGCGTCACCGACGGCGCCGCGATCGAGGCCAGCCAGCTGACCGTGACCGCCGGGCAGTATGGCGTGCTGGTCGAGGACTCCGGCGGCGTCATCGAGCATTCCGAGATCCGCAACGTCACCGAGGACGGCATCATCGTCCGGCTGGGCGCCGACCCCGTGGTGCGCGACACCGTCATCACCAACTGTGGATACCGGGGCATCTACATCTATCAGGCCGGCCGCCCCACGGTGGAGCGCTGCGAGATCGGCAACACCGGCGACGCGGGCATCTCGGTCGCGCACCAGAGCGCGCCGACCATCCGCAACGCGTGGATCCACGACACGCACGGCGCCGGCATCGCGGTCGGCCGGGGCTGCCGCGGGCAGATCGAGGCGTGCACCTTCGAGTCGACGGCGTCGCCGAGCATCCAGATCGACCCGGGCGCCACGCCGACCATCGTGGAGGCGCCGGCCGGCCAGCGCGGCAAGGGCGTGATCCGCCCGCTGGACAAGGCGATCCAGCAGGATCCGGAGCGGGTCGACAAGCTGCTCGCCGAGCTGGACGGCATGATCGGGCTGGCCGGCGTCAAGGCCGAGGTGCGGGCGCTGATCGACGAGATCCAGGTCAACGAGTGGCGGCGCGCGGCCGGCCTGGCCGTCGGCACGGTCAGCCACCACCTCATCTTCACCGGCGCGCCCGGCACCGGTAAGACCACGGTCGCCCGCCTCTACGGCGAGTTGCTCAAGGCGCTCGGCGTGCTGCCCAACGGGAAGTTCAAGGAGGTCGCCCGGCGCGACCTGGTCGGCCAGTACATCGGCCACACCGCCGAGAAGACCACGGCGGTCTTCGAGGAGTCGCTGGGTGGCGTGCTGTTCATCGACGAGGCATATACGCTGTCGCGCTCGACGGGCGGCGCGGACTTCGGCCGCGAGGCGATCGACACCCTGGTGAAGCTGATGGAGGACCACCGCGACGCGATCGCGGTGATCGTCGCCGGATACACCGACGACATGAAGGACTTCCTGGACGCCAACGCCGGTCTCGCGTCCCGCTTCGCGAAGACCCTGGAGTTCGAGAACTACTCGCCCGACGAGCTGGTGCACATCGTCAACCGGATCGCGCGCGGCGACGACTACCTGCTCGCACCCGGGCTGGACGAGGCCCTGCTGGAGTGGTTCGAGTCCATCGACCGGGATCAGAACTTCGGCAACGCCCGCGAGGCGCGCCGCCTGCTGGAGGGCATGCGCAAGGTGCAGTCCGGGCGGCTGCGCTCGCTCGGCCGGGTACCGGACCGGGACGACCTGCGCACCCTCGTCCTCGACGACCTGCTCGCGGCGACCCGTTGACCGCGCTCAACCCGGTGCAGACGCCGGAGATCCCCGGGTACCGCGACGTCACCCTGATCAGCTCGGGCAGCACGTCGCTGGTGTTCCGCGCGGTGCAGAGCCGACTGTCCCGGACGGTGGCCATCAAGGTGCTGCTGGTCGACGGCGACGGCACGACCCACGCGCAGTACCAGCGGGAGCTGGAGACCACGGTGCTGCTGTCCAGCCAGCCGCACATCGTCGGCATCATCGACACCGGCACCACGGGCGCCGGGCAGCCCTACATCGTCATGGAATACTGCCCGGGCGGCTCGTACGCGCAGATCCTCAAGCAGCGGGGTCCGCTGCCGGTGGACGAGGTGGTGGACGTCGGCGCGAAGATCGCCGAGGCGTTACAGGCGGCGCACGACGTCGGGGTGCTGCACCGGGACGTGAAGCCGTCCAACATCCTGCGCTCGGCCTTCGGCCCGGCCCTGGCCGACTTCGGGATCGCCCGCGCCGCGCACCAACTGTTCGGCACGGACAGCCTGGACCGGATGACGCCCTACCACGCCTCCCCGGAGGCGATGCGCAAACAGAATCAGAGCCCGGCGTCGGACGTCTACAGCCTCGCGTCCACGATGTGGCACCTGCTCGCCGGACGGCCGCCGTTCGCGGACCCGGCGCGACCGCCGCGCGACCTGGACGACCTGCGGCAGCGGGTACTGCACGAGCCGCCCCCGCCGGTACCCCGGCCGGACGTGCCGGATTGGCTGCAGAGGGAGCTGGCCCGGGCGCTGGCTAAGGACCCCGGGCAGCGGCACCCGAGCGCGCACACGTTCGGGGAGATCCTGCGGTACCAGGCTTTCCGGGTACGGGACGAGGCACCGGCCGCCCCGCCGCCGGCCGGTCAGATGCCGGCCGGTCCGATGCCGGCCGGTCCGCCGCCGTCGCCGGTCGCGCCGCCACCGGTCGCTCCGGTCGAGGCGTTCCGCTGGCCGTCCGCGGCGCCGACCCGGCGCAGCGAGCGCTCGACGCCGGCTCCAGAGCCGTTGGGACCGGAGGCGCTGGAGGCGGCCGCGTCGTCGACCATCACCTACGACGGCACCGCCGAGCCGCCATTCGCCGGGCCGCCATCAGCCTCGCCACCGCCCGCCGAGCCGCCGTTGTCCCAGCCGCCGTTCGCCCAGCCGCCGTTCTCCCAGCCGCCGTTCGCCGGGCCGCCGGTCACCGACGCGGCGCCGTTCCCTGAGACGGCGGAGCCCGAGCCGCCGGCCGTGGACTTCCCGGTCATGCGGGCCCCCATGAGCGCGCCCCCGGCACTGGCTCCGGCGCCCGCCGCGCTGACCGGCCCGACCGAGGTCTACCCCGTGGTGCGCACCCCGGCCCAGGCCCCGCCGCCACAGCAGTTCGCCCCGCACCCGGCTCCGCATCCCGGCCCGGTCGCCGCCCGACCGGTGCCCAACCCGCCACCCCCGCCGGTCCAGGCCACGGTGTCG
>Ga0081540_1001864_pt1 | contig 17651 bp, 18 predicted proteins | sample TabmetS2T1R1_FD_71024 | JGI IMG/M metagenome (GOLD analysis project Ga0081540, IMG submission 71024) | Tabebuia heterophylla rhizosphere microbial communities from the University of Puerto Rico - S2T1R1 | ecosystem: Host-associated > Plants > Roots > Rhizosphere ... | reverse complement strand
TCGGCAAAACAAGCCTGCTTGAATCGGCCTGCGACGTCGCATCCGACCCTTTCGAGAAATACCGCCTCATGCAACTCTTGGAGCGGGATAACGGTTTGCCTCGCCATCGGATGTTTCCGAGATAGGACGAGCACGTACCGCTCCTCGAACAGCAGCGAGCGGTCGATACGCTCAGGTAGCTCCACGGCGTCACCGACGAGTGCGGCATTGATTTCGCCATCCAAAAGCATTGCAACGAGGCCGTTGGCATCCGCTTCGTGCAGATCGACTCGAAGGTCAGGGATGATCCTGGCAAGCTCCATGAGCAATTCCATGATGAGTGCGGCGGAGACTGACGGCACCAGCCCGATTTTGAGCGGGGCGATTGTCTTCTTTTGATAGCCTTGCGCCTGAAGCCGTACCGCCTCCGCGGCGGCAAATATTTTCTCCAGCGTGGGCAAAATCATCTTGCCCAGCTCGGTGAGCTGGGTGAGGTGACGTTCACGGTGAATCAACGTGCCACCGAGTTCTTGCTCCAGCTTTCGTACCGCCTTTGTCAGCGCCGGCTGGGTCACATTGCATTGCTCCGCAGCACGCGTAAAATTGAGTGTCCTTGCTAGGGCTAAGAAATATCGCACCTGATAAAGCTGCAACTGCATACTCAAACTCGAAAGATTTGCCGTGGTTCGGACCGTGGCAGTTCGTTGCCATAGTAGGCAGGGGCGATCGTCAAGCGGTTTGTCGGGGAGCTTCCGCGGAAACAGATTTTGTGCGCCGGCTCGGAATTGTCGAACCGCGTCTTTCGCAAAGTGTAATCAGTCTTGCGCAAAGTGTTCCTCACCGACGCTGTTTCCTATTAACGCCGCGGTTGCGTAGAACATCATAGCCGCGTGACCAGCAATAAACGTCGTCCCGTCCCAAGACTAGGACACCAGCTCAATCCGAGAGTCCGCAACACGTGTCCGATCGTCCAAATCTATCGCATCGAGGGTCGATGACCGCACAGCGGCCAAGACAGTGAATGTGGTGGAAGCGCAATGGGATCCGCGCGCCCAGCGATTCCATCGCCGGTGACATCGACACGATGGTCATGCTGATCTGCGGGTACTTTCGCTCCACCTACGGCTCGTCGATCGAACTCTTTGCAAGCCTTTCCACGCCGACTGTCGAGCGCTTCGAACCCGCCCCACCATGACGAACCAGCAACCCTTCAAGGTTTTGGCATGGCTGACAGTGCCCGTTGTCATTGCTGTGGTGGCTATCTTAAACACCTCTTTCACAAGCACCGCGCCGTCAGGCAAACGTCCGTCCTTGCGATAGGCAGCGACAGTTCCGGGCGAAGCGTAGACAACATGCAGCTCCTTTGAACCCTGACCCGAATGAAATGCCAGCGCCCAGCTTCCCAAGAACTGGTATGTCAGATAGTCATTGGGTATCCACATATCTCCAGTCGCACCGAACACGGCATCGATTTTGGGCGCGTTGCTCGGTGCCGTCGTGCCCATCGGCTCGTGAAATTCGCGGCCAGCCGGGACGAATGTCAGCTTCGCCTCGAGGTTCCGGAGCGCTGATCGCGGCAAACCTTCCACGAATGTCTCTCCGTCGCAGCGCTCCCCCTTCTCGTACATCACGAGCATATGCATTGGAGCGCGAAAATGATGTTGGATTTTGCTTCGGCTGGTGGATCGCACAGATTCGGCCGCCAGGCCGTGCCCCGTTACCGTGAGCCGTGTCACAGCCTCGGAAGGAGAGATTTCAACGACAGGATAGGTCGCGTCCGCCGCGACGTGACCATCCAATTGGCGAGTTGGATCGAAAATGGACGAGTCATGGTCGTGTGCAATGATCGGGGATCGAGTTATCGGAAGCAATACTTGTGATCTTGAAAGTTGTTGCAGATCTTCAGGGTCGTGCCGCGAAGCGTGTGGCTTCGATAAATTCTCGCCTAAACAGACTTGCTGCGGCTCGGCTAGCAGCGTGGAGGGCGAAAGTGGTAGACGGCCTTCTGCCATCGCGTCTTCCGTTCGCTTGCATTGGAGTCGTATTGTCAACTGGTCACCATCGGCTAGACGCATGGCGTCGAATTTCGGATCCTATTCAGGATTTCTTTCATCTATTCCGTTGTATTCCGTTGTCGCGATCGCGGTGCCCGTGCTTGGGGGGCAGTAGGGCCCCGCGTCTGGCGAGCGGCAGCTCCCTTCGCCCGAAAGCTGCTACAAGCGATACGAGGTAAGCCTGCCCTGCGACACGCAAGTCCTCAATTGCACTCGCGTTTGCACGTCTGACAGGAAGGTCGAAGCGGGGTTAGACGTTTGGCGGAGCAGGGCTGAGGCTTTTGGATATCCCCGTTTCGACTTATTTGGCGCGGGGCGGCCATCTTAAGGCCGGAAGGTCGCCCGCCAGTCCCGCCCGCAACGACTGTTCTTCCACCAACGTTTCAATTGCATCAACGACACCAAGATCGCCTTCCGAGCAGTCGCGTAAACTGACTGGCTCGGTCCAAGGCTCAATCCAAGACGCAACGTTTTGTCCGCCCTGACCGACATCGGAACTGCGCCTTAGTCGGTTATGAAGATTATGGGAATGGTAATGTTCGCTTTCGACAGCTCGGCCTAGCGAGGCCGCTCAACCCGGGCAATCAGATGTCCACCACCGAGGCAGCTCACTACCTCAGGTAGCTTGCTTGCGAGCAACTCCGTGGCCGAACCGAACTAAGTCGACCTTTTAGGTCAACCGAGTTGAACAGGGCCTCGAGTTAGTCGCGATAGTCTTAGTCGTCATTCGCCGTCCTAACATGTTCCGAGTGGCGCGTTGCCTCCATCAGCCGAAGAATTTGCTCGTTTGCTCACGCAGGGCTCGTGGGAGGATATGACAGTTGGAATGGCGCTACCGTCGCGCAAAGCGCGGCTAGATGACAACAACCGCCGCGTTTCGGCGCGTTGAATGGTGGCTAGAAAATTGGAATCTATTCTAAAGTATATGCATTTTCCGCCTATAGCATAGTCGCCAGACGCCTGTGTTAGGAGCATGCTTCTGCGAAGGGGGCCATTTATTGGCCGATGACTTCGGATCGCCGGGGCAGACCGTTGTTGTCGAGCTAGACTGCGGGAGGCCGGATTTGTCTAGCATGGCTTTGATTTCGATCATCGACGATGATGAGGACTTTCGCGTGGCCATAACGGATCTCATAGAGGTGAAGGGGTTCAAGGTCGAGGCCTTCGCATCTGCGGTGGATTTTTTGGCGCATCCAAATGTCTGTCATACCTCCTGTTTGATTGCTGATGTCCACATGCCGCGTATGACTGGGATTGAGTTGCATAGCTACTTGGTAGGATCGGGCCGTGACATACCAACGGTTCTGATTACGGCTTTCCCCGACGACAGCGCGCGAGTTCGGGCTCTGGGCCAAGGTGTCGTTTGCTACTTGAGCAAACCGGTCGACGAGGAGACTCTGTTCAAATGCGTCGGCTTGGCTCTGCAACGCGCCCAGCCGCATCAAAATCTGTCGGGACCCAGTAGAAGTCCACAATGAGCTGGCACATGATAGAATCTGCCAAAGCGAAAAATGAGATTCCTCTTGAGCTTTCAATTCCAGAGGCTCCGCTGGAATCGATCCTCCGCACGGAGGAGTTGTATCGTCGCCCGTGCCGTTTGCCCGACCATGGGAAGGAGAATCGCGCATTAGTGGCCCTCGTCAGCGCGCTGGCGGAATCGCCGGGCACCATTCTTCAAATACTGGCCGAGAAAGTCTTGGAAGCCCTGGCCGCCGATTCCGCTGGCCTGAGTCTGCTGACTAAAGACGGAGAAAGGTTCTACTGGGCCGCCATTGCCGGCGCGTGGCAGCCGCACGTCGGCGGTGGCACTCCGCGCAATTTCGGCCCATGCGGCGACGTCCTCGACCGCAACAATTCGATGCTATTCACTCACTGGGAGCGGCGTTATCCGTATTTGCTTCCGGCGATTCCACTTGCCGAAGAGGGATTGCTTGTGCCTTTTTACGTCAACGGCAAAGCGGTCGGTACGATCTGGGCAATCGCCCACGATAATCGCCGCAAATTCGACGCCGAGGACCTGCGGCTGCTTGAAAGCCTGGGTCGGTTCGCGTCGGCGGCGTATCAAGCTGTGGCGTCAATCGACGCGCTCAAGTTCCAAATCGCCGAACGCGAAAAGGCGGAAACAGCAGTCCGTGAATTGGCCAGTGGGTTGCAAGCCAAGATTAGATGCTTAGTGGACTCCAACATCATCGGGATCGTATTCGCGTCTCTTGACGGCCGGATCATCGAGGCCAACGAAGCATTTCTCCGCATCGCGGGAGATGACCGCGGCGATCTCGTCTCGGGTCGCCTGTGCTGGACGGACCGAACGCCGCCCGAATGGCGCGAAGCCGATGAACGAGCATTATCAGAACTCGCCGCCACCGGAGTCTGCACGCCTTTCGAGAAGGAATACATCCGCAAAGACGGCGGTCGCGTGCCCATCCTGGTCGGCGCCGCATTGCTGGAGGGAAGGCAAGACCAGGGCGTTGCCTTCGTGCTCGATTTGACTGAACGCAACCGGGCTGAGGAAAATCTCCGCCGGACCGAGCGGCGATACCACGAGGCACGGATGGAGTTGGCGCATGCGAACCGCGTTGCGACAATGGGGCAGCTGTCGGCTTCGATTGCGCATGAAATCAACCAGCCGCTCGGAGGAGTGGTCAACAATGCCTCTGCTGCGTTGCATTGGTTGAGCAAAGAACCGCCAGATCTGGAGAAAGTCCGGCGGGCCCTCGATCGTATCCTTGCAAACGGCAATCGGGCGAGCCAGGTCATCGACCGGATGCGCGCGCTTCTCAAAAAAACACCTCTCTGGAAAGAGGACGTCGACATCAACGAAGCGATCCTCGAGGTCTTCGCCCTGACCGCTGGCGAAGTCACGAAGAACGGCATTTCGTTGCAGCCGCAGCTCGCAGAGGACTTACCGCTCATTCAAGGAGATCGGGTCCAACTGCAACAAGTGATCCTGAACTTGATCATGAACGCTGTCGAAGCATTGAGCACGGTCGCCGAGGGGCCGCGAGAGTTGCTGATCAGCACGAGTCAGGCCCAGTCGGAAGGTGTCCTCGTCGCGGTGCGGGATTCGGGTCCAGGCCTACTTCCCGCCAGTCTAGAACGCGTCTTTGACGCGTTCTACACGACAAAGCCAGGCGGCTTGGGGATGGGCCTGTCGATCTGCCGCTCTATCATCGAGGCCCACGACGGACGATTTTGGGTTGCCGGGAATATGCCGAGAGGCGCAGTATTCCAATTTGTGCTGCCCATTGCTCTGCACTCCACGTTCGCACGCGGGCGCACGGCCTACCTCGCCCAGCCTGGCGATCGTCGCTTCATGCACGCCCATGGTCCTGCCGATCGCCCGGCAGGGTAGACAATTGCAAATACGAGCATCTGTATCAAGAGCTAGGGCTCAAGCGTCTATCGGCTGACTTGGCGCAACCTTCCGCGGTTGATAGCGTGATGCCCTGTCCGAGCGCCGTATGCGGCCGCCAGCGGAGCCGACCCGAAACGAGATCGTCGCGAGCGGTATCCCGCCATGCGGAGAGATGATTCGACCACCGGAGCCGCAGATGAAGATGGTGATGATGTTATGGCCACCAGCGTAGGCGGAGTACGAGCCCGCCCCATCATGATGTTCGTCATGGTGGCGTAGTTGGCAGGGTGCTCAACGCTAGCTGTGATGACAGCTCATGCCGGCAGTACGGTCACCACGCTCCGCGGAAGAACGAGATTACCAGCGGCCCCCCGCGCGATTGGGTCGCGAGACGAAATCATTCGGCCGTCGTGGTTCGGCACCGAAAACTCCGGCGCTGGCTCTCCGACGGCCAGGACCTTCTGCAGTATACCCGATCTCGTAGATCAGTCGTCGCGCGGGTCATTATCGCTCGCTTGTCCGCGGGTACTCGAGCAGCGGAGCAGCACGGGTAGCATCGAGTTTCTCCTCGAGCGACATCTTCAGAACCTCCATCCATGGCGACGCAGCGACCTGGATTGATCATCTTGCACCTTGCCACGGTGCTTGGGGCCGTGCAGACAAGATGTCGTAATCGCGATGTTCGTTAGGTGGTTGAGCATGGCGCGATGGTTTCGGGAATTCACATAGACACTCCATGAGCGACGCCCCGGCATCATCCCCGCATGTCTTGTCCCGTTCTTACCGCTGCACAGCCGGCCACGCTATCGCTCGCCCGGTCCTTCTTCCTATCGGGCCATTTGCTGGACCATCAGTCGCGCACCCTACTAGTGCTCACAAGAAAGCTCAGCCTCCTTGTCGGCAAGCCTAATCGTCCTACGACCGGGGCACAGCGCGTCACCGACGCCGCTACCCTAATCCCCATAGCAAACCCGGCCCGATCGCGACCCACCTCTCGCGGCTTCTTTCCCAGAAGGCTCTCCGACGCCGCCCACATTGTCTGGCGCGTCGTCGCGATCGGCCGGCATCCGAAACGACAAGAGGCGACGTAACGCGTCCGTGTCAACTCGGATCGAGTGACGGGTCGGGGGATTTGGCTTCGTGGCACCACCAGACCTGAGTCTGCAAGAACAGCTTGGTCGTTACCCACGTAACGCAATTCCGGATTTCCGAAATTTTTCTGTAGGCATCCTACCCCCAACCTGCAAAATGGCGATGTCTTTTCCCTCTCTTACCTCGGTCCGGCATCCGCTCGGCGACGTGGCGCACGACAAATCCGTAGGAGCGGCGTCATGGTAAGGGACGCTGGCCCGCGCAAAACCTCGATTGGTTCAAGGCGGCAACGGGCTTAGAAGTCTGAGATGCGGCTGGTGGCATTCCTCCCTACGGCATCACGCGGCGCCGCGGCAATAACGATCGTTTATCGACTCCATGGCAAGAGGTGATTTCCCTCGCTGGCGTTGCAAGGTCATTCTGGTCCGGTGGTGGATAGTCAACTTTAACACGTATCCCAGCTTTGTACTCATGGTGGCGACGTTGTTGGTCGGTGCAGCGGCCGGACTCATCGGCTGCGCAGAACCCCCTGATGGACAAATGGCTCGGATATCCAACCCAAGGACCAGGAAAGTAAGAACATGACGAGCACGACAGCAGCGAATGGCAAAGAGGCCGCCTATCACGGTGTACCGGCGGAAGACGACTACGGCTATGCACAGGCGATCAAGATCGGGAACACAATCCATGTGTCCGGCCAGCTCAGCCAGGACGACAAGGGGACCATGATCGCGCCCGCGGCGCTCGATGAATCCGGCAAGCCGGCCGACTTCTCGATGATGGCAGAGCAGATGCGGGTGACCTATGCCAACGCTGCAAAGATCCTGGCACATTTCGGGGCCACCCTCGACCACGTGGTGGAAGAAACGCTCTATGTCCTCGATGTCGATGAGGCGTTTGCGGTCGCGGGCAAGGTGCGCAAAGAAGCCTACGTCAAGGCGCGGCCTCAATGCGCCAGCAATCTGATCGGCGTGTCGAGGCTGGCCTTTCCTGACCAGCTCATCGAAATCGTCTTCAAGGCAGTGCTGCCTCCAGCATAGACGGGCGCCAGCACGTTTGCGCCTTTCCTAGCCTGTGCCTACCTCAGCCACCCTCAAATTCGGCAGTCCGGCATCGAGACCGACCTTGCCTACCTCGCCGGTCTCGTCGCGCTGGCACTGGGCGGCGACAGCGCGCTCTCGGTTCACCGATGGATCCGCCGCCCGCCGCCCAAACAAGCCCGAAGTAAGCGAACCCGAACGGAGAGTCACATGATCCCCTTTTATTTTCATCCAACGCCAAACGCCGCGAAAATCGCTCTGCTTTGGGCCCATTAGCAGACAACGCAGGCGCGGCTGGATGTTTGCTAAGTACAACCTTCCGGTTCAGCGGATAGGTCAGCACAAGCCGCGCATGACGGCAGCAAAAGAATTTAGAGAATGCACCATGGACAATCTCAAAACTTACTTGCCGCCGCTGGGACGCTTGTTGATGTCGATCCTTTTTATCTGGGACGGCATCCGTCAGCTGCTCAGTCCGAGCGTCTTCGCGCAGTATTTCGCGAGCGTACACGTGCCGCTACCCAATGTGGCAATTTGGATTTCGGTCATTATCCATCTTCTCGGCGGCATGGCTCTGCTAGTGGGTTTCAAGACTCGGTGGGCAGCTGCTCTACTCGCCCTATTATGTGTTGGCACTGCCTTTGGCGTGCATCTGCCGATCGGAGACCAAGACAACATGATCCACCTCTACAAGAATCTGGTGATGACGGGTGGGTTCCTCTACGTGATGGCCTTCGGCGCTGGTGCCCTCAGCATCGACGGCACGGCCGTCATGTCGGAGATGGGTCATTCGCGACCGGGTTGAGGCAGCGGCAACGCCTGCGGCGACGCAGCAGGAACCATCACGATGCCGGAGACCAGCGTTGATCGTTCGCTCGCGGCCGCGACCGGCAGCGCGTCGGCGGCGCACCTTAATTGCTCCCGGATCTACATCGGCAAGCTCGAAGCCGATGGCGTGATCCAGCGGCAGAGTAACGGCTTCCCGCTCGACCAGCGCCGCGTTGCCTACGTGCGATACTTGCGGCGCGAGCGAGGGCAATCAGCCCGCAGTGAGGCTGACGCCGATCACGTGCTGCAGTTGCGGCTGATGGAGAAGAAACATGAACTAGTGCGTCGGGCCGATGGTCGAGGCACCACGGCAGAACGAGTTTCCGGAAAAGGTAGTACTCGGAGCGCGGGAAAGCCGCGTACAGGGGGAAGGAGAGAGCACCGAACAGTTTGCTAATCGGCAATCGCAACCGGATCAAGAGCGGCGTGAAGTTCATATTCCGTGTCACTCTGAGGCGGCATGATCTGGCAGCCGAGATCTACCACCTCAAGGAGCCGTAGAAGCTACCTCTCACCAATGCTGAAGATTAATTTGAGCTCCTGAGAGCTGGTCGCCGGGTATGACATACCAAACAACGCAGGAACGACATTATGAGCCATAACTCGGCAGACAACGACAATCGCCGAAACCCATCAGCGCGATCGGATTTGAGATCTGTCCTCAAGAGGGCGGTGGTTCGTACCGACTTGCTTGTCAGGACCAAAATCGGAGAGGTGGCCCAGGCCCTCGCCGATGCCTGTGTTCGACCGCAGGACCAGGTACGTCGTCCCCACGACCGCCGGCAACGTTCAGGCGATTTTTCCGATCTCCCCGCATATGCCGGAATCTTGAAGCATCGCGAATTGGGCAAGCTGTTCGCCATCAGCGATCCGTTCTATCGGTGTCACGACGGGCGGGCCGGAACGCAGACCTGGATGGAGGGGCGGCGATACCTCAACTTCGCCTCCTACGACTATCTTGGATTGAATCACCATCCTGCTCTGGCGGGGGCCGCGAGACGTGCGATCGAGCGTTTCGGCACCTCCGTCTCGGCGAGCCGCATCGTCGCCGGGGAGCGGCCGCTGCACCGCGAGCTCGAAGCGGCCCTGGCCGACTTCTACGGTGTCGAACGCGCCGTCGCCTTCGTCAGCGGTCACGCCACCAATGTTTCGACCATTGGCACGCTTATGAGCTCTGAGGACCTCATCGTCCATGATGAGTTCGCCCACAATAGCGTGCTCCTTGGTGCCAAGCTGTCACGCGCGACAACACTGCCCTTTCGCCACAACGACCTGACGGCGCTGGAACAGGTCCTCACAGCTCATCGCGATCTGCACAAACGTGCGCTGATCGTGGTCGAGGGATTGTACTCGATGGACGGCGACCTTGCCGCTGTGCCTGAGCTCCTCGAATTGAAGGAGAAGTATGGTGCCTGGCTGATGATCGATGAGGCTCATGCCCTCGGCGTCCTCGGGAGCAAGGGCCATGGCAGTGCCGAGCATTTCAGCATCGACCCGCGTCGGGTCGACATCTGGATGGGCACGCTGAGCAAGACCCTGGCCACGTGCGGTGGCTACATCGCCGGCAGGCAGGAGCTGATCGATATCTTGAAGTATCGTGCCCCCGGTTTGGTGTACTCAGTGGGGCTTTCGCCGCCGCTCGGCGCGGCGGCGTCAGCAGCTCTGCAGGTGGTCAGGGCTGAGCCCGAGCGGGTGCTGCGCCTTCAGGCCAATGGCAAGCTCTTCCTGAAGCTGGCCAAGAGCGTCGGTCTCGACACCGGGACCAGCGAGGGCTACGCGATTGTCTCAGTCATCGTCGGCGACTCGATCAAGACAGGCCGCCTCAGCGATCGCCTTTTGGCCCGCGGCCTCAATGTCCTGCCGATTATCTATCCGGCGGTCCCATTGAAGGCCGCCCGCTTCAGGTTCTTCATTACCTCCGAGCACACGCCTGCGCAGATACAGAGCGCGGTCCAAATCATGCGCGAAGAGCTGGACCTGATCGATGGACGGAAGAGGGCGGCCTAGGCTTTGACACCGCGCGGACCCGCGGTCCGGTCTCACGCGCTTCTTGGGTTACGCCGTTCCGCTCATCGCCAAGACGGTAAGATGGGCACTGTCGCTGGAGAGGAACAGTAGCGAGCACTTGCCACTTTTTTTGCGCCGATGAGAAGTGGTCAAACATGCCGGCCATGATCCGTAGCTTTGAGGACCGTGTGTGTGCGTCGTTGGCGCGGGACCCGGAGGTCTTAGTCTGGCGCGCACGCTCAGGACGCTGGACGTCGCCTTCGACGTCTATGAGCGCAATGCCGGCGTCGGCGGCATCTGGGATCAGGAAAATCCCGGTTCTCCAGTTTACGACACGGTCTCGTCCAAGAGCCAGTCACATTTTATCGATTTCTAGATGCCGGCCGGTTATCCCGATTATCCTTCCCATCGCCAGATCCTCGCCTATCTGCGGGTGTTCGCGCTGCGACATCGCCTGCGACGCAGCTGACGCTGCAGTTGCAGCGTTCATCAGTCTTTGTCACGCGTATCATGTCATGCACGAGTATATCTTCGGCAAGCCACTCGATGTTTTCGCCTATGATAACCGGCGTGTGCCCCTCTGGCTGTCGCAGATTGTCCTCGTCTGGCTTCTCCGTCTCATCAATGGTGACGTTACGCGCTTCGGTCTCAAGGCGCCCGCCGCTCGCCGTGCCGGTTACGTGGAAATCAACGCTTTCCGCAAGCAGATAAAGCGCGTGCGACGTTGCATGGGTTGGCCCGACCTCGTGCGCGGCCACTACGAACGCGCAATTGCCGGGGCGCAGAGGCGCCCGCAATCGATGCGGGCGCGAGACGGTTCTACGGTGCGGATCTGCGCCCCGCCCCCGTGGCAAGCGGCCGGGATCCGACCGGAAGAGGGGTGTAGCCAACAAGATTACCCGGGAAGTTCGCCAGGCGATCATGGAGGCGCTCCAGCATCCTCGGCGGTGCTGGGTACCTTACCAAGGTCGCGGTCACCGATCCCAAGGTCTCCTCCGCGCTCCTGGGCAAGGTCATCCCCATCCAGGTGGCGGGCGCGGAGAATCCATCAATGCTCAAGGTGACGGTCGATCCTCGACCAGACCAGACACAAGAGCAATGGCTTGATCGAAGAGCAAGAAAACTGGGAACGAGGACCCTCACACACGGCCAGCCGCACTTTGGCGCACACCGTGGCGCGTTCGCTTGGTGCCGATTCCACATGTAGGTAAACTTCAGACATTCGCCGGCTGGCGGCAGGCCCCGCCCACGCGCGGCCACGCCGTGCTCACGCGCAAGAACACCAAAGGCTTCCAGACGCACGGAGAGACCGCCTCGTGATGCGCCGACGTCGCCGCTCTCGGAATTGGCAAGCCGGAGCCAGAGCGGCGCTACACCCGGACCCAATGGGGCGGCCTCGCGGGCCTCTTCAGCCCGCCTTTGACCGATGTTGCCGATGGCCTGGAGGGCCGAGGCACGGGTGGACGTGCTGCCGGAGCAGGCGAGCTCGATGAGCCGGTCGACCGTTGCCGCGCCCTGGTCCGAGAAGGCCAAGCGCGAACGCCGCCTCCCCGCGCACAGCTTCGGACGTATCCTGCAGCCGCGCCAGCAGGGCGTCAGCGGCAGGAATGAGGTGATCGCCTACGCCCTGGCCGACCAGCCTCAGCGCGTGGCAGGCGCTGCCGCGCCAGCTCGGACGGATGGTTGAGCAGCTCCAAGAGCGGTGCAACGCTGGCGGGCGCACAGTTGCTGAGCGCGTAGCAAACTTCGTCTTCGGTCTCCCGGTCCCCACCGAGCGGCCAATCGATTAGCGCGGGGATTGCCGCCGCGGCGTTTGGGCCGATTTTCCGGGACAGGTCTGATATCGCAGCCAGCAGCTTTCGGCGCCGCGGAGCATCAGCGGATGCGAGCTCCGCAAGCATGGTGCCGAGTGGCGGAAGCCGACCCTCCTCGTTGTCGTCCGGTGGCCAGTCGATCATGCCGAGCTTCTCTAGGACGCATTCATTGAGCGAGGGCTTCGATTGCTGGATCCGGCTACCGTCGCTTCACCATCCTGTCGGGCATCAGGGACGAGTTGGCGGCGACTTTCAAATATGGTCCGTTTGTTGCGCCGTTTGTTGCAACTCGTGCGGAGCGAGTAGCTTCCTCAATCCTAAAAACATCAATAATATCAATAAGTTAGTGGCAACGTAGGTGCTTCGCAAATTGCTCTGTATCAAGAACTTGGTTCGAGGTTAGCCAGAAAAAACTCTCATATGTTCTCAAAGGCTTCTGGTCGGGGTGGCTAACCTTTGTACCTGTCTGCTGCCGACGCAGCATGTTGCTCAACCAGATGGTCGCCGCTTCTTGTTAATCGAAGCTCGGCCTGCGAGCGGGTCGCCTTCGCGAAGTGCTGTGATCAAGTAGTCGACGAATGCTCGTGCCGACGGCTTGGCGGCTCTGCCGCTGGCGAAGACCGCATTGAGTTCGACTGTTCCGGCGTCCCAATCCGCCAACACCCGAAACAATGCCCCTCGTTCAAGCTCTCGGCGGCACGCACCGTAAGGGACCATGAGAACGCCCAGTCCCTCGACTGCAGCGGCTATGGCGGCTTCGCTCACCCATGCGGTCAACCTACCCTCGACTTGGAAGGTCGTGGTGGTGCCACCCTTGCGAAAAGACCATTGGCCGCCAAGGCTGCCCGGGCCGAGAATGATCGCATGGTGGGCCAAATCTGCAGGTGCACCCGGAGTGCCGGCCCTATCGAGGTAAGCTCGTGAGGCGGTAAGAACACGCGGGCATGAGCGAACTCTGCGCACCGTCGCCGTCGAGTCGGCGAGGGGTCCGAACCGAAGCGCGACGTCCACGCCTTCGGTCACGAGGTCTTGACGCTGGTCTCCTGTCATCAGGTCGATGCGGAGCGCCGGATGCTGGTTCATGAAAACCGAAAGCCGGGGAATGACCTCCCGCATTGCAAAGTTGGTTGACAAGCCAATCCGCAATCTTCCGCGCAGCTCTCCCGTTCCGCGCGCAGCGTGTTCCGCATCGTCGAGCTCGGCGAGGACAGCCTCGACGCGGCCCAGGAAGTCCAAGCCGGCGTCGGTTAGCGTTACTGCGCGCGTGGTCCGGACGAAAAGCGCAACACCGATCTCGCGCTCTAGTGTCGCGATCGTCCGAGACGCGGTCGACTGCGGAATATTCAGCTCCCGACCGGCCGCGGAAAAGCTCCCTTTGCGGGCAACCCGAGCGAACAGCCGCAGCGCGAAGAGACGGTCACTCATAGCATCGCTGGATAACTAAAAGCCATTTTAGCTTACTACGCAATCAAACGGAAAAGTCGATCTTCAGCAAAACCCGGGCACGACCAAGTATTCGCGTCGATGGCTTGGGGCGAAGGAGATAGACGCATGTTGCACGTCCAACTGACCCCAATCCGAAGGTTACTATCCACGCCAGCAACAGGACTGCTAGGACTCCTTTCAGCGAGGTCGTTGGCTTCCGTGACGGTGGCCGACGCAGCAACCGACCATCGCCAGAACACTCCCGCATGGGCAGCATTGCCCGGCTGGTACGCGCCATACGCAAGTCCGGAACCGGCGATCGGTGGCGTTGCCTATGCGCAGCAGCAAGCTGCGCCAGACCTCAATGCACTTCCCTCCCAGATGCCGTTCAATGTTCCATTTGGGACGCCTATCACCATGGAGAGAGCCCAAGCCCTGGTCCAGGCGGCGATTCCCGAGGCCAACAAGCGAGGGTGGCCCGGGAACTTCGCGGTCGTTGATTGGGTTGGCAATCTGGTGGTCTTCGCGCGGATGGACTGGGCGCAACTCGGCTCGATCGCCGTTGCCGAGCACAAAGCGCGGAGTGCGGCTCGATATCGCCAGCCGACGATAGAGTGGGAGAATGCAGTCCAGAAGTTCGGCCTCAACTACATTCTGACGCTCGACGACGTGATTGGGGCGATGCTGGGACCTAGGAGGTAAGGCGATGCGCCTTTTCAGTTTGCCACTTTGCTCCCAACGCTTGCTGGTTTGCGGCATCGCATTGTGGATGTCCGTATTCCTCGCATCATCGCCGTTGTCGGCGCAAATCCCAGGAAAGGACCGTCCCATGGAGCACGCGACTTTCTATCGGACGATACAGATAGATGGGTTATCCATCTTTTACAGGGAGGCAGGCCCGAAAGATGCGCCGACGCTTCTCCTCCTGCACGGATTTCCCTCATCATCGAGGATGTTCGAACCTCTATTTGCCCGACTTTCTGATCGCTACCATCTTGTCGCGCCCGATTACCCGGGGTTCGGACACAGCGACTGGCCCGACCCGAAGCGGTTCGACTACACATTCGACCACATCGCTTCCGTAATCCACGATTTCACGCAGGCGACGGGTCTATCGCGCTACACGCTTTACATGCAGGACTACGGCGGGCCCGTGGGCTTTCGCATGCTATTGGCACACCCGGAGCGGGCGCAGTCTCTCATCGTCCAGAATGCGGTCGCTCACAACGAAGGCCTTGGCGCGATCTGGGCGACGCGGCGCGCATTCTGGGGGGACCGGTCTGCTCATGAGGACGCGTTGCGCGAGAATCTGCTTTCGCTTGCAGCGACGAAGTTGCGCCATGTCGGAAGCGATCCGAAAGTCGAGCTCTACGACCCGGATCTTTGGGTGGATGAACTTGCGTTCCTGGGTAAGCCGCCGCAGGCGGAGATTCAAAGCGACCTGTTCTACGATTATCGAACCAACGTAGGCAACTACCCGAATTGGCAGGCGTGGCTGCAGAAGACGCAGCCAAAGCTCCTCGTCGTCTGGGGCAGACATGATCCATCGTTCGATATCGGCGAGCCGCAGCGTTATCTCAATGACGTGGCGGGCGCAGAGGTCCATGTCCTCGACGCAGGGCACTTCGCGCTTGACACTAAGGCAGACGAGATCGCGGCGTTACTGCGCGAGTTCATGACGTCACAGAAGTGAGGACGTGCTGCGATCCCGGCGGGAGAAAACGCGAATGCCCACCGTGTCTATCCATAAGCAGGCGGTACCATGAACAAGAGAAGCTTTCTCACCACGCTTGGCTTGGCAACGGGAACCTTGTTTTCGCTTCCGGCCGTCGGGGAGCCGGTGATGGCGGCATCCGGCCGGAAAAGCTGGCAGCCGGACGGTCTCGGGTACCGCGCGCGCATCGGTTTGCTCACGCCGAACGACGATGCTGTGCCCGAAGCGGAATTTTGGACGATGGCGCCAGAGGGAGTTTCCATCCATGTTGGCCGTGTGCTGCTCGTTGACACTCGAACATATTCGGATCCACCCTATCCAGACGATGCCGCTGCGCTGCTCGCCGCCTTGCCGATGCAGGCGATCGTTTTTGCCTTCACGACCACCAGCTACATTCTGGGTGCAGCTGCAGAGCAGGCGTTGAAGGCCCGTCTGGAGAAGCGTTCAAACGGCATTCCGGTGCTGCTTCCTTGCCCCGCGGCGGTTGCCGCGTTTCAAGCAATGGGAGTGCGGCGCATTGCATTGATTCACCCACCGTGGTTCGCGGACGATGAGCAGCAGCTGGGTGTAGCGTACTTTCAGAACCAGGGATTCGATGTCGTTTACGCAAACCAAATGCAGCTCAGGGGTTTATCGGTTGCCAAGCCGACTGATCCCCTGCGCAAGTTCACAGAGCTCTATCCTGCAGAACTTTACGCATTCGCGCGCGCGCAGGTGCCGGCAACTGCCGAAGCTGTTCTGTTTGCAGGGAATGGCTTTCGCGCAATCGGCATGATCGCGGCGCTCGAGGAAGATCTCGGTCGGCCAGTGCTCACCGGCAACCAGGTGGCCTTGTGGTACGCGCTTCGCCACGCCGGCGTGCGTGCGCCGGTGAATGGATACGGCCAAGTGTTCAAGATATCGAATTCAGAAGGTAGATGAAGGAAAGCTTACTTCGAACCGCAATAGGCGGGGTCCGACTGGAATCGATGCAAAGGTTCTTTTGAAGCAATTCACGTTGGCGGAACCGATCGGAGTTCATCAACGGACGAGAGGAAATAGTTGCTTTCCTCTCGCGCAAGTGGGTCAAGGAATTGGACTACCGGCTCATCAAGGAACTGTGGACGTTCATCGGGAACCGCATCGCGGTACGCTTCGCTTACGAGTGGCACGACGACTCGGGTCACTGGTACCGTTCCTATGGCAATGCGAATTGGCAGTTCAACGACGATGGGCTCTTGGCCTCACGGTTTGCGTCCATCAACGACCTTCCCATTTTCGAATCGGAGCGCAAATATCACTGGCCACTCGGGCGCCGCCCCGATGACCACCCGGGATTGAGTGACCTTGGTTTCTGATTTCCTGCCTATCGCTGGCCAGCCGCGGAATTAGTTGCCAGGGCCGGCGGTCGCTATCGGAGCCTCGCCATGCCCGAGATGTATTTCGAAGATTTTAAGGTCGGCGATCATTTTATGATCGTCGGAGGCCGTCCGACGAGTTGATATGGCGCGGCAAACTAGCCGGGGCCACCGTTGTGGTGATGTCGGCAACCCGCCTCACACATGTCAAACATCAGTGCCATAGTCTGGCTCGGCGGCCCGTAGGCCAGAACGCAGTCGCGATTCGGCCGCGCGCGGCAGACGTTGAGAGGGGTGGGGTGCCTCGACACCTTGACCGGGATTGTTTTCGAAGGGTCGACCCCCCTTTTAGAAGCTCAGCTGCGATGGCTTGCCAGCTTGGTATTCAATCAGCATGGAATCGCCAAACTCGTGGGTGCGGTAGCCGCGCGACACGGCGACCGCTGAGATGTCGCGGAGTGCTTCGTCGTTTGCGAATGCTTGCAAGAGCTCGAAGTGGCTCTCGCCGGCTTGATGCACGCCCGTCAGGATCGCATCGACAACACGCAGGCGGGTCTCGCGCCCCATGCGCAAGCTCGCAACCCCTTTGCCGAGACGTATCCTGCCGTCGGCGGTACCACTCGACTCGAGCGCACGCACCACGGTCGTGCCGATGGCAATTACGCGCCCGCCTTCCGATTTTGCCTGATTGATAGCCGCCGCAGTGCGCACGGGAATCCAATAGAGCTCATCAAAGGGCAATCGCAGATCCAGAGCCGCGTCTCCCGTCGACGAGAGTCCCGCCGCGTGTGTGAGCGTGGCAAAACCGATACCGCGCCGCCGCCAGACTCCAAGTGTCCGCCAGTCAAGGGCAAATCCAGCTGACGGTGGCTCGAACGCTACCGGATTGGCGGCAATGCACGTCCAAACGTTCCACAATGTCAGGGGTTCTGCCGCATGAGCGTATTGGATAGGCTGGCCGTGACGCGCGATCCCGCCCACAACTTCTTGGCGATTGCCCAGGAAA